>Ga0075420_100003663_pt1 | contig 13482 bp, 12 predicted proteins | sample SoiMetdeltSBSDD4_FD_75296 | JGI IMG/M metagenome (GOLD analysis project Ga0075420, IMG submission 75296) | Bulk soil microbial communities from a Populus tree surrounding site in Tennessee, USA - Soil MetaG P. deltoides SBSDD4 | ecosystem: Environmental > Terrestrial > Soil > Tree plantation... | reverse complement strand
GTCACGCTTCTTACCCTGGCTGTCCTGGTCCTGTTCGCGGTGGCAGGCTGCGCCAAGCCGCCTCAGGACGAGAAGGCCGCCGCACAGGCGGAGATGGACCGCGCCCAGCAGGCGAACGCCGACACTTGGGCCCCGACCGAGGCCAAGGCGGCCCAAGAGGCGATGACCGCGGCAGATGCCGAGATCAGCGCTCAGAACGAGAAGTGGATGAAGAACTACGACAAGGCGAAGGAGCTGCTCGCCCAGGCGAAGGACAACGCGGCGAAAGCGGCCGAGGCGGCGGCGACCAACAAGGCGCAGGCGAAGACCGACTCCGAGGCGGCGATCGCGGCGGCCGACACCGCCATCCAGACCGCCGAGGCGGCGCTCAAGACCGCACCGAAGACCAAGGACTCCGCGGCCGATCTCAAGCTGATGGAGAACGACCTGACGACGCTGAAGTCGACGCTCGAGTCGGCGAAGGCGGCGGCTGCGGCCGAGGACTACAAGAAGGCGCTGGAGAGCGCCAACTCGGTGAAGGACCAGGCCACCGCGATGTCGACGCAGATCGAAGAGGCGAAGGCGAAGCGGGCGGGAGTGAAAAAGTAGCCACCGCCACGTTGGCAGAGGTTCGGGGCCCGGCCGGTCGCGCACCAGCCGGGCCCTTCTCGTCTTCGGGCCGCCTGCGGCTGCCCGCCGTGGCGGCGGTGGCGATCCTCCTCGCGGCGTGTGGACAGCCGCCCGCGGCGCAGATCGAGGCGGCCAGGAAGGCGCTGAAGCGGGCCGCCGCTTCGGGAGGCGTGCTGCGGGCGCCGGAGATCTGCGCCGCCGCCCAGGCGGCGCTGACGCGAGCGGAGGCGGAGATCCGGGTGCAGGCGAAGAAGGCCTCCTGGTCGAGGCGGTACCGCTTCGCGGAGCGGCTCGCGGTCGTCGCACTCGACACCGGCCGGTCGTGCGCGGCGCACGCCGAGGCGGTGCAGGAGGGCCGCAAGCGGCGCGCCAGCGGCTCCCTCGGCGACCTCCAGGCGGCGATCGACCACGCCTCGGCCCTGGCGCGTCACACTTCGGATCCCGACATCCAAGCCTTCTTGATGAGGGCGACTCTCTCCCTGGGTGAGGGACGTTCCTCCTTCGACAAGGGGGAGTACGAGCGCGCTTCGGCGGCGGCGGGACGGGGACGCGCGCAGGTGGCGACCGCGGTGCACGAGATCGACCGGTTCATCGACGACTACCGGAAGAGCCCGCGCCGCGAGGTGTGGCGGAAGTGGCTGCGCGGCACGCTCGAGCAGTCGCGCGACGAGGAGCGCACCGTGCTCGTGGTCGACAAGCTGCGGCGGGAGCTCCTGGTCGTGCGCGGCGACGACGAGCTGGCGTCGTTCCGGGTGGATCTCGGCCTCGGCGGCATGGAGCACAAGACGCGCGCCGGCGACGCCTTCACGCCCGAGGGACGCTACAAGGTCACCGAGGTGCGGAACCCGGGGCAGACGCGCTACTACCGGGCGCTGATGCTCGACTACCCCAACGACGAGGACCGGCGCCGCTTCAAGAGCCTCCAGAAGAAGGGGCTCCTGCCGCGGCGCGGGGGCATCGGCAGCAACATCGAGATCCACGGTGAAGGAGGACGGGAGCAGGACTGGACGCAGGGTTGTGTCGCCCTCTCCAATGACGACATGGACGCGCTCGTGAGGTACGTGCAGGTGGGGACGCCGGTGACCATCGTCGGAACCATCCCGGACGGGGAGTACGAATGAGGCGACGCGAAGTCATCGTCGCGGCTGTCGCCCTGGCCGCGGTGCTCGCCCTCGTGCTGTTCTTCCTCCAGCACCGCGGCCCGGCCCCGGCGGCGGCCGACGCGCGCCCGCTCGACGCCGCGGGGCAGAAGGAGCTTCGGTCGCTTCAGGCGCGCACCGACGGCCTCGAGCGCCGGCTCGCCGGGCTCAAGCCCAAGGCCGCGATCTACGTCGTGATCGACACCGGCCGCAACCGCCTGTCGCTTTACGAGAACGGCGCCGAGACGCTGAAGGCGGTCTGCTCCACCGGCTCGGGCCGCGCGCTCGTGGACCCGGAGCGCAAGCGCCGCTGGGTCTTCGACACGCCGCGCGGTGAGTTCTTCATCCGCGCCAAGCACCCGGACCCGGTCTGGATCAAGCCGGACTGGGCGTTCCTCGAGGTGGGAGAGGCGATCCCGCGCCGCCTGGCGGAGCGCCTCGCCCCGACCGAGCTCGGGGCCTACGCGATGGACCTCGGCGACGGGTACCTGATCCACGGCACGCTCTACAAGCGCGCCCTCGGCCTGAGCGTCACGCACGGCTGCGTGCGGCTCGGGGACGACGATCTCGACCAGATCTACCACAAGGTGCGCATTGGCACGCCGGTGTACATCTACTGATGACGCCGCGACCCGTTCTCCTCCGTCCCTTCGAAGGCGCTGCGATCCTGGCGCTGGCGCTCCTCGCCTGCGCCGCCGCTTGCGCCGCTTTCGGTGCGCCGCGGGCCGCCGCCGGGGCCGCGTCGTCGCCGGCCGCCGCCCGGCCAACGCGCGGCGACCTCGAGGCGGCCCGCCGAAGGGCCGCGGTCATCGAGAGCGAGCTCGCCCTGGCCTCCACCCGCAAACCGTACCTGGTGCTCGACCTCGGCGCCCGGGCGCTGCGCTACCGGATGATGGGGCTGACGGTGCGCGAGGTGCCGCTCCTCGACGTGGACGTCGAGGGGCTGCAGACGGCGGAGCTGGCGTCGGGGGCGCCCCTCATCGCCGGCATCTTCACGCTCAAGGAGAAGGAAGGCGATCCGCGGCTGACGCCGCTCTCGCCGGAGCAGGTGGAGGAGGGGGCGGACGACGAGAACACCGCCAACGCCCTGCCGCCGGAACCGCCGCGCGAATTCACACTCGCCTTCAAGCAGCCGATCGCCGTGGAGATCGTGGGGCGGGAGACCCGCAGCGGCGTCCAGGGCATGTGGGGGAGGATGATCGGCGCGCTGCGGCGCTGGCACGGTCCGGGGGGCGGAGAGGAGACGCGTCTCCGCATCGCCCTGCACCTCGACCCCGAGATCGCCGCGGAGGTGTACCGCTCCCTCATCCCCGATCTGCGGCTGCTGGTGCTGCCGCCGGACGGGATGCAGCTCCCGGCCGCGGGACAGGAGGCGCCGCCGAAACCGCGCGCCGCGCGCAAGACCCCGCCGCCGCGCGAAAAGGAGCCGGAGCCGAAGGAGGTGCCGTTCAAGATCCCGCCGCCGGAGGATGTGAACGGCCAGAGGCCCGCGGACGAGACGCAGGAGACCGGGGAGCCGGGGTCGGGAGAGCCGGGGCCGGCAGGCGAGGAAACGGCGCCACCCGCACCCTCTCCCGCCCCGACGCCGCCCTCGGATCCGCCTCCGCCGCCGGAGAGGCGCCCGGGACGGACGGATCGGGGTCCATCGACTTGATCCCGCGCCCGGGGGATGCCATCTTGAGAGGGTCCGTTCCCCGCTCGGGGAGCGTCGAGAGGCCATGAAAAACACACCGCTGCTCGAAGCGCTTCTGTCGGTCATGGACCGCAAGGATCATTGGGCGTACCCGCACTTCAGCGAGGGGCGCGCCACGCGTCCCCAGCTGCTCCTGCACTACCAGCAGGAGCACGCCGTGTACGTGCGCGACTTCCCGATCCTTCTGAGCCGGGTGCACGCGCGCTGCCCCCACGCGGAGGTGCGCCAGGACCTGGCCGAGAACCTCTACGAGGAGGAGACCGGCGGGCTCTCGAAGAGCAAGCCGCATCCCGAGCTGTTCCTCGAGATGATGCAGGGGCTCGGCTTCACGGGGCGGCAGTTCGAGCGGATCGACCTCGTCCCCGAGGCGGCGGCCTACCGCGCCTTCGTCGATCAGGTCACCACCCGGCGCCCGTGGATCGAGGGGGCCCTGGTCGTCACCATCTTCATCGAGGGGAGCCGTGCGGATCGCCGCGAGGTGACGGGGAACGAAGCGGCGCACCCGGCCGACCCGGAGCCAGGGCTCAAGGAGCACTTCCTGGTGCGCCACTACGGCGTCGATCCGCGCTGGCTCGATCTGAAGCGGGCGCACCACAAGGTGGAGAGCGGCCATCGGCGCATGGCCTGGAAGATGGTGCTGGATCATGCGCGGGGAGACGGGGCTGGCGGGAGGCTCACGCGTCTTCTGGAGCAGACGCTGGCCCTGTGGCTGCTGTACCGCGACGGCGTCGCCCGGGCCTCGGGCATCCCGTTTCCCTTCAGTTCTAAAAGTAAACTACACAAAATAAAATAGTTATTTAGTTAACAAGAAATAGTATTGACGCCTGCGGCGCCCCGGGCTAGACTGCGCCGCGTCATGCCCGTTCCCCGACTGAAGGACCTCGAGACGGCGCTTCGGCGTCGCGGCGCGCGGCCGACGCGCCAGCGCCGCGTCGTGTACGCCGCCCTCGCCGAGCGCTGCGACCATCCGACCGCGGAGGCGATCCACCGTGCGGCGCGCCGGCGCTCGCCGGGAATGTCGCTCGCGACCGTCTACACCACGCTCGATCTCCTGGTGGAGGCCGGCCTCGCCGCCCGCGTCGCCGGCCCCGACGGGGCGGCGCGCTTCGATGCCCGCACCGACCGTCACGATCACCGCCGCTGTCTCGCCTGCGGCCGGATCGAGGACGTCGAGCGGTCGGGGGAGGGGCCCCGCCTCGACCCGTACCAGAGACCCGATTTCCACGCCGTCGATCTGCGACTCGAGATCGTCGGCTACTGCTCCGGCTGCCAGGACGCGGCCGGGGCGTCCCACGGGACCGCGATCCCCGCGGGCCCGCCATCCAACGATCACACGCAAGGAGACTCACGATGATTGCCGAACAGACCCGGACCATCGCCAAGGTCGGGAGCCCCGCTCCCGACTTCGCCATGGAGTCCACCAAGAACCTCGAGAAGCTCGACCAGCCGGTGAAGCTGTCCGATTACCGCGGCAAGTGGCTGGTGATGTTCTTCTACCCGCTCGACTTCACCTTTGTCTGCCCGACCGAGATCGTCGCCTTCTCCGACGCGAACGAGCGCTTCCGTGCCGCCGGCGCCGAAGTCCTCGGGGTGAGCATCGACTCCCAGTTCGTGCACCGGGCGTGGATCAAGACGCCGCGCAACCAGAACGGCCTCGGCGAGCTGCAGTTCCCGCTGGCCGCCGATCTCACGAAGTCGGTCAGCCGCGACTACGGCGTGCTGCTCGAGGACAAGGGGATCGCGCTCCGGGGCCTGTTCATCATCGACCCGAAGGGGGTGGTGCAGTACGCCGTCACCCACAACCTGAACGTCGGCCGGAGCGTCGACGAGACCCTGCGCGTTCTGCAGGCGCTGCAGACCGGCGAGCGCTGCCCCGCCAACTGGAAGCCGGGCAGCGCGACCCTGAAGGTCTAGCCGGGGAAGGAGCACGCATCATGGCGGCCAAGCCGGTGCGGCGCCGGTGGACGCGCGGGGATCCCGCTAGGACACGCGGCTCGCGTGCGGGGCGGCCGGGGAGCGCGACCCGGTCGCCCCGCTCACAGCGACGCCGTCGGCGTGAGGATCTCCCAGACGTACATCTCGCGCTTCGCGCCGTCCTTGGACTTGAAGCGGAGCCCGACCGTGAAATCGAAGTCGGAGTAGGCGGTCGCGAGCCGTTCCTCCAGGTCCGCAACGGTCTTGACCGAGCGCCAGCGCGAGTTGTCGGTGGCGCCGTGCTCCCAGTCCTTCTTGCTGAGGACGCTCTTGAGAACGTCGCCGGAGGCCACCTTGTAATAGGCCGGGGTGCTTCCTGAGCGGACCGGCCCGACCACCAGGTCCTCGCCGCGTGCCACCACCTCCAGCTCAGCGAAGAACCGCAGCGCGTCGATCGCCGACAGGCGCGGACGGTCCGGGCGGGGAGCCAGCGGGACATCGAGCCGGACCGGCCCTCCGGTCCGCACGACCGACAGCGACACCGTGTCGCCGGGACGCGCCGCCAGCAGCTGCTCCTGCGCCCGGGGCAACGTGGAGATCGATTCTCCCCCGAGCTCGACCAGCCCGTCGCCCCGCTTCACCCCCGCGGCGGCGGCGGGGCTCCCGGGGAAGACGTGCTCGACGACGAGGCGCACCTCCGGCGGGAGGCCGTACCGCTCGCGGCGCTCCGAGTCGGCCGGCACCGCCAGCGCGCCGACCCATCCCCGCGGCGGCGATCCCGCGCGGATCCACGCGAGCCCGCGATCGATCCAATCGGCCGGGACGGCGAAGCCGATGCCGCTCTGCAGTCCGAGGAACACCCGCCCTCCCATCACGAACGCCGTGCTCATGCCGATCACCCGGCCGCCGCCGTCCAGCATCGGCCCCCCGGCGAGCCCGCGCGGCAGGGAGGCGTCGGACTGGAGGTAATCCTCGACCGGGTGGATGCGGGCGCCGCCGCGGTGCAGCCCGCTGACCACTCCCTGCGACACGACCGGCTCGCCGCGCGCCTGGCTGCCGCTCGGATATCCGAGGGCGGTCATCCCCTCGCCGATCTTCGCCGGCGCGTCCCGGCGCAGCTCCAGCGGTGTGACCTCGTCCACCTCCGCCTTGAGCAGGGTGATTCCGATCATCGGATCGGTGCCGATGACCTGCGCCGGAACGGTGCGGCCGGAGGGCGTGCGCAGTTTCACGTCGCGCGCGCCCACCATCAGGCCGCTGTCGGTGACGAACTCGCCGCGTCCGACGGCGAACGCGCTACCGACGAGGGAGTCCACTCTCAGGTTGGAACCCCACACGAGGGAGCCGTAGGTCGAGGTCAGCTCGTTGTCGTGCGCCGCCACCACCTGGACGACGGACGGGCGCGGCGCGGCCGCCGCGGCCGGCGCCGCCGTGGCGAACTTCTGGCCGCAGGCGACGCAGAAGGCGGCTCCCGCCTTGCGCGCAGCGCCGCACTTCGGGCAGGTCTCTCCTTCGGCCCCGACCCGGGTGGCCGACAGTCCGAGGATCGCCGCGAACACCCCCGCGGCGGCGAGGATCGCGAGGAGCCGGCGTCGGGTCGTCCGCGATGGAAGCATTTCAGTAGACCGGCGGCGCGAGGAGGTCGGGGAAGAGGTTCAGATAATTGCGCATCTCCTTGTCCTCCCCCTCCGAGTGCATCTCGATCCTGATGACGTAGGACGAGGCGAAGCGCCGGTCCCTGCGCGGGGAGTCGGAGAAGACCTCCGGCACCTGGGTCCGCACCACCTTGTTCACGTCCTCGGGAGTGTTGACCGACTTGGTGCCGATGCCGGTGATGATGTCACCGTCACGGTACAGACCCTTCTCGCCGCGCCCGCCGCGCACGAGATCGTGCACGACCAGCCCGCGCCCCTTGCCGCCGTCGGCGGAGGCCGGACGCAGGTTCGCCTCGAGCGTCTCTTCGAGCTCGTCGAACGGATCGAGGACGACGCGCACCGGGCGCTCCGCGGGCGCCACTTCGATCGTCTTCTCGGCCCCGGCCCGCTGCAGCGTCAGTCTCACGGCGGGCCCACCCGGCGTGCCGGCGAGGAGCCGCGATCCGGCGTCCCACACCGTCGCCACCGGCTCTCCGGACACGGCGGTCACGACATCCCCCGGCTGAAGCCCCGCCTTCGCCGCCGGCGACCCGGAGATGAGGTATCCGACCACCGGGTGCATCAGCCCTCCGTCGAGCTTGAACTTCTTCTGCCGGCGCTCATCCGCCGTCACCAGTCCCATCCCGTAATAGGGCCACTTCGGAGTCTCCCCCTTCACCAGGGTGTCGAGGACCGGACGCAGGCGCTCGAGCGGCAGGGCGTAGGTGAGGCCGTCGTCGCTGCTGCCGAGGACCATTCCCGCGAGCCGCCCGCGCGAATCGATGAGCGGGCCGCCGGTGCAGCCGTCCTCGATGGCGTGATCGGTGCGCAGGAGGTCCTCGAAGGAGACATAGTGGGTGCCGCTCTGGGCGACGGCCGTCACGCGGCCGCGATGCAGGGACACCGGGATGAGCCGTACCAGATCGTCGTCGCGCGCCACCGGGTAGCAGACCGCCCAGGTCGACTCCGGGGGCGCGGGTGTCGCCGGCGCGAGGGGGATCTCCGACCCGGCCGGCCGGCCGGTCTTGAGCACCGCGAGTCCCGTCGGCAGATCGACTCCGACGATGGTGGCGGTGGATTCGTGGTTGTCCCAGGTGCTGACCTTGACGTTGTCCTCCACCGCCCCGACGAGCAACCGGGCGTTCGTCACCAGGAACCCGCCCGGGTAGGGGAAGGCGCTGCCGTGCCGGTTCGGCCGACCCGAGACCGTGACCCGCATCGAGGCGCGGGCGATCCCGAGCAGGTTCTGCTCCTCCGCCTGGCCGGTGAGGCGCGTCCGATCCCAGCCGCAGTGAATGCAGTAGTGCCAGGCCGTGTCGCACAGGTAGCCGCAGCGCGGGCACGCCGCCCCTCTCGGGGCGGCCGGCTTCGACGGGCCCGGCTTGGCGGGCTCCGGCATGTCCCCGGGATTGGGGGGGGGAGGCGGGATCGCCTGCGCCCGCACGAGCGTCACCACGGCGACGCAAGCCCCCGCCGCCAGCAGAATCGCCGCGATCCGCCGGAGCCTCCCGGCCCCGCGCCGCTCAGAGGAAGATCGGCCAGACTTCATTGAAGGCCACCGACACGATCGAGTCCCGACCGCCGAATGACACGACCTCGAACGTCATCGCGACCTTTCCGCCGATGTAGGAGCGCGCGAAGGCCTGGCGCAGATCGGCCAGGGTCAGGACGTGCACCGGCTTCGCGCGCGTCTTGTAGTAGTTGAGGGTGATCGGCTCCTCGGGCCAGTCCTGCCCGGGCAGCACAGTCTTCACGACCGCACCGTCGTAGAGACCCGGGGCCTTCCGGGAGCGGTTGGGATCGCGGACGCGCACCTCCCCCGCCTTCGCGTCCTCCTCGAAATAGAGGCGCAGGTACTGCTGCACGTCGCGCAGCGGGTCGGTGCGCGGGTCCGGCGGCCGCTTCGTCGTGGTCATGGCCGCCTCGGACGCCTTTCCCTCGCGATCGAACTGAAGCTTGATGGGCGCGCCGGCCCCGACGCTGCTGATCGCCTCCTGCAGGAGGTACGACGAGGCGGCCAGCCGCCCGTTGACGCCGAACAGCACGTCGCCGGCCTGGAACCCCGCCTTCTCGGCCGGCGAGCCGGGGATGACGAACTCGACGACCGCTCCGTCGCGCCGCTTCAGGTTGTGGCGGGCGATCGCGTCCGAGTCCACCGGGCGGACGTGCAGGCCGACGAAGCCCCGCTCGTAGCCTCCCTTGCGCAGCTTGTCGATGACGATTCGCGCCATGCGTGACGGGATGGTGTACCCCTGGCCCCGCTCGGCCTCGAACCCGGCGGCGTTCACGCCGAGGACGCGGCCGCCGACGTCCACGAGGGGCCCGCCCGAGTTGCCGTGCGCGATGAGGGCATCGGAGTGGATGAATGCCTCCACCTGGTTGAGCCCGATGCGCGTGGCGGAGACGCCCGACATGGTGCCTCGCGCGAAGGAGAGGCCGATGTCGAGGGGGTTGCCGATCGCCCACACTTGCTGCCCGACCCGAACCGCCGTGGAATCCCCCCACTGGAGCGGGTCGAGCGTCCCCGGGGTGATCTTCAGCAGCGCCAGGTCGCTCGCCGGGTCCACGCCGACGACCGTCGCCTCCAGACTCCTGCCGTCCTTGGTCTCGATGGTGATGCTGGTTTGCATCCCGTCGGGGGCGGCGACGTGCGCGTTGGTCACGATCTCTCCATCCTCGCCAATGGCGAAGCCGGAGCCGGCGAGTCGCTGGTCGGCGTCGGCGGTCTCGAGTTTCCCGGTTTGTGCGCGGCGGTAGTACTCGGACGCCGGGTCCTTCCACCAGGCCACCGGGTACTTGTAGGTCGTGGTGGTGCGGGCGCGGATGCGCACGACCGAGGCGCCCACCTTGTCGAGGGTCTGCTGGATCTCCTCGTCGGAGAGGGTGTCCGCGGAACGGACGAACGCCGCCGGCAGCTTCCCCGGGACGAACTCCGGCAGGGGAGCACCGTCCTGCGCGCAGAACTTGCCGCCGGCCTCGTTGGCGGCCCCGCAGACGGGGCAGTACAGAGAAGGCGGGTCGGCCGCACCGAACAGGAGCGCCGCGCAGACGAGCCCGATCAGGACGCGGGCCAGGGCACCGGACATCGATTCCCCCCGAAACTCCAGAGCGATTGGGCGGATTCTACCCCCGATCAACCCTCGTCCAGCCGCGCAGGAATCAACCCTCGCGCAGCGCCGTGGTGATCGGCAGGCGGGCGGCCCGGATCGCCGGGAGCAGCCCCCCCACCAGCCCCATCCCGAGCGCCAGGAGCAGCCCGGTCGCCAGGGACCCGGGCGTGACCCGGAACGCGAAGGCGATCTCGCTGAACGACTGCGTCTGCCCTGTGCCGACGGTGTAGCCGTTCATCGGGAAGGCCAGGAGGCACCCGACGAGTCCCCCCACCAGGGCCAGGAGCAGCGACTCGATGAGGAAGGCGCCGAGGACGCTGCGGCGGGAGAACCCGAGCGCCCGCAACGTGCCGATCTCGCGCGTGCGCGAGGCGACGATGGCGTTCATGGTGTTGACGGCGCCGAACACCGCGCCGATCCCCATGAACACCGACACGAAGACCGCGAGCACCATGAGCGGCCCGCTCACCGGCCCCGACTGGTCGGCGTAGTACTGCCGCTCGTCCTTCACCTCCAGCTGGAACTGCGGGTTGGCCTGGATTTCCTTGTCGAACGCCTCGCGGGTCGAAGGATCCTTGAGGCGGACGGTCAGCGAGTTCTGCCCGCCGCCGCGCAGGAACGCCGGGCCCATGACGTCGTAGTCCCCCCAGATCTCGCTCTCGAAGGCGCTGCCGTTGGCGGTGAACCAGCCGACCACCTCCCAGTCGCGCTTCTGGATGGCGATCCGCGAGCCGAGGTCGAGCCCGGCCATGCGACGGGCGATCTTCTCGCCGACGATCACCTCGTTGAGCCCCGGCGTGAAGTTCTTCCCGGCCGAGATCGTGATGCCGCGCCGCACCTCGAACGCCATTGGCGTGACCCCGCGCACCGTGACGTTGGTCGGCTCGCCGTCCGCCTTGCGCTTCAGGTTGGCCACGATGACGATGTCGGGGGAGACCAGCGGGTTGCCGTCCGGAGCGCGGGCGATCCGCTCGTCCGCCTCGATGAGATTGCGATGCTCGCGGCTGAAGAACGACGTCAGCTCCGATCCGGAGCCGCGCTGCACGATGATGCCGTTGTCGCGGCTGCCGGTCTCGGCCAGCGCCCGCTGGAAGCCGCGCGACATGGCGAGCAGGGTGACGAGGACCGTCACCACGAGCGCGATGCCGCCGATGGCGAGGAGCGTCACCTTCCAGCGGACCACGAGGTTCCGGTAGTTGTACGACAGCGGGAGCGCCATCAGACCTGCCTCAGGAGGTCGGTGATGCTCGCCCGGTAGGCCGCGACCGCGGGGGCGAGCCCGGCGATGAGGCCGATCCCGAGCGCCAGGCTGAAGCCGGTGAGCGCGACCGAGGCCGGGAGCCCGAAGTCGGCGATGCCGCGCACCGCGTCGCCGATGAACGGCAGGTGCGGCAGCGCCTGGATCATCCCGGTACTGAAGAAGATGCCGATGGCTCCGCCGAGCGCGCCCAAAAGACCCGCCTCGGCGAGCACCAGCCCCATCACCTTGCCGCTCGAGAAGCCGAGCGTCTTGAGCACCCCCATCTCGGTGCGCCGCTCGCGCACCGCCATGCTCATGGTGTTCGCGGTCACGAGGAGGATCACGAAGATGACCGCGAGGCCGATGCTGTTGAGCAGAAGCGCCAGGTTGCCGGCCATGGCGATGAACGAGGCGCGGAACGCCTGCTCGGTCTCGGTGTGGGTCTGTCGCTCGCTGTTCTCGAACAGGGCGTCGATCTCCCGGCTGATGGTGCCGGCGCGGGCCGGGTCGGCGATCTGCGTCACGTACGTGCCGACGCCGACGCGATGCGCGGTCGCCTCGTCCAGGTACTTGCGATGGAAGAACATCACGGTCTTGTCGGTGCCCGGGAAGCGCTTCTCGTCGGTGGCGTAGATGGCGCGGATGGTGAACTCGAACGGCTTGCCGACGCGGTACGGCGGGATGAACGACTCCAGCTGGAACCTGTCACCGACCTTCCAGCCGAAGCGCTCGGCGGTGGCCGGGCCGAGGATGCAGCCGCTCTGATCCTCGAGCCAGGCCCGCTTCTGGTCCTCGGTCAGGATGTACTCGGGGGACATCTCGAGGTACGGCTCCGCCTCGACCGCGAGGTTCGGGAAGAAGTCCTTGAAGTCTCCGGCCTTGCGGGCGCCGCCGAACCAGTTCTGCGCCGCGACGCGCTCGACCCCCTCGACCCCGGCGATGCGCTCCTTGTAGGTGATCGGCAGGTTGAACACGAGACTCACGGCGTTGCGGGTCACGAGGCGCCGGGAGTCCCCGGCCTCGAGGTTCTGCTGCACCGCCGCGAGGAACGTCTGCAGGACGCAGAAGACGAAGATGCAGAAGGTCATCGCCAGGACGGTGAGGAGGCTCCGGAGCCAGTGGCGCCGGAGGTGCTTCAGGATGTAGGGAAGGTAGCGCATCGACTGTCTCCTACGCCTGCAGGACGCCCTTGTCGAGGTGCAGCCGCCGCTTCGCCCGCTGCGCCGCGCGCGGGTCGTGCGTCACCATGACGATGGTCTTCCTGAAGTCGCGGTTGAGCGTCTCCATCAGCGTGAGGATCTCCTCGGCGCTCTTCGCGTCGAGGTCGCCGGTCGGCTCGTCGGCCACCAGCACCTTGGGGTCGGAGACGATGGCGCGCGCGATGGCGACCCGCTGCTCCTGGCCGCCGGAGAGCTGCCGCGGGTAGTGCTGCGCCCGATCGGAGAGGCCGACGATCTTGAGCGCGGTGAGCGCGCGTTCGCGGCGCTGTTTCTTCGACAGGCGCTCGAGGAGGAGCGGCAGCTCGACGTTTTCGAGCGCGGTGAGAACCGGGATCAGGTTGTAGAACTGGAAGATGAAGCCGACGTTGTGGCTCCGCCAGCGGGCCAGCGCCCCTTCGGAGAGGGTCGACAGGTCCTGCCCCGCGACCCGCACCATGCCGGAGGTGGCGCGGTCGATCCCGGCCACCAGGTTCAGAAGCGTCGTCTTCCCCGAGCCCGAGGGACCCATGAGCGCCACGAACTCGCCCTCCGGCACCTGGAAGTCGATGCCGTCGAGCACCGTGATCGCCTGCGTGTCGCGCTGGTAGATCTTGCGCACCTGGCTGACTTCGACCATCGCCATGAACACTCTCTCCCCGGGGACGGGCCGGTTCCGGCCCATCAGCCCCGTATCCGCACCCGATCGCCGTCGCGCAGCGTCGCGGACGGGCTCAGGACCAGCGTTTCGTTGCCGACCAGACCTTCGCGCACGACCGTCGTGCCGTCGCGCGAGCCTCCCGTCACGACGCCGCGCACGCGCGCGCGGCCGTCGACCACCTCGAAGACGATCGATTTCCCGTCGCGATCGGCGACCGCCGAAGCGGGGACCGTGATCGCCGGGGGTGGCGGCGGGGCCGGCGCCGCGGCGGGGTCCGACCCGGCGG
>Ga0075420_100003662_pt1 | contig 13487 bp, 6 predicted proteins | sample SoiMetdeltSBSDD4_FD_75296 | JGI IMG/M metagenome (GOLD analysis project Ga0075420, IMG submission 75296) | Bulk soil microbial communities from a Populus tree surrounding site in Tennessee, USA - Soil MetaG P. deltoides SBSDD4 | ecosystem: Environmental > Terrestrial > Soil > Tree plantation... | reverse complement strand
ATCAAGGCCGACCAGGACCACCTCATCCATCCGCTGCATCACCCCATCGATCACGCGGAGCCGATGATCTACGTGCGCGGCCGCGGCGCCATCATCGAGGATCACGGCGGTCAGAAGTACATCGACGGCCTGGCCGGCCTCTGGAACGTCAACGTCGGTCACGGCCGCGCCGAGCTGGCCGAGGCGGCCATGACGCAGATGAAGGAGCTCGCCTACTTCTCCGCCTATGCGGGCTCGTCGAACCTGCCGGCCATCCAGCTGGCGCAGAAGCTGATGGAGCTGACCTACGACAACATGCAGGGCGTCTTTTTCACGTGCGGTGGCGCCGAGGCCAACGAGTCCGCTTTCAAGACGGCGCGCTTCTACTGGAAGGCCAAGGGCAAGCCGGAGAAGTTCAAGGTGATCTCGCGCGTCAACGGCTATCACGGCGTGACGCAGCAGGCGATGAGCGCGACCGGCATGGCCGCCTACTGGAAGATGTTCGAGCCGCGCGTGCCGGGCTTCATCCACATCCCGACCTGCTATCCGTACCGCATGCCCGACGCCAGGCCGGGCGAGACGGCCGGCCAGGCGGCGGCCCGCCTCCTGGAAGAGGCCATCCTGAAGGAGGGCCCGGACACGGTGGCTGCGTTCATCGCCGAGCCGATCCACGGCGGCGGCGGCGTGCTCTATCCGACCGACGATTACTTCCCGCTCGTCCGACAGATCTGCACGAAGCACAACGTGCTGTTCATCGGCGACGAGGTCATCACCGGCTTCTGCCGCACGGGCAAGTGGTTCGCGCTCAGCCACTGGAACGTCAAGCCCGACATCATGTCGTTCGCCAAGGGCGTGACGTCCGGCTACCTGCCGCTCGGCGGCATCATGGTCAGCAAGGACATCAAGCAGGCGATGGACAGCGTGAACCCGGCCGACCGGTGGATGCACGCCTACACGTACTCCGGGCATCCGACGTGCTGCGCGGTGGCGCTGAAGAACCTCGACATCATGGCGCGCGAGCGGCTGTGGGAGAACGCCGCCAAGATGGGCGACCGGCTCTACTCGGGCCTCAAGAGCGCGTTCGGTGATTCGCCCCACGCCGGCGACGTCCGCGGCGGCAAGGGGCTCCTGGCGGCCGTGGAGCTGGTGGAGGACAAGGCGACCAAGAAGAACTTCGCGGCCGACAGGAAAGTCGCTCCGCGCGTGCAGCAGGAGATGACCAAGCGCGGCGTCATCACCCGCGTGCGGCCCACGAGCGGGCCGCATCCCGCCAACGGCGACACGATCTTCTTCGCGCCGCCGCTGGTCATCAACGAGACGGAGGTCGACCGACTCGTGTCGGTGGCGCGCGACGCGGTGAAGGCTGCGTGCGCCTGATCACGGCGCATCGCGTCCTGATCGCGGCCGGCATCGCGTTCTTCCTGTTCTACGCGCTCGTCGAGGCGCGGCTCTGGCTGCGGACGGGCTCGGGCGCGGCACTGGCGCAGGCGATCTTCGCGCCGGTGATCGCGCTCGGGTTCGCGATGTACTACCGCTCCCTCGCGAAGCGTTGGGGCAAGTAGCGACTCTCGTCTACGACGCCGACTGCGCCATGTGCCGCGCGAGCGCGCTCTGGCTCATGCGGCGCGCCATGGCCGCCGGCCAGCTCGAGATCTTGCCCTGCCGCTCGGCGCCCCGCCGCGCGCGCTTCCCGCAGATCACCGAGGAACGCTGCCTGCGCGCCATGCAGCTCATCCTGCCCGACGGCCGCGTGCTCGAGGGCGCCGACGCCGTGCCCGAGCTGCTCCACCGGATCCCCCGCTGGCGGTGGGCGGCATCGCTGCTGGCCCTGCCCGGCGCGCGGCCGGTGGCGCGCCGCGCGTACGCGTGGATCGCGGCCAACCGCATGCGCATCTCGTGCGCGGTCAACGACGAGGGCGCCGCCTGACCACGGTGCTCGTGCTGGCGCTGGCGCTCGCGCTGGCGCCGCTCACCGCCGCCGCGGAGGACGTGGCCGCGCTCTATCGCGCGCGCTGCGCCGTCTGCCATGGCGCCGAGGGCCGGGGCGACGGGCCGGCGGCACCGCTGCTGGCGCCGAAGCCGCGTGACTTCACGAGCGGCGTTTACAAGTTCCGCTCGACGCCCTCCGGCTCGCTGCCGACGGAGGCCGACGTCTTCCGCACGATCACGCGCGGCCTCTCCGGCACCAGCATGCCGCCCTTCGGCGATCTCCTGAACGAGACCGAGCGCCGGGCGCTGGCCCGCCACGTGCTGTCCCTCGCGCCGCCTTCGCGGCCGACGGCCGCCCCCCTCAACGTGCCGTTCTTCAACTGGCGTCCGGCGCTCGCCGTGCGCGGCGAACAGGCCTACCTGCGTGCGGGCTGCGCCACCTGCCACGGCGAGGACGGCCGCGGCGAGGGGTGGCGGCCCAAGAGCGAGGGCCCGACGGGCGAGGTGCCGCCAACCAACCTCACCGAGCCGTGGAGCTTTCGCGGCGGCGCCCAGATCGACGACATCGCGCTGCGCATCCTCGGCGGCATCGACGGATCGCCGATGCCGTCCTTTGCCGACAGCGTGAGCCGCAACGACGCGCTGGTGATCGCCGCTTACGTGCTGACGCTTGGCCGCGACCCCATCTGGCGCGTCACCGACCCCGCGCGCATCGCCACCGCCGGCGTGGCCACGGACCCGCTCGCGCGTGGCCGCTATCTGGTCAACGCCATGGCGTGCGCGCTCTGCCACACGCCGGTCAGCGCCGAGACGGGCGCCTACGATCCGCAGTTCTTCCTGGCGGGCGGCATGCGCGTGAGCGCCTATCCGTGGGGCGTCTGGTACAGCCGCAATCTCACGCCCGACGCGGACACGGGGCTGGGGCGGTGGAGCGAGGCGGAGATCGTCACCGCCATCACGCGCGGCATCGCGCGCGACGGCCGGCGGCTCGACCCGATGGCCATGCCGTGGGTGTGGTTCTCGCGGCTCACGCCGCAGGACGCCCGCGCGATCGCGACTTATCTGAAGGCCCTGCCGCCGATCCGCAACGACGTGCCGAAGCCGCGCCGGACCACGCTCGGCGAGGACGCGGGCGCCAAGCTGCTCGGCCTCCTGGGCGCCGAGAGCGCCATCGGCTTCTGGGGCGGCAACGCCGCGCTCGATCGCGCGCTGGTCGGCATCCCGGTCTCGCTCGGGTGGCGCGTGCTGGCCAGCGTGATCGGGTGGGGGAGCGGTGTGGCCATCTTTCTCTTCACCGCGGCGGGCATCGTGCTCACCCGCGGCGGCTGGACGCGCTGGGGCGCGCTCACGCTCGGCATGCTGCTGCTCGGCGCCTGGCTCCTGCTCGCGATCTGGCCGCCCGTGCGCTTCATGTCGCCGGAGATGATGACCCAGCGCCACTTCCGCGGCGCGCCCGCGCTGCCGGGCTGGCTCAGCGGTCCCGAGCGCGCCCGGGCCGAGCGCGGCGAATACCTGGCCACGATCTCACCGTGCGGGATGTGCCACACGCCGGCCAGCCCGTTCAGCGGATTCATGACCGCCAACTGGCTGGCGGGCGGGATGGAGGCGCGCTGGCGGCTGTTCGGCAGCTCGGTCTCGAGCAATCTCACCCCGCACCGCGACGGCCTGGCGGCGGCGTCCGTTCCGACGCTGAGCCGCACGCTCCGCAGCGGCATCGGCACCGACGGCCGCGCGCTCCACTGGCAGGCGATGCCGTGGGACATCTTCTCCCACTGGTCGGAGGAGGATCGGCTGGCCATCATCGCGTATCTGCGCGCGCTGCCGCCGGTGGATGGGCGGATCCCGGCGCCGCGGCCTCCGCGAGCAGGGGATCCGGAGGCGGACTTGTTCTACTTCGGAGATGCGGCGAAGCGGTGAGCCGCGCTCACCGGCCCGATGGTCTCCGCGGAGGTCCCTTCCTCGGGGGTGGCTTCGGCCGTCGCGCGACGCCCCGGCCAATGTCCGCATCGACCGCGAGCCCGAGCTCGAGGCCCAGCACGTCGAGGGCGGTCCCGAAGCCGGCCGTGCCGGCGGGCGCCTGCACTGCTCATAGGCCTCGCGGATCTCCGGAAGCCGCGCGCGGCACGCGGGGTCCCCGCGCGGTCGGGGTGATACCGGAGAGCGACGGAAGGCCGCCTTGATGGTGCCGTCGTCGGCCGCCGGGTCGACCTTCATGGGGCTGCGCCGGGCTTCGAGCCTCTGAGAGAAACGCGGCGCCATCGGCTACTGGAGTCGGAAGACGAACACGCTGCTGTCGAGGGTGGCGACGAACAGCATGCCGCGATGCACCTGCAGGCGCCGAACGCCGTACGCCCCGTACAGCGCTTTCAAAGGGCGGAGCAGCTCGAACCGCGGGTACGCATCGACGCGGATCCGCGCGCGGAGCATCCCGTCGTCGGCGGCGAGCACGTAGACGAATTGCCGGGAATCGCCGGTGAAGACGCGTCGCTGCTCATCGTCGAGCGCGCCGTCGGCGATCATCGGGGGCGCCGCCGCCGCATCGCCGCTCTGCCACAGGGGCTCCCGCGCCCGCGCGTCCCACGCGAGGGTCGGCGCCCCGCCGAGGTAGATCGTGTCGCCGCGCTTTGCGAACGGCGCGCCGGCGGTGGGGATCTCCTCGCGACGCGTCTGGCCGTCGGCGAGGCGGACCACGTAGAGGTGACCGTTGCTGGCGCCCGCGCGCGTCGTCGTGTAGAGATAATCGCCGTCGATCAGCGGGCCGCCGGTGTGATGCTTCGTCTCGCCCACGAGCCACGTCCGCCAGAGCCGACGACCGTCGGCGAGCGCGATCGCATCCACCTGCTCGTGCCAGTCGCGTGTGCGCGCCCAGAGCTGCGAGCGCACGATCAAGCGATGGCCGGCGACCGCGAGCCCGGTCTCGGTCGGAAAGGTCTCGACGCTCCGGCTCCACACGAGGCGACCATCCGCCAGCCGGAAGGCGAAGAGATTGTCGCCGTCCTTGCCGACCGCCGCTGCGTAGAGGCGCTCTCCGGCGGCGACGACGGCCACCGTCGGGCGTAGCGTCCGCTGGCGCCAGGGCCAGTGGATCTGCCACTGCCACCGCGGCCGGAGCGTCGTGGCGTCGAAGCAGAAGACCGTGCCTGTTGACGTCTCGAACTCGTACCAGCCGAACACGATCGAATCGTCCGCGACCATCGCCCCCGGGCCGAGCTGTCCGCGCGTCGGGTCCCCGAGGTCCGCCGGCAGCATCGTGCTGCGACGTCGCCGTCCCGTCGCCGTGTCGTACACGGCCAGACGAGCGCCGATGGTGACGACGTCGTCATCGCGGATCGCGAACTCGCCGACCTGTCCGCGACGCACGCTCCAGGCGAGGCGGTAGTCGGAGGACTCACAACCCGCGCCGAGCACGGCGGCCATGATGACCGCGACACCGAGGGCCGCCTGCGGCCTACCGTGCGATCGCACGCTTGACGAGCGCCAGCACCGCGTCGTTCTCCGTGTAGGAGCGGGCCGTATGCGTCGCGAGGATCAGGTAATTCGTGCCGCGCGGATGGAGCCGGAGCGAGACGAGCGGATCGGCGATACCCATGAAGTTCAGCAGCCGGGTCTGCGACGGCACCACGGTGGTGATGGGGCTCTGCGCCGGCGTGCCCATGGTGACCACGGTGTCGACCTTCACGCCGCGCGCGCGGAGCATCTCGGCAAGCGTGGCCGAGACCAGGCCGCCGCCGCTGAAACCGACGAGATTGAGCTTTTCGCCGGCGCCGAGCGGGTCCGCGTCGAGATCCGCGAGGATCTGCTGCAAGAGCGGGGCGGCGACGGCCTCGGTGCTGGGGATGACGCCGCCGAACAGGCTGCCGCTCCATGGTAGTGCCCGCGTGTGCGGATCCGCGGTCCGGAGGGCCGCCGCAAAATCATCGAAGGCGGAGCGGTCGGGCCAGATGCCGTGCAGCACGTAGGTGCGCAGGCCGGTCGGATCGACGACGTTCACCGGATCATTGAAGGCGTACACGTACGCATTGACGCCGGCGGCGAGGCCGAGCGGATCCTCGCTGATGAACCGTCCGAGGCCGGTGTGATAGTAGCGCGCGCGATGGTAATAGAGGTCGTCGCCGTCGCGCTCCCGCCCGGCGAAGCCATAGCGCATGGCCGAGGCAGCCGTCGAGACGGTGCGGCCGAACGGCTCGTAGCCGACGACATCGCGCACTCGGCCGTCAGCGTCGAGGACGCGTATGATCGAGCCAAGCCCGTCGACGACCGGGGTGACGCCGCCGGCGGCGAACAGCTCGTCGGGCGTGGTGCCCCGCAGGTACGCGCGCTCGGCGGCGGGCGCCACGTCGTCCACGACGTCGGTCAGGTCGTAGCCGAACATCGTGACGCCGTCGCCATCCTCGCGCGCGGACCGCCGTCCCAGGGCGTCGTACGAGAACGACGTCGTTCCCGCGTCGCCGCTGATCGCGGTGAGGCGGTCGAGCCCGTCCCAGACGAACACGCGCGTCCCCGACGGCTCCGCCAGGAGCGTGAGATTGCCATTGGCGTCGTGGCTGAGCCGCCGCACGCCCGCGCGAAGCGGCCGATTGGCCGCGTCGTAGACGGCCGAGTCGAGCGGCTCGGGCAGTAGCACCGAAGCCAGCGAGCCGGAGACGACGACACGGCGACCGAGCTCGTCGTAGGTGTACGCGAGCTCGCCGAGCGGCTCGTCGGCGCGGCGGTACGTCAAACCGGCGAGGCGCGCGCCATCATCGTAACGGTACTCCACGTTGATCGCGCCGGGCAGCCGGACACGGCGTCGACGCCCGCTGGTGTCGTAGTCGAGCTCGACGGCCTGCGAGGCGTCGGCAACCCGCGTCAGTCGTCCAGACGGGTCGTACGCATAGGTCACTGTGCGACCGTCCGGACGCGTCATGATCGTGCGGCGCCCTCGCGCATCCCACTCATACCGCGTCGTGCCGAGGACCGACGTCTCCGCCGTCAGACGATCGAGTGCGTCGTAGTCGAGCAGGATCGTGTCGCCGTCCGCGCTCGCGCGTACCAGGCGGCCACCAGCGTCATATGTGAACGACATGCGCGTACCATCCGCGTATCGGCTGGCCACGCGGCGTCCGAGAAGATCGTACTCGTGCACGGAGAGCTGGCCCTTGCGGTCGACGACACGCGTGACGTTGCCCATGGCATCGTAGTCGTACCGGGCAGTCTCCCCACGGGCATCGGTTCTGGTCGCGCGACGGTCCATGACGTCGTACTCGTACTCCGTGATGTGGCCGAGCTGATCGGTGACCGAGACGAGGTTCCCGTTCGGGTCGTACTGGTACCGGACGACGCCGGACGCATCCGCCACCTGCACGATGCGATCGAGCGCGTCGTACACGATGTCGACGACACCCCCGGCCGGATCCCGGCGGCGGATGAGCCGCGAAGCGACGTCGTATTCGAGGGTGGTGCGCCGGCCGAGCGGGTCGACGACCGCGACGACCTCACCGGTGCGCGCGTATTCCACCCGCGTCGGCTGACCGCTGGCGCCGCCCAGCGCGACTGGCTGTCCGCGCGCGTCGATCTGGAAGGAAAGAGGCACGTCGGCGGCGTCGATGGCGCCGGCCAGGTGTCCGGCGTGGTCGTACGCGAGCCGCACGGTTCCGCCGAGGGGATCGACGAGCGCCTCCGGCCGATCCGCCGCGTCATGAACGACCCGCCGCGTGCGCCCCAGCGGGTCGGTGACCGTCGTCACGTTGCCGCGTTGATCGTACTGAACGGTCACCGCGCGGCCCAGCGTATCGGCGATCGCGGTGATCCGGCCGGCGGCGTCGTGGTGGTGCTCGATGCTCTGGCCGAGCGCGTCGATGGTCGCCACGGCGCGGCCCGCCACGAAGACGTGAGCCGTCAGGGCGCCTCGCGGGTCGGTCACCATCGCGCGCGTGTGCGCGCCGGGGGGACCCTCGTAGTCGAATCGCCACAGACCGCCATCCGCTTGCTGCTGCCGGATGACGCGTCCGGCAGAATCGTACTCGTTCCTGAGATACGTGATGTCACGCGCATCGGTCAGGCTCGCGATGCGGCCGGCGGCATCGTAGCCGTAGCGGAGCAACCCGCCGGCGGCGTCGGTGACGGTCGCGAGGCGCCGTGCCTCGTCGTAGCCGTACCGGACCGTCCGGCCGAGCGGATCGCTGACGCTCACGAGGCGCGCCGATGCCGGGTCTATCGGATCCAGCAGCGCCGTCACGAGGTTCAGAGTTCGTCCGGCCGGCTCGATGATGCTCGTGGCAGCACCGAACAGATCGCGGTCGATGCTCAGGATATCGCCGTGTCGATTGCGCTGTTCGACCAGCAACGCGAGCCCGCCCAGCTCGGTGCCGTGTCCGCGTACCCGCCAGCCGCCGCGGAATCGCCACGAGCTGCCATCCTTGAACACGAGGCGCTGCCCGCCGCTCTCGGCGTGAAGCACCGCACCGGCAAGGTCCGGCAGCGTGCTGTTCGTGAAGCTGTTGCTGCTGGTCCGCGCGAAGGGCACGCGCGAGTTGCCCGGCATCACGAGCACGCGCGCGTCAGGGCCATCGTCGATGAGGGCCACGTCGACCGACAGCGTCCAGCCGGGACCGGTCGGCAGCTCGAATCCGGCGACCCGTCCGAACGGATCAACGGCGTTGTACACGCGATGAAGGAACGCGGGGATCCGTCCCGGAAGGGCGAGGTCCGTCTTGTGCAGCACGAAGAGACCGGTGACGAGGTCGACCGGATCTCCGCCGCGGGCGCCTTTGAGCTGAACGTTCGGCTGGCCGGCGGCCTTGCGCTTGATGCAGGCGATACCGCACACGCCGCAGAAGCGGGCCAGGCCGACACCCGGATCGGAGACCGCGCGCGTTCCATCGGCGCTCACCGTGGCGTCGCCGGCCAGTCGCCAGCCGGCCACGGCGCCGGGAATCGGTGCCGCGTCGTAGTACCAGATCTCGACGGACTCGCCGGGGCGCAGGTCCTGATCGTTCGGTAGCGCGATCGGCAGCGGCTGCGAGGGGAGCCCGCCCATCGCCGTGCCGAAGAAGACCTGATAAAAGGAGTGCGCCGGAAAATGGGGCGGCGGGACGGGCAGGGCATCCGCCGTCAGCAGGCCCACCGCGATCTGGCGCTTCGGCGCGCCGTCCCAGCCCGTGATGGTCACCCCCGCGGGCAGGGTGAGCGCGAAGCCGGGGAGCCGGTCGTCGGTGATGACCTGGTCGCGAGCGGCGTTGTCGATGGCGATGAAGCGTTCCGGCGGTGGTGGCGGCGTGATGCGCAGCGGAGGCAGCCGGGTCGGCACTCCACTCGGCAGCTCGACGTCGATGGCATAGATCGGCAGACCCGCCCGCGCAACGTCGAGATCGAGGCCAAGCATGTGGCGTCCCGGCGGCGGATCGACGAACACGAAGCTCCCGGCGGCGTCGGTGTCGACCGCCGTCCCGGCCAGTGTCACACGGGCGCCGGCGATCGGCGTGTCGTCGACGAGGACGAGGCGACCGCCGAGTGCCGTGCGAGCACCGGGTACGACCTCGACGTCGACGGACGTGGCTCGGCGAACGGTCGCGCCGTCGATCACGGCGGTCACCTCGATCACGACCGGACCGGAGACGGCAGCGGTCGATGTCGGCTCGACGGTCAGCGTTGTCGACCGCCCGCCCGTCAGCGCGGCGGCGCCGACGCCGGCGCGGATGCCCGGCGCCGTGTGCGTCACCGCGAGGTCGGCCAGGCCGACGAACGGGCGCCGACCGATATCCTCCAGCGTGAGCGTGACCGTGACCGGCAAGCCGACCACCGTGCGCACCGATGCCGGGCGGGCGGACAGGCGGACGTCATGCGCGTGAGCGACACTGAACGGCTGTGTCGCCGTGCCGGCGGCCGTCACCACCGTGAGCGGCCCGCTGGTGGCGCCCGGCGGAACACTCGTGAGCAGCGACGTCGGGGACACGCGCTTCACGGCCGCTCGTACCCCGTTGAACGCGACCGCCACGAGCTCGGTGCCCAGCCGTTCGCCGACGATGCTCACGGGGGCGCCGGTCGCGGCTTCTGCCGGCTCCACGACCGTGATGGCCGGTCCAGCGGAGACCGTGAACGTCCGTGCCACCGGGGTCGCTTCGTTGCCGGCCAGATCCCGCGCCGTCACCTCGAAGCGGTACGCACCGGGTGGCAGCGCTGCCATCGTGGCCGTCGTCGCGGCCGTGAAGCCGCCGAACTCACCGCCATCGACCCGCCACGCGAAGACGAGCGCGCTGGTCGGCGTGAGGTTGTCCAGCGCGGTGAACCGAAACGTTGCCACGGCGCCGCCAGTCGTGTCGCTCGGCCCCTCGACGATCTCGACCTCCGGCGCCGTGTTGTCCACGACGACGACGCGGGACACGGTGCGCTCGTTGCCCGCGCCATCGACGGCATGCGCAGTGAGGGTCGTGATACCGTCGCCCGGCCTGGTCGTGTCCCACGTGGCGCTGGCTCGGATCGCCGGCGCCGGCGGCGCCGGTGACAGCGAAGGCTCGAGACTCACGCCGACGGCGTTCAGCGTGATTCCCGCGATCCCGCTGCCGCCGTCGCGCGCCTGGACCTCCACCGTCACGTCCTTGCGAACGAACCCGGCCTCTCCTGGTTGCAGAAAGACGAGGTCGGGCTCGTCGCCATCATGCACGACGGACACGACGGCCGGCGCCGACGACAGGCCGTCGCCACGCGCGCCGGTGGCCCAGGCCTCGAGCCGACTCTCGGTGTTCTGCGCGATGACGACGACGAGCGTGAAGACGCCGTCGGCGCCGGCCGTGGTCGTCGCCGGCACCTCGGCGTCGTTGACATAGACATCGACGCGCGAGTCCGCGGTGGCGGTCCCTGCGACCGCCATGGCGGTTCGCGAGACCGCCTTGGGCATGGCGTCGAGCGCCGGCGGCGGCGGGGCGCGGAACCGAACGATGCGGCCGGCGTGAGCGTCGGCGACGTACAGATCGCCATCGGGATTGAAGGCCAGGTCACGCGGCTCCTCCAGTCCCTGAGCAAACGCGACCCCTCGGTCGGCGGTCAGCTTCAGGACGCCGTCGCGCAGGCGAACGCCGCCAACCTCGGCGTCCCGCGTCGAGACCCAGAGCGCGCCCAGACGGTCTCGGGCCAGACCGGCGGCGTGGCGCAGCAGCCCGGGCGCGCCGAGTGTGCTGCCGGCGGCTGCCGCACCGTCCGGCGCGATGGGATATCGACGGATGACGAATCGGTCATCCGCTCCGCGCACCAGCACGTAGAGACCGCGGCCGTTAGCGACGAGGCCGCTGACGCCCTGCAGGCGGTCCACGACGGTTGATACGCTACCGTCGGCGGCGATGGCGACGACGGCCTCGGCATCATCATCGACCTCGTCCTGTGCCGGCGACCGCACGACCACGTAGATCACGTCGCTGTCGCCGACGGCCAGCCAGCGCGGCCGCAGCAGACCGCTCGCCAGCACACGAGGGCCCGCCGGCTCGAGGCGAACCACGCGACCGCCGCCTTCTTCCGAGACGATCACACGCGCCTCGGCGTCGACGGCGACGCCGAACGGGTGCTTCAATCCGTGCGCCACCGTGGCGCGAGTGCCGTCGCGACCGACCTGCACGACCGTGCCCGCTGCCCGCTCGGCCACGAAGACGTTGTCGTCGGGGTCGACGGCGAGACCTCGCGGGTCGTCGAGCCCGTCCACGAGCACGTCGACCGGCGCAAGCGCGTGGAGGCCGGCGGGGTTGCTGCCGACGACCGGCAGCAGCGCGGCCACCAGTGTCCCGAGCGCGAAAGCCCGGGGCGTCATGGCATCCCCGTCAGCGTGAACGACGCGGTGGCGGAAATGACAGACGGCTGCGTGGTCGGAATGGCCAGTGTCGCCGTGGCGGTGGCCGCCGCCGGCGTGCCGACGAGCGGCGTGCTCGTCGCGACCACCGGCGCGCCGGACAGCGGCGTGGCCGTCACCACGACGGTCGTCCCGAGCGGGATCTGACTCGCCTCCAGCATGACGGTGACCGGGCTCGTGGTGCCCGCGGGCAGTATCACGTCGGGGCTGCCGTACGAGCCCACCGGCATCGCCGGCGCCGGCACGTCGTCGATGGCGGCGATGCGCAGGCCGACGACGTTCAGGCTCAGGGCATCCGGCGCACCGACGGTGACGCCGCCGGCGGCGCCACCCGTCACCGTCGCCCCGTTCGTGAACGCTTCGACACGAATCCGCCCGGGACTCGCGCCGGGGCCGCCGTTCACGTCGATGGACACGTTGCCGATGAGTGTCGTGGCCACGAGCCGGACGGCGCCGCCGCTGCCGGAGCCGCCCGCCGGACCTCCCGACGTTCCGCCGACGCCGCCGGTGGCGGCGATGCTGCCGGTCATCGTCATGGTTCCCGAGGACGCGACGAGCAGCGCGCCACCGCCACCGCCGCCACCGCCGCCGGTCGAGCCGAAGAGCTGCGACGCCCCCCCGCCACCGCCGGAGCCGCCGAGCAGCGGCACGAGCCGCGCGTCACCGTACGCGCGACCGCCCGAGACGCCTGGCCCAGCGACCAGATGGCCGGCGTGCCCAGGAAACGCGGTGGGGCTTCCCGGCAGACCGCCGCCGGGACCGAGACCGGCGGCGCCGGTCGCGCCATGCAGACCGTTCGATCCGGCGCCGCCGGCGAAGCCGCCGGGGCCGGGCACGCCGCCGTTGCCGAACAGCTGCGCGCCGGAGCCACCCGGTCCGCCGCTGCCGGCGCTCACGTCGATGCGGCCGGCGACGATCACGTTGCCGGTCGCGAGCAGCGAGATCGGTGGCTGGCGTACACCGGCGGGCGTCGCGAACGAGACGGTCACACCCGCGGGAATGTGGATGGTCGTGAAGTTGAAGACGCCGTCCGCCGGTATCGGCAGCTGCACACTGGCCGTCGGCGCGAACGCGCCGTCCGCGCCGGTGCTGCCGCTGTTGAAGGTCTGCGCCGTGGCGACGCAGGGAGCGACCACGACGCCGAGGAACACGAACAGCCGGCAGATCGGTGCGAGACGCATCGACGAGGCTCCTGTGGGGCTCAGCGGACGGTGAAGAGGTTCTCGCCAGCGACCATGTCGGCTGACGATCCCGTGGCCGTGAAGATGCGGACGATGCGCGGACCGAGCGGAGCGTCGAGCGACACGCTGACGTCGGCGGTCGCCTCACGGCCATCGTCGGTGACCGCGAGGTCGGTCACGGTCAGCGTCGCGTCCGGTCCGGCGTGGGTCCACAGCTCGAGTCGTGTCGCGCCCTCGAAGCCCGCGCCGGCGACCACGAGCCGCAGCGTTTCTCCGCGCGCGCCGGCCGGCGGCGTCACGCCGAGGATCACCGGCGCGACGCTGATCGCCAGCGGCGCCGCCATGGCGAAGCTCGTGGTGCTCGCCACGCCGACGCTGGCGATGGCCGTGCGCTGCACCTGCCGCGAGGGAGCCTGGAAGGCGACGACGACGGGCTCGGCGCCGACGAACAGCGGGCGCGACACGATCATGCTGACGAGCGCCGCGGCCTCCAGCGCCGGGTCGACGACGCTGGTGGCCGTGATTCGCACGCCGCCAGCCGGCAGCGTCTCGGGCGCGAGGTACACGCCGTCGGCGTCGATGGT
>Ga0075420_100003660_pt1 | contig 13489 bp, 13 predicted proteins | sample SoiMetdeltSBSDD4_FD_75296 | JGI IMG/M metagenome (GOLD analysis project Ga0075420, IMG submission 75296) | Bulk soil microbial communities from a Populus tree surrounding site in Tennessee, USA - Soil MetaG P. deltoides SBSDD4 | ecosystem: Environmental > Terrestrial > Soil > Tree plantation... | reverse complement strand
CTGATGGGGCTGGCCGCCGAGTCCGGGCCGTTCCCCTGGGCCAGGCGCTCTGACCGGCGGCGGATGCTCGACCTGCTGGAGCGCCTGGGCATCGCCGAGTGCGCGAAGCGGCACATCCGCGACCTCTCGGGCGGGCAGCAGCAGCGCGCGTTCCTGGCCCGCGCGTTGATCCGCACGCCGGAGCTGCTGCTGCTGGACGAGCCGACTTCGGGAGCTGACATCAAGACCCGCCACGAGGTGCTCCACCTGCTCCACGACCTCAACCGCGAGGGGATCGCCGTCCTGCTGACCACGCACGACTTGAACTCGGTTGCGGCGCACCTGCCCTGGGTGATCTGCCTCAACAAGCGGATCGTGGCGCAGGGCACGCCGGACGACGTCTTCACGCCGGAGATCCTGGGCCGGACCTACGGCGCCGAGATGGTGGTGGTGCGCCAGGGCGACCTGATCCTGGTATCCGATCGGCTCGCCGCGACCCGCACCCCGGACTTCGAGGGTCAGGCCGAGCACGTCGGGGCGTAGCCGTGGGATTCCTGCTGGACCCGTTCCGCTACGAGTTCTTCACGCGCGGCCTGCTCGCCGCCACGCTGGTGGGCGGCCTCTGCGGGCTGGTCGGCGTGTACATCGTGCTGCGGCGGATGAGCTACATCGGCCACGGGCTCTCGCACGCCGTCTTCGGCGGCGCCGTCGCTTCGTACGTGATGGGCGTCAGCTTCTACGTCGGCGCGGGTCTCTGGGGCTTCGCGGCGGCGCTGCTGATCAATGGCCTGTCCCGGCGCCGGCAGATCGGCGCCGACGCCGCCATCGGCATCATAACGACGGCCAGCTTCGCGTTCGGCGTCGCGCTGATCAGCCAGTACCGGCGGTTCACCCGCAACTTCGACGCGGCGCTGTTCGGCAACATCCTCGGCGTGACGAACCAGGACCTGATCGTGGTCGGCCTCGTGGGGGCGGTCACGGTGGTCCTGGTCTTCTTCCTCTACAAGCAACTCCTGTTCACGACCTTCGACCCGGAGGTCGCGCCGATCTACGGCGTCCGATCGGGCCTCACCGAGACCGTTTTCTCGCTGATGCTGGCCGGCACGATCATCGCCTCGATGCAGGTTATGGGCGTGACGCTGATCGCGGCGGCGATCGTGATCCCGGCGATCGTCGCTCGCCTGCTGACCGACAGCTTCAGCACGATGCTCTGGCTCTCGACGCTGGTCGGGGCGCTCTGCGGCCTGGTCGGGATCTACCTGAGCTACTTCCTAGACATCGCGTCCGGCGCCACGATCGTGCTGGTGGCGTCCGTCCTGTTCGTGGCCGTCTACGGGGGCGTGAGCATGCGCCAGCGGTTGAGCGGGCGGGCGGCGCGCCAGGAGGCAGCCGCCAGCCGCGCCCGGAGTATCGCCGGCCTCTTCGACTGACCGGCGAGCTCCCGGCTCGCCACCTTGAAGGCGACGCCTCCCGACGACACCCTGATCGATGCGCGTCAGGCCGGCACCCCATCAGCAGACAGAGGCACGCCAGCCCGTAGAAGGCCCAGCGCCGTTCGAGGCGTCCCGCCAGCGTCGATCCGATCACACGCCTGTCCCTCTCGGCTGGACTCGACGCTGGGCCCGCCTCAATCCTTTTTGCCGCTGCCCACCAGGGTACAACGCAATCGTCAGGTGATGCCGTACGAATCGGGTACCGGGCGCCGGGTGGGCGGCGCGGCTCAGCCGTCGAAGGCGGTCGCCAGCGCCGCGACGCTGTCCGCGACGTGCTCGACGGCGACGCCGCTCGCTTCGAGGTCGGCCGGGGTGCTGACGCCGGTCCAGACCAGCAGGGCCGGCAAACCCGCCGTGTGGGCCGCGACGACGTCGGCCTCGATGTTGTCCCCGATGAACAGGCACTCGCTGGCCGGCTGGCCGACGCTGGCGACGGCCTCCTGGACGATCGTGATCGACGGCTTTCCGACGATCACGTCCGGCGACCGTCCGGATGCCCGTTCCAGGGTCGCCACGAACGCGCCGGCGCCCGGGATGGCGCCCGCGCCTCCGGCGTAGCGCCGGTCGACGTTGACGGCGATGAAGCGGGCGCCGTGGAGCAGCGCGCGCATCGCGGTGGTGATCGCCTCGAGGTTGATCTCGGGGAAGTAGCCGGCCACGACGTAGTCGGCGCGCTCCTGGTCGGTGATGACGAGGCCGGCCTTCTCAAGCTCGTAGATCAAGCCTTCGGCGCCGAATGGGTAGACGGTGGCGCCCGGATGCTCGTGGGCGATGAACTGGGCGGTTGCCAGCAGCGCCGAGAAGACCTCGTCGTCCTCAAGCGGCAGGCCGTACCGCCGAAACCGCTCGGCGACGGCGTGGTGCGCCATCCGCGAGTTGTTCGTGACGGCGCGGACGGCCTTGCCGTGGGCCTTGAGCGCCATGATTGCCTCGACAGCGCCCGGGATCGTCGAGCCGGGGTGCAGGAGCGTCCCGTCGATGTCGAAGAGGTAGGCGGTGTAGTCGGTCAGCGAGCGCGTCATGGGGGTGAAGGCTACACGCCGATGCCGGCCCGCGGCCAGCGGGTCAGTTCGAGACGTACGCCGAGCAGCGGGCCGAGACGCCCTGCTCCTCGTTCGCCGTCTCCAGGCGCCCGGCGATCTCGTGCCAGGCCTGCCAGAGCATCTCGCCCTCGCGGGCGTGGGTGATGCCGCGCTGCCAGTCCAGGTCGATCCACGGCTCGGCGCTGGCGGCCGGGGCCGGCGAGGCCCACGGCGCGACCCCCTGGAGCCCCGTCGACTCGATCAGGTCAGAGGTGCTCCAGTCGTACGGGCGGCGGTTCCCCTCAATGTCGGTCCAGGTGCGGCTCCGCCCGAACTTGAGCGCCAGCACCCGGTCGCCGTCGAAGCGCACCCGCTCCTCCTCGGGCGTCCCGAGGGTGAAGCCGTGCTCGGTGATCATGACCGGCACCTTGCGCGGCTGCAGGTACATCGCGTCGTCGATGGCGTAGTGGTGAAAGTCGTAGTTGGTCAAGGTCCAGACGTTCCAGCAATACTGCCGGCAGCCGCGCAGGCTCTTGTCGAAGCGCGCCTCGTAGCCCGGGATCATCTGGCGGACCGGGTCGCCGTCGCGCGGACGGTACGGATAGTCCGTCAATTCGGCGAGGTACTGGGTTCCCGTCAGGATCAGGTGGTTCCTGTCGATCTGGCGGATCGTGTCCGTCATGTCGGCCATCCAGTCGACGTACCAGTCGTACGCCTCGTCGATGCCGTTCGCCGGAGTGAAGTCGCGCGACTTCATCTCGTTGCCGAACTGCCAGCCGAGCAGGGCCGGGCTCCGCGCGCCGACCGCCACCAGACGCTCGACCCACGGCCTGTAATGGACCTCGTAATTCGGCGCGTCCACCAGCCGGCCGCCGCCGCACTCTTGATCGAAGCTGTACCGAGTGACGCCCCGGCGGTACCAGGGGGCGTTCAGCACCCGGGCGTTGCACCAGCCGGCGTGATCGTAGCCGTACTGGTCGCCGGGGACGCCCGGCTCGTAGTAGTTCGTCAGGTTCACCAAGACGTAGATCGACTCATTCGGCGGATGGGCCGCGTTGAACGCCTCAACCTCGCGCAGCAGCTGCGCCAGCTTCTGCTCGACGACGCCGGGGACGGCCTGGTCGGTCGGCCGCAGGACGCCCTGGCCGGTCGCGATCACCCGCAGCCAGCGCATCTGCCGCTGGCGCATCCACTCCAGGTTGTCTCTGAGTCCGTCCCGGAACATCAGGTTCGGCACGTTCGAGCCGACCGAGCGCAGCGGTCGACAGAACGGGTCGTACAGCCTGCCGTCGACCACCGAGGCGTACCCAACGGAGCGCCAGTCGCGGCTCGGGAGGGCCCGCGGGATCGGCGACGGAGAGGCGGTGCCGGGGGTGGGATCGAGCGTCGGCGTCGGCGTAGACTGCGCGGCGCCGGAGGCCGGCGACGCCTCGGCGGGCGGGGCCAGATCGCTCTCGAAGGTCGGCGCTTCCTGCGCAACGCCGACGATCGGCAGCAGGATGGCCAGGACGAGCGCCAGCAGCGTCGTGCGAGCCGCGAGCCGTGCGACGGCGATGGACATCGAGCAGGCTCCAGCCTCGGAGTAACCGCCGGGGCCGGCCCAGGTCACGGGCGCGGCAGATCCCTCGTCATACAGAGACGGAACAGCGGGCCTGTCGTCTCGATTGGGCCCGCTTGGTGCACAATAGTCGCCGATTCAGGCGGCCACGTGCAGCCGAATCTTCGCCGCAAGAGGGGAGAGAAGAACGTGCCCGTGATGCCCGCCGATCGTGCTCAGGGCCTGTGCGAGGCAGTGTTCCAGCGGATCGGCCTGTCCGACCGCGAGACCGCCGACTGCACGCGCGCCATCATGTTCGCCACGCTGCGTGGCCTCGACAGCCACGGCTTCGTCTCGATCCTGCCGGGCATCGCGGCGAGCGTGAAACGCGGCCAGACCCGGCCGAACGCCGAGATTGTGACCCTTAACGAGTCGCCGGTGACGGCGTGCTACAAGGGGAATCGGGCGGCCGGGCCGGTTATCGCGTCGCATGCGATGCGGGCGGCGCTCTCGCGGGCGAAGGAGCATGGCGTCGGGGTGGCGACGGCCGTCCACTGCGCGCACTTCGGCGCGGCCTCGGCGTACGCGGCGATGGCGCTGCCGGAGTCGATGTTCGGGTTGGTGATGTGCAATGCCGGGCCGCACGTCGCGCCCTTCGGCGGGGCCGGGCGGCTCCACGGCACCAACCCGATCGCCTACGCCGCGCCGGGCACGGAGATGCCGATCGTCCTGGACGTCGCGACGAGCATGGTGGCGGCCGGTCAGCTCGCGAAGGCGGCGCGGCGAGGCCAGTCGATCCCGCTGGGCTGGGCGGTCGACGAGCACGGCCAGGGCACGACCGACCCGGCGGCCGGCCTGAAAGGCGCCCTGCTGCCGTTCGGCGGGCACAAGGGGTACGGCATCGCGATCCTGGTGGACCTGCTGACGGGCGCCCTCTCGGGATCGACGCTCGGGCTGACGGTGCAGCAGGGCAACCCCGATCCGGACGTCGGCGGGCAGGCGTTCTTCTTCCTGGCGATCGACCCCGGTTACTTCGGCGGTCGCGAGACGTTCGCCGCTCGCGTCGACCAGTTGATCGGCGACGCGAAGTCGGTCAAGCCGGCCGAGGAGTTCTCCGAGGTGCTGCTGCCGGGCGAGCTGGAGTGGCGCGAGGAGCAGAAGCGGCAGGCCGAGGGGATCCCGATGTACGACGGCGACTGGACCTCGCTGCGCGGCTCGCTGGAGACGGCCGGCCTGCCGCTGGACGTCGTGGACCGGTACGCGCCGGACGCGTAGAAAAAGACCTCACCCCCTGCCCCTCTCCTGCGAGGAGAGGGGAGACATCAGCTCTGGCGTCCCCTCTCCCGCGCCGGAGCGGGGGCGGGGGGTGAGGTTGGGCGCAGCGCCAGGCTGACCAGCGCGACCATCCCGAAACCGGCCATCAGCCCGAAGCTCGCGGTGAACCCGAAGGCGTCGAGGATCGGGCCGATCGCGATCGGCCCAAGCACCTGCATCACGTCGCCCGAGAGGCGGTAGATGCCGACCAGCGCGCCCGTCGAGTAGCCGGCCAGCGTGAAGATGAACAGGCCGCTGGCGACGCCCATCACGGCCAGCCCGCCTCCGAACGTGATCGCGGCGATCCAGAGCCCGACCGGACCGGGCGAGAACGGCACCGCCGCGACGGCGAGCGAGGTGACTAGCAGGGCGCCGGCCACCACCGGCCGGACGCCGAAGCGGTTGGTCGCCCAGCCGGCCGGACCGAGCATCACCAGCGCCATCACGCCCTGCGTGCCGAGCATCAGGCCGGCTGCGGACGGGTCCAGGCCGCCGGGGCCGGTCGCGTAGAGCGGCAGCGCCAACTGGCTGACGCTCATCCGGAATAGGAACGTGGCGAGGTGCGGCAGCAGTACCAGCGTGACGGCGAACGCCGCCGCCCAACCGAGGCGGTCGCGCGGCCGGGTGGGCTTGTTGGAGACGGTGGAAGGGCGCCGGGCCAGCGGCAGCGCCAGGCCGATGGCGACGACTCCCGCGACGATGCAGAACAGCAGCGCAGCCCGCCAGTCGTACCGCTCGGCGAGCGAGCCGCCGACGGCCGGGCCGATCGCGCCGCCGAGGCTCAACGCCGACTGGTAGAGCGCCATCGAGCCGCCGGCCCGCTCGGCCCGCGCCCCGGCCATCATGCCCGCCAGCACCCCGGCCGGCACGATCCCAAGGCCGATTCCCTGCATCAGTCGCCCGACCGTCAGGGCCGGGAAGACCGGCGCGAGCCAGGCGACCACCGAGCCAACGGTGAAGACACCGCACCCGAGCAGGATCACCCGGCCCGGGCCGATCCGGCTGACCGCCATGCCGGCCGGGAAGCCGCCGAGCAGGCGGCCGGCCCCGAGCGCGCTGACCAGCAGCGATCCGACGCCGGCGGTCACGGCAAGCTCCGTCAGGATGGTGGCGAGCGCCGGCGAGATCGCGCCGAACCCGACGGAGACGAGCACCAGCGAGATCAGGGCGGCCCAGTACTGGTAGCGAGAGCGGCGCGCCGGCGGTGAGAGCGGTCGGGCCGTTTGGCGGGGCGCCGGCGACGTGTCGGCCGGGCGTTCTGGGGACGAGGTGGACACGATCGGCATGATACCGCCCGGGGCTCCGGCCTCGATGGCCGGGCTCCGCAAATGCCGGGCCAGTCCCGTTGGATGAGACTGCCTCGGCCCGGTACTCTCCCTGACTCCTGAATCCTGACTCCAGTCTCCTCACGTCTTTGACTCTGCGCGCCGGCCCGGCTATCCTGCCGACCATCGAGGCGCTGCCTCCTGCTTCGTGGAGCCTGTCCCCATGACCCTGGCTTCGTCCGGCCCTGACACGACCTGGCGCCCACTGCGTGCCGTCACGCTCGACCTCTGGGGCACCCTGATCGACTCGCGCGACCCGATCGGCAAGATCGAGCGGCGGCGCGAGATGCTGCTGAGCGCCATCAACGGCGCCGGATACCCGTTGGAGCTGGAGCAGCTCCGGGCCGGCTTCCGCGCAGCCCGGCGCATCATCGACGAGGGGATCGCGCGGGACCGGCGCGACGTCGGGCCGCCCGGTCGCTGGGAGGAGCTGATGCGGCAGCTCAACATCCCGCCTGCGTCGGTGCCGTTCACGGCCGTCACGGCCGCCTACGAGGAGCTGACGCTGGAGTACCTGCCGAAGGTGCTGGACGGCGTCGAGGCGGCCATCCAGACGCTCGCGAGCAAGTACCAGATCGGGCTGATCTGCAACACCGGGTACACGGGGGGCCGAGTGCTGCGCCAGGTCCTTGCCCGGCACGGCCTGATCGGCTACTTCGGCGTGCTGACGTTCTCGAACGAGCACGGCTGGCTGAAGCCCGATCCGAAGATCTTCCACCACACGCTCGCCGAGCTGGGCGTGCCGCCGGAGCACGCGCTGCACATCGGCGACACCGAGGACATGGACATCACCGGCGCCAGGGCGGCCGGGCTCTACTCGGCGCGCTTCCTCCCCGAGGGCGACAACGATGGGGCGATCACCAGCCAGGCCGACCTGCTGTTTTTCGACTGGTCGGAGCTGGACGTCTTGCTGGAAGCGCGGCAGGGTCGGGGTGCAGACCCCGACGCCGGCCCGCCCGGCTAACGTGCTGCCCGTACCGGAGCGGGTTCACTCGATGCACGAGTGGGTGCTGGTGCTGGTCTCCTCCTTGACGAGCTGTCGGAGGCCGGCGTCCCCGCTGTCGCGCCCGATCTCGGTGACGTAGTTCATCGTCCGCTCCCACTTCGTGGTCCCGGGCGGCACGGTCAGGCCCCAGAACGCGGCCCAGACGCGGGCCTGGACGCCGTACGCCTCGACCTCGTCCTCGACGCAGTCGGTCGGCTTGCCGGATCGGCTGATCGGCTGGTTGGCGTGGGTGATCTCGTGGGCGAGCATCGCGGCGAGCACGCGGGGGCTTTCGCCGATGACGTCCTTGTTCAGGGTGATCTCGCTCTCGATGATCTTGGCGCGCTCGCCCTCCGTGCGCATCACGCTCCGATGCTCGCCTCCGATGTCGCGCCCCAGGTTGCCGACGCCGACTTCGAGGTCGGTCTCCTCGACGATCCGGCGCATGAACGGGGGGATCTTCTCGCCGGACTTCGTCGTCGCCGTGTTGCTCATCAGCTCCGACCACGCGTCGCCGAACCGCTGGTCGAACCGCGACGGCAGCTTCGCCTTCGCGGTCTGGGCCGTCGGCCGGGCGGTCGGCGTGGCCGGGGCCGCGGGCGGGGGAGGCGGGGCCGGAGCGGGCGTCGGCGTCGGGGTCGCGACGGCGCGGGCTTCGGGGTTGAGGCTTCTTGCGTCGGCGGCCTGTGGCTGCTGCTGGATCGCCAGCAGGCTGGACACCTGCTCGTCGTAGCGCGCCAGGGAGAGCTTCGTCAGCGCAATCGCGCCGTCCAGGTGAACGGCGGACGGCAGCCCGATCGTGGTGGTGCTGACCAGCGTGTCGTCGTTCTTGATCGCAGCGATCCGATACTCGACGAACGGACCGTCGCGCCGCACGAGGCAGAGGATCTCGTCGCACTCGGCGCCGGCCTCGACGACCTCGTAGGCGTGCTCCCGGACGTTGAACTCGCGCTGGGCGTTGAGCGAGAACGTCGCCCGCGTCGGGTCGTCGGACCTGGCGATGATCTGCCCGACGCGGACCGGCCCGGACTGGAGATGTTCGAGGGTCCGAGGACGCTCCGTGGCCGTCTTGAAGTTGACGCCCACGACGTCGGCATCGGTTCCGGTCTGGCCGGTGCGCAACTGCTCGAACGCCGTCTCGCGCTCGACGACAGCGAAGCCGCGCGGCAGATCCGCCGGCTGGACCGAGACGGCGCGCGGATCGACGAGCTGGCGCTGGGCGGAGGCGTCAGACCGTGAGAGCAGGAGTGCGGCGATCGTGACCAGGATGGCTGCCAGGGCGCCGCTCACGGAGCGCTGAGCCGGACGAGCAACAAGACGCATCGTGAGTCCAATCTTTTGTCAAGCAACAGCGCGGGATTGAATTGCACCGCCGTCATGGTCAGAACGGGCGCGCCGTGACCGGGGTTTCAGATCCGACACGGCCTCCCCTGGTCGGGTGTGGCCCCGGAGTCGCGGCAGATTGCGTCAGACCGGCCACTCGGCTACCGTCGTGATGTGGAGGGCAGCGTGGCAGAGACATTTGGGAGCGGCGAGTACCGCTACACGGTCGTGGAGGGCTGGGAGCAGCTTCCGTCCGGCTGGACCCACGCCGACGTCGCCGGCGTGGCGACGGACGCCGAGGACCGTGTCTACCTGTACACCAGGGGCACGCCTCGGGTGATCGTCTACAACCCGGATGGCTCATTCGTGAAGTCGTGGGGCGAGGGAGTCTTCCGGGACAAGCCGGCCGGCAGCTCGCACGGCATCACCATCGGGCCGGACGGCGCGGTCTGGTGCGTCGACGACGGCAACCACACCGTCAAGATGTTCACGCCGGACGGCGAGCTGTTGCTGACGATCGGCAACGAGGGCGTGCCGTCGGACACGGGATACGTCGGGGCGCGGCCGGGCGTCTCGGGCTCGACGCTGCTCGACTCGATCAAGGGCGGCCCGCCGTTCAACCGCCCGACGAACCTGGCGTTCTCGCCGAGCGGCGAGTTCTACGTCTCGGATGGCTACGGGAATTGCAAGGTCCACCGCTACACGGCGGACGGCGAGCTGATCCAGTCGTGGGGCGAGCCCGGGCTCGGCGACGGCCAGTTCATGCTACCGCACGGGATTGCGGTGCATCCTGACGGGCGGGTCTTCGTGGCGGACCGCGAGAACGACCGGATCCAGATCTTCAGCCCGAACGGCGAGCATCTGGAGACCTGGAACGACACCCAGCGCCCGACGCAACTCCAGATCGACGCCGATGGCGTGGTCTACGTAGCGGAATTGTGGCGGCGGGTCGGCGAGGTCTCGCAGCGGTTGGGCCGCAACGAGGTGGACGCGCCGGCGCGGATCAGCATCCTGGCGCCCGATGGCAGCGTCCTCTCGCGCTGGGGCGGCCCGAACCGCTGCGATCCGGGGATGCTCTGCGCGCCGCACAGCCTGGCGCTGGACAGCAGGAGCGACCTGTACGTCGGCGAGGTGACGTACACGTTTGGGGTGAGCCGCGGGGACACGCCCGCCGACTGCCACACGTTCCAGAAGTTCGCCCGCGTCCGGTAGCGCCGATACGTCCTGGTCATGCGCCCGGGGGCTAGAATCCTCCGGGCGCTTCTTCGTGATCCGGATCCAGGTCAAGGGCTGGTGAGCAGCATGTTCAAGTCGGTGCGCATCCAGAACTTCCGCCAGTTCCGCGATCTTGAGCTGAGGGATCTGGCGCAAATTAACTTGATCACTGGTAAGAACAGCGCGGGCAAAACGAGCCTCCTTGAGGCAGTGTATTTGCTTGACGGCCCATTCGACCCGACTCGAACGATCACCGTCGCTCAGTTTCGCGGCATCGGTGTCTCTCCAGGAAACCCGGAGCTCTGGGACTGGCTGTTCCACAATCGGAACACGAGCCAGCCATTTGCGCTGTCGGGCGAAGCTGAGGATGGTCAGAAGTCGACTCTGATGGCTAGTCTCTCGCAGGGAAGCCTGATTCCGACAACCGCGAATGGCGCTGAGGGTGGTCCAGGAGCGCTACCGTCCATAGACTATTCTGGGCCGCCCCCAGCTTTAGTCTATGAAACCCGGATCGATGAAGAGGCTCCACAGAGAGTCCAGCTCGCGTGGACCAACTATGAGCTTCGGCTCGATCCTGGACTCCCAGAGCGCCGTGCACAGGGATTCTTCCTGCCCGAGTTTCTTCGGGCTGGCCCTGCGGAAGCGGTGCGACTAAGTCGTCTCGAACTTGTCGGTCAGGAAGGCAGACTTGTCGAAGCACTCCAGGTACTCGAGCCGCGCCTGAGGCAACTTAAGGTCCTGGACTTCGGCGAGGGAGCCAGGGTCTATGCCGACATCGGCCAGCATCCACTTGTGCCACTTGCGGTGATGGGCCAGGGTGTCGGCAGGCTTCTGATGATTGCGGCGGCGATCATTCTCAGGGAATCGTCTGTGTACCTCGTTGACGAGCTTGCCGATGGCTTCCACTACACCACGCTCGCCAACGTCTGGAGAGTCATCGTCAACTTGGCCGTCGAACACTCGGCGCAGATATTCGCCACCACCCACAGCCTCGAAGCCATTGAAGCAGCCGTCGAGGGCTCCAAGGGGCACGAGGATAAGCTTGCTCTCTTTCGGCTGTCAACGCGTGACGGTGAGGTTCATGTCACGGCAGTTGAAGACGAAGGCATACGAGCGGCGGTCGAGTTCGCGTTTGAGCTGCGATGAGTGTGCCGGCGGAACAGCCTTCATCCACGGGTGGCCAGGGTCTGCTGCTCGCTTGTGAAGGTGTTGACGACGAACAATTCCTCATCCGCATGCTCGCCTACCTGCGGATTGAGGATGTCGTCGTCAGGAAGTATGACGGTAAACCTCGTCTGCCTACATTCCTTCTGGGTCTTCGTGACTCGACGGAGTTCGAAACGGTTCGTGCTTTGGGAATCTTCCGTGATGCCGACACGAGTGCACGGAGTGCTTTTCAGAGCGTCAGCGATCGACTCAAGCGTCTCAAGCTACCTCAACCACGTTCCTCTGGCGAGCTCATCACCGATATATGTGACTTCGATGGTATCGTCCGCACCATGGGCATCTTCATCATGCCCGATGGGCAGTCGGTCGGCGAGTTGGAAGATTTGTGCCTACGGGTAATTGCAGGGGATCCGGCCTTGGACTGCGTTCGAGAGTTTCTCAACTGTGTGCATGTACAGACCGGTGTCGAATGTCGTGAGACGGATCGATCCAAGGCACAACTGAATGCGTGGCTCGCTTCTCGGCACAACCCAAGCCGTCGATTGGGCCAGGCCATTGCGGCTCGTGATCTGAACCCTGATAGTCCCGCCTTTGCTGAAGTAAGGACGTTTCTTCTCGATCTCGCGGGCGCGGCTCAGCCGCTCGCGGAATCGTCGAGCTGATCGGTAAACCCTTTGAGGTTGGCTGCCCGAAGTGGGCGAAACGGGCAGCGGCCGGCATGACCCGCGCGAGAACCTGTGCGGTACGCTTTGAGAGGCGTCCGTCGAACCCACGTTCCGTTGATTCGCGAGCCGGCCGAAGGGTAGGCGGTCACCGGGCATCGCGAGATCGGATCGGGCGGGTGCCACCTCAAGGAGTTGAAAGCGGAGGGTCCGTGGCCGCCGATTTCACCCATCTGCACGTCGACTCCGAGTACAGCCTGCTCGACGGCTACTCCAAGACCAAAGAGCTGGCCAGGTACGCCGCCAGGCTCGGCATGTCCTCCCTGGCTATCACCGACCCCGGCAACCTCTACGGCGCCGTCGAGTTCTACGAGGCCTGCCACGACAATGGCGTCAAGCCGATCATCGGCATCGAGACGTACGTCGCGCCGGGGAAGATGACGGCGAAGACCGGCCAGGACCGCGACTATCGTCATCTGATCCTGCTGGCTCAGGACGAGGTCGGCTACCGCAACCTGCTCGACCTGACCACCCGGTCCTGGCTCGACGGCTACTACTACAAGCCTCGCACCGATCGGGAGTTGCTGGCCCCTGGCAGTCGAGTTCCCGCTACGGCGGTTTCGGGCGAGAATTGGAGCGTGAGCGTGATGTCGACGTGACCCAGTGAGCTCGCCAGAAGTCGTACGATCAAATAGCTCGTTCCGGGCGCAGGTCACCCAGGAGGTGAATTGATGACGTGGATCAGACGCCATCGCCGCCGAGGCTGCCTGCGCCCGGTCCCAACGCACACCGGAGGCCTGTCCGCAAACAGTCTGGGTGCATGCGTATCTTAGCGGTCGCGGAGCCATTTGGCCCAGCGGCCACGACACGCGAGCATCACGATTGCTTGCCGATGTGCCTCTCGTATCAGAGGTAGTTCGTGGGAAGACGGAAACCAGACCTAGCCGCCCTAAACGCGATCTCGGATCGTCGTTCAACTCGTAACCGTCGCACCTCTTCCGGACAAACCTTCAGGCTATCGCGAGGAGCGCCGCCTCCACCGACGCACTCGACGTGCGACTTCGACGGCGACTCGCCTGACTCACCGAGCTTTCCTCCAGTGCGTGGGCTGGGTTGGGACGATGGTTTCATCCGCGACGATTTCGCCGATGACGACTTCGTACTTCTCCTGGATCAGCTTGTTCCGCAGCATGTCACGCTCGATGGTCGCCCGTGCCGACCTCCTGGGGAACTCGGCTGGGCCGCCCCGGTAGATGAGTGACTGGGGCGGCGCGCGTGCCGCAACTCGGTATTTGGTTTGCCTGGCGGGGCGTGTGCTCGTTCGCCGAGAGAATGAGCGCAAGTTTGCGCAGAACAGCCACAAGGACGCATGTCTCATCTACCGAATGCGTCACGTGTGTCATACTGTCGTGCCCTGGCTAGACGACGGCGTGTTAGCCTCGGACCTCATCCGTGTATACGGGAGGG
>Ga0075420_100003655_pt1 | contig 13499 bp, 9 predicted proteins | sample SoiMetdeltSBSDD4_FD_75296 | JGI IMG/M metagenome (GOLD analysis project Ga0075420, IMG submission 75296) | Bulk soil microbial communities from a Populus tree surrounding site in Tennessee, USA - Soil MetaG P. deltoides SBSDD4 | ecosystem: Environmental > Terrestrial > Soil > Tree plantation... | reverse complement strand
CGACACAATAATCTTGTCGACGAACCCGGGCACCTCCATTCTGCGGGTCCCCGCTGGAGGTGGTGAACCGACCGCTGTGACGCGATTCGATTCACCGCAGCAGAGAAGTCATTCGTCGCCTCAGTTCCTGCCCGATCAGCGTCACTTCCTCTTCTTCGTCGCGGGCACCTCAGAAGCACGTGGTGTCTATATCGGTCAGCTCGATTCACTGGACACCAAACGACTGTTCGACGCGGAAACGCCAGCTGTGTATACCTCCAACGGACAGTTGCTGTTTGTCCGTGGCGAGAAACTGCTGGCACAACGCTTTGATCCGGAACGGCTCGAAGCGAGGGGAGACGCGGTCCCGATAGCCGAACACATGAACGCCGGGACAGTGTTGTCTGCATCCGCTGCCGGGCCTATCGTCTATCGCACGCCTTCCCCTGATAGCGGACAGCGGCAACTCGTATGGATCGATCGGTCTGGCAGGGTCACCGACACGGTGGTCTATCCCAACATCTCGTCGCCAGGTCCGGCACTGTCTCACGATGGCCGCCGCGTTGCACTGTTCCGCTATGCCAACGGCAATATGGACATCTGGTCGTATGAGACCGTCCGTCGTCGCTGGGACAGGCTCACCTTTGACGCGGGAGATGACATCTTTCCCCTGTGGTCTCCCGACGACGGCAGTATCGTGTTCGGCTCACGGCGTGGCGGTATGAATCTTTACCAGAAGCTCCTCAGTGGCCCACCTGGAAGTGAGGAACTACTGCTCTCGACGTCAGAAGCGACCTTCCCGATGGACTGGTCACGCGATGGACGTTTCCTGCTCTACGACAGCGTGGATTCCAAAGGGGATGTCGACATCTGGGCGCTGCCTCTCGAAGGACGAAAGGCGTACACGGTTGTTCAAACGCAGTTCAACGAGCGTCTCGGGCAGTTCTCCCCAGACGGAAGGTGGATCGCCTACCAGTCCGACAAGACCGGCCGCTTCGAGATTTACGTGCAGCCATTTCCAGGTACCGGAGGTGACTTTCCCGTATCAACCACTGGTGGCACGCAGGTGAGATGGAATCCCCGCGGGACCGAATTGTTCTATGTTGCGGCGGATGACCGATTGATGGCGGTGCCGATCCGTGTTCCTTCAAACGCGACGACGTTCGAAGTTGGCGAGCCGCTTTGGTTGTCTGGCACGAACATGGGCGGCACGATCCCGGGTACGAACAGACACGCCTACATGGTTGCGCCGGACGGCCAGTCTTTCGTGATCAACTCGGTTCCGGAAGAAGCCAGTACCTCGCCCATCACGGTCATCCAGAATTGGAAGCCGAGAACGAGTAAGTAGCGCCCGATCCCACAGCCCAGAGCGCAGAACCGAGAGCCCAAGCCCACAGCCTGTTTCCTGTCCGGCAGCGCGAACCTGCAGTGCCTGACCCGTGGTGGGTACACAAATTTCCGGCGCGACGTCGACTAGTCGCCAAGGGTATTTCTACCGGCACTGTAGTCGATCAGAAGTCGCTGCGCCGTTTTCGAGAAGTAATCCTGGTCCGGTCCAGTCCTGTATAGTCGGCTCCACCGTTCCTGAACCATCCCGGTCTGTGGACTCCTCGCTGAAGGCACGTTGCCTACAGGAGGTAGGACAGGTGTCGGCGCGGCATCTTCAATTTTGCCTGGCAACGGGACCAAAGGCCGGCGGTGGTATCCGGTGGTGCGTCGCCGACTCGTAGGCGGTGCCTATTTTGATCAGGGTCGGCTCCTCCCCCTGCCCAGCGAAGAACGTGATCGCGATCGGCATGGGATGCGGCAGCTTGGTCTTTGGTGTGCTCGGCGCGAGTTCCGAGATGTAGTCCGTCTTTCCCTTGTTCAGCGAGTACTGCGGCTCGTAGACGATGTCCGACATGCCGGCCGGGACCACGATGCGCGGAATCTGGAAGAAGGGCGTGATGCTTTCGAGACTGATCTGGCCGACGTTCGGCCCCTGGATCTTCGGTGTCGGCACCGTGTTCTCGGGATGCACGAAGGCGTGGACACCATTCTCGGACATCACGCGCTGCAGGGCCAGACGCGCGATGTAGCTACGCGCCACTTGATCGGCCTTGCCCGGCGCATGGTGATTCTTGAGCGCCAGCCAGTTCTCCGCCCCGGCGCGCGATGCATCGTCGCGAAACCGGGCGTTGGCGACCCAGTCGGCCCAGCTCCTGATCCTCGCGTCGCCGCGATCCTCGAGGTAGCGGTCGATGTCGAACATCACATCGTTGCACCGCCAGGGCTCCATCGCACGCGGGTAGCACGGCTCGGCACCGTAGCTGACGATGTTGGTCATGTTGATCCGATCGGTGAGTGGGGCCTTCCGCTTGCTCAGCTTTTTCAGGTAGTCGTATGACGTGACATCGTGGCCTGGCACAGCGAACAATAGTTTTCCGGTGTCATCGCGGCGCGTGAAGATCTCAGGCATCATCCGCGGCAACAGCTCGGACAGCGCGTCGGCAAACGTGTACGTGAGGTTCGGCACATCAGGATCATCGGGATAGTCGGGCGTGATCGTCTCCACGAGCTCAGCACCAAGTCTGTCCCGCAGCACCGTTTTGATTTCGCCGTCTATCTGGTCCGAAATGGCCTCATGGTTCAGCGTCTGCTTCACCATGTACTCACGCAGGATGGCGATACGCAATCCCTGCAGCGGCTTCGGCGTTCTCCCGAGCGCCGCGTCGTCCAGTGCAAAACTGGCGTATGGCTGCGCGGGAACGAGCCCCCTCGGGATGGCCGTGAACGGATCACGGGAATCGTAGTAGCCGGAGGAGGCATCCCTGACAGCGTCGAGCACCTTGGCCGCATCGCCGAGTGTTCGGGCGTGGATGCCCGCCCGATCGACAAACCACTGGTTCCCGATCCCGCCGTTGTCGGGCATGACTCCCTTCGTTGTCAGCAATGCCGCAATACCATTACGAGACGCCGGGCCCTGGCACGATGCGATGGTCTGCTCGCAGAAGCCAATCGTTGCCAAGTTTGCCGATATCGCCACCCCCGAACCGCTGCTCGAACCGCGAGTGACGCGCACGGTGTCGTACGGATTGCAGGCCTGTCCGGACCACGCGCTAATGGCCTGCCCTCCCGGCACCAGATTCGTCCGGCTCTCGGCCGGCCCGCCGGGGTTCCCCGGGCCGGCGTTGAACTCGTGCGCCACCGACTTCGCATAGATGATTGCGCCCTTCGCACGCAGCCGCGCCACCAGGGTGGCGTCGAACGGCGGCACATCCATCGCGAAGGCGACGTCGCTGTTTGCCGTGGTCCGCATGTCTTTGGTGTCGAGCGGATCCTTGAAGGCCGTGACCACGCAGTACATCGGCAACGCCGCAAGATCAGGATTTCGTCCGTATTGAGCATCGAGCTCGGCGGCGCGCTCCAACGCATCGGGCTGCTGGCGAAACGCCTCGCAGGCGGCCGGAGCGCCGGTGGGTAACGGTCCGGACGAGGGATGCGCATCGAACGCGCCTTTGCACGTGACCGAACGCTCCCCGCGGATGTTGAGTGTTTCGAGCGCGTTTAGTTGTCCGGCGTCGGAAATGCCCACGCGCATGCCCATCTGCGCCGCCACGCTCGGGTCGGAGACCGTCGCCTCCATGCGCCCGTAGTCGAAGGGCTTCCCGCGGTACTGATCAAGGTCAGGAAAGATTGTCGACGCCTTCGTCGTCCGTGTCGGAAACGTCAGCGGTGCACCGGCGCGCACGTAGCCAGTGGCGGGTGCAATGTCGGCACCATCTGGGGTCACGACACTCGTGCACACGCCGTTGTAGGCACGAGCGCGATCGATGTACGCCTGCACGATGCCCCGGCAGGTGGTCTGACCTGACCGGATCGCGGCATGAATGCCGTCGATGGTTGCTTCTTCGATCGCGAAGGCTGTAGACGACGTGGGAGCTGGTCCAAGAGACGCCGACGATCCAGGCGACGGTGCCCCGCCCACGCATGCCAGACCGCCCGCCACGGCTGCCGTCGCAATGAACCCCCGAAGGAACATCAGTCGGTTCCGTATCCTCAAGGCCGTGACCTCCATGCCGGTCGGCATTGTCCTGGACAGGCCGACGGCGGTCAACACACGTCGTGCGCTCCACCATCAATGCGTCGCGCGTCATGGAGTGGCGCTGGCAACATAAGGACTAAACGCCTCGCGTTCGCGCGACTCCGCGTCATTCACCTGCCTCAACGCCACGCGTCGATGGAGACGGTTGCCCGCAGCGAGCCGCTGAGCAACTTCCACGCGCCCTGCGTCTCGCCGCCGGCGACAACGACGTTGATCTCCGATGGCTCGAAGATCCTGATGACATCATCGGGTTGAGCCTTGAGACGCGAGGCGTACGGCTCGACGCCGGCAACCGCGCGCGGCCGCATCAGGTACTGAATCCACTGATTGTCCCAGTACTCGCGCGCCGTCATCAGCGCGTTCTCGGCACACCAGGTGATCAGCTTCTCCTTGGTGTCGAAACCGAGATCGATGAAGCCACGCGCAACGATTGGATCCATCACGAACAGCGGCTGACTGTACTGCTCGACCGCGGCAAGCGAGCGGCGCATCTTCTCCTGCCACGTCGCTCGCGGCCCGTAACCGGCATGTGTGTACCATCCGCCGAAGAAGATCGTAGCGATGCTGTCGGTCGGCTTGAATCCCTTCTGCACGTGGAGCGGCTGCCATGGACTGCGCTCCTCCGCCTCGGGGAGGACCGCCGTATATGCGTACCAGTTGCCGAGCGAGCCCATGTAGGTATCGCCGGGAACAGAGCCGCCCTGGAGATTCTGAGACAACAAGCCGTAGGCGCGGCCGATGGTCGCGTTGGCATGGTTGTACGGACCCATCGCGCCGATCCCCGAGTTCATGTTGATCTCGTTGCGGATGGGGCCGTTGACGACCGTTATCGTTGCGAACGAATTCGTGCTGCTGGACCTCGCCGAGATGCCGCTCGAGGCGATCGCGAGAACGACCGGGAAGTACTCGGGTCGCGCACCCGCCATGACGGCGTTGACGGCCACCTTCTCCACGGTGAATTCCCAGGACTCGCGGAACGCCGTCGGACGGAGTCGTCCGACGATCTTGTCCGGCGGATGGCTCGTCCCTTTGAGCATCGCCTCGACGCGCGCCTCCGTCGGCAGCACGATCGGAAGCGAGTCGGTCCAGTGGTTCTCATCGAACAACTGCCGGAGGTTGTCCTCAGTATCAGCCTCCAGCAGCCGCGGCGTCGTCCGCTCGAACGACAAGCCCTGGAGATCCGCTTCGTCGGGTGGAACGGTGAGGCCGTCGAGCACCTCCTGCATGAAGGGCCGGCCGGAAATGGGATCGCGTCCCTCGATGTAGGCGCGAAGATCGGCGGGCGAACGATCCACAACCGGCTGCGGCACATATGCCTGTCGCAGGCTTGACATGCCCATGGACAATGCCGTCGCTTTGCAGAGCCGTGCGAACACGTGCGTGTGCACGGCGATGGAAGGGATGCCGTCCTGCTCCAGTGCCGCCGCGAGCCCGACGACCGTCGGGCTGCAGGTGCTTCAAAGACCGACGCCTAGAATGGCGGCGTGGCCGTCGGCGGCGATCGTCGCCCGCATCTGCTCATCGTCGGACCACGTTTCCTTAGGCCTGATGGTGCGGACATCCACTGCCGGCAGATGCTCTCCGAACCACTGCCGCAGTTGATCCATGAACACGTCTGAATTGTCGAACAGACAATCGACCAGATAGAGGGTCGCGCCATCCAGCGCCGACAGCCGCGGCGCCAGGCGCTTGCCGACGACCTTGGGGGGATAACCGCGAGGATCGTGAACCGTTATCTGTTCACCCATGCATCGTTTCCCGGGGCCGCCTGAAGGCGGGCACTACGACTTTGAGACCGTCAACGCCACGCGTCGATTGAGACAGTTGCGCGCAACGCACCGCTGATCATTTTCCACGCGCCCTGCGTCTCGCCGCCGGCGACGACGATATTGATGTCCGATGGCTCGTAGATCTTGATGACGTCATCAGGATCGGCCTTGAGGCGTGACGCGTACGGCTCGATGCCAGCCACAGCCTTCGGCCGCAGCAGCTGAATCGATTGATTGTCCCAGTACTCGCGCGCGGTCAGCAACGCATTCTCGGCACACCAGTCGATCAGTTTCTCTTTCGTATCGAAGCCGAGATTGACGAATCCGCGTGCGACGATCGGATCCATCACGAACAATGGCGGGCTGTACTGCTCCACCGCCGCAAGGGCGTGTCGCATTTTCTCTTTCCAGGTGGCGCGCGGACCGTAGCCGGCGTGCGTGTACCAGCCGCCGAAGAAAACACTCGCGATACTGTCGGTTGGTTTGAAGCCCTTCTGAACGTGTAGCGGTTGCCATGGGCTGCGTTCTTCCGCCTCGGGGAGTACCGCCGTGTAGGCATACCAGTTCCCCGAGGAACCCATGTAGGTTTCGCCGGGGACCGACCCACCTTGGAGATTCTGCGACAGGAGACCGTAGGCGCGACCGATCGTCGCGTTGGCGTGGTTATAGGGACCCATCGCGCCGATCCCCGAGTTCATCTTGATCTCGTTGCGGATGGGACCGTTGACGATCGTGATCGCCGCGAATGATGTCGTGCTGCTCGATCGCGCGGTGATACCACTGGAAGCCAACGCGAGGATGACTGAAAAATACTCGGGCCGCGCACCCGCCATCACGGCGTTGACCGCTACTTTCTCGACGGTGAATTCCCACGATTCACGGAACACCGTCGGGCGAAGCCGGCCGACGATCGTGTCGCGCGGATGGCTCGTTCCCTTGAGCATCGCTTCGACACGCTCCTCCGTCGGCAGCACAATGGGAAGGCAGTCGGTCCAGCGACTCTCGTCGAACAGCCGATGGAGGTTGTCTTCTGTGTCGGCCTCCAACAAACGAGGTGTCGTTCGCTCGAACGAGAGCCCCTGGATATCCGCCTGGTCTAACGCTCCCGTGAGGCCGTCGAGCACCTCCTGCATGAAGGGCCGGCCCGAGATCGGGTCGGTGCCATCGATGTAAGCGCGCAGATCGGCGGCCGACCGGTCGACGACTGGATGTGGCGTATACGCCTGGCGCAGAGTCGGCATGCCCATGGACAGGGCTGTCGCTTTGCAGAGCCTTGCGAATTGTCGGGTGTGAACAGCGACGGACGGTACGCCACCTTCTTCTAGCGCCGCGGCCAGCCCGACGACCGTCGGGCTACAGGTGCTTCAAAGACCGATGCCGAGAATCGCTGCATCGCCGTCGGTCGCGATCTTCGTGCGCATTTCCGGATCGTCGGCCCACGTCTCCTTCGGCTTGATCGTGCGGACATTGACGGCAGGCAGGTGCTCGTCGAACCACTGGCGCAGCTGTTCGACGAATACCTCCGAGTTGTCGAACAGGCAGTCGACGAGGTAGACCGTCTTGCCGTCCAGCATCGAAAGCCGGGGCGCCAGACGCTTGCCGACGACTTTCGGCGGATAGCCGCGAGGATCGTGCACCGTGATCCGCTGTGTCATAGGGTCAATATCCTCGGTCGTAGGGGCGGGTCTTCAGACCCGCCCCTACCGAGTTAGCCACACTCCGCCTCTCACATAACAATCGGCGGCCACCGCGGCTGTCGCCCCGTCGCCTGCAGCCGACGCCGCCCGCCCCGGTGACCCAGACCGCACCGTTCCGGCCGCGAACAAACCAGGCACGCTGCTCCGCATCGCGTCGTCAACCGGGATCCGTCCAGCTGCATCGATCGCAAGCACGCCGTCGAGCCACGTCGTCGCGGGGGCCAGTCCCACATAGATGAACAGGCCGGCCAGCTCGAGATCTTCAGTCTTCCCGTCGCGGACACTTCGCGTGCGAACGCCAGTCAGGCCGCCGTTGCCAATCACTTCCTCGACGATCGTGCCGAACCGCACTTCGATTTTCGAATTTTCCGTGACGCGATCGCGATACGCAGCCTGGGCGGAGAATTCATCGCCACGATGCACGATCACGACACGTGAGACGTGCTGCGCCAGCGTAAGTGCTTCCTGCAAGGCGGAGTCTCCGCCGCCGACGACACCGACGATGCGGCCGCGGAGGAGAGGCGCATCGCAGCTCGCACAATGACTCACACCCTTGCCGCGCAGCCGCTCTTCACCAGGAATACCGAGCGTCTTCAGCGTCGTGCCGGTAGCGATTACGACGGCACGTGTGTGTACTTCGCCCTGACCTGTCGTGACGCGCCACGTCCCTTCGTCAGCACGCAGAGCGGTGGCCTCGATAGCGGCGAACTCAGCGCCCGCCGCGACAGCCTGCTCCTGGATGATGGGGCACAAGTCGTAGCCCGGAACGCCGTCGGGAAAACCTGGATAACCGTCGATGCGTTCGATGCTCAAGAGGTGTCCACCGAGCGCTTGACCGGTCAGGACGCGGGTCTTCCGTCCGGCACGCGCCGACGTCAGCCCTGCGGTCAGCCCGGCGACACCGCCTCCGGCGATCACGACGTCGTACTCATTGGACATCCGAATCGATCCTACGCCGTCGCGAGCCGCTCAGTCGCCTCGAGGTCCTGGCGGACCGTGCGGCTGCTGAGCAGGTAGTGCAGCGCGGCCCAGACGTTGACGACGCCAATGATGACAAGGGCGTAGCGAAGTGAGTTCTGCTGGAAGGAAGGGGCAAGACGATCGCTGATCAGTCCGGTCACTGACGGCCCGAGTCCGTTGCCGATGAGTGTCTGGATGAACAGGAGCAACGAGGTCGCAACCGACCGCATCCGCAGCGTCGCGAGCGCCTGAGTCATGGCAAACGACGGCCCGAAGAACACGGCCGCCATGAACATCAGCCCGACAAACGACGGCAGCACCACCGCGCGATCGGGCGACAAATAGGCGATGAATTGAAATGGCACGCACAGCAGCGTCGCGACGCCCGGCACGAACAGGTACCATCGCCGGTCGTTGAATCGAGTGCTCAGGCGATCCGCCGCGAAGCCTCCCAGAAACGTACCGAAACCAGCGATGGCCGAGAGAATGGCGATCCAGTAGCCCGCTTCCGCGACTGACATCTGATGCGAGCGCTGCAGGAACGCGTTGTTAAATGCGCTGCTCGCGTACCAGACCACCGAGTGGAGCGCTGCAGCGAGCGTCAAATGGCGAAACGACCGACGTTGCCAGAGCGTACCCAGCACCTCGAACATGCCCGGCACGGGCACCTGGTCGGCAGACGCGCGTGAGACGCCGTCGGATAATCCGCGCGGCGGCTCCTTGACCGTGAACCACAGGATGAGCGCAATCACGATGCCGGGCACGCCGGCGAGGATAAAGGTCATGCGCCACCCGAGGTTCTGGTTGCCCCAGCCGCCGAGTGCAGCGCCGAGTGAGGTGCCGATCGGCACACCCAGGGCGTAGATCGAGAACGCCGTGCCGCGTCGGCTCTTCGGAAAGTAGTCGGAGATGAGCGAGTGCGACGGCGGGCTTCCGCCAGCCTCGCCAACCGCCGTGCCGACGCGGGCGGCGAATAGCATCGCGTAGTTCACGGACATGCCGAAGATGGCGGTCATGGCACTCCAGCTCGCCACGGCGAGCGCCAGGACGTTGCGCCGGCTCGATCGGTCGGCCCATGCGGCGATCGGAATCCCCATGACCGAATAGAACAACGCGAATGGGATCCCCGTCAGCACACCCATCTGGAAGTCGCTGGCGGCGAACTCCTTTTTGATCGCCTGAAGCGACGCCGCGAGGATCTGCGACCGATCCACGGTGTTGAGCACGTAACACAGCGTGAGCGCACCGAGGACGTAGTGTGCGTACCACGTCTTCGTCAGCTGTGGCGAGTGGGCAGCAATCGCCGGTTGTGCGGTCTGCAAGCACCCTCCTCCCGATTCACGGGCGACTAAGATTACATGAATCGGGAGATCGCTGAGGACCGTGCGCGCGCCTTGTCGCGCGACAGCTAGCCGGCTTGACCGGCTCGATTGCTGACTAATGAGTGAAGTGTTCCCCAGTCAAGACGGCTCGCCCGCACGAAGTGCGGGCAAGAAGACGCTGTCACGAGCGAGGCGAAGCCACACGCTCGTCGGTCTGAGGCCTCGCTAGTGACCGAAGTCGTGGTTGGCCGTATGCCAACCTCGCGAGGTGAGCTGCTCGGCTCCGCCTTGTCCGAAGAAGATCCGAAACGCCGGCGTTCCTTGAGGCGTGGTACTGACGAACCCGATCAGCTTCTTGTTCGGCATCGCTCGCTTGAGTGCGGAATGAACCGACGACAACGCCGGCGTGGTGGGCTTCCAGTCGAGGAGATTGGGGATCAGCGAGACCGGAGAGGGGCCGTGATTGTGCTGTGGTTTGCTGCCTTTCTCTCCCCATTCGGCCATGCATAGCGTCGCCGAGCTGAAGCTCCCGGTGAGTTTGTGCGTAATCGCAATGTGCCGCCACGGGATGCCGCGCTTGTCTGGATCGCCAAAGGTGAGAATGGGATCTCCCATCTGGATGCCCCAGAGGTCCTGCGTCACGTCATTCCGCGGCGGAAGTGGCAAGAATGACTTGCAGTCTCGTTCGCTGTAGCTCGTCCCCATCTGGGTGCCGGTCGCGTACGAAGCAATTGGCAGCATCGGGCTGAGGCCCAGATAGTTTCCGGCAAACCCGTTGCAATCCTGGCCGAACCACTTCTCGGCGTACTCCTTGGGCGAGATCTTCGGCCTCCCCACCAGTACGGCGATTCGCAGCGCGTCACTCATCTCGCCAGGTGAACCGCGGCTGGCGAACGCGCGGCGGATCCCGGCACAACAGAACTGCTCGCTGGGATCCACCTTCGAACTGTTCGGGATCTGGAAGGTCGCAGGGACTTCGTTGAAGCTGCGCAGCCTCAGGAACTTGGTGGCGACCAGGTCGAGCACCGCAGAGGCTTCGTTCACATCTTCCTGGGCCCAGTCCGCTTTGTACTTGCTGATGTTCAACGTCACACTCAGACCGAGCAACGAATCCTCTACCTGCAATTGATGGTACGTGTCGGCGTACTCGAATGGGGTCATGCCAGCCTCCGCGGGTTTTCGATCCTCTGACTAACTACAACGAGTGGGTTCGAGTGACCGAACGAAATCCCACGACACACAGAAGCGCCGAACACTTGCACGCAAGACTTCTTCGGACCCTGGCGGCAGGGCCTTCGAATACGCCTGAGTCGGCTACAATGGCCGCGTTCCAGGGGGCTCGATGGCAACTCGCGATTTCCTGAAGGACTACCAGAACGTCCTGCTTCGGCAGATCGTCATGCCCGGCAGTCACGATGCAGGCTTGGCCGATGAGTCGTACGACGGCCTGGGATTGTTCGGGAGCGGCAAGGCAAGGACGGTGACGCAGTCCGTCGGTGTGGGCGAGCAGGCGGTGCGTGGGTCCCGATTCTTCGACGTGCGGATCATCAAGTCCGGCGGGCGGCTGAAGGCCTACCACAGCCCCGAGGACACGAGAGTGGTCGGCGGCGTCGGACAGGGGTTCGAGACGATCCTCGACGAGCTTCAGGGGTTCGTCCGGTCCAACCCCACGGAGTTCGTCATCATCCGGCTCGCACACATCAAGGACTCCGCCGAAGTGTTCGAGGCGCTCTTCGACTGGATGGGAAAATCAGCACTCTACGGCAAGAAGAACGGCGACTTCGTCTACAAGGGCGCTGGTAACCTGGCGGGGAGGTTCGTCAGCGAGCTGGCCGGTAAGATGATCTTTCTGATCGATGGAAAGAAGCTCAAGCCAGCAAAGTTCAAGGGCCGCGCCGACGGGGTGCCGGGGCAGGCGGACGGCTTCCACAAGCTCTATCAGAACAAAGGCGGAAAGCCGCTGCCCGAGGTCACCGATGGGTTGTGCCTCTGCGGGGAGTTTGCCAGCTCCACGGACCTCGCCAAGATCGTCGCATCGCAGACAGCGACCTATAGCAATCACGATCGGCACCGGACGCACGGCGACAGCAGGGTCCATCTGTACTGCTTGTACTGGACCTCCACGGGCGGAAACATCAAGGAAAACACCAAGAACGTCGCCGCCAATTTTCAGCACGTCCGCAGCTTGGTGGCCAAGCATACGGCGGGCACGGCGGCTCACTGCATGAAGAAAGGCGTACCGCTCGTCAACACAAAGGCATGGTCGAACGCCATCGACCTCGAGGACCGCGCCCGCAAGCAGTACGCGGTCTACTCGTGCTCCCTTCCCAACGTCGTTCTCTATGATTTCGTGAACGAAGTCACGAGCCGCGAAATCATCGGGTTGAACGGCTTGGTGTTGTGTGCGACCTAGCGCACGCTTCGTGTGTGCCATAGCGCACCTTAATCGACTCGATAGACCTGATACTCCAGCTCAGATGCGCTGACCAATCGTCCTTCGGCGACGAATAGGGAGGGGAATACCCGCCCAGGCCTATGAGCAACGTGGTGGACGCAGTCGTCGTCGGCTCGGGTCCCAACGGGCTATCCGCTGCGATTGCCATCGCACAGACCGGCCGGAAGGTCATCGTCTTCGAAGCCGCTCCATCCGTCGGCGGCGGTTGCCGATCGGCGGAGCTGACGCTGCCCGGCTGCGTGCACGATGTCTGTTCCGCCGTACACCCGTTCGCCGTTGTCTCGCCATTCTTCCAATCGCTTCCGCTCGCCGCACACGGGCTCGAATGGATTACGCCACCGGTGATGCTGGCGCATCCGCTGGATGACGCACCCGCCGCGTGCGTATACAGGTCCGTGGAGCGCACGGCAGACACGCTCGAACGAGATGCGTCAGCATATCGGCGCCTGATCGGGCCGCTGGTCGAATCGTGGCCGTCGATCGCAGACTCGATCCTCGGACCGCTGCGGTGGCCGCGTCATCCGCTGAGGCTTGCACGATTCGGCGTGCGAGCGCTGCAGCCCGCGACCAGCTTCGCGCGCCGTACGTTCGCCGGAGCGCAAGCCCGCGCCCTGTTCGCCGGCATCGCTGCCCACGGCATGATCCCGTTGGAGAAGAGCCCTTCGGCGGGGATCGGGCTCGCGCTCAATCTGACTGGCCACATCGGCGGATGGTGTCTGCCGCGTGGCGGTGCGCAGACGATCGCAAACGCATTAGCCACGTATCTCGCCTCACTCGGAGGCGAGATCGTCACGGGTAGACCCATCACGTCGATCGAGGAACTACCGCCTGCCAAGGCGGTGCTCTGTGACTTGTCGCCACGACCATTGGTCCACGTCGCGGGCGATCGGCTTCCACCTCGATTCCGGCGTGCGCTCCTGCGCTATCGCTACGGTATGGGCGCGTACAAGGTGGACTGGGCGCTCGATGGACCCATCCCGTGGGTAGACGAAGTCTGCACGCTGGCTGGGACCGTGCATCTCGGTGGCACGTTGGACGAAATCGCCGCCGCCGAACGCTTCACATGGGAGGGACGGCTCGTGGATCGACCGTTCGTGCTGCTCTCACAACCTACTGTGTTCGACTCCTCCCGTGCCCCCGATGGTCAACACATTGCCTGGGCTTACTGCCACGTCCCGAACGCGTCTGATGCCGACATGCTTCCGCTCATCGAGCAGCAGATCGAGCGCTTTG
>Ga0075420_100003650_pt1 | contig 13508 bp, 9 predicted proteins | sample SoiMetdeltSBSDD4_FD_75296 | JGI IMG/M metagenome (GOLD analysis project Ga0075420, IMG submission 75296) | Bulk soil microbial communities from a Populus tree surrounding site in Tennessee, USA - Soil MetaG P. deltoides SBSDD4 | ecosystem: Environmental > Terrestrial > Soil > Tree plantation... | reverse complement strand
GACGGCCAGCACGGCAATCTGGAACGTGATCGGCCCGCGCCGCTTGATCAGCTCGTTGATCGGCTCCTCGCGCCAGAACGACTTGCCCAGGTTGCCCCTCGCCACGTCCGCCACCCACGCGAGGTACTGCTGGTAGTACGGACGGTCGAGGCCGAGTGCCGCGCGCGCCGCCTGAAGCTCCTCGTCGGACAGCGTGTGGGTCACGCCGCTCTCGGAGGTCATCATCGCGAGCGGGTCCCCCGGCAGGACCCGCATCGCGAGAAAGATCAGGATCGTCACGCCGATCAGCGTGACGAGGCCGGCGAGCACCCGTTGCAGGAGATAGGTCCGCATCCGGTCGCTCTACTTGTCGAGCCAGGCCGTCTCGACGCGGCCCCACTCGGCGTAGAGGCGCTTGTCGAGGGCGAGCCCCTTGACGTTGTTGCGCCACATCGGCGAATGGGCCGTGAAGCCGGTCACGAAGAACGGCGCTTCCTGGTCCAGCATCTCCATGCCCTGCTGGAACAGCTCCTTCTGCTTCGCGGCGTCGCCTTCGTTGTTCAGCTTCTCCAGCAACGCGTCGAACTCCTTGCCGCTGTAGCGCGACCAGTTCTTCGAGCCGCCGGTCTTCAGGTAGTCGTTCCAGGCGATCGTGAAGTCGGCGATCGGGCAGGCGAACTGCGTCTCGACCAGGATGTCGAAGGAGCCCTTCTTGTACTCCTCGATCAGCAGGCCGCGCTCGATCAGGCGGATCTTGGTCTGGATCCCAAGCGTCTTCTGGAGCTCGTCGGCGAAGACCGGCGCCATGATCTCGGCGGCCCAGGGCGCCGTGGCGGATAGGATCTCGATCGGGCCGAACCCGTTGGGGTGGCCGGCGTCGGCCATCAGCTTCTTCGCTTCGGCGATGTCGGCCGACTTGTCCGCCCGGTACCCGGGCAGCTTCTCGATGTCCTGGAGCGTGGCCGAGCCCGGCGACACGTACGACATCCAGCGTCCGAGGAAGATCGGCTCCTGATTCTCGTACGCCTTGAAGATGTTCTGACGGCTGACCGCCAGGTGGATCGCCCTCCGCACGCGCTTGTCGCCGAGCGGCCCCTTCTCATTGTTGATGTGCGCGGTGTGGGCCCCGAAATTCGGGAGCTGCGCCACCGTGATGGCGTCCTTGCGGCCCTGCCCCTCCTTCCAGGTGTCCACCGACGCGTTCCAGGTCATGTCGGCCTGGCCGGTCAGGACGGCGGTGCCACGGTCGCTGAGCTGCGGCGTGTCGATCATCTCCAGCGCGTCGACGTACGGCAGCTCCTTGTCCCAGTACTCTGGATTCTTGACGTACGACCACTTCTCGCCCTGCTTGTAGTCCTTGTAGATGAAGGCGCCGGTGCCCGGCGCGACGGCCTTGCGCAGGTCGCCGTTGTTCTCGTCGATCGCCTTCTTGGGGTAGATGACCAGGGCCGGCGCGGTCAGCACCTCCATGAAGACCAGCGAGGGGTGCTTCAGGACGAAGCGCGCGGTCTTCGGGTCCGGCGCCTCGACCCGATCGACCATCTCGAGCTGGCTTCGGAAGACGCTGGCGACGCCCTGCGGCGGGTTCAGGATCCGGTTGAACGTCGCGACGACGTCGGCGGAGGTGAACGGCGTGCCGTCGTGGAACTTGACGCCGTCGCGCAGCGCAAAGGTGTAGCTCAGCTTGTCCGACGAGACCTCCCACTTCGTGGCGAGGTCGGGGATCATCGTCCGGAACCCATCCGTCAGATCCTTGCGCACCAGGTTGTTGTAGACGTGGGTCAGCGGGTGGACGGTGGCGCCCTGGTGGAGGTCGAAATGCGGCGAGGTGGTGGTGCCGCCGGCGATCCGGAGCGTGCCACCTCGTTTGGGCGTGCCGTCGCTCGGGCGCATCAAGCCGGTGGTGGCGGCCGTGCCGGCGGCGTTGCCCGTGGTGCTCGTCGCAGCGAGCTGCGGCGGAGCGGCAGTCGGCGCGGCGGCAGCCGGCTTTGCGGCCGGGGCGGCGGTGGCCGGTGCCGCTTGCGGCGCCGCTCCGGACGCCGGGGCGGCGGTGGCCGGCGCGGCCTGTGGCGCCGCTCCGGACGCCGGCGCGGCCGTGGGGGCGGCGGTCGGCGCCTGCGCCCGGCAGGCAGCGCTCAGCACGAGCGCCGGCACGCCGATCAGCATCGGCATCGTCCGCAGCAGCGTGCGTCGGCTGACACGAGAACCGGGTCCACCCTGACTCATGGTCGCCCTCCCTGGTAGCGGCATGCACGCCGCGATGTGGATACCGCCTCGTATCCGAAACGAGCGGCGCACACCGCTGCCGCTGAACCGGAACAGCGCTGCGCCCGGCGGCCCGGCGCCGCCCGGGTGGCGGCGCTGGGCCTATTCTAGCGTCGCGCTCCTACGAGCGCACCTATTCGAGCGCCGCGTTGCCGCCACCCTTTTGGACTAGCTCGGCGATCTCCTCCCCGCTGAAGCCGGCGATCCGCCAGGAGATCACGTCGACCAGTAGGTTTCGTCCACCCGCCAGCGCGCGCCGACCGGCCGCCGGTAGCGGCGGGCCGCCGCGCCCAGCAGCGGCAGGTAGCGCCGCACCCAGCGGTAGACGGTGCTCCGGTCGACGGTCAGCCCGCGCTCGGCGAGCCAGCGTGGGAACCGAAGAACGCCGAGATCCGGCTCGCAGCCCGGCTCGCGAAACATCTGGAGATCTCGGTCGTACGATGTCGCCAAGTCCCTGCGTCACTTCCTCATATCGGTGTCGCCGGCGGTGCGACAGGGTCTGCACATCGAGGACATGAGCTCAGCCGCGCCGTGCGTGCGGACCTGGGCCCCTCCGTGGCCGGCCGCCGTGGTACTGGTGACTGGTGGACGGCTTGCGTCCTTACCTCCAGCATGGCGCCGTCCCAAGTGCCTGACTTCCGGCGACCGGTGGAGATCGGTCGTACCTTTGTCCGATACGCGGGTCAGAAGGAGCTCGGGCGCGCGCCGTCGCCGACCAGATCAGCCGGCCAGCATATCCGTCGACATGTCCCACAGGCGGTCGGCGTTCTCGGGGTCGAGCGCGTACGGGGCGACGCCGTGCTCGTCATCGATTCGGTGAGTGACGCGCGCAGCTTCGTTGCAGTCCTCGAAGTAGCGGCAACCGACTCCCTCGAGGAGCGGGGACGCTGCGAGAAGCACGGAAGTTGCCGCGCCCTGCTGTAGAGTCTTCCGGAGATCGGGCGGGGTTGCGAGTTCGCCCCCACCCGGTCGTTGGTGCCCGGTCTCGATCGCGCCCGGATTCAGGGCGTTCGCGGTGATGCCGTCACCGGACCATCGTGCGGTGGCGCCCAGCGCGAACAGCACGTTTGCCGTCTTGGACTGTGCGTACGCCGGCCAGCGATCGTAAGGACGAAATGCGACGTGGGGGTCGTCGAAGATCACGGGCGAGAGCAGGTGGCGACCGGAGCTCACCGAGACGATCCGCACGCGTCCTGCCGCGGCCAACGTCTTGTACAGCCCGAGCGCCGGCTCGAAATGTCCAAGGTGGTTGGCGGCGAACTGGATCCCCCAATCGTCTGACGTACGAGTCAGGTCAGGCGGCGCCTTGATCCCGGCGTTGTTGACGAGGATGTGCAGCGGGCCAGCCCACGCCGCCGCGAACACCGCGACCGACGAACGGTCGGCCCGCTCCAGGCGGCTCACCAACACACGCCGGTTGCCGGTCTTCGAGGAGATGTCGGCTGCCGTTCGCTCGCCGTCTTCGAGGTCTTCTACCGCGACCGACACCTCCGCGCCCGCCGACGCCAGCGCGCGGGCCGTCTCCGCCCCGATGCCAGATGTGGCGCCCGTGACGATTGCACGTCGGCCGTGCAGGTCGACGCCGGCCAGCACCTCGTCCGCCGTGGAATCGCGGGTGAACGGGGTTGTGACGCGAGTATGGAGAGTCATGGTCATCCTATTGCCAAGAAGGACGCCGGCCGGCGACGAAGGGTCCTCCGTGGCTGCCGCAGGCGGTTGGGCTTGTCGACGAGCATGGCACCGTCGCAGACGACCGCACTCGATCTTCAGGCCGAACGCGTTCCGACTTTCGTCGGATACCACGCTCCGGAGCGGGGTTGTCCCCTGCGAAGGTGACGATCGGCCTTCAGCGCAAGGCGACGATGCACTACGCCTCAGCCGGGGCGATCAGCGGTCGGCGGACCGTTCCGCTCCACGGCGCCGAGAGCGAGCAGTGCCTGTCGCTGCGCCTCGGTCACGCCGGTCAGCCCCGTGATGTCGAGGCCCTCATACCGCCGTTCGGCGCGGAGCGTGCACTGCAAGGTACCGCTGTTCGTATCCCAGAGCCGGACGGTGCCGTCGACGCCGCCGCTGGCGACGAGCAGCCCCTCGCCGCTCAGCGCCACGCCGAGGATCCCGCCGGTATGCCCCTCGAAGGATGTCAACAGCCGTCCGGTCTCGGCCTCCCAGAGCTTGACCGTCCTGTCCTCGCCCCCGCTGGCCGCGAGGTGCCCGTCCCGGCTCAGCGCCACGCCCCAGACGGCGCCGGCGTGCCCCTGCAGCGTCGCCAGCGGCCGCCCGCTCGAGGCCTCCCACAGGTGGACCGTCCTGTCGTGGCTGCTGCCGGCCACGAGGTGCCCGTCCCGGCTCAGGGCCACACTCCAGACCGGGTCGGCGTGCCCGTCGAGGGACGCCAGCAGGCGTCCGGTCTCCGCCTCCCACAGCTTGACGGTGCCGTCGACGCCGCCGCTGACGGCGACGCCGCTCACGACCTGCCGACCGTCCGGGTCATCTCACGTGCGCGGTCGGTGGTCATGGCTCGCGGCGAACGGTCTGAGCCGACGGTGATTCAAGATGGCGAAGATCCCCTTCGACAGCCTGATTTACACTGAGAGGTGAACCATGAAGCCGCACGGGTAGGAAAGGGGGCTCGGATGGTTGCAAGCATGGCCCGAACGGTGTTGAAGGAGAGCATGAAGACCTGGATCGTGACGACCGAACGCTTGCAGGCGGGGCTGGCCCAGCTGCGCGAAGAGCTGGACGACGTGGTGGCCGAAGCACGGCACGAGTACGAGCATCGGGCCGAAGACGCAGCAGATCAGCGCCCCGAATCAGCGCCTGACGCCGACGCGAATGCCACGAAGCCGACGGTGAGCCGGTCGAGAAATTCGGGTCCAGCTACTCGTCGCGGAACCAAGACGACGGTCGCGGTCTGATCGTCTCCGCGGGGGCGGTACACGCCTTGCCCTCTCATCTCGTGTGATCGACGCATCCTGGGAGGAGAGGCACCCATGACGCTCGAACAGCCGCCGCTGGACCGACAGGTCCAGGTGCAGGTCGAACGGCTCATTGACGAGGATGGCGGCCGTCACGCGGCAGACGAGATCGAGGGGCTGGCCCGTCAGGTGGCATCCGAGTACGACGGCGCACCGATCCAGCAGTACGTTCTCAACCTCGTTTACAACGAGGCGAAGTCAAGGATCATGCACGACCGCGTTTGAAACATACGAGGCATCATGGCCGGTCACACGAGTGCCCCGCCGATCAGCCGGGCGCTCCTCATCGTCTCGGCATGGGTGCGCACTCGGTGATGCGGCGGCTTCGGGAGCGGTCCGGTATCGCGCGCATCCATTGGCACCTGTTCCGTCACGGCTTCGCCCAGCACGCCCAGAAGAACGGAGTGGACGTTGGCGAGGTGCAGGAGATGCTGGGCCACACCACAAACGTCATGACCCGTCGCTGCCTCGGCCAGGTCAAGCAGGTCGTCGCGGCGCGCAAGATGCCCCGCTTCAGCCCGAACCAGGCCTCACGGGGTTTTTCAGTCCCGCTCAGGGTGTTCGCGAACGTCCGCTGCCGTGCGCCTTCTCCTGGTCAGACCGCCTCGACACTCTATTCCGGACGCTCACAGACGACCGTGAACGGCGGCGTCAGGGGAGCAGTTGGGGGAGTCCGACCAGGAGGGAACGCCTTTCACGACCGTGTGAGCGAGACGTTGCAGCTCACAGGACGCATTCTGCTCGGCTTCATCGGATGTCCCGGCCGCTCGGATCGCGGGGTCCCAGCTCGGCCGAAAGGTGCATCGCAGCACGCAGCAGCCCGGCGGTGCGCGTCGGCATCGGCCCGGCTCGAGGACGGCCCGGGTGCCTGTGGCTACGGCGCCCGGAAGAGGCGGGTGAGCGTGGCGTCGTAGTCCCAGAGCGGCGCCCAGCCCTCCGAGCGCGGCAGGTAGGACTGGCGGAACTGCCGGTACTCCTCGTTCCACCAGTACGGCAGCATCTGGAGGGCGACGCCGTCGGCGCCGCCGGCCAGGGCCCGGGTGATGAGGTCCGCCGCCTCATCCGGCGGGAGCTGGTCGTACCAGGCCGTCCCCAGCCCCAAGACCACCGCGGCGCGCTGGCGCCCGAGGGCGGCCGCCCGGCGGTCGAGGTCGGCGAGGGTATCCCGCAGGTAGTCGTCCACGCTCCAGAGGGCGCGCGCCTCGGCGTAGAACATCGGGTAGACCGCGTCGACCAGGCCCTCCGAGGCCCAACGTCGCCAGTCCTGGGAGACGCCCTGGTAGGCCCAGTCGGCGCCCGGGAAGGCGTCGACCGCCAGCGTCATGCCGGGCCGCTGGCGGTCGATCAGCTCGCGGACGCGGCGCACCAGGGCTGTGACCTCGCCCGTGCGCCAGGCGGTATAGGCCGCTTGGTGGTGCTGACGGATGTGGTCCGCGCGGGCGGCGGCACCCGCGAGCGCCTCCGGCAGGGCGATGCCGGTCGCCGCCTGGAAGCGGGCGAGGCAGGCGTCGGAGAAGCAGCCGCCGAGGCCCGGGTCGCGGATGTAGTCGAGGTGGAGGCCGTCGGCGGTGGGATAGCGGTCGAGCGCCTCGGCGAGCATCCCGAGCAGTCGCTCCTGGACCGCCGGGTGGCCGAGATCCCACCAGAGGAAGGTCCCCCAGGTCGTGGCGGTGCCCGCCTCGCCGCTGAGGGTGCCGCGGCCGTTGGCGCCGACGACGTCCCACTCGGGGTTGGCCCGCAGGTCGGGCGCGGCCCACGGGTCCTCCAGGAAGCCGACGAAGCCGACGAGGACGTAGAGCTGGGTGGCGATGCCTCGTTCGTCGCCCCCGCGCACAGCAGTGTCGACGGGTGACCGCTCCCCGAACAGTGCCCGGGTGTCGGGGTAGCGTTCGGAGGGCCAGTTCACCCGGCCGGACGACACGGCCAGCGGCAGGAAGGTGTTGATCCCGACCGACCGCATCCAGTCCAGTTCCCGCAGTACCAGGTCGGGGTCGCGCGCGTACGCGTCGGCCTGCCAGGGCTTGTAGTCGGAATGCGGCCACACCGCATAGACCCGCCGCTCCTGCGCGGCCATCCGCTCGGGCGCGCCGCCGGCACCGATCGAGGCGGCCAGGACGAGGAGGAGCAGCTGGGTTATCAGTCGCATGTGATCCGCCTCATCGTTCGGACAGCGGCCTCGCCCCGCCCACATTCGCCAGCTCCCGCTCGGCCTCCGGCAGCCAGAACGCCATCCCCATCTCGCGCAGCATCGCGACCGCCGTCGCCAGCTCGGCGTGGGCCTCATCGTGGCGGCCGATCCGTCGGTACAGCCTGCCGAGGCCGAGGTGGCAGTGGGCCTGGAGGGGGCGCATGCCGGCTTCGCGGCCAAGGTCCAGCGCCTCCGAATAGCTGGCCTCGGCGTCGGCAGCCCGCGCCGCGACATCGTTCGCCGCGATGTCGCCCATGAGGCGCAGCGTCCAGGCCAGATGCCCGCGCTCATCGCAGCGATGGGCCAATTCCAGCGCCTGTGCAGCCCAGTTGATTGCCTCACCTCGCTGGCCGATCAACAGATACGCCTCCCCGAGTTGGACGAACCAGTGCGCCCGGCTCGCACCGCCGAACTCGCCCACCGCATGCCGCTCGCCAAGCTGGAGCTGCGCCAGCGCCTCCTCGATGCGGCCTTGCAGCGCGTAGGCGTACCCTGGCTGGATAGGCGCCCAGGGGTACGGGTTCCCGAGCGCCTCGAGAGCTTCCGTGTACTGGTCGATGATCGGTAGTGCCCGCTTCATGTCGCCGCGTCGGAGGTAGACGTCGCTCAAGCGCCAGCAGGCACCGAATCGTCCGTCGGGAGCATTCGCTGCCTCCGCCTCACGGAGCGCCGCAAGCCCGTACGTGATCGCCTCGTCAAACCGTCCAAGCTGGGCCAGGCAGAAGGCCATTTGCGCGTGCGTCTGTAGCATCGGCGTCGAGAGCTGCCCTTCCGAACTGACGTATGGGAGCCTGGCAAGGGCCGCGATTCTCCACTGATGGCACGTCAGGGCCTGCTGATACCGCCCCGTCCACTCGTAGACCAGGGTGATCGGACCGTAGGCGCGCACTTTCAGCAGATCGTCCCGGACCTCCTCGGCCATGGCGACCGACCTGTACCCGGCTTGCAGTGCCTTGTCGTACTCACGCTGATCTTCGTAGCTATGCGCCAGGAGGTACGTCACGTTGCAGATCCGGGTCGGATCCCCGAGTTCATCCGCGAGCTGCTCGGCTTCGAGCAGCAACTCGCGGATCCTCTCAAGACGGTACAGGGGGCGTAAGGCGCCACGCAGGGCGAGCCGGACGTCAACGGCGTGCTCCAGCGTATCCCGGCTCCGTGGGAGATGCTGGAGGGCATCGAGCGCCTGTTCGTAGTAGCGGCCGGCCTCACGGTGAGCATACCGTTGGTTCGCTTTCTGCCCGGCGCGGCGGCAGTACCGAAGCGCCGCGGCCCAGATCCGGCCGTGCACGGCATGGTGCGCCAACCGCTCCATGTGCTCGTCGAGGCGGTCCGAGTACAGGTCTTCAATCGCCTCCATGAGCCGAGCATGCAGTGTGCGACGGCGTTCCTGGAGCAGGCCGCCGTAGGTGACCTCGTGGGTGAGAGCGTGCTTGAAGGTGTACTCCGGCTCGGGATGGAGGCTGACAGGATAGAGCAGTTCGGCTGCCTGGAGTCGTGACACATTGGCCCGGAGGTCGCCATCCGACGGGTCGGAGAGGGCCTGGAGGAGCGCAAACGGCACGTCCTTGCCGATCACGCTGGCCGTCTGGAGCAGGTGCTTCTCCTCGGGCGGCAGCCGGTCGATGCGGGCGGCCAGGACGGCCTGGACCGTGGCCGGGATGCGGATGTCCTCCACGGGGCGGGTCAGGCGATACGCTCCTTGCTCGCCAGCTAGGGCACCCGTCTCCACCAGCGCGCGGACGCTCTCCTCCAGGAAGAACGGGTTGCCGTCCGTGCGGGCGATCAGCAGCGCCTTCAGCGGCTCGACGGATGCATCGTCCCCGAGCAGGGCGGTCAGCAGCGCATCGGCGCTGGCCTGCCCGAGCGGGTCGATCCTCAATTGGGTGTAGTAGCTCTTGTTCCCCCAGGCGTGGGTGTATTCCGGACGGTAGTTGACCAGCAGGAGGATGCACGCGGTCGGGATGGCCTCGACCAGGCTATCGAGGAGCGCCTGGGTCTCGGAGTCGATCCAGTGCAGGTCCTCGAACACCAGGAGCAACGGTTGCCGCTGGCTCTCTCGGAGCAACAGGCGGCGCAGCGCGTCGAGCGTCGCGGCCCGCCGCCGGGGCGGGTCGAGGGCCGTCCACGCATCGTCATCGACGGGCAGGTCGAGCAACCACAGGAGAGCGGGGAGATCGGGAGCGAGCGTCGGATCGAGCGCCTGCATGCCGCCGATCACCTTCGCTCGCATGGCGGCGTGGTCGTCCCGGCTCTCGATGTGGAAGTAGGTGCGGAGCAGGTCGCTGATCGGCAGCCAGGCCGTCGCCTGGCCGTACGACACGGCGCCGGTCTGGAGCAGGCGGAAGCCGTCGGCGTGGTCGGACCGGGTGGCCTCCCAGACCAGTCGCGACTTGCCGACCCCGGCCTCGGCCACCAGCGCCACCGCCTGCCCGTGGCCCGCCCGCACTCGTGCCAGCGCCCGGTCGATCGCCGCCCGCTCCTCCTGCCGCCCGACGAACGGCGTCAGACCACGCGCGGCGGCTGCCTGGAGCCGCGTCCGGGCCGCGCCGGCGCCGGTCAGTTCGTAGACCTCGACCGGATGCTCCAGCCCCTTCACCGTCGTCGGCCCGAGCGGCCTCGCGTCGATGAACCCCTCGGCCAGCGCCAGGGTGGACGGGCTGAGCAGGGCCGTGCCCGCGCTCGCCAGGCCCTCCACCCGCGAGGCCAGGTGGACGGTCTGCCCCATCGCGGTGTAGTCCATGTGCAGGTCGTCCGAGATCAGCCGGACCACGACCTCGCCGCTGTTGATCCCGACCCGAATCTGGATGGCGACGCCGTGCGCTCGGCGGGCCTCGTCGGCGAACTCGCGGGCGGCCTCCAGCATGGCCAGGGCGGCGTAGCAGGCCCGGACGGCGTGGTCCTCGTGCGCGATGGGCGCGCCGAACATCGCCATCAGGCCGTCGCCCATCAGCCGGCTGACGGTCCCCTCGTAGCGGTGGACGGCCGCCATCATGCGGGTGATCTCGCCGTCGAGCAGCGCCTGGGCCTCCTCGGGGTCGCGGTCGCGGATCAACTCCGTGGAGCCGACGATGTCCGCGAACAGCACGGTGACCTGCTTCCGCTCACCCTCCAGGGCGGCCCGGTTCGCCAGTATCTTCTCCGCCAGGTGGCGGGGGATGCGATCTCCGGGCATGACGGCGAGGTGCTCGGGATCGGAATCGCTCGTCGGCGCGGCATCCCCGAGCGGGGCGCCGCAGCCGCCGCAGAAGCGATTGCTCGCGGGGTTGGCCCGTCCGCAGGCGGCGCACGGCGCGGGCAGGGCCGAGCCGCACTGCCCGCAGAACCTGTCCTCGGTCGGGTTGTCCGCGCCACACGACGGGCACGCCATGCCGCGCCTCCCCTGGCCGATCAGCGTCGGCGCTCTCCGGTTCGAGTATAGGCGCGGCGGGCCGGCCCTTCAACGCGCCCGGCCCGCCCCGTCCCCCTGTCGCCGCGTCGCCTCCGTCGGTCCGGCTGCCCCGCTACCGTCGGTTGACGTTCGCGAGCATCACCCCACTGACGATCATCGCGGCCCCGAGCAGGACGAGCGGCGTGAACGGCTCGCCCGCGATGGGCAACGCCAGGAACAGCGCGAAGAGCGGGATCAGGTACTGGAAGGCGGCGGCGTTCGCGGCCGGGATGCGCTTCAGCAGGAACACCCACATGGTGAACGTCACGCCGGTCGCCATGATCCCGCACCAGAGCAGGATCAGGTGGGTGGTCGTGGACGCGGCCAGGAGCCGCTGATGGCCGCCGTCGACCTCGGCCGCCACGGCGAGCGGCACGGCGCCCACGAGCGCGGTCGCCGCACCCACGGCCAGGGTGTCCTGCTCAGCCACGAGGCGCCGCATCAAGGCCGTGTACACCGCCCAGAACGCCGCGCTCAGCAGCCCCAGCGCGACCCCGACGGCGCTGACGCCGCGCGCATCCATGCCGCCCCGGAGCACGACCAGCGCCACGCCCGCGAAGCCGATGGCGATCCCCGCCACCGTCCGCCGATCCGTGCGCTCCCGGAGCAGCAGGACCGCCACGGCGGCCACCATCAGCGGGCTGGAGTTGCTCAGCAGGCTGCTCACGCCGGACGGCAGGTGGCCGAGGGCGGCCATCGACAGCCAGGCGCTCAGCGCGAACCCGCTCAGGCCCAGGACCACCACCCCGCCCAGGCGCGGGGGGCGGAGCGCCGCCAGCACCAGCCGGAGCCTACCCGTCGCGGCGCAGACGGCCAGCAAGACGGCGGACGCGAGCGCGGCGCGGACGAAGGTCAGCTGGCTCGGGGTGATCTCGGCCAACGCCAGCTTCCCCACCGGGTAGAGCGAGGCCCAGACCAGGACGATCCCCACGACCAGCGCGGCCTCGGGCACCGAGAGGCCGGTCGGCGCGGCGGCGTCCTCGCGCGGCGCGGGATCGGAGGGCGCGCTCAACCTCCGGGCTTCTCGGAGACTGCCGATTCGGCCACGGTGGCCGGCAGCCGTACCGTGAACGTCGACCCCTCGCCGTACACGCTCTCGACGGTGAGGTCGCCGCCCATCATCCGAGCGAAGTGGCGGCTGATCGCCAGGCCCAGCCCGGTCCCGCCGTACTTGCTCCGGGTGCTGGCCTCGGCCTGGAAGAACGCCTCGAACAGCCGCCCCAGTTGTTCCTCGGTCATCCCGATGCCGGAGTCGCTGACACTGAAGGTGAACCAGTCGTCCGACTCGCGCTGGACGGTCAGGCTGATGGTGCCATGGTCGGTGAATTTGGCGGCGTTCGAGAGCAGGTTGAACAGCGCTTGCCGGACCTTCGTCATATCCGCGCGCATGGTGCCGATGTCGTCAGGGCAGGAGACGACCAGGACGCTGCCGTTCTTCTCGACCAGCGGCTGGGCGATAGCTTCCACGTCCCGAACGAGTTGCCCGACCTCGAACGACTCGATGAACAGGTCCATGCGGCCGGCCTCGATCTTGGAGAGGTCGAGGATGTCGTTGATCAGCCCCAGCAGGTGCTTGCCGGCCGCGTTGATCTTCTGGAGGTCCGGCAGGAAGGTCTCCTCGCCCAGGTCCTCGGCCTCTTCCTGGAGCATCTCGGAGTAGCCGATGATCGCGTTCAGCGGCGTGCGTAGCTCGTGGGACATGTTCGCCAGGAACTGCGACTTGTGCTTGCTCGCTACCTCCAGTTGGAGGCCCTTCTCCTCGACCTCGCGGTAGAGGCGTGCGTTCTGGATCGCCAGCGCCGACTGCGCGGCGAAGGTCTGCAGCAGCTCCACCGTCGGCCAGGGGAACTCACCGGGCTGCTTGCGCGGGACCACCAGGGCGCCCAGCACCCGGTGCTCGGCCAGCAGCGGCACCGCGAGCACCGAGCGGAAACCGGCGTCCAGCAGCACCGGCCGCAGGCGGCTCTCGTAGGCCCCCTCGTCCTGCATGTCGGCGAGCTGGTACGGCGCGCGCGTGGCGCCGGCCGCCCCGACCGCGCCCTCGCCCATTCGCAGCGGCGCCGAACGTAGAATCTCGGTCAGCCGATCGTCGAACCCTCGGGTGGCGCGGAGTCGGAATTCCTGGGCGGCATTGTCGTACTCGTAGATGACCCCACCGTCGGTCCCGGCCAGCTCGACCGCGTGCGAGACGATGGTCGTGAGGACCTGCTCCAGGTCGAGCGTCGAGCCGACCGCCCGGCTTACCTCCCCGAGCGCCTGCAGCTCCTCGACGCGGTCCTGGATTTCCCGGAAGAGCCGCGTGTTCTCGATCGCGATCACCGCCTGGTCGGCGAAGGTCTCGGCAAGTTCGACCTGCCGGGCCGTGAACGGCTTCACTTCCTTCCGCCAGACGGAGATCACGCCAATGGGGGTGCCCTCCCGAAGCATTGGCACCCCGAGCACCGTCCGGAAGCCGGCGAGACGCTGATGCTCCGTCAGCTCGTAGTCGGGGTCGGCCAGGACATCGGTGATGTGGATCGTCCGCCCGTCCGTGGCGACCCTGCCGGTCAACGATCCCCGTCCGGTGCGGAGGCGAGTCTGCGTGAACAGCTCGCGGAACGCGGGCGACAGGACGTTGGTAGCCGCCGCCCGGTAGCCCTCGCCCTCGGTTCGGAAGAGCACCCCCTGGTCGGCG
>Ga0075420_100003646_pt1 | contig 13512 bp, 16 predicted proteins | sample SoiMetdeltSBSDD4_FD_75296 | JGI IMG/M metagenome (GOLD analysis project Ga0075420, IMG submission 75296) | Bulk soil microbial communities from a Populus tree surrounding site in Tennessee, USA - Soil MetaG P. deltoides SBSDD4 | ecosystem: Environmental > Terrestrial > Soil > Tree plantation... | reverse complement strand
CACGCCTGATCTTGCGCTCGGTGATGAGGGCGAAGAAGCGCTCGACCTGGTTGAGCCAGGATGCGCTGGTGGGTGTCAGATGCACATGCCAGCGCGGCCTTTTCGCCAACCAGCTGCGGATCAGCGGGGTCTTGTGGGTGGCGTAGTTGGCCATGACGAGATGCACGTCGAGGCCGTCGGGGACCGCGGCTTCGATCTCGTCGAGGAATTTGCGGAACTCGCGGGCGCGATGGCGGGCGTAGCATTTGCCGATGATGGCGCCGGTGGCGATGTCGAGCGCGGCGAACAACGAGGTAGTCCCATGGCGCTTGTAGTCGTGGCTCCTGCGCGCCGGCTGGCCGGGACGCATCGGCAGCATGGGCTGGCTGCGGTCGAGCGCCTGAATCTGCGATTTCTCGTCCACGCACAACACGATGGCGCGCTCCGGCGGCGACATGTAGAGGCCGACCACGTCGCGCACCTTGGCCACGAAATCCGGATCGGTGGAGAGCTTGAAGGTCTCGATCCGGTGCGGCTGCAGGCCGAAGGCGCGCCAGATAAGCTGCACGGTCGAGACCGACAATCCGCTGGCCTTGGCCATGCCGCGCGAACTCCAATGCGTCGCGTTGGTCGGCACGCTCTCAAGCGATCACCGCTTCGACGCGCGCGTCGTCGACGGTGCGCGGAGCCCCCGACCGCGGCTCGTCGTAGAGCCCGTCCAGGCGCGTCTCGGCGAAGCGCCTGCGCCACTTTCCGACCGTCGCCGGATCCACGCCGAGCCGTGCTGCGACCTGCTTGCTTTGCAGTCCCTCCGCGCACATCAGAACAATGCGAGCGCGCATGGCCATCGCCTGAGCCGTCTTGCGCCGTCCCGCCAACGCTTTCAGCTTCGATCGCTCGCTCTCGCTCAGCACCACCTGAGGCGCCGCCCGTCGTCCCGCCATCGCCACCCCCTTGCCGCTCTGACAAGGGGAGATGGCACAACAATGCGAACCTATGATGTCGCGAACTTCAGATTCAGGACACTAGGCGGCAAACATAGTACTCCCGCATCGCGACTTTCTTCCACAGCAGCTTCGCTTCACAAGTCCAGCCCGTTCTCGTCAGCAAATGATCGAGCCGGCTTCCGGTCTTGAACTGCAGAGGACGCCTTATGGACCAGATGCGAGCATTGTCGCTCATGATGACGCAGTTTGTCGCTCCGTGCGCGCGGACCATGACCGCTGCCGGATCCTTTAGCCAAGCGAGCACACCCAATAGAACGACGCAATCGTACCGTCCAACCGGAAACTCGCCGGCATCGAGGTCGGTTCGCTCGATATCTCTTCCGAGCGGCCGAAGGTCATACCCCTTCCATGTGCACCCGGTGGGCAAGAACTGCCGCAGCAGCCCTTCCCCGCAACCGAGATCGAGTACGCTCGAGCCTGGGGAAATCAGCGTCGCGGCGAGCTCTGCTCGCTCGGCCCATAAGTCCCTGAACTCCGGTACTGCTTCGCCGGCCCACCCTTGAGGTCGAACTCTGTAGATGCTCATCTATGCCCCCCTCAGCTGAAAGCAGCAAGGTCGCGCATCGTACCGCTGCGGCTGAAGCAGCGGCACTAGACGGACAGATTGTTGCGGATCACACCCGGCGTGAAGAAGGACACTACTTCACCGAGGAACTTGCACGAATAGTAGATGAACCCTAGCCCAATTGCAGCTAGGACGCCTAGCGGTCCGAGCCCCACCGCGCGAGCGCGCGTAGCAACTTTGACCAGCACGTTCCATAACTCCTTGACCCATCGCAGAAACGATGCGACCGGATTCGCGTGCAGGAGCATGCCAAGCCTGCGCCGGCCCCTCCAATAGACGGTGTCGTGCCCCCGGCATAGCGCGCGTGCCATGAAAGTGCGCGCGCCCTCTGGCGGCGGATGCGACACGGCAGAATCGCCTTGGCGATAGATCGGAATGCCACGGCTGCGCATTGTTTTGGCCAATTGGGCGCACTGCCCACGGAAAGAGTTGGCGTTGGGAAACGGATTGGCCAGGAATATGTCGCGGCGCACGGCCACATTGTTGGCATAAAACATCCTGTGATGATAGAGGCCGCGCGATGACTGCCTAGGCGCGAATTCCCAGAAGGCTGCAAAGAGCTTGTCGTAAAGCGTTTCGGTCGCGTGGTAGGTTTCGCCCCCCACGATGCCCACGTTGGGATCGTCGAGCGCGGCCAGCAGGCCTTCGAGCCAACCTTCGTCGGGCACAACATCGCTGTCCAGGAAGATCAGCATCTCACCGGAGGACAGCAGGGCGCCCTTGTTCTTCTGCTCGTAGTAGCGTTGCCCAGGTGCCGGGACGAGTTGGACCGTCCCGGGCCAAAGCGCCGCATCAATCTGCGACGCGATTGCCGTCCTGGGCACGGCCGGGTCAACTGCGTCCCCATCGTAGAGGACGAGCAACTCTGCTTCCAGGTCGCGCTTGCGGGCTACCTCGGGCATCTGCGCGCTCAGCTGAGCCAGCATGCGTTCGGCACGGTCCAAGTCGGCAAGCTTAGCGTTCTCCCACTCGATAATCATTGACACGAGCTTGGCCATCTTCAAGCACCTTGGGTGTTCCGATAGGGATAAGCGCGTACGCCCGCCAATGGGGTGAGGCAGCCGGCAGCGAAGCAGAGGCTCAAGCAAGCCTTCCGGCCTTGTTTGCGCGCAACATCCGGTCGCAGGGCGACCACCAGCGCAGCGGCTCCCGCCAGCATCACCATCCCGCTAAGGCTTCGCTCCGTCGCTCGGCTCGCTATCCGCGCGGCGGCCACCACGCCGGGCTCGTTCTTGGTCATGCGCACGAAATAGTTGCTACCCGCAGCAAAAGCGCGGACGGCTTGGTAGCGAAGCGATTGGCGCTCCTGGTGCGCATCCTCGATTACATCGATGCCATGCACACGCAGCAGCTTCGCCCCTCGCTTGTGGGCGCGCATGAAGAACTCGCGATCACTCCCCCCGGTGAATTGCATGGTCTCGTCAAAGCGCAATGACAGAGGCGGCTCCACCAGACGGGCTTTGAGCAGGACGTTGCAAGTCGACAGCGTTTCAGAGGCTTCCCAGGAGAGCTTTTCTCCGGGCGCGGCTGGCTGCAATGCGCTGTGTTCAGCATTTGGCGGGTGTTTGCACACACCACCCTGGACGGCATCGGCACCGGACTCCTCGAGCGCCTGCATTAGCAAGCTCAGCCAATGCTGCGGCGCGACCTCGTCGTCGTCCAGTATGGCGATAAAATCGGCTCCGGCGCGGAGCGCTGCCTCAAGCCCTGCATTGCGTGCTGTGGGGATGCCTGGATGCGGACAATGCACGTACGCGTTAGTCTCTTGGCATTCGCACAATTCATCGTAATCCGGTCGCGACGTCGGTTGGGCGTTGTTATCGATCAGAATGAACTTCACTCGGAAACGAGCAGGGTCACAATGCTGCCTGCGCAATGAGGCAATGCACCTCCGCAGCATCTGCGGCCGCGCCCGTGTGCAAACGCACACGGCAACCAGCGGGGTCGCTGCCGCCCCAACCTCAATCAGCGGCAACCGCTTACGTTCGAAGTCCACCGATCGCTGCATGGCGATGCCGGGCCACCACCAGTTAGAATCAACAGTCAACGTGTTAGCTAGACTAGTTGCCGAACCAAAGCAGGATGGTCAGCGTCTCTACTCCAACAGTTGGCTCAATGAGCGTCAATGATGGCACAGACCTTGTGCACAGCATCGCGTCTCAATACTGTTGGCATGACGCCGGAACTCGAAGCACGCGCCGCAAAGCTACTTGATGATGAGACCTAGAAGGCCCGACGGCTGGCCGCCTTTGTCTAAAAGTAGACGACAATAGATGGTGGATCCCCACCCCAAGGCGAACCGCGCGGCTGACTTGCTCCACGGAGGTCAGAAATGAACGGTCCTTACGGCCTTCCTGGTGGCTACCAGCCCGTGCGCCATTCCAGCCTGGCGGCTATCTCACGCTGGTCTCCGGCGGTAGCGGTGCCTGAGCGGCCCGCTTTGTCCAGCGACTTGTTGTCGGTCAGCCGCAGCCACAGAAGCAGGTTGCGCCACTCCGCGCGCAACGACCAGCTCCACCCTTCCATGCAGGCGTTCCACCGGACCTGAGCGACCATGTAAGCGGGCTCATGCGTACCGCCCCCCATCGCGCAGGGCCGCGAGCACGCCGGCCTTTGGCTTCTCCCTCGGCAGCGCGATCTCGGCCACGCGGCGGCACAGCGCAACGAAGCGGCGGCGCGTGGCTGGCGGCATGCCGTATCGGCTTTTCAGCCATTTCTGGCGCATCGCGCGCCGCACTAGTCCTGGGATCAGCCGTCATATCGTGCCCGGCCCAGTTCGGGTGCTGTAGCGTGCCCCGGATGCTTCGATATGGAGGTTGAGAAAGCGCACGTGCGCTACTGCGTTGTGGACCTGCACGGTATGAGCTGGTCGGAGCGGCCGGCGCCGAAGATGCCGCCGCGGTCGATGGGAAGACGGTCAATGCCGAAGGAAATTTGCGAGCGAACGCGCGCAGCTGCCAGTTCGCTCTGAGAAAGGTCCCGGAACGCGAAGGGTCTAGCGTAGTCGGCGAGGCAATTGTTGTGAACCCAAGCGGCCGGCGCAGCGTCGGGCATGTCGGCAGTTGCCTGCAATTAAAGGGATCGCCATTCTCGGCGGTCACTGGGTCGTAGCAGCGGACGCAAAGCTGTTCGGCCATTGGTCTCGACCTCCGCTGTGAGGTTCACGGTGACCCGGCAAACTGCCGTGCCTATTGCGTCTGGGCAACATTCACAGCGTTCGTGGGCACGACTGTCAGATAGCGGATAGCTGCGGCAGAAGAAAGTCGATGTAGCCGATGCCGACTTTATAGAACGTGCCCCCAGATGAAGGTGATGAGCGCCATCGAGAGCTGCGGCGCCGCGCGGCCTTCTGGCCAGCGGCGCTCGCGCTGAGAACATCGCGCAGGCCCGCCAGCTCCTGGAAGCCGCCGCAGGCGCCACAACCCATCCGGTCCAGGGGACGGCATGTCCTCCGGGCAATCCGGGGTGCATTTGACCGTCGGGGCCGCGCGAGTCACCGCTGCCCGATCGGCCAAACTCGACAAGCCTCGTCCTGACCGAAGCGACGACGGGAATCTGCTCGGTTAGGATGTTGGGCACCTGGCTGCCCGTTGCACCGCTGGCAGTTGTCTTTGCCTTCGGCGCTGCTGGCAGCGGCCTGCTCATCCTGCTGTGTTGGTGGCTACTGACCTTGGCCGCCCATCCGGCCATGGCGACCAATGGTGGGAGTACGCCCTCGTGTGCGCCTACCTCTTGGCGCCGGTGTGGGCGCCTCTCCTTGCCGGCTTTGCTACCTTGCGCTTGGCGGGGCGCGTCTCGGTTGGGTAGACTGAGCGTCGCTGCAGGCCTTGCAGGCACATCGTTCCACAAGAAACCTCGCTCCGACGCTCCATCCGCCTCAGAGTGTCCTGGCGGGCTGGCCGCAAGCAAAGGCCCCGGTCTCACCGGAACCGGGGCCCTCACTGCATGGGAGCCGCGGGAGAGCCAGCTGCCGGGACTCTCGGCAACGGCGCAAGGATAGCGCCCGCGGATTAACAGGCCGCAGTAGGCCGATCCGCGGCGCGGTCGCCGCCACCGTTCCCCCCCTTTTTGCTCGGATCAGGCTTAACAATGTTGGGCTGGGCAAGCTTGTGCGCGATCCGGCGCCGTGCGTAACTGGCGGTCCGGGGGAGGGAACGCCGGCAAGAAAGCAGACCAGTCGAAGTCAGCCGCAACGGGGGATCGGTCGAATCTCGTGAGGGAACGAGTGTCGTGACCGATCCCTTCAATCCTACTGCGTTCGGTCCTGCCCTGGATGCGGCAGCATGGGGAAGCCGCCAGGGGTTGTTGTAGCTGCCGGGCGGGTAGCTCGACAGTAAGTATCCCCCGGCAGAGCCGGGGGCTTTAGGACTGGAGCCGCCCGAGGCGGCTGATGGGGCCGCTGAGTCGACCCCAAAGATATGGGACGCCTAGGACGGGCATTTTGCCAAGGATAGCCCACATCGGCGGAGGCCTCCTTTGTGGCCTGGTGCCGAGGTCAGCTCCGTGCAGCTTGTCCTCCTCCGCGTCGGCGGCTTCGGCGGCAGCCAGCCACCGGTCGACCTCCGCCTGCAGTTTAGCCTCGCGTTTTTTCATGCGATCGTAGCCCGTCGCCTTGTGCCGGGATGCATTCGCGTTGACCTGCGTGCCTTCGAACGCCACGTGACCGAGCGTCACCAGACCCGCCGCCTCCTAGCTGGTCTCACCCGAAGTGGGGATGGAAGAAAATGCTCGGCCCCCCAATTGACACGAGGGGCACGGTTGCTGCTGGAGGCGTGCTTTGCCTAGCGCTGGCCAATACACAAAGGTGCCGTGCTCAAGTTTGAAGGGTGTGCGTGTCCTCGTTGTGGAGGATCATTGGCACGTTGCCAATGCGCTCAAGCTGTGCCTTGAAACCGAAGGTATGACGGTGAGCGGGCCAGCCGCCACGACGGCCGATGCTCAACGACTTGCCACTGAGCAGAAGCCCAACCTGGCTGTCGTCGATATCAATCTCAAGGGCGAAACGGCCTACGTCCTGATCGACCACCTGATCGATCGGGGGGTTCCCGTCGTGGTCGTCACGGGCTATGCAGTCCTGCCGGAACTGACGGAGAAGGTCGTTGCCGTCCTGCAGAAACCGTTCAATGGACCGGAGTTGCTCGCGGCCTTGCACCGAGCGCTTTCGCTGTGACTTTTGCGGAGCACAGCCGAGACGTCCGGGTCAAAGAACAGCAGAGGCATAATCATCATGTCATTTTACACGCTATGTGGCCTCTGCAGGCTGTAGCTCTACTATAGAGCCTACTTTGAGCCACGAGACATAGCTTGTAGATTATTATCGCAGTTGCGTCTCGCAAAGTGGGGAAGCCGTGCTTCGAGTACTGGATTGCCTCGCGCAGCAACACGACTATCGCTTGGTGATGCTCGCTCTTGGTGTGTGCGCACTCGGTTCGTACGCCGCGATCACTCTCCTCAATCACGTGCGCATTGCGCAAGGGCGTGGCCGTTGGGGTTGGCTGGCCGCAGCGGCGGTGGCGAGCGGCTTTTCGATCTGGGCCACCCACTTTGTCGCCATGCTCGCATTTAGTCCCGACGGGCCAACGGGATACGATCTGGTCCTGACGCTCCTTTCACTCGTCGCGGCCATTGCCGTGACAGGATTGGCGTACTTTGCGGCGATCGACGGCGGCTTGGCAATGAGGGCCCTCGGCGGGGCGCTCGTGGGCGGTGGCATCGCCACCATGCACTATACGGGCATGGCGGCGTTCCGCATCGCTGGATTCATTGTATGGGACGAGGCTCTGGTGGCGGCGTCGATCGCACTCGGTTGCGGGTTGGGCGCAGCCGCGCTGGTCGTCGGAGCCGGCAACACGACATTGCTCCACCGGCTCCAGGGTGCGCTTCTCCTGACGCTCGCGATCTTCGGCCTCCACTTCACCGCAATGGGGGCAGCATCGATCGTGCGCGATCCGACGACAACAGTGGCCGGGTCAGCCATACCACCGGTTTGGATGGCGGTCGGCGTCGCCATGGTGGGTCTCGCCATACTGACGCTGACGCTGGTTGGTGTTGGGCTCGACCAACGGGACCGGCGACGGAGAGCTACCTTTGCTCGCGATATCGCCGCAGCGAGAAAGGCAGAAGAGCAGCAAAATCTGCTGATCGCCGAGCTCGACCATCGTGTCAAGAACGTGCTCGCCCGGGTCGCCTCGATCGCGCAGCGCTCGCGCGAATGCAGCTGCTCGATGGATCAGTTCTTCAACGTCCTCGATGGGCGCATCCAGTCGATGGCGAATGCACATGCCCTGCTGAGCCGTGGCCGGTGGAAAGGAGTCAACCTTGCAGACCTCGTGCGCCGCGAGTTGGAACCATGCATCGGCGTTTGCGAGGCAACAGTGGAGGGCCCCGACGTATTGCTTCCCGAACATGCCACACACGTACTGGCAATGGTGCTGCACGAGCTGGTCACCAACTCTGTCAAATACGGCGCGCTATCGGCGCCGCGTGGTCGGATCTGTGTGCACTGGGGATGTCGGTCCAATGGTAGCTCGCAATCCGTACTCACGATCCAATGGCAGGAGATTGGGGGTCCGCCGGTCAGGGCTCCAACCCGGCGCGGCTATGGCACCAGCGTGATCTGCGACCTCATTCCGTACGAGCTAGGCGGTACGGTGGACATCAACTACGCGATCGACGGCGTTCTCTGTCGGATCGAGTTCCCGCTCGAACAAGCCAGTGATCACGATCGGCTGACAGCTCACAACGGGTCTCGTTCAGATCGCCATGACGACGACCGCGTCAAGGGCTCCTGGAAGGAGCCGCACAGGAACCTTGAGGGGGCTCTCTGAGGTCCTGGCCTCAGCCTGGAGCAGCGCCGGCTGAGCTCGGTGCCTCCTTTCTGCGCGAAAGTGCGTGCGCCACAGGCGTGAGCGTGATCGAGAACGCCAGGCAGCTCATCTCTTGAGTTTCCCGCAGCTTGACGAGCCAATGGGCCACTCCATGTGTCCCGTCAGCAACTTCGACCTCTAATGGGATGGTCCGGCCGCGCTCCCCATCTCCCCGCTGAGGGGGAACAGGAGCAAGGAGCCAACCCCATGAAGCGCGTTGCCAAAACCGAGTTCGCCGTCGTCGCCACGCTGGGCGTCGATATCGGCAAGAACAACTTCCATCTCGTCGGCCTCGACAAGCGTGGCGCCATCGTGCTGCGCGAGCGCTTGTCGTGAGCCCAGGTCGAGGTTCGCTTGGCCAACATGGCGCCCTGCCTGGTCGGCATGGAGGCCTGCGTCGGCGCTCATCACCTGGGCCGGCGCACCTGGGCCGGCGCGTTGCGGCCCTTGGCCACGACGTGCGTCTGATGGCCGCCAAGTACGTCCGCCCGTTCTGCCGCAAGCAGAAGAACGACTTCAACGACGCGCAAGCGATCGCCGAGGCCGTGACACGGCCAGCCGTCAGGTACGCGGCGTTGAAGACGCCCGCGCAGCTCGACCTGCAGGCCCTCCACCGCGTGCGCGAGCGGCTGATGTCGCAGCGCACCGGCGTCATCAACCAGATCCGTGCCTTCCTGCTCGAGCGCGGCATCGCCATCCGCCAGGGCTGGCGGGTATTGCGTGCCGAGCTGCCGCGCGCGCTCACCCTGACCGACAGGCTCACACCGCGCATGGTGCATATGGTAGAGGACCTCGCCGCCGACTGGCGTTGGCTCGATGAGTGCATCGCGGCCGTATCCATCGAGATCGAGGAGCTCGCGCACGCCGACGACGGGGCCGTGCGCCTGATGAGCGTGCCCGGCATCGGCCCCATCATCTCCAGTGCCACGGTATCGGCAAGGGGGACGTCTTTGGCAAAGGCCGCGATTTCGCTGCCTGGCTTGGCTTGGTGCCGAAACAGACCTCGACCGGCGGGGACGGGTCCGGGAACTGGTCGGCAAGGTCAGTTGCTCGCGCAAATTCGACGACGCATCCCTTGGTCGCAAAGCTTCTCCGCACGATGAGGAGCGACGGCGGGACTTCGTCAAATGGGGCTCCAGGTACTATGCGCCGAGATATGACTCCGCCGTATGGTCGACGGCCACCCGGCAAGCCGGCTCGACGAGCTGCTGCCGTGGAACTGGAAAAGCGACGGCGTCAACGCCTAATCCAGTGCCATCGGTCACGCTTACGGGCCTTGATTCAATGCACATTTTATGGTACATACCCTAGACGGTGGGAGGGGAGGCAATGGCGAATGGCCCGGACGGCGTCGCTTGCCCGTGGTCCTCTACACGGCCGATACAGGTAGCGAGCCCGTCCGCGAGTGGCTCAAGGAACTGGACCCGGAGGATCGCGAAGCGGTCGGCACCGACTTGCTGCGAGTGCAGGAACAATGGCCGATCGGCATGCCAGTGTGCCGGAGCCTGGGACAGGGTGTCTGGGAAGTGCGGACGAACCTGTCGAGCAATCGTACGGCGCGGGTGCTGTTCTTCGTGGCAGAGGGTCGGATCGGTGTCCTCCACGCCTTCATCAAGAAGACCCGCAAGACCCCCAAGGATGACATCGAGCTCGCGTTGAAGCGAATGAAGGAGATGAAGGAGTGGCCGTGAAGAAGAAGACGCACTGGGGCTCGACCCTCGACGATTTCCTCAAGGAGGAGGGGATCTACGAGGAGACCAAGGCGCAGGTCGCCAAGGAGATGATTGCCTGGCAGATCGAGCAGGCGATGAAGAAGAAGGGCCTGACCAAGAAGCGGATGGCCGAGCTGATGGAGACGAGCCGCACGCAGGTCGACCGGTTGCTCAATCCGAAGGACCACAACGTCACGCTGGCGACCCTGGAGAAGGCGGCCGCGGTCGTGGGTCGTCAGCTGCGCCTCGAGCTTGTGTAAGGGCCCAATTTCATCGACGCGAGCCGCCTCATCTCGACTACTCGCCACATCGGGGCGGCCGGGGTTTTCCTTGAGACGCCCATGGTTCCACCTCGTTTCCCGAGACTTTCCCCTCACATGCATGCTCGTTTTCCTTGACGGCCGCCTCGCCTAAATGGTTGAGGGTCTCCGCCCCGTTACCTCGGCGATGTGCGCGATCACATAGTATTCCAGGCAGGCCATGTTCCCCATCATCCTCAGGTCGCCGACCTCGGAGGCTACCCTATTGCTCACGCGCATGGCACGGTCACGGCGGCGAAGTGCAGCTGCTTTCCGGTCTTCGCCTTGAGAACGGCTGGTGGCCGCAATACTCTCGGTAGAAGCGCATCGCGCCGCTGTGCCGCCCGTTCTTCTCGATACCGTCCCGGAACTGCTTCAAGCGCTGTCTCACGTCACGGCTGCGTTCGACAGCCGACATAGAACACGTCGCGCGTGGCGATCGCTTCTCGCTTTGTGTACATGTCGCATGCGCCTCGCTTGGTGAGTTTTTCTCCAGTTTCTTCCGCACGGACTATCTGCGTCGAGCCTGCCATGCACGATGGGCGATGGCATCGCACGCGAGACCGAAGACGAAAGAGAGCGCCGCGATCCGTTCCAAGGCGAGGCCCGCGCGTGAGCTGCCGGGCAGGCCGTACGATGACGTCGGCACGCCTGATGCCAAGTGGTGAGGGGTCACAGAAGCCCTGGCCATCGCGTGAAAACCGGCCCTTAATCTGAGCGGTGGTATCGTAGGCGGCATTCTCCGCAGCCTACGAGATTCTACAATGGCGCGCGATGTGACCGTGACCCTAGAAATTCGCGGCGTTCCTGACACCAAGTTGGATCAGGACATCATCGAGGCTCTCAAGGAGCGACTTGTGGCCGGGTCGACGGACCAGCAGGCACCGTGGATCGACTGGGACGCGAGGGTTGGTCGTCCGCAGCATCGTCCTATGACACCCCGCCGCTTGAGATGGATTTGGTTACTCACCGGTTAAGCGGCGGCTTGACGACTCCCCAGGGCAGGACCAAGGCGTCCCGTCCGATGGACCAACGCTTGGGGGGTCGGCTCTCTCGCGCATCTACAAGGTGCGCAGGCGTACGGGTGTACAGGCGAGCATATTGCGGGCGGCCGTTCGTTGGGTGGGCATATCGGCCGGCGGTTGCCGGGCGTCTAAGCATCCGCGCCTTTGAACAGGTTAGCGACCTCCACCAGGTCCTCCTTGAGCGGATGGTGCACAGCGCTCAACTCTTGCGGTACGAGGTGGCACACGAGGCCATCGTGGTTGCGGCCTGTACCGCATGGAACTGGCTGACCGCCGAGGCCGGCCACATCATGTCGTTGTGCACCTATCCTTGGATTGCCAAGTTGCTGGGCGGATCGTGCCCCAAGCGGTGGTGTAAGAGCGCCGGTCATGGCCTGAGCTCGATGAAGGCTCGGGCCGTGGGTCAAGCCGCTGCGATGCGCCTCGGCTTGGCCTTGGGATCATCGCTCAGCCCCTCGAGCGTTTCCAGGCTCATGTAGCGGCGCTGCACAGCCCATTCGTCGTTCTGCTCCAGCAGCAGGGCACCGAGCAGGCGCACGATGGCGGCCTCGTTGGGGAAGATCGCCACCACGTCGGTGCGCCGCTTGATCTCGCCGTTGAGGCGCTCCAGCGGATTGGTGGCCTGCGTGAAGGCGGTGCGGATGGCGGCGGCCACCATCTGGCGCTGCTTGGTGCCGACGTGAGCGAACGCGTTGCGCATGAAGTGCACGCGGGGGTCGTTGAAGAAGTGGATCCCGGATGATGTCGATGTCGAGGCTTATCCAGGCGTTGCTTGAGCGGCCAAGGCATTGGTTGCGCAGCGAACCCGCGCGCACGCCTTGCTCCAGCGGGCGATCCAGAGCCCAAACAGTACAAGAGCGGCCGTTGCCAGCCGCTTGAGGTTGATGGCGGCGGCCGTCAGGTAGGCCTGGATCCTCATGTTGGCGAGCCCGCGCCGGACAGCCCGCGCGAGCCCGTGCCAGGTCTTGGCCTCGCCGTGGAAGCCCTCCGAGCGCCAGCGATGGCGCTGATAGAGCCGCTGGTCCTCTCTGCTCCACCGTTCGCGTCTGCGCCGCGCGCGAAGCAACGCGGGGTAGTCATCGCCAACCACGACGGCCTTGTTGACCCGCCCCTTCGATAGGCAGTCGCTCTTGAGGGGGCACCGGACGCAGTCCTTGGCCTTCGAGTAGAAGAAGCGGCCGTGTTTGATGGGTCGCCCCGGGCGCAGGATGCGCCTCTTGGGACACTTCAAGATGTCGTGCTTGGCATCGTAGCGGAAGCGGCGCAGCGGCACGCGCGACTTGATCGGCTCGGCTTTGGCAGGGATCAGGGCATCGGTGCCTCGCCGCTCGAGAGCACCGTAAACCTTGGCATAGGCATAGCCGGAATCGGCAGTGACGGTCTTGACGCTGATGCCGGTGGTGGCCTCGACGTCCTCCACCTGCGGCCCGATCATATCGCCTTCGTTCGTTTGCCCGGTCGTGACCGCGACGTCGAGAATGACGCCGACCTTGTCGTCGACGGCCGTGTGCTGCTTATAGGCAGGCTCCAAGCGCCGATTGCGGGCGTTGGTGGCCATGGTCGCATCGGGGTCGGTGACGCAGACCTTCTTGTACTTTCCGCTCTGGCGCTCCTTCTTCTCGGCTTCGATGTCGTCCTCGGTCCGGTTCTCGATCAGCACATCTTCCACGTGCCGCTCGGCGAGGCTGTCCCAGCTTACGTTGGCGCGGATCAGTGAGGCATCGATATGCACAATCTCGCCCGTCGCGATCTTCGCCTTCAGGCAAGCTGCGACCGTGCGCTTGAAGATTCTTTCGAAAGCGCTCCTCACCCCAGCACTGGCGGATGCGTGTCAGGCTCGAATGGTGCGGCAGCTTCTCGTGCAGCCCGTAGCCGATGAACCAACGGATGGCGATGTTGACTTGAGCTTCGCGCATCAGCCTGCGGTCGTGCACGATGCCAGTGAGGAGACCGGCGAGCATCAGGCGCACGGCCACCTCGGGATCGATGCCGGGACGACCGTCGTCCGCGCAATAGCTGTCGGCCACCTCTGCGCGCAGCCACGACAGATCGAGCACGC
>Ga0075420_100003645_pt1 | contig 13513 bp, 11 predicted proteins | sample SoiMetdeltSBSDD4_FD_75296 | JGI IMG/M metagenome (GOLD analysis project Ga0075420, IMG submission 75296) | Bulk soil microbial communities from a Populus tree surrounding site in Tennessee, USA - Soil MetaG P. deltoides SBSDD4 | ecosystem: Environmental > Terrestrial > Soil > Tree plantation... | reverse complement strand
CCTGCCCTTCGCGAGTCGAATCGTGGCCGGCGAAGTTGGTGTTATCCACGAGCACGAGCCGGCCGCCGGGACGCAGCGTCCGACGAATGGCCGCGAGGATCGCGTTGTAGTCCGTGAGCTCGTGGTACGAATTCAAAATGACTGCGCCGTCGACCTGCGCCGGCAGTTGGGGATCGGTCTCGGTGCCGGCGACGACCTCGACGTTCGTGAGCGATTCGCGCGCGGCAAGCTCGGTGAGCGCCCGGCGAGCGTCGTCGGAGATCTCGACGGCGTAGACGCGCCCGGACTTCCCGACGGCGTTCGCCAGCGGTTTCGTCAGATACCCCTGCCCCGCCGCGATGTCAGCAACGCGCTGCCCTTCCGTGACACCGAGCGCCGCGATGATGTCCGGCACGCGCTGCCACTCATCGCGAGGAGGAAGTCCGCCGCCGCCGCGCGCCTGCGCGACAACGGGTGAGGCGAACAGGTGGAATGTGACGACAGACAGGACGAGGCGGAGCAATGCTCGACTGGACGCCTCACGAGCTCGAAGAGTATGGGCCGTCATGCTGCTACATACATCATTCACCAACGCGGCACAGCCGCCGAGGTGGCGAGTCAACCGAAACGAGGGACAGACACATGCTCTTCATGGTCGTCGAACGGTTCCGCAATGGCGATCCGGTTCCCGTCTACCGCCGCTTTCGCGACCGCGGGCGGCTCGCACCCGAAGGGCTTCGATACGTGAACAGCTGGGTCACCAACGACCTCCGGGAGTGCTTCCAGGTCATGGAGTGCGACGATCGGAGCCTGCTCGACACATGGATCGCGAACTGGGCGGACATCGTGGAGTTCGAGGTGCATCCGGTCATGACATCACCGGAAGCCGCGGCCGCGGTGGCGCCCCGGCTGTAGGCTGTCATTCCGAGCCGGAGCCTCGCCGCAGGCGGGCAGATGAGGATCGCGGTCATCGTGGTGAAGCTGCTGGTCATTCTTCGCGAAGCGAAGAATCCTCCTCTTCCCGGTCGTGGGGTTCCTCTTGCGGGAGGATAACGACTGACCGAGGGGCGGGCGCACGGATTTCAGGGACCGGCGAGTGATGCGTCGGTTGCAGCGGCCTCGACGCCGGGCCACCATTCGCGAGTGACCCAGACGACCCCGCGACAGGCGCGTCCAAGTTGGCTCATCCCCGCTATCGTTTGGGGCGCCGTCGTCATCGCTGCGATCGGAATCGGGCTATACGCGGATGCGCCGGGACCGCCACGCGGGTCGGTCCGACCGGTGTTTCGTCGCATGCCCGCGCCACCACGCAACCTCTCCGCGCTCCTTCACGAGCTCGGCGTCGGGTCCGTCGTGTGGTACGCGATAGCTGTCGGGCTGCCGTTCCTTCTGTGGGGCGCGCGGCGCGTCGACCTCACGCACGAGCGCCGACGGCGGACGGTGCTCGTCGTGCTCGGCGTGCTCGTGGCGCTGATGATCGTGACCGCCGCGACCGAGTTTGCCGTCGCGTACCGTGGCGCCCCGCGCAAGCCAACCTTCGTTCAATACCTCCCCACGGCGCTTCGCGAAACGATGCTGCCATGGCTCGCCGCTGCCGGCATCGTGGTCGCCGTCGAAGCTCGGCGGCGATCGATCCGCGCAGCACTCGAGCGCGAGAGGCTCCGCGCAGAAGTAGCGGAACAACGGCTGATCGCGCTTACGGGACAGCTTCAACCGCACTTCCTGTTCAACACGCTACAGGGCATCTCGACGCTCATCCACCGCGATGCGGAAGCCGCCGACGAGATGCTGGCGAAGCTGAGTGACCTGCTCCGGGACGTCCTCCGCTACCGTCACTCGGCGCTCGTCCCGATCGAGGACGAGCTGCGGTTCATCCGCACGTACCTCGAGATCGCGCATCTGCGGTTTGCCGATCGCCTCACGTTCGACATCGATGTAATGCCGGGAGTCGCCGACGCCGCGGTTCCTCTCTTCATCCTGCAGCCGTTGGTCGAGAACGCGCTCTCACACGGGATTGGGGGGCGAGCGCGCGGCGGGCACGTTCGCGTGCGGGCGTGGCGGGCAGACGACCGCCTCTCGATGGAGGTATCCGACGACGGCGCCGGAATGCCTAACGGTGCTCCGGTCCACGAGGGGATCGGATTGAGCAACACGAGGGAGCGACTCCGCGCAACGTTCGGAGAAGATCAACGACTCGTGCTCGACGGTCGTGCGGGTGGTGGTTCGGTTGCGCGGATCGAGATCCCCTACCGGCGTCACGCCGCGCCAGCAGTCGCCGGCGCAGGCGCTGGCCCATGAGCGTCATCCGCGTCGTCACCGTGGACGACGAGCCGCTCGCGCGCGAGCGCGTTACTACGCTGGTGACGGAGACGCCCGGCCTCGAGCTCGTCGGCGAAGGGGGCAACGGCCTCGAAGCGCTCGATCTCATCACGCGCCTGGAGCCGGACCTCATCTTCATCGACGTCGAGATGCCCGAGCTCGACGGCTTCGGCGTCATCGCCGCGCTCGACGTTGCGACGACTCCCGCCGTCGTGTTCATCACCGCCTACGAGCACTACGCGCTTCACGCGTTCGATGTCGGCGCGGTGGACTACCTGCACAAGCCGGTGACGCGCTCACGGTTCACCGCTGCTGTCGAGCGGGCGAAGGAACGGCTCGCATCGCGCTCGGTCACGCACTGGCGTGCGCTCGTGGCCGGCGCCGCAATCGCGGAACGGGCGCGAGGGCTCCGAGCGCGCTTCGTCGTGCGACGCGGCAACACACACTACTTCGTGCCGGTGGAGGACGTGGACTGGATCGACGCCGCCGACAACTACCTGCGTCTTCACGTCGGCCCGAAGTCGCACCTGAGTCGCGGGACGATGAAGCAGGCAGAGGACGAGCTCGACCCCGAAAAGTTCGTCCGCATCCATCGCTCGGCCATCGTCGCCGTCGATCGGATCCTGTCGATCCGCAGCCACGAATCGGGAAGTCATGTCGTGGACCTGCGCGGCGGCGTGAAGCTGCGCAGCAGCCGACAGTACGCGGACCGCGTTCGGGCGCTCCTGCGGTAGCCATCTCCGAGAGGCGAGCCGGTAGCTATCTTACGGCCATTCGCGCCTTTTCGGAGACCGTATGTGGGATGGCTTCGTCGATCTCGTCTGCGCGTCGATCGTCGCCGTCATCGGGCTGTTGATCGTCCTGTGGACGACGTCGAGTGCGGACGCACGGTGCGTGGGGGCTGTGCCGATCGTGTCGGTCCTTCAGAACCGGCTCCTTGTTCGCTACACGAAGCGGCCAACCGAGACGTGACCCACGCCCGGCTCCCGATTCGCCCGTTTCGCGACAGTGACATGGACGAGTGCGTTCGCATGTCGATGGCGCTGTACCCGGATGGCGTGGCCGAAGATCACCGAGCGGACTTCGACATCGCGCAACAGCGACCTGACGCCGAGATCTTCGTCATCGAGCGCCCGAACGGCTCGCTCGGCGGGTTCGTCGAGGTCGGCGCGCGCGCGTACGCCGACGGCTGCGTGACGACACCGGTCGGATACATCGAAGCGTGGTACGTCGACCCTGACCTGAGGAAGCGCGGGTACGGGCGAGTGCTCCTCGAGGCCGCTGAAGAGTGGGCACGAGCGCAGGGCTATCGCGAGATGGCGTCGGACGCGTATCTCGAGAACGAGACGAGCCACCGCGCACACGAGCGGTCAGGGTACGAGGTCGTCGATCGTGTCGTGCAGTTCCGAAAATGGATCGGCTAGCGAGAGGACCGTGCCGCGCCCCAGCGTTCGACCCGCGCAGGACACAACGTTGAAGCGTCCCGACACGTCGGCCGAGCGACAGCGGTTCACCGCCGCGCTCGACCGACTCGTCGAGAACCTTCGCGAAGACCGCTCGGTGCTCGCCACGATTCTGTGTGGCAGCTTGTCGCACGATGCCGTGTGGGCGAAGTCCGACATCGACCTCGTGCTCGTCACCATCGACGACAGGAAAGTCGCGGCGACGACCCGGGCGCTCTACGCCGACGGCGTGAACGTGCATGCGTGGCTCATGCCGCGTGCGTCGTTTCGACGAATCGTCGAAGGGTCGGTACGGAACTCGTTCGTCCACTCCTTCCTGACGAAAGGGCGACTGCTCTACACGCACGACGAGACGATCACTGATCTCTTCGCCGGCCTGTCGACGATGGGCGAGCGCGATCGGCAGATGGAGCTGCTTCGCGCCGCGGCCGGTGCGGTCGGCTCGCTGTACAAGGCGCACAAGTTCCTCAACACGCGCGGAGATCTCGAGTACACCGCGTTCTGGATCCTCGACGCCGCTACGGGGTTTGCGCGCATCGAGGTCATCAGCGCCGGACTCCTCGCCGACCGCGAAGTCATTCCGCAGGCATCGACGATCAACCCGGCGTTCTTCGGCACCGTGTACACCGAGCTGCTCAACGAGAAGAAGACGCGGAAGGCCATCGACGCCGCCCTCGCCGCCGCGGACGAGTACCTCGGCAGTCGCGCGACCAGCCTCTTCGCTCCGATCATCGAGCACCTCGTCGAGGTCGGCGAGCCGCGATCGGCGACGGAGCTCGAGCACCACTTCGAGCGCAACTACGATGTGGGCGGCGTCATGACAGCGTGCGAGTACCTGGCCGATCAGGGACTCATTGGAAAGGCGTCGATCTCGGTACGCCTAACGAAGCGGAGCAACGTGGACGTGGAGGAGTTGGCATTCTTCGCGATCACGCCGCCACCCGATCGCTTCTAGCGAGGCGTGTCGACACCATATAGCCCGAATTTCATGGGGTCAGGTTTCTTGAACCCGGTTCAAGAAACCTGACCCCATGAAACGGCGCATCGAGGAGGAGTGGCTCTGGGGGTGGGACCCTACTCCCGGCATCGTCTCCGTCTGGGCTGAGGGAAATGGTGAGGCAACGGTGTGGCGGCGGCTGCCCGAAACCGGAGTGCTGGTCCGCGAAGTCGCGCGGTATCAGCCATGGATGCTGATCGACCGGCTCGACGACCTGCGACACCTCGGCAACGCGCTCGCGCGCGAAGGTGCGAGCAACGTCAACGGCGCGCGCGTCATCTACCGCGAGCTTCAGGGACCAGGTGAGCTTCGCTATCACGTTCGTGCCAACGATGCCCGTACGCTCACGACGGCGCTCCTCGATGGCGCGTCGCGACGACTGGGACGTCGCCTCTCCAGTCTGCGTGACCTCGACGAGGACACCACGCTCGTGTTGCCGCCCGAGGAGCAGTATCTCGTCGCCAGCGGGCGCACGCACTTCCGCGGCCTCGCGTTCGATCAGATCCACCGGCTGCAGTTCGACCTCGAGACGACCGGGCTCGACCCGCGGCATGATCGCATCTTCATGATTTCGGTTCGTTACGCCGACGGGCGCACCGAGGTGCTCGAGGCCCGCGACGCGACTGACGCCGGCGAGGCGGATCTGATGCGTACGCTCTTCTCGAGGATCACCGAAGCGGATCCGGATGTCATCGAGAATCACAACCTTCACGGCTTCGACCTGCCGTTCATCAACCGTCGCGCGCGGCGTCTCGGCGTCCCGATCACGCTCGGGCGCACCGGCTCACCAGGATTTCGCCAGCGAGCGGCGCAGCGCGGCGTCTCGACAGGTAACGACTCGAAGAAGCGCGTCAGGTTCGTCGCCCCGGGGCGTGAGCTGATCGACACGATGGACGCCGTCCTCCGTTACGACTTCTCGACGCGCGCTCTGCCTGGACACGGCCTCAAGGCCGTCGCGCGGTATCTCGGTATCGCGGCGCCCGATCGCGAGTACATCCGCGGCGCCGAGATCTACGAGACGTATCTCACGGACCCGGAGCGCGTCCGTCGTTATGCGATCGATGACGTCGAAGAGGTCGAAGGCATTTCGCGCATGCTCGGGGGCGCGGCGTTCGCGCTGGCGCAGATGGCGCCGCGTCGATACGAGCGGCTGGCCGACACCGGCGCGGCGACCGGCGTGATCGACCCGATGCTCGTTCGCGCGTACGTGCGCGCAGGCCACGCGCTTCCCGCACACGAGGAAGGTGACGGCACCCCACACAGCGGGGCCGCGCTGCATCTGTTCGCGACCGGCGTTGCACATCGGGTCGTGAAGGTGGACGTGGCGAGTCTGTACCCATCGCTCATGCGCGAGTTTCGCATCGGCCCGAGGCGTGATGAGCTCAACGCGCTGCTCGCACTCGTGGATGGTCTCGTGGAGCGACGACTCGAGGCGAAGGCGCTTGGCCGAGCGGCGCCGCCAGGCTCGCGCGAGCGTCACACGCACGAGGCGATGTCGGCGGCGATGAAGATCGTCGTGAACTCGGCGTACGGGTATCTCGCTGCGGGTGGCGACCTGACGCGGTTCGCTGACGTGCACGCGGCGAACGAAGTGACGCGGCGTGGACGCGAGACGCTGGAGCTCATCTGCAATGCGTTGGCGGCGCGGGGTGTCACGCTGCTCGAGGCGGACACGGACGGGGTGTACTTCGCGGTGCCCGAAACGTGGACCGAGCATGATGAGCGGCGTGTCGTGGGTGAGGTCGCGGCCATGCTGCCGCGCCTCGTGCAGCTCGAGCTCGAGGGTCGCTACGCCGCGATGCTCTCCCACGAGCCGAAGAACTACGCCCTGCTCGGATATGACGGAACGCTGCTCCTGCGTGGCGTCGCGTTCCGGTCGAGCAGAGCGGAGCCGTACGGCGATTCGTTCCTGCGTCGCGCGCTCAAGCACCTGCTCGCGGATGACGTGCAGGGCGTGCGCGACGTGTTCGTCGAGACGATCACGGCCCTTCGCCGTCGCGAGCTGCCGACTCGGCTCGTTTCATCGCGCGTTCGCCTCACGAAGTCGCCGGCTCGCTATCTCCAGTCGCGCGAGCGCCGGAAGGAGCTGCCGTACGAGGCGATGCTCACGAGCGGGCGGGTCGAGTGGAGCGTCGGCGACCGCGTCAGGATCTACCGAAAGAAGTCGGGCGAGGGCGGCGTCGTTGATCCGGATGATGATCCCGAAGACGGCGCCGACCTGCGGGAATACGACGTCGAGCACTATGTTCGGGTCCTGCGGGAGACTTACGCTGCTCGTCTGGTTCGAGCGCTGAAGCCGGCTGATTTCGCGGCCGTCTTTGCGGATCCCGAGCAGTTGCTCTTGCTGCCGCCCGACTTCACCCGCATGCGCGTGATCCTGAAGCGCACCCCCTAACCTGATTCCGACTTGGATCGACTCGACTCGGAAGTGGCCGCTCGGGATGCTACCCTCTCCTGAGTACGGTCTATACGCGAGAGCCAAGTTTCCTGGAGCGGTTATACGGGATCGAACGGATGAGGCGGATTGAACCGATCGTTTCCGGCAAGCGCAAGTCGATCGCGCACCGATCAGAAGAGAAAGAGGGAACCGCCTGTCGGGAGGCGAGCGGCGCCCCGAGAGCAGTTCCCCTTTCATTTCGAATCCGGCGCGAGCAGCCGTTCGCGCGCGAGCCCAGCGGTCCGCTCCAGCCGTCAGATCCGCTTGATCCGCATAACCTCACGTGAACCCCGCTCGGTCGCGGATGGTACGCAAGCGGTTTGAAGAACCGGCACCAAGCAAACGTCCCGGCAGGGGGTCGAGCCCTCTACCGGGACGCCAGCATTTGCTCGAATGACTTACTGCTTGGTCACCGTCAGCCCCGTCACGATCGCTTCGGTGTTGTGGCCGAACCGGACGCCGTAGACGCCGTCCGTCGATTTCAGCTTGCCCGCGCCGACGACTGCTGACTTGTCGTACGAGCCGACGACCGTGCCGTTGACCGCGCACTCGACCTTGTCGCCCTTTACCGATACCGCGATCTCCTGCGTCACGGGCGATCCCTTGCCGGCAGCCTTCTTCACCGCGTCGTTTGCCTCGCCGCGACGGCCGTTCACCTGGAACGGAGCCGGGCCGAAGCCGCGAACGATGAACGTCCCGTTGCCGTACGCGGCACAGTAGAGGTAGCTCTGGTTGTCCGTGCCCATGTCGTTGCCGCCGATCACGATCCCGTAGGGGTGGGGGTGATCGTTCAACTCCATGTACTTCGCTTCGTTGAACGTCGCCTTGACCGTGTAGTTGCCGGAGGCGGTATTGGCCGGGTTCCAGTACACGACGGCGGGGCCCGTCGTCACGTGGAGACCGTTGCCCTCGCGCGCGAGCTTGGCGTTCTCCAGCTTAGCGCCTCGGCTCGCTTCCTGGGCGTCGATCTTCCCCTGCCAACCTGGAACGGAGATGCCTCCGCCAGCGACCGCGCGAGAAGCGTCCTGGGCCGTGGCAACGCTCGCGACGAGCGTAATGGCACCGGCGGCGAGTGCGAGACCGTAGTTGCGATGCATGACGTAACCCTGCGGGAATGGTGGTTGGGGATAACAATACCACCGCGTCGCGGCGGATGGCCAACCCCCTGCTCCATCCCCTTTCCCTTTGCTGACGAGGCCGAACGGCCCAGATGAAGGACCTGTCCAGGAAGCCCGACCCCGACCCTCACCCGCACCCCCATTCGTCCCGACAGCGCTACCGGGTCTTCGTGGAGGACTACCGGCACCGCCGGCTGGACGAGAAGCTCGACGGGGCCCTGCACGGCAAGGCGGGGGACACGGCCGCGGCGGCGGCGGAAAAGCCGGCGTTAGGCCTGGCGCGCTTCCGCACCGGGAAGCGGCGGCAGTACGTCCGCGACTACCTGCACTGGTTGCGTCCGCATCGGACCACGCTCGCGGGCGTGTTCCTGCTCGCGCTCATCGCCGCGGGGCTGCAGATGATCGAGCCGCTCTTCATGCGGTTCATCATCGACCGCGTCCTGCTCAACAACGAGCTGGACTCGGCAGCGCGGCTGCGGCAGCTGAACGTCGCCGGCGCGCTGTTCGTGGCCGTGATCATCGCCGCGAACCTCATCAACATGGCGAAGGACTACCGGCAGCGGCTCCTGAACGTTCGAGTGGTGCTGTCGCTTCGCCGGGCGCTGTTCGACCGGTTCCTGCACCTGCCGCTGCCGAGGCTGTGGGAGATGAAGACGGGCGGGATCCTGTCGCGCCTAACGGGTGATGTCGATACGACGACGGGATTGCTTCAGATGGCGATCGTCTCGCCGTCGATCTCGATCATCCGGCTCATCATCGCCATTGCGGTGCTCATGTCGCTCAACTGGCGGCTGGCGCTCACGGCGATGGCGATCATCCCGGGCGCGATGCTCATGAGCTTCGCGTCGGCGCGTCGCATCCGCCCCATCTACCGGACGGTTCGCAAGGACGTCGAAGCGATCGACGGACGGGTGGGGGAGACGTTCTCGGGGATTCGCGTCGTTCGGGCGTTCGGGCGCGAGACGCGCGAGCTGCTCGACTACATGCGCTCGCGCCACGGGGTGCTCCGGAAGGAGCTGTTCGCCCACCGCCGCGAGCTCGTGCTGTGGACGTCGTGGGGGCTGCTCGTGTCCGGCGTGAACGTGATCATCGTCTGGTATGGCGGCTATCTGAACATCACCGGCGGCGCGTCGGTCGGCGACATCATGGCGTTCCAGTGGTACACGTTCCTGCTGCTCAACCCGGTATGGCAGATCGTGAACTCGTTCTCGGAGCTGCAGCGCTCGCTCGCGGCGATGGAGCGCGTGTTCGAGGTTCTGAACCTGGAGGATGACAAGCCGGACCGCCCGGACGCGACGGACGCACCTCAGGTCGTGCGAGAGCTCCGCTTCGACAACGTCGAGTTCGAGTATCGCGAAGGCCGGCCGGTGGTGCGGGACTTCAACGTCGTCGTCCCCGGTGGCTCGGTGGTCGCGCTCGTGGGTCGCAGCGGCGCCGGCAAGACGACGGTGACGGACCTCGTCGCGCGGTTCCATGACCCGACCAAGGGCCGGATTCTGCTCAACGGCGCGGACATCCGCGACTTCCGGCTGCGCACCTACCGCGACCTGCTCGCGATCGTGCAGCAGGATGTCTTCCTGTTCGACGGCTCGGTGAGCGACAACATCGGCTATGGCCGCCACGACGCCACGTTCGCGGAGGTCGAGGACGCGGCGCGGCGCGCGAACGCGCACGAGTTCATCGTTAGGCTCCCCGAGGGCTACGACACGTTCATCGGCGAGCGGGGCGTGAAGCTTTCGGGTGGCCAGCAGCAGCGTCTGGCAATCGCGCGGGCGATCCTGGCGAAGCCGCAGATCCTGATCCTCGATGAGGCCACGAGCAACCTGGATACGGAGAGCGAGCAGTTGATCCAGGCGTCGATGGCGACGCTGCTCGCGGGCCGGACGACGTTCGTGATCGCGCACCGCCTGTCGACGATCCGCCGCGCGCACATGATCCTGCTGATGGAAGACGGGAGAATCATCGAGCTCGGCACGCACGAGGAGCTCATGGCCGCGCGCGGGACGTACTACTCGATGGTCATGCGCCAAATGGCGTCGGCGCGCGAGGGGGAGGTGGGTCCGTTCGATTCTCTCGCGCTGGATACGCGTGAAGAGGCTGAGCCAGTCGCGTGATTGGGTTGGGTTGAAAGGACTGCGACGCAGAATACGCAGTAACGGCGAAACGCAGATGACGCAGAATGGACGCGGTTACGCGCCATTTCGGCGCCGTTGTACACACCGGAGCAGGTTCTGACTGAGCCACTCCCGGAGGCATCGACGTCTCGAGGCGATGACGGTGATGAGGAATGTCAGCCGTCGCGATGACCTGCTCGCGTATGGCGGCGTCCGCTCTGCGTTTTCTGCGCTTCGCTTCTGCCGCGTATTCTGCGTCGCAGTCCTGATGCCACGATAGCACTCGATCCAACGGCAGCCAGCCTAACGCGGACGCTCGGCGTGATGATCGGAGATGGGTCGACCGCGACGCTCGAGAGCAACGTACTCCGATCGTACCATGCGCTTCACCTGCGCACGCGGACCAAAATGGAGGACCAGCCCAACCGGGAGCTTCGCTGCAGTCAGGTAGCTGAGCAGTTGACCCGGCGCCGATGGATCTGGCACCAAGCCGGTCTTTGTCTCGACGATGACCGCCTGCTCCGCCACGAGATCGGCTTCGTAAGTGCCGACCACCACACCACGGTGACGTACCTCGTAGCGAACGTGTTGGGCGACGCCGATTCCGCGATGCTCGAGTTCGACGGCAAGGGCTCGACGGTACACGGCCTCCGTGTGCCCGAACCCAAGCGACCAACGCACGTGGAAGAAGCCGGCAACAATCCGTCTTGTTAGCCCTTGAAACGGGTAGTCATCCTCGCTGTGGCGACGGGGTCGCGATTCCGTCATGTAGCAAAATGCGACGCAGATCGACAATGGCAGCATCGATCCGACGTATTGCGGCGCAGGGATACGCACGAACCGTCGGCCGTTGACGCCATCCTCACGCGCGATTAGCGTAACCATCGCGTCACAGGACGCACCCGTCCGCGGAAAGGGCCGAGCCCACCTGCGCATTACCGCAATGACACAACACCGATCTTCTTTCAGCCCGACGTGCGGACGCGGGCGCCACTGAAAGGAGATCCATGTCCGATCCCACCACCGGGCTCCCGACGCGACCGTCGCTGGAGCAACTGCGCAAGCAGGCCAAAGAGCTCCTCCAGCGCGCCCGAGCCGAAGACGCGTCCGCTCCCTCTCGCGTCGCCGCCATCATTCCGCGGTTCCGTACCTCCGCCGAGCTCGCGACGATGGTCCTCGCCGACGCACAGTTCGTCATCGCGCGGGAGGCCGGATTCGAGAACTGGGCCGCGCTCGTCCGCCACGTCGAATCGTCGAGCGACGAGCCGAAATCAACGCGCTTCGACAAGCCGATGATTCGCCCCATCGAGCTCCATGGAACGCGTCCCGTCCGCCTCGCCGACGGCAGTGCGACGACGACCGACGCGATCTTCAGCATGTTCGTCGCGGCACGCGAAGGCGACATCGCACGCGTGAAGGCGCTCGCCGAGCGAACGCCCGGCCTCGCGCTTCACGAGTACAACTACACGCCGCCGATTCACTTCGCCGTGCGCGAAGGGCATCTCGAGCTCGTGAAGTTCTTCCTCGAGCGCGGCGCCGACCCCGCCTATCGCACGTATCCGTTCCAGGAGTCGCTGCTCCTGATGGCGGAGGATCGGGAGCACGAGGAGGTCGCTGCGCTGCTCCGGTCGCAGCTCACCCGCCGCTTCGCGGTGCTCGACGGCACGGCGACGATTCTCGACGCGGCGCGCCAGGGTGACCTGGCACGCGTGCAAGCGGAGATCGCGCGCGACGCTCGCCTCGCGCGCGCGAGCAACGAGACCGGCGATACCGCGCTTCATCAGGCCGCATCGCACGGCCATCGGCAGATCGTAACTGCATTGCTCGACGCCGGCGCTGACGTCGACGCGGTTCGGAGCGACGGCTATCGCCCCATCCACTGCGCGCTCATGCCGAACTGGCGTGCCCGCGTGCCACCCGACGAAGCGCGCGCGATCGGAGATCTGCTCCTCGCGCGCGGGGCGCGTCATACGATCTACATCGCGGCGATCATCGGCGACGACCAGTATGTGCGCGACGCGCTTCGACGCGACTCCTCACTCGCGAACTTCGAGGACACCTGCCACCAGCGCCCGATCTCGGCCGCCGCGCGTCGTAACGACATCGCGCTGACTCGGCTGCTGCTCGAGCATGGCGCTGACCCGAACCTCCCCGAGGAAGGCGCACCGCGCGGCCATGCGTTGTGGACGGCGGTCTACGAGCGACGTTACGAGCTCGCGCGGCTGCTCGTCGAGTACGGCGCCGACCCTAACGCGATGGTCGAGTCGAGCGGCACGCCAATGGGGCATGCGCGCAAGGACCCGCAGCTGTCGCAGTTACTCCTGGAGCACGGCGGCGTGGTTGAGTCGACCACAGACGACAAGCGACGTCTCGAGCAGCTCGTCAGCGACCGGGACCTGGCCGCCGCCGAACGGCTCCTGCGTGAGCACCCCGAGCTGCTTCGCGTCGACGACATGTCCTGGGGCGACGGCGTCCTCGCCGGCCCGGCCAACGTCGCTGATCACGAGATCCTCGCGATGCTCATACGCCTCGGCGCGCGCGTGCCGCCGGTGTCGAAGTGGGCGCCGTACTATTACTTCAAGCACGAGGCGACGGCGGCGTTTCTGCTGCAGCACGGTATGGACCCGAACCACATGAACTGGCATCGGTTCACACTGCTGCACCACATGGCGGCGGATGGCGAGCTCGGAAAGGCAAAGCTTCTCCTCGATCATGGCGCCGAGATCAATGCCCTGGACGAGGAATACCGGTCGACCCCGTTAGGCGTCGCGGCCAGGCGCGGGCAGCGCGCTCTGGTCGCGCTGCTGCTCGAGCGCGGCGCGGATCCCGGTCTGGCAGCTGCGCCGTGGGCGACACCGCTGGCTTGGGCGCGCAAGAAGGGACACGACGACATCGCAGCAACGCTTCGAGCAGCCGGCGCCGCTGAGTGAACGCGCAGAGGGCGGGAGACGTCATCCTGAGCCGTCTGACACTTTGTCATCCTGAGCCGTCAGGGTGTTTGTCATCCTGAGCCGTCAGGCGAAGGATCCTCATCATCCCGAGCGAGGGATCTCTCAGCCGGGATACCGAGGATTCTTCGCTTCGCT
>Ga0075420_100003642_pt1 | contig 13522 bp, 14 predicted proteins | sample SoiMetdeltSBSDD4_FD_75296 | JGI IMG/M metagenome (GOLD analysis project Ga0075420, IMG submission 75296) | Bulk soil microbial communities from a Populus tree surrounding site in Tennessee, USA - Soil MetaG P. deltoides SBSDD4 | ecosystem: Environmental > Terrestrial > Soil > Tree plantation... | reverse complement strand
CGTTGTACGAGTCGCGGCAGTATTGGACGGCGGGAAAGATAATGCCACCGTTAGAGCCTTCGCCTCCGATAACAGCCTTGGCCCGCTGCATGCGTTCGACGACGTTGGCCTCGCCCACCGGTGTGCGGAAGACACGGCGGCCATGGCGGGAGGCGATGTCGTCGACGACGGACGATGTGGTGAGATTGACGACGACGTCTCCAGGAAGCCGGGCGAGACAGGCGTCGATTGCCAGCGCGAGCACGTCGTCGTTGTCGAGCACGCGGCCGGTCTCGTCGCACACCGCCAGGCGGTCTCCATCGGGATCCTGCGCAAATCCGATGTCGGAATGGGTGTCGCGCACCAGAGCGGCAAGGTCGCCAAGTGTGTCGGGCCTGGGTTCGGCGACGCGCGGGAAGGGTTTCGTTGGGTCGACAGAGATGGCGTGGAGCTCGCAGTTGAGGTAGTCCCGCAGGAATTCGACAGACAGAAGCGAGCCCGCACCGTTCACCGCATCAAGGGCGACACGAAAACGGCGGCGGCGGATGCGTTCCACATCCACATGCGAGAGAACGCGCTCGAAGTGGATTTTTTTTGGAGCGGCGAGTTCGGTGGAGACCCCCCGCATATCGGCATTGAGGGCATGATGAAAATTGCTTTGGTGCCACAGGTCGATGAGTTCGCCACGCTCATAGGCGTTGCAGAAAAGGCCTTGGCCATTGAAGAATTTGAGCGCGTTGTACTCCGGCGGATTGTGCGAAGCCGTAATCGCGATTCCGCCTTGCGCCTTCGTCGCGGCGATGTAGACCTGAATGGTGGGCGTGGGCAGAATGCCAGTGTCGATTACGTCACAGCCGGCAGCGAGGAGGCCACAACGGACGGCATGGAGAATCATCTCGCCCGAAGGGCGTGTGTCGCGGCCGACGACGACGCGGCCTTCGCCGACGTAGGTGCCGAAGGCTTGGGCCAGCGCGGTGGTGAGCGCGGGCGTAAGGAATTCACCAACGACGCCGCGCACGCCGGAGACGCCCACCTTGAGCTTGTGCTCGCGCACGCTCATGAGAAGCTCCTGACGTGATCCATCAGAGAGTCGAACAATTCGTGGGGCGGGGTGCCGCGCTGTTCGCAGATGACGCGCACGATGGGTTCGGTTTGCGCAACACGGACATGGAACCAGCGCTGCGGTTGATCCGGCGACTGCGGCCAGTCGATGCGCAAGCCATCGGACATGTCGGCGGCGCCACCGGCGAAATCCTCCTGGAGACTCATCAGGAGTTCGGGGATGCGGGTGGTCGTGAGCGGAACTTCGCCTTTGAGCATGCAGTATCGCGGGAACGAGGCAAGGATGGCTGAGAGAGGTTGAGCGCGGGCCGCAAGCAATTCGAGAATCGTGAACATGCTGACGATGCCGTCGTAGATATAGGGAAAACGGGCAAACATGATGGCGCCGGTGCCTTCGCCTGCAAGGGCTACCTGGCCGGGGCGGAAGGCGCTGAGAGCGTCGATCGCGGCCTGGCGGCCAACGGGGGCGCGAAGGACGCGGCCTCCATGGCGCAGGGCGATCTCCTCGATGAGCGCGGTGGTGGAGAGGTTGGTAATGACAACGCGGCCGTCGGATTGAGGCAGGCAATGGTCGGCGATGAGAGGGAAGACAAGTTCTTCGCTGACGGATTCGCCAAGGTCTGTCGCCAATGCGACGCGGTCCGAATCGACATCGAAGAGGAAACCCGCGTCGGCCTTCAAAGGATCGATGAGCGGCGCTAATTGCAAAGCGACCGTGCGGGCGTTGGTGGCGGGCGAGTGAGCAAACTGGCGGCCGTCGGTGGCGGCATTGATGAGGATAAATGAGAAGCCGTAGCGCTCGTTCAAACGTTGCAGCAACAGCGAGCTGGTTCCGTTGCAGCAATCGACGACGACGCGAAAACGGCGCAGACGCTCGAAGTCGAAAGCGGCAGAGAGGTCGGCGAGATAAAAATCGATGGAAGTCGAGTCCGTAGCGAGGGCGCCAAGCTGATTGAACGGCGCGAAACGGAATTTGCGCAGGTGGTAGATGTCGAGCAATTCCGTGGCCTGGGCCGTGGAGAGGTAAGCCGCGTCACGGCCGAGAAACTTGAGTGCATTCCACGAGGCTTCGTTGTGCGACGCACCGATGGAGATGCCGCCGGGCGAGCCCAAACGGTGGATAGTGTGTTGGATGACGGGCGTGGAAACGACGCCGAGGTCGAGCACATTGTGGCCGGTAGCGAGTAAGGCACTGACGACGCCTTCGCGCAACATGAGACCGGAGAGCCGCGGATCGCGGCCGATAACCACGGGCGAGTTCGACACCGGGATGTCGAGAAACGTGCCAAACGCCGAGGCAAAATCGAGAATGTGAGTGGCCGTGAGGCCGTTACCGACGACGCCTCGAAGCCCAACGTGTGAGATGCGCAGAGCGCGCGTGGCCATAGAGATTATTTGACCAGAACGGCTTCACCAAACTTCTCGGGAGTGTGGTGGCTGGGGCTGCCGAGGGGCTTCCAAACAATGCTGCGCGACGGGCCAACGCCATTCACGGGCCCCTTGCCCGCGAGACGGTAGACGTTAAGGCGGAGCTTGAGGCCTTCCTGATTCTGCGCGGGCGCTGAGGGCACGCCATTGAGGATCGAAGAGGCGGGAATCTTCATTGCCCCATACCAGATCTTCTTGGCCGAATCGATTTTGGCGGCAACCTCGAAGCCGGAATTCCACTTGACGCCGGCCGTGCCCTTCGGGTTCCTTCGATCAATGTCGAGGTCGACCCACTCGCCTTGCGGCGAAACCTGGTATTCGCGGTATTGATGGATGGCATTATAGTCGGCGCCGACGAAGACTTCGGTCACATCCCAATTCCAGAGCTGGTTGGTTTCATTTTTGGTGTCGGGGTCGGACTTCAGCGTGAGCGCGTCGTATGGGCATGTGAAGTGGATGTAGAGGTAGGCGGGCGTCCACAGCATACGGAAGTCAAAGGCGTTGGCGGCTTGATCCTTTCCCATCGGATCGACGGAGGCGTGCACGGGTGGCGCGTCCTTCCAGGCGGAGGCGGAAGGGTCGACGGTGAGGGCGAAGTCCGATTTGGCGCGGTGGATCTTCAGGGGTTCATCGGCGAGCAGAAGCGCGGGGAGTACGGCCGCGGCGGCGAAAACGGCGAATCGTGTCATGTATGCTCTCATTATGCGCACAGCGGTCGTTGCGATTCTCTTGAGTGTGGGAGTTCTGGCGGCACAGCAGGCGCCGCCGCCCAGCCCCAAGTTGCCCGACGGGGTGACGCTGGAGCCGAACATTTCCTACGATCAGCATCCCGAGACGAAGGTCGATGTATTCAAGCCCGCGGGTTGGAGCGCAACGGGAAAGCCGAAATATCCCGGGATACTGGTGATTCACGGCGGCGGATGGACAGGCGGAACGAAGGAATCGATGGTGGAGCGTTGGGTACTTCCGTATGTGGAGAAGGGGTTCGTGGCAGTCAATGTGGAGTACCGGCTAGCAAAAGCGGCGAAGGCGCCGGCGGCGGTGGAGGATGTCTTGAAGGCGGCCGATTGGTTCCGCGAACACTACAAGCAATACAACGTGGACGGCGGGCGAGTAGCGGTGACGGGCGGCTCCGCGGGCGGGCACCTGGCGCTGATGGTGGGCATGACGCCGAAGAAAGCGAAGCTGGGCAAGCCGGCGAACATGGCCGCGGTGATCAACTTCTACGGGATTACCGATGTGGGCGACCAACTGCAGGGGCCAAACATGAGGACCTACGCAGTAACGTGGGTTCCAGAACAGGAGGGCCGTTTTGCGCTGGCGGACCGCGTGTCGCCCAAGACCTACGTGCGTCGCGGCCTGCCACCCGTGTTGACGCTGCACGGCGATAAGGACCAGACCGTGCCATACGAACACGGAACAAAGATCACCAAGGCGCTGCGTGACGCGGGCAACGACGCGGAGTTGATCACAGTGACCGATGGGCGGCACGGATTTCCGCCGGAGAAGATGAAGGAGTTGCAGGTGCGGATATTCGAGTTCCTGACCAAGCGCGGAATCATCAAGCAGTAGCCTATGGCACATCCCATTCTTCGCGAGCGGCAGTCGGAGTTAGAAAGCTATGAATTTCAGATGGGAGTGGCGCGCGGACGCCTGGCGATGACGATGGACCTGCTGACCGATGCGCTGGTGCTGGTCGGCCAGCATGGAGTGTACTGCCAAAGCGCGAGGCAGGCGGGCAAGCCGGCGATGGACGTGCAGATCATCACGCAATTGATCGAAGGCGCGAAGGAGCTGACGATCGAGGTGATGGCCGAGATCAAGCGGGAGCGACAGGGGGGATCAGAGTCCTTGTAGGAACGGGTTGTGCTCGCATTCGCGGCCGATGGTGGTTTCGTCGCCGTGGCCGGGGATAACGCGGGTCTCAGCGGGGAGCGTGAGGAGCTTGTCCTTGATAGAGCCAAGCAGCATGCGGTGATCACCGCCGGGCAGGTCGGTGCGGCCGACAGAGTCGCGGAAGAGGGTGTCGCCGGCGATCAGGAGTTGCTCGGAGGGGACGAGGACGCAGAGACTGCCCTGGGTGTGGCCCGGCGTGTGGATCAAAGTGAGCTCGGTGGCGCCACAGGTGAGTGTAGACCCGTCACGGGCATCCACATCGATTTCGGTCTGCGCGGGAACGCGCATATTGAGCCACTGGGCCTGCATATCGATGTGGTCGTAGAGCGTCTTATCGTTTGAGTTCATGTAGACAGGCGCGCCGGTGGAGGCCTTTAGTTTGGCGGCGGCGCCGATGTGGTCGATGTGGGCATGCGTGATGATGATGGCCTTCACCTTGAGCGCATGAGCGTCGAGGACTTGTTGGAGTCGGACGAGGTCGGTGCCATCGCCGGGGTCGATGACGATGGCCTCCCGCGTGTTCTCGTCGCCGAAGACGGAGCAGTTGCACTGCAGGGCGCCAGTGGGGAGAATTTCGTGGATCACTTCTCTCGATTGTATCGAGGCGCCTACGGTGAGCATCCATAATGGAGGGATGGATATTCCTCTTCTGGTGAAGGTCGTGGCGCGCTTCGTTCACATCGCTTCGGCAGTGACGTTGGTGGGCGGCATAATTGCGTTGAAGTGCGTGGCCGGCCCAATGACCAATGAAATGGCGCGCAAATGGCGCGGCGTCGTGCTGTGGTCGGGCCTGGGGCTCGTGCTGGCGGGGTTGTGGAATCTCATGACGAAGGAAAATCCACCGCCCGGTTATCACATGTGGTTTGGCATCAAGTTTCTCTTGGCGCTGCACGTGCTGGCCGCAAGCGCGGTAGCGGCGAAGGAGACCACGACGGTGGAAAAGCGTGCGCGCCTATTAGGAGGCGCTATGTGGAGCGGGCTGGTGGTAATCGTGATTTCGGCATGGCTACGGTGGATGAGTTGAGCACAATGACTGGCTACGAAGCGCTGCGGGAACGCGCGGCGTGGATCGATTTGCGCGGGCGCGGGCTGATCGGCATGACGGGCGAAGATCGCGCGCGGCTGCTGCATGCAATGACGACGAATCATATCCAGCAGTTGAAGCCGGGCGATTGGTGCTACACGTTCTTTCTTAGCGCGCAAGGGCGGATTCTCGCGGATGCGCACGTGCTGTGCAGGGAGGAGGAGATCTTACTGGATGTCGAGCCGGACCGGCGCGCGTTCGTGCTTGACCATCTGGATAAGTACATCATTGCCGATGACGTGAACCTGGAAGACGTGAGCGACCACTATGCCGTCATCGGGCTGGAAGGACCCGGTGTGCCTGAGGCAGAGGCGATCGAAGGAATTACCGTGACAGGTTCGGGAGGCGGGCGCGTATATCTGGACGCTGCGCGCCGGGAAGAGTACCTTGCGAAGCTACAAGAGGCTGGCGTCGTGGAGGCCGATGCCGAAGCCGTAAACGTTGTGCGATTGGAGAATGCACGGCCGCGCTATGGCGTCGACATCACCGAAGCCCATCTCGTGCAGGAGACGAAGATGATGCACGCCGTGAGTTTCTCCAAAGGCTGTTATTTGGGCCAGGAAATCGTCGAACGCGTGCGGGCGCGGGCGAACCCGCACAAGTATCTGACGCAGGTTTTGATTGAAGGCACGGCCGTCCCGGAGGCGGGGGCGGAACTACGCGGCGGTGATGCGGTGACTGGGAGGGTTACATCGGCGGCGTTTTCGCCGGCGCTGGGTAAAGTAGCCGCATTGGCTTACGTACAGACGGCGTGGGCCGTGCCGGGAAAGGTCATGCAGTGGGGCGATGCGGCGGCAATTGTGAGTGACCGCAGCGTGGCTTGATGCCTACTCGCCACGAATGAGGTCGTCGAGTGTTTCGCGAGCGCGGATGGTGCGGAAGGTCGAACCTTCAACGAGGATTTCCGCGGCGCGGGGACGCGAGTTGTAGTTGGAGCTCATGACAAATCCATAAGCCCCGGCGGTGCAAACGGCGAGCGTGTCGCCGGGCATCACGTTTGCGATGCGGCGGTTCTTCGCGATGTAGTCGCCGGATTCGCAAACGGGACCGACGATGTCGGCATCCACGTAGCCCATGGCGGGAATGCGGCGCAGCGGGATGATCTCGTGGTGGGCCTGGTAGAGAGTGGGCCGGAGGAGATCGTTCATGGCCGCGTCGATTACAACAAATTCTTTCGATTCCGTTTTCTTGCGGTTCAGGACGCGGGTGAGCATGACACCAGCCGAACCGGTGATGGAGCGGCCGGGCTCGACGTGAAGTTCGAGACCGAGAGCGGAGGCGCGCTGGCAGATGTCTTCGATGGTGGCGCTGATGGACGGCATGCGATCAGCGTCGCGGTAGGGTATGCCGATGCCGCCGCCGAGGTCCAGATGTTCAATCGGGGCGCCGAGGACGCGGAGGTTTGTGGTGAGGCCGATCATACGGGCGACGGCTTCGCCGATGGGTGCGGCATCCAGCATCTGGGACCCAATGTGGCACGAGACACCGACCATCAAGACGTTACGCAGGCCAAGTGCCCGGCGGTAGACGTCTTCGACCTCGTTGATATCGATGCCGAACTTGTTGTCCTTAAGCCCGGTTGAAATATAAGGGTGGGTCTTGGGATCGATGTCGGGGTTGACGCGAACGGCGCAACGGGCCTTCTTGCCCGCGCGCGAGGCTACGGCATCGATCAAGGCGAGTTCGGTTTCCGATTCGCAATTGAAGCAACCGATACCCGATTCCAGCGCGTACTCGATTTCCGAGGCGATCTTGCCAACGCCGCTGAAGACGACCTTTGCGGGGTCGCCGCCGGCCTTGAGGACACGGAATAACTCGCCACCGCTTACGATGTCGAACGACGAACCGGCTTGAGCGAGCAGGCGCAGAATGGAGAGATTGGAGTTCGCCTTGACGGCATAGCAAACCTGATGGGGCGTATCGCCGAAGGCTTCGTCGTAGGCGCGGAAGCGCGAAAGGATGCCGTGGCTGGAGTAAACAAAGCACGGCGTGCCAGCCGAGGCGGCGACGCGAGAGAGCTCAACGTCTTCGCAGAACAGAACATCCTGGCGATAGGAAAAGCCTTCGCCCAAATAATCATGAGCGCTCATGCGGACGGGAGTTCCTTTACCTTCATGATGACGAGAGTCTGATCGTCGGCAATGGGCAGATCCTGGCGGAAGCGGTCGACATCGGCCAGGATGCCGTCGGCGATTTCCTGGACCGAGCGCTTACAGAGGCGTTTGAGAAGCGGCCCGAGGTGCAAAATACCGTATTCCTGTTCGGTGGGGCTGGTCTGGTCCTGGATGCCATCGGAATAGAGGACGATGAGATCGCCTGGTTTTGTTTGAAACGTAGACTCGTCGTATTGTGTTCCGCCCAGCAGACCTAGCGGAACGCCCTCGAGATGGGGCATGATGACTTCCCCGCCCCGCACAACCAGCGGCGGCGTGTTGCCGGCATTGGAGAGCGTAAAAACGCCGGTGGAGGGCTCCCACAGCATCACGAGCAAGGTGAGATAGCGACCGCCCACCTGGCGTTCCAACAGTACGCGGTTCAGGGTTTGCATCAGTTGGGCGGGAGAGCGGCGGCGCGGGGCGATGGTGCGGAACAGTCCGCTGACCATTGCGCCGTAGAGAGCCGCAGCGGCGCTCTTGCCGCTCACGTCGCCAAACAAGATGGCTGAGTACTCCTCGCCGTGTTCCACAAAGTCGTACACGTCGCCGGTGATCTCGTGCGCGGGACGGGCGAGGACGGCGATATCAAGGCCGGGAATCTGTGGCGCTTCGGTCGGCAGCAGTAGTGACTGGGCCTCGCGGGCAGCGGCGAGATCGTATTCCATGCGCTCGTTGGCAGTGGCGATTTCGTCATAGAGGTTGGCGTTGACGAGCGATTGAGCGATCAGCGGCGCGAGGAGAGTGAGCGTCTGCTCGTGCTCGGGCGTGAAGAAGCCGACGCGCTCGCTTTCCAAATCCATCACACCGACAAGCTTGTCCTTGTGCAGGAGCGGCACGGCAATTTCGCTGCGAATGCCGCGGGTGACTTCGATGTAGCGTGGGTCGGCCTGCGTGTCTTCCACGCGGATGATCTGACGTTCCTTGGCTGTATTGCCGGTGATGCCGGAGCCGACCGGAATGTTGTCGAGGTTGATGCGCTCGTCGTAGCGCAGGCTGAACTTGTGGCGCAGCACATTGCGCTCGGAATCGAGCAGGAAGATTCCAAAGGCATCGAAGCTGATGAGGGCGCGGACGGAGGTGGCGATGGCGTTGAGAAGCTCGTCCAGTTCGAGGATGGAGCTGAGCTGCTGCGAGAGTTTGGTGAGCGTTCGGAGCGTGCGGTTCTGGCGTTCGATTTGACGGAACAAACGCGCATTGAGAATCGAGCTGGCGACGCGCGAAGCGACCAGTTGGACGAGCGCGGAGTCCTCAGGCGTGTAGGCGTTGAGGCGGGTGGATTGTAAGTCGATGACACCGACGAGGCGGCCGCGGGCGACCATGGGCACGGCCAACTCGCTGCGGACCGCGTCGACCACGTGGAGGTAGTGCGGATTGGTGCGAACGTCATTGACGAGTAGCGGCATGCGGGCCGAGGCGGCGACACCGGTAATGCCCTCGTCCAGCGGAACGATGAGGTTGCGCACAACGTCTTCGCGGTGACCGACGGCGTGGCGAATGCGGAGTCCGCGGCGGACATCGCTATAGAGGAGGATGGCGAACAGGTCGGCGGGAACGACACGGCGGATGATCTGCGTGAGGTTGTGCAGCAGGTCATCCAGGTCGATGGTGGAACCAGTGACGGCGGTCACTTCAAGTAGGAAGTCGAGCAGTTCGGCGCGGTCGCGAAACCGCGCTTCGCGTTTCCGGGAGGCGGCCATCAGTATGCGCCTACCGCGGGTTGTGTAGCAGCGCCTTCGACAATCTTGACGCTAGCGCTGGCGCCGATGCGGGAAGCTCCGGCCGCGGCCATCGTATCGAGATCCGCACGCGTGCGGATGCCGCCACTGGCCTTCACGCCGATGTCAGGACCGACGATGGAGCGCATGAGCGCGACGTCGTGGGCGGTCGCGCCGGAGGTGGAGAATCCCGTGGATGTCTTCACGAAGTCCGCGCCAGCGAGCTTGGCAAGCGTGCAGGCAACAGCTTTCTGGTTATCGTCGAGCAGGCAAGTTTCGAGAATCACCTTTAGGATTGCGCCGCCGGCGTGCGCACATTCAGCGACAGCATGAATGTCCTGTTTCACGCGTTCATGGTCGCCGGTTTTGAGCGCGCCAACGTTGAGCACCATATCGATCTCCTGAGCGCCGCATCGCATTGCCTCTTCGGTTTCGTGAACCTTGGTGGCGGTCGTGGTCGCGCCGAGCGGGAACCCGACGACGGTGCAGACCTTCACGGGAGAACCGGCGAGCAGTTTGGCAACGAGCGGAACCCAGTAGGCGTTCACGCAGACGCTAGCGAAGGAATATTTGCGCGCTTCGGCGCAGACCTTCTCGATGTCGGCGCGGGTGGCGTCGGGCTTGAGGATGGTGTGATCGATGAGCTGGGCGATAGAGGAATCGACGCGCGTGAGAGTCTGTGAGGCAGAGACACGATCGGCACCCGCGGCGATGACATTCGCGGTTTTCTTAGCGCAGGTTTGCGGGCACCGCTGAGTGCATCCGGGGCAGACGAGATCGTCGATGTTGTGTCCTTCACCGGTGAGCGGGCGCGGGCGGCCCATACGGGCGAGGAGTTCGTCTCCGATCTGAGCAACGAGTTGTTCGAGTTCGGAAGGCGTCATTCAGTAGCGGCGCGCCGGAACCGCTGCTCGATGGCCATGATCTTTTCCACGCGGGCGGCGTGACGGCCTCCGCCGAAGGCAGTCGCCAACCAGGTGCGGAGTACGTTTTCGGCTTGCGTGAAAGTGAGCAACCGGCCACCCAACGTGAGCACATTGGCGTCGTTGTGCTCGCGGCTATTGCGCGCTGATGCCACATCATAACATAGGGCCGCGCGCACTCCGGGAACCTTGTTGGCGGCCATCGCGGAGCCAATTCCAGCGCCGTCGATGAGCACGCCGCGCGTTGCCGCGCCCTCATGCACGAGCATGGCCACGGCTACGGCAATGTCGGGGTAGTCGGCTGGCATTTCCTCGTAGACACCGACGTCTCGAACGGTCAACCCGACCTCGGCGAAGATCGGGAGTAACGCCCGCTTCATGCCAAATCCGCCGTGGTCAGATCCCAGCGCGACAGTGAGTTCAGGAGGAGCGAGTTGGGTGACCTCGTTGGCGGGGACTTCCTTGATCGTGACACCGCGGGCGACGGCCAACTCACGAGCGGCGGGCGTGACGATGGAGCCAATCGCGATCCGAAGCGTACCCGCATGGGGGACGTCACTTGCGGTAATTATTGGGCGGCTGGGCAAGAACCTAGAGTAACGCGCCGGGACCATCCCGGCGCGCGCCCTAGAATGGAAAGATGCCTGCTCCGATGCGCCGCGTGCGCGTACCTCAACTCTCCGCCATGAAGCGGAAAGGCGAAAAGATCGTGATGCTGACGGCGTATGACGCCACGTTCGCGAAGTTGTTCGAATGCGCGGGCGTGGATGTGCTGCTGGTCGGCGATTCGCTGGGCATGGTGGTGGAGGGCCAGGAGACGACGCTGCCGGTGACGATGGAGACGATGATTCATCACACGCGCGCGGTGGTGCGGGGGACGGAGCGGGCGCTGGTTGTGGCCGATATGCCGTTCGGTTCCTACCAGACGGGCGCCGACGACGCGGTGCGAAACGCCGTGCGCCTCATGAAGGACGGCGGGGCGGACGCGGTGAAGCTTGAAGGCGGAGCGAGCGCGGAAGAGGCTGTGCGGCGGATGACGGCATGCGGGATTCCGGTGATGGGGCATGTGGGGTTGACGCCGCAATCGGTGAAGCTGCTTGGCGGGTTTCGCGCGCAGGGCAAGACGGATGGGGAGAAGGAGCGGATTTTCGACGATGCGCGGCGCCTGGAGGACGCGGGTGTGTTTGCGGTGGTGTTGGAGTCGATCCCGGATGAGTTGTCGGCTCGAATCACGAAGGCGCTGGCGGCGCCGACGATTGGGATTGGCGCGGGTGTGAGTTGCGATGGACAGGTGTTGGTTTGCTACGACCTGTTGGGGTTGACCCAAGAGGCGCCGCCATTTGTGAAGCAGTACGCGCGGCTGGGCGAGATGGCTGTGGAAGCGGTAAAAGCGTATGCGGCCGAGGTGCGTGGGTGAGGGTGATTGAGACTGTCGCGGGGGTGCGCGAGGCCGTTGGAAAGGAACGCGGCGAGGGGAAGCGAGTGGGCCTGGTGCCGACCATGGGAGCGCTTCATGTGGGCCACGAGGCGCTGATCGCGAGAAGCGTGGCCGAGTGCGATGTAACGGTGGTGAGCATCTTCGTGAATCCGATTCAGTTCAACCAGCGCGAGGACTTCGAGCGTTACCCGCGGGAGCTCGGCCAGGATGTGGCTACGTGCAACCGTGTGGGAGCGGCAATCGTGTTCGCTCCGGCGCACGAAGAGATGTATCCACGGCCGTTGGACACGTATGTCGAGCCGGGCAAAGTGGCCGAGCATTTGTGCGGGCCGTTCCGGCCCGGGCATTTTCGCGGCGTCGCCACTGTAGTTTGCAAGTTATTTCACGCGGTGGAGGCCGACCGGGCCTACTTCGGCGAGAAGGACGCGCAGCAGTTGGCCGTAATTCAGAGGATGGTCTCCGATTTGAACATGGCGGTGGAGATTGTTCCGGTGGCGACCGTGCGGGAACACGACGGTCTGGCGATGAGCTCGCGGAATGCGCGGTTGGGCGAGGCGGAACGCCGGGCGGCGCCGGCGCTGTACGCGGGATTGCGCGAGGCTCTCGAGAGATTGAAGAGCGGCGAACGCGAGGCGGGGCGAGTGAAGGAAGCGGCGCTCGCGGTGATTGGACGCGAGGCGTTGGCGCGAGTGGAATATCTCGATGTCGTCGATGCGGCGAGCATGCAGCCCGTGGATCAAGTGGCGGGGCCGGTGCGCGTGGCCGTGGCGGCGTGGTTGGGGGGCGTGCGGCTGATCGATAATGTGGGATTCTCCGAATGTCCCTCGAACATTTCCGGATAATTACGTTTTTGGTGTATTTGGGCTCATGGCTCGCCGTGGCGGTGGGCGCGATAGCCGGCGCGATTCCGCGGCGGAGACAGGTCGAGGAGGGAGCGGCGATGTCGCCGGCCGCGGCGCTGGGAACGATGCTGCAAGTGGTGGCGGCATTGCCGATTACGTTGACGTTGAGCGATGGGCCGCTGCGGCCGGGAGTGGTGGAATTGCTGGGAGCGTTGGCGCTGGCTCCGTTTGGCGCCGCCATGTATTGGTGGGCGGTGCGGTCGACGCCGCGCGGAGACGGGGCGCGGCGATTGGCGACTGGCGGGGCATATGAAGCGTTGCGGCACCCGATGTATCTGGCGTTTTTCGCGCTGGTGGTAGCCACGGGTCTACTGGCGTCCGGGACATGGAAGCTCGCCGTGGCAGCGGCCCTTTATTTGGCGGGCACCGAGCTGCGAATCGCGGCGGAGGAGACGGAGCTCGCGCAGCGGTTTGGAGACGAGTACGCGGCCTACAGACGCGCGACGCGCTGGCGTTATTTGTGGGGCGTACGCTGACTGGGCGGACAAAGAAATTTAGCCGCCGATGGACGCGGATAGCGAAATGTTTTTTGGGACGCCGGGCTTCACTTGGCGAATTGGGGTCGGGTACGAGGCGGCGGATATCAGGGATTCCCTTGGCCAGTTTTCGGGGGTCGGGCTGGCTGGTCGTGCGGGGCGTGTGATCGACGGGGGAGGCCATGCGGCCGCGAGGGCGGCAGCAATATTAGCCGCCGATGGACGCGGATGGACGCCGATAGCGAAATGTTTTTGGGGGACGCCGAGCTTCACTTGGCGAAATTGGGGTCGGGCACCAGGCGTTTGATGTCAGGGATTCCCTTGGCCAGTTTGGAAAGATCGGGTTCGTTGAAGCGCATGGGCGTGTGGTCGAGCGGGCCACGGAGGCGGCCGCGAAGAATCGCGGGGATTGGTTTGATGAGTGGGAGCTCGCCAACGAATGGCGTGTGGTCGGCTAAGGGCG
>Ga0075420_100003639_pt1 | contig 13526 bp, 16 predicted proteins | sample SoiMetdeltSBSDD4_FD_75296 | JGI IMG/M metagenome (GOLD analysis project Ga0075420, IMG submission 75296) | Bulk soil microbial communities from a Populus tree surrounding site in Tennessee, USA - Soil MetaG P. deltoides SBSDD4 | ecosystem: Environmental > Terrestrial > Soil > Tree plantation... | reverse complement strand
GCACCGGTCCGCGGCATGGCGGACAAGTGCCTGGCCGCCATGGGAGTGGCGTGCACCGCGGCCGGCGTGGGCGGGTTCTACGGCGCCCGGTCCGCCGGTGGCCTGCTCGACGGCTGGCTGGTGGACACGTCCGACGCGGACACCCGGGTGGACGGGGTGACGGTCCGGGCGGCTCCACTGTGGATGACCGACGAACAGAAGACCGAAGCGATGGTACGGGAAGCGCTGGAGCTGGTATGAGTCTGGAGATCATCCCCGTACCCGGAATCGGGGACGTACGCCCCGGTGACGACCTCGCTGGCCTCGTGGCCGATGCGGCCCCCTGGCTGCGTGACGGCGACGTGGTCGTGGTCACCAGCAAGGTCGTGTCCAAAGCGGAGGGTCAGCTCGTCGACGTACCGACGTCGGGGCCGGAGCGCGAGGCGGCCCGCGATCGTATCCTCGGCGCGGAGACCGCCCGGGCGGTAGCCCGCCGCGGGCACACCCGGATCGTGCAGACGCATCACGGCTTCGTGATGGCCTCGGCCGGCATCGACGCGTCCAATGTGGACCGCTCGCAGCTGGTACTGCTGCCGAAGGACCCCGACCTGTCCGCCCGCTCGCTGCGCGCGGCCTTGCGCTCCCGGCTGGGCGTCGACGTGGCGGTCATCGTCAGCGACACGATGGGCCGGCCGTGGCGAGCCGGCCTGATCGACGTCGCGCTCGGCGTGGCGGGGCTCGAGCCGATCCGCGACTACCGCGGGGAGGTGGATGCGTACGGCAACGAGCTGCACATCACCCAGATGGCGGTCGCCGACGAGCTGGCCAGCGCGGCCGAGCTGGTGAAGAACAAGCACGACCAGGTGCCGGTGGTGGTGATTCGCGGCTACTCCCGACTGTCCACGTCGGACGGACCAGGCGGTACGGCACTCGTCCGCGCCGCGGAGCAGGACCTGTTCTCGCTCGGCACCGCGGAGGCGCGCGCGGCCGGCCTGCGCGAGGCGGCGGTCCTGGGCGACGCTGAGCTGAGCGATGCCCCGGTCGATCCGGCGGTCATCGAAAGGGTGGTGGCCGGTACCGGATTCGTTCACCTGGGAGGCGGCCGGATCGCCTGCCGCCTGGACGGCGACCTCGTCGCGCTCGGCATGGGCGTCCAACGGCTACGGGCGGCGTTCGCCGCGGAGGGACTCGCCACCCGCTGGCAGGACGGCATCCTCACCGTCGGCTATCCACAGTGAACCCGCCACATGCTGTGAGTCCTCCCCAGGACTGGACCGAGCCCGAACGCGGCCTCTGGCACGCCTTCCATCAAGCCGGGTGGTACGACCTGCGGGGGCAGGAGGACACCACGATCCGCGCCAGCGTCCTGCAGCATCTGTTGCTCGGCCCCACCCCGTCCGTCGAGGGGCGGGTCGCGCGGCTGCGCCTGTCCGGCGCCGAGGTGACCGGCCAACTCGACCTGCGCGACGTCGGCGCCCAACTGCTCGTCCTGCTCGTCGACTGCTCGTTCGCCGAGCCCATCATGCTCAGCGGCGCGACGCTGCGCCTGGTGCTCGACAGGTCGACGCTGTCCGGGGTGGTCGCCCAGGACGCGCACATCGCCGGTTCGCTACTGGCCCGGAAGGTCCGGATCACCGGCCAACTGCGGCTGCGCGGTACGCGGGTCGACGGCAACATCGACCTCAGCGGCGCGACGCTCACCTACCCGGACGGCGACTGCCTGTACGCCGACAACGTCACAGTGGACGGTGACCTGCTCGCCAACGACGGGTTCACCGCTACCGGAGGGATCTCGCTGGCCGGTGCGCGCGTCGGCCGTGACCTGAACCTCGACGGGGCAACGCTGCACGGCGCACTGTCCTTCGTGGAGGGTCAGGCGCAACGGCTCCGGCTACGCCTGACCGCCTCGTCCACCGGCAACGTCGACCTCACCGATGCCCGGCTCGGCCGGTTCTACCTGCGCCCGGGCGACTGGCCGGCCGGCTGCACGCTCGATCTGGACGGGTTCACGGTCGAACGCATCGTGCCCGACGGGGCGTGGCCGGCGCGGGCGCGGGTCACCTGGATCGAGAAGCACACCGCCGGCTACTCGCCGAGCGGGTACGAGCAACTGGCCGCTACGTACCGGCGCGAGGGGCACGAGGCGGAGGCCAGGTACGTGCTGCGGAACAAGGAACTGCGCCGGCACCGCCAGCTCGGTCCGGCCGGTCAGCTCTGGGGCTGGGTGCAGCACGTGACGGTCGGCTTCGGGTACGCGCCGGGTCGTGCCCTGCTCTGGCTGGCCGCGCTGCTGGCCTTCGGCACGGCGTACTTCAGCGGGCACCGGCTCGACCCGGTGATCGCCGGTGAGGCGCCGACCTGGCAGCCGCTGGTCTACACGCTCGACCTGATCGTGCCGCTGGTCGACTTCGGGCACGAGCGGGCGTACGACCCGAGCGGTATCGATCAGGCGGTCGCCCTGGCCCTGGTGGTACTCGGCTGGGTGCTGGCCGCGGCGGTCGTCGCGGGGGCCAGTCGCACGCTGAAACGTGCGTAGCGTCAATCGTCGGTGGCGAGCGCGACCGCCTCGTCGGGAGTGTCCACCGGCACGACACCGGGGATCGGTGATCCGTCCGCGGCCACGACCCGCCAACCGCCCAACGAAATCACCGGCACCCCGCCGCGCCGCATCGCCAGGGCCACCTCGCTGAGCGTGCCCCACGAACCACCGACGACGATCACCGCGTCGGCGCTCCACACCAGTACCGCGTTCCGCGCCTCCCCCAGGTTGGTCACGATCGTCACCGACAGGTCGGGCGAGGCGTCCTCGCGGCTGGGTCCGGGCCGGATGCCCACCACGATCCCGCCGGCCGCGCGGGCACCGGTGGCAACCGCGGCCATGACCCCGGTACCGCCACCGCACAGCACGACCGCGCCGCGCTCGGCCAGCAGCTCCCCGACGCGTCGCGCGTGTGCCGCCTCCGCCTCGGTACAGTCCGCCGGGCCACACACCGCAACTTGACGCGTCACGGTTGAATTATCGCCTGTGGTGGTTTCCAGTTACATTTCGCCGAAGGCCGTCAAGGGCGGACCGAGCGCGATCGAGGGTCGCGGGTTGACCGCGGTGGCTCCGATCGCCAAGAACGAGATCGTAGCCATCAAGGGTGGCCACATCGTCGATACCGCGACCCTGCGCGGGTTGCCCGAGAAGCTGCGTAACTCCGACATCCAGGTCGCCGACGGCTTCCACCTGGTCGCGCTGGACGATGCCGAGTACGAGCCGGTCATGTTGTTTCTCAACCACTCGTGCGAACCGAACGTCGGTTTCGCCGGCAACATCGTGCTCGTGGCCATGCGTGATATCGCCGCCGGCGAGGAGTTGACCACCGACTACGCACTGTTCGACGACTACGACGGGCAGATGGAGTGCCGCTGCGGCGCCGACTCGTGCCGCGGTGTCGTCGGCGGCCGGGACTGGCAACGCCCGGATCTGCAGCGCAGGTACGGCGAATACTTCTCGGCGTACCTCGCGCAGCGGTTCAGACCTTCAGCCCCTTCGGGTGATGGTCTTCGATGACGCCGAGCACGATGTCGTGTTCGAGCAATGCCTTCAGTCCGCACAACACGGTGGTGAACCCTCCGGTGGAGTCGGCCACGCGCTGGACGAGTGCTTCGCCCTCTTCGGTGTAGCCGGTCTCGGTGACCCGGACGTACGTGGTGTCGTCCTGCCACGGTACGAACAGCAGTTCGACCGTTGTCGGCTGGTCGTCGTTCCACTCGAAGCGGATCCGTCGATCCTCCTCGACCTCCCGCACGGTGACCCGAGTAGACACTTCGTACATCGCCCAGTCCCAGCGCAGGACCGCGCCGGGCACCATCGGACCGCTGCTGTTCGTGAACCAGAACCGCGTCGTGACAGTTGGGTCCACAAAGGACTGAAATACGTCATGCGGTGGTCTGCGGACGAGCATTCCCACTTTCATCGTGGTCACGGCTGAACCTCCTTCTCCAGCAAGGTCTTCAGGTCGGACAACAGGCGTGGCCAGCCCTCCTGAACCATCTCCCGCACGGTGCTGCCAGCGTCGAAGTCGTCGTGGACGACGGTGAGCTTGACCATGCGATCCACCGGTTCGATCACGAACGTCACCTTGGATCTGCGCTCACCCGCGATCCGGGCGAGGGTCTCGTCGTCGAGCCCTACCGCCTTGCCGAACTCCGGCGTGAACGTGTGCCAGGTGTACGCCAAGCGCCGGCCGGGCTCCGACTCGAGCACGACCTGGGCCGGGTCGACGATCGTCACGCCGTCCTGCTCCCAGGTCATCGCCGACCCGACCCGCCAGTCCGAGTCGAAGCTGACCCCCCAGTACCGCCGGGTGAACGTCGGGTCGGTCAGCGCCTGCCAGAGCCGCTCGGGAGTCGTATGGATGTATGTCGTGTACGCGAACATCGATTCCTGCTCCAATGCTGTCTTCAGGTCGGCAAGCGCGCGGACCCGCTCGCGGTGGTACTGCCGGATCCAGCGATCGGCGATCGCGTTGATCGGCTCTGTGTTGAGGTAGTGCAGTTTCTCCCTGCCCCGCCGGATCGTGGTCACCACGTTGGCCGCCTCCAGCACCGCCAGATGCTTGCTGACCGACTGCCGCGCCATGTCCAGCCCCGCACACAGCTCGCGTAGGGTTTGCCCGTTGCGCGCGTTCAGGCTGTCCAGCAGCTGGCGGCGGCTGGGATCGGCCAGCGCCTTGAACACGTCGTCCACGCCGTCCCCTGAATATGCAACCGTTCGGCTGCCTTTCACCATAGGCAGCCAACTGGCTGCATGTCAAACCTGTGGCAGAGTGATCCCGTGTCGCGACCGTCGATCTTCGAGTTCGCCGGCGGTGAGCAGGCGTTCCGCGCCCTCGCCGCCGCGCACCACGAGCGCTGCTTGGCCGACCCGGTACTGAACCACCCCTTCTCGCACGGCACCCACCCCGACCACGTCGAGCGGTTGGCGAACTACTGGGCCGAGGTGTTCGGCGGCCCGACGCGGTACTCGGACTCCTGCGGTGGCCACTCGGCGATGCTCACCATCCACGCCGGCCAGGGCGCCGAGGACGAGCTGGGCCACCGGTTCGTCGACTGTTTCGTCCAGGCGGCCGACGATGCGGGCCTGCCAGCCGACGCCGAGTTCCGGGCGGCTTTGCGGGCGTACATGGAGTGGGCGGTCGGCGACGTGATGTCGTACTCGCCCCGCGGTTCCGTGGTAGCGGCCGATCTACCGGTCCCGCGCTGGTCGTGGGAGGGCCTCAGCCGGACAGTGCCGCGGTGAGATCGACCTCCACGAGCTGATCCGGGAACCCGAGCTGGGCCACGCCGAGCAGCGTGCTCGCCGAGACGAAGGCGGGACCGATGACCGAGGCGTTCAGCCGCCGCCAGACCGCCGTGAGTACCGCGCGGTCGTCGGTGACCACGTAGATCACGGACCGGACGACCTGCTCGGGTACGGCCCCAACCGCCGTCAACGCGGTCAGCGCGTTCGCCGCGATCTGGTCGACCTGGGCGCCGACGTCGTCCACTCCGACCACCGCACCGGACGGGTCGACCGGGCACTGGCCAGCCAGGAACGCCAGCCGACCGGCCCCGACGACGGTCACGTGGTGGTAGCCGGCCGTCTTGTGTAGCTCGGCGGGATTGAGCTGGGTGATCTCACGAGTCATCACGGCAGTATGACCATCTGACGTACGCGGCGGACGAGCGCGTCCGGATCGTCGGCGTGGATGCGGACCTCCCTGACGTGCTCGCCCTTCGACGGGGCGAACACCGTCGGCTCCCGCAGGACGACGTCGACGCTGGTCTGGTTCGACACCGCCACGTGCAGGGCGCCGTCCTCGACGCGGACGGTCCGTCCCATCGGGAGGGTGTTGTACCGCTTCCGGATCGCCGCGATGTGATCCCACGGGACCGTAAGGTCGACCGACAGGCCGTACCGGATCCGCAGACCCGAGTCGTCGACGAGGTGCGGATTGACCCGCATGCTGGCGAGCAGACCGACCATCCAGAACACGCCGTACGCGCCCAGCATCAGGGAGATGAACCGCGCCGTGGGCCACGGCAGGATCAGGTGCAGGATCGGTACCTCCACAATGGACATGCCGATGAAGACCCCGAAGATCGGGGTCACCGCGCCCGCGTAGCCGAACACCGTGCCGGTCGCCGGAGGTCGGCGCAGGATCCAGCGGTACAGGCTGCGCCACATCCCGAGCTCGAACGAAACCGCCTTGCGAACCAGCGTCAGCATCACCGGTCGCCCTCGCGGATCGTGTTGGTCAGACCCTGCTCGCGGAGCCGGTCCAGGATGTCGCCCAAGCCGTCGTACAGGCACCGGAACCGCTCGGCGGGCATCTGCGAGAACAGCAGGTGGGCGAACTCCTGCTGTTCTCGTTCCATCGCCTCGACCGTGCGTATCCCGTGCTTGGTGAACGTCACGTGGGTCGCCCGACGATCGGTGGGATGGGGTTCGCGGGTCACGAACCCGGTGGCGGCCAGCCCGTCGACGAGCCCGGTGACGGTCCGGGCGCTGACGCCGAGGGCGTCGGCGAGCGCGCGCTGGGTCGTCGGGCCGCGCTGCCGCAGCTCCCACAGCACGCGGGCGCGCGAGGTGGTCAGGCCATCCCGCGCCAGGCTTTCGGTCATGTCCTCGTTGAGGAGCCTATCGTGAGCCGGGTGATGGAGGCGCTACACGCCGACGCGACGCGAACGCTCGAGGGGTGGACCCCGCCGGATGCCGCCGCCGCTGCCACCCGTGACGAGATGCTGGCCCTGCTGGCCGCCGGCCCGCCGGTGCTGCACCGGGACGGCTCGCCGGACCACTTCACGGCGAGCGCGCTGATCCTGGACCCGGACGAGGGACGGGTGCTGCTGTGCCTGCACCGCCGGTTCGGCCGGTGGGTCCAGATGGGCGGTCACTGCGAGCCGGAGGATGACACGCTCGCCGGTGCCGCCCTGCGCGAGGCCACCGAGGAGTCGGGTATCGCGGACCTGTGGCTGCTGCCCGAGCCGATCGGCGTCGACATCCATCCGGTCCGGTGCTCCGCCGGCCCCTCGCGGCACTTCGACGTCCGGTACGGCGCGGTGGCCCCGCCCGGCGCGGAACCGCGGATCAGCCCCGAGTCGGCCGACCTGGCCTGGTTCCCGTACGACGCGCTGCCCGAGCCGATCGCTCCGGCCACGGCCACGCTGATCGAGCCGGCCCTAGGTCTGCTCAGACGTATGCCGTCTCGCCCAGCTCCCTGAGCTCATCGACCAGCTGCTTCACGTCCTGCGCGCGGCTGCGGGGGCAGATCAGCAGCGCGTCCGGGGTGTCCACCACGACCAGGTCGGAGACGCCGAGGGCGGCTACGAGCCGGCCGGACAACGGTACGACCACCGTGCCGGTCGAGTCCCGCAGGATCACCTCCGCCTTGTCGTCGGCCACCGCACCCACGACCACGTTGCCGGCGGCGTCGGCCGGTAGTGCCTCGGCGAGCGTGTGGAAGTCGCCCACGTCGCTCCAGCCGAAGTCGCCCGGTACCGTGCCGACCAGGCTCGCGCCGGCGGCGCCTTCCATCACGGCGTAGTCCACCGAGATCCTGGGCAGGGTCGGCCACACCTCGTCGAGTACGTCGTCCTGCTCGTCGGTGTCCCAGGCGACCGCGATGCGCTCGAGCCCGGCGTGCAGCACCGGCTGCTGGCGGGCCAGTTCGCCCAGGAACACGTCGACCCGCCAGACGAACATGCCGGCGTTCCACAGGTACCGCCCGGAGTCCACATAGGACACCGCGAGGTCGTACGCCGGCTTCTCGGTGAACTCCTCGACCGGCCGGACCGACCCGGAGCCCGCGCCGCGCCGCAGGTACCCGAACCCGGTCTCGGGGCGGGTCGGCGTGATGCCCACGGTCATCAGCAGACCCCGCTCCGCGCCGGTGATCGCCTCGCGCACGGTGGACACGAACGCCTCGCGGTCACGTACCAGGTGATCGGCGGGGAACGCCCCCATCACCGCGCGGGGATCCCGGCGGGCGATGACGGCCGCGGCGAGTCCGATGGCCGCGCACGAGTCCCGCGCACTCGGCTCGATCAGGATGTTGCCGTCCGGCAGGTGGGGCAGCTGGCGGGCCACGGCGGTGGCGTGCGAACGGCCGGTCACGACGTACGTCCGCTCCGCCGGTGCCAGCGGCTCGAGCCGCTCGACCGTCGCCTGCAGCAGCGACGCGGCGGAGCCGGTCAGCGGGTGCAGGAACTTCGGGTGGTCGGCACGGGACAGCGGCCAGAGCCTGGTCCCGCTGCCGCCGGCGGGAATGACGGCGTACAACATCCGACCATCATCCCCAAAAGGGTCAACCGCCTAATCAGCGGGCCGTCGCCCGGGACCAGGCGGCCACGTGGACCTCCGCGCTGGACTCCCAGGTGAACTCCTTGGCCCGGTCGGAGCCGGCCTTGGCCAGCGCGAGCCGGCGCGCTTCGTCGTCGAGCAGGGCCGCGAGGTCCGCCGCGATCTGCGTCGGGTCCTCGCTCGTGTACGCCACCGCGTCGCCACCGACCTCGGGCAGCGACAGGCGCGGCGTGGTGAGCACCGGCGCACCGCACGCCATCGCCTCGAGGATCGGCAGGCCGAAACCCTCGCCATAGGACGGGTACGCCGCCACGAGCGCACCGCCCAGGTAACCCGGCAGGTCGGCGTAGCGCAGGTACCCCGGCCGGAGCAGCCGCAGGTGGGCCGGCACCTCGGCGACCGCGCGGTCGATCTCGTCGTCGTGCCCCTGCCCGCCGGCGATGACCAGGGCCGGTGGCGACTCCCGCTCGCTGACCGCCATCACCCAGCCGCGGATCAGGTTCGGCACGTTCTTGCGCGGCTCCTTCGCGCCGAGGAACGCGACGTACGGCGTCGCACCGAGCCCGAGCCGGGCCCGTACCCTCGCCTTCTCGTCATCGCTCGGCGCGTGGAACGCGATCGGGTCGACCCCGTGGTAGGCCACGTCGATGCGGGTGGGATCGGCGTCCAGCAGCCGGATCAGCTCGTCGCGGGTGGCCTTGCTCGGCACTATCACCCGGGCGGCGCGGCGCAGTGAGGTCTTGATCGCCGACCGGAAGAACGTCCGTCGCGATTTGTCGTAGTGCTCCGGTTCCGTGAAGAACGTGGCGTCATGCACGGTGACGGTCACCGGACAGCTCGCGCGCAGCGGGCAGGTATAGAACGGCGAGTGCAGGACCTGCGCGCCGGTCTGCTGCGCCAGCATCGGCAGGCCGGTCTGCTCCCAGGCCAGCCGGGCCGGTCGGTGCGCGGCGGCCGCGGGCGCGGCCAGCACCTCGGCGCCGGGCAGCAGCCGGGTGTACCGCTCATAGTCCGTCCGCTGGCCCACCACGACCAGCTCGACGCCCCCACCACCCGCGCGGCCCAGCACTCCGAGCAGGCCGTCGACATACCTGCCGACGCCGCCACGGTCAGCCGGGACACTCGTGGCGTCAACGAGTACACGGGGCGGACGGCCGGCGGTCACGGTACAACCCTTCCTCGGGTCGGGGCTCTCGACGGCAAGCCTACGCCGCGTGGTCGCGCCACAGATGTCCATGACGCGACGCGCGGGCGTCGGATTGGCGAGAATGGTCGCTCGTGAACACGATAGGCGCTCTCTTCGCGGCGTGGTTTCACCCGGATCCAGCGCGACCGGTACTGACGTTCTACGACGACGAGACCGGCGAGCGCACCGAGCTGTCCGGGCTGACCCTGACAAACTGGGTGGCCAAGACCGCGAACCTGCTGGTCGACGGCTGCGGCCTGGCACCCGGTGACCGAGCCGCGGTGCTGCTCCCGGCGCACTGGCAGACCGCCGCTGTCCTGCTGGGTTGCTGGATGGCGGGCATCACGGTGGATCCTTCCGGCGATCCGGCCTTCGTCACCCTCGACCGGCTGGGCGACACGCGGGCGACGGAGGTGTTCGGCCTGGCTCTCGCCCCGCTCGCCGCGCCGATTCGGCCCGGTCCCCCGAACGGAGTACAGGATTACGTACTCGAGGTGCGGGCATACGGCGACGAGTACCGGCCGGCGGTCCCGGCCACCGCGACCACGGAGGCGCTTCCTGGCGTCACGCACGGTGATCTTTGCCGCCGGGCGGCGGAGGTGGGGTTGACCGCCGGCGCGCGGGTACTCGTCGACGGCGACGCCCATCCGGACCCAGTCGACTGGCTGCTGGCGCCGATGGCGGCCGGTGCCACGACAGTCCTCTGTAGACATCTCGATCCCGCCGCGGTCGCCGGTCGGGTCGCGGCCGAGCGAGTGACCGCTACCTACTGACGGCGAGTCGCTCGAACGCGGCCAGCGAGTCGGGGTTGACCAACGCGCCCTTGGCGGCGGCGCGGTCGGCGGGTGTGCCCTGCAGGATCCGCTTCACCGGTACCTCGAGCTTCTTGCCGCTCAGCGTCCGCGGCACCGCGCGCACCTGGTAGATCTGGTCCGGCGCGTGCCGGGGCGACAACGCGGTCCGCAACTGCCCCGCGATCCGGCTCCGCAGCCATTCGTCCAGCTCGACCCCGTCCGCGAGGACTACGAACAGCAGCAGCTCGTCGTTTTCCGGGAGGTGCACCACGAGGGAGTCCACGACCTCGTCGAAGCCCTCCACCACCGAGTAGAACTCCGCGGTACCGAGGCGGACGCCGCCCCGGTTCAGGGTCGCGTCCGAGCGGCCGGTGATCACACAGGTGCCCCGCTCGGTCACCGTGATCCAGTCACCGTGCCGCCACACGCCCGGGAACACGTCGAAGTACGCCTCGCGGTACCGCTCGCCGTCCGGATCGTTCCAGAAGCCCACCGGCATGCTCGGCATCGGCTCGGTGATGACCAGCTCCCCCAGCTCGCCGACGACCGGCCGGCCCTCCGGGTCGTACGCCTCCACCTTCGCGCCCAGGCAGCGGCAGGCGATCTCGCCCTCGTACACGGGCAGCAGCGGCGAGCCGCCCACGAACCCGGTACACATGTCGGTACCGCCGGACAGCGAGTTGAGCTGCAGCGTGTCGCTGACCGCCTCGTACACCCAGCGGAAGCCCTCGGCCGGCAGCGGCGCACCGGTCGACCCCATCCCGCGCAGCCGGGAGAGGTCCACAGTGGACTTCGGTACCAGCCCGGCCTTGCGGCAGGCCAGCAGGAACGGTGCGGACGTGCCGAAGTACGTCATCCCGGCCTCCTCCGCCAACCGCCACAGCGTGGTCAGGTCGGGGTGAGCGGGGTTGCCGTCGTAGAGAACGATCGCCGAGCCCACCGCCGGCGCCGAGACCAGGAAGTTCCACATCATCCAGCCGGTGGTCGTGAACCAGAAGAACCGGTCACCCGGACCGAGGTCGTGGTGCAGCGCCAGCATCTTGAGGTGCTCGAGCAGGATGCCGCCGTGCCCGTGCACGATGGGCTTCGGCAGCCCGGTGGTGCCCGAGGAGTACAGCACGTAGAGCGGGTGGTCGAACCGTACCGGCGCGAAGACCAGCTCCTCGTCCGTCGGCGTGGCCAGCTCCGACCAGCCGTCACCCTTGTCACCCACATAGGACAGTCCAATGTGGTGTACGACGGACGTCAGCGCCTCACGGATGGCTCGTACCTCGTCCCGCCGGTCGATCACCTTGTCGCCGTACCGGTAGCCGTCCACGGTGACGAGAACGGACGGCTCGATCTGCTGCCACCGGTCGACGACCGAGCGCGTACCGAACTCCGGCGCGCACGACGAGAACACGGCGCCGAGGCTGGCCGTGGCGAGCATGAGGACGTACGTCTCGGGGATGTTCGGCGAGTACGCGGCCACCCGGTCGCCCGGTCCGACGCCGAGCCGGCGCAACCCGGCCCGAACCCGGCGCACCTGCTCGCGCACCTCCGCCGCGGTCAGGACGACCGGCGGGCGGGTCTGCGAGTACCCGAGCACGACCGGCTCGTCGTCGGCGATGCCGGGAGTACGCAGCACGTGCTCGGCGTAGTTGAGCGTCGCGCCGGGGAACCAGCGGGCACCCGGCATGACCCGGCTCGCCAGGGTCGCGGTCGGCTCGGTGTACGCCGCGACCTGGAAGTAGTCCCAGATCGAGCGCCAGAACCCGGCGAGCTCGTCCACGGACCACTGCCACACGGAGGCGTAGTCGGTGAAGTCCAGCCCCCGGTGCTCGCGGAGCCAGGACAGGTAGTGGCCGATCCGGGACGTCTGCAGGACATCATCCGGTGGCGTCCACAGAATCATGGCAACCATCCTCTCGTACTCCCGCGGGAGTATGCCGAATGCCTTCCGCTGGGCGACGCCGGGTTGGCGGGCGCGGGCGACTCTGGAGAGGCAGAACCAATCGGAGGAGGCCAGACCATGACGCAGCCCCGGGTGCGTACCTCAGACGCCGAACGGGAGGAGATCGTCACTATCCTGCGCGCGGCGATAGGAGAGGGCCGGCTGACCCTCGACGAGGGCGAAGAGCGCATCGCATCGGCGTACGCGGCAAAGTTCCGCGACGAGCTGGGCCCGCTCACAGCGGATCTGCCCGACGGCGGCCGAATGGCGGTCATGCGGACGCCGGAGGGCAAGGCGCGGCTCGCCGCCGATGCCCGGCGGCACCTCGCGGGCCGCGGCATGTTCATCGCGTTCGTGACGGTGTTGCTGATCGGGTTGTGGGCCCTCGGTGGCGCCGGATTCTTCTGGCCCGCGATCCCGCTGGCGTTCCTGCTGCTGGGTCTGGGCCGGCGGGCGGCCTGGTACCGGTACGGCGGGCCTTGGCGGCACCACCACTACCACCGTCGCTGGCGCTGAGCCTGGCGGGCTGCTCCGTCCTGCGAAAGGCGGTACGGTGCGGCCATGCGTCATGTGTGGAGCCTGATCGCCGGAATCGTGATCGCGCCGCTGGTCTGGGGACTCCTTGCGCTCGGGCAAGCGGATTCCGTCGCGACGTTCGCGAAGTGGGAACAGAGCGAGACGATCTTCACTGGAGACCTGTTCGAGGCGGCCGCCTACCTCGCCGCCGCGGGAGTCCTCCTGGGTCTGATCGCGACATTGCGGTTCTCACCACTCGGCCCGCTCGTCGCGGGCCTGCTGTTCCTGGCACCCACAGTTGGGGTGCTGATCGACCCGATGTCCGTACGCGACGCCTTCCCGGCGGAGACCAACCTCGCGGGGCAGAAGTTCTCGCTGTTCACGCCGGTCGTCAACGGCACCGGGCTGGTCCTGAGCGCGCTGCTGCTGGTCGCGGTCGCCAGCGTCCACCGGTGGCGGCGCTGGCCGTCCTTCGAGCCGGCGGCCGTGGCGGAGCCGACCTCACCGGCTCCCGCGGTAGCCGAACCGGTCCCGGCCGTCCCCGTGTCTCCCCCGGGACTCTCGGCGCCGGTGGCCCCGGCCGTCCCCGCGCCCCGGGAACCGGTCGAGGCGGCCACCTCGACCGAACGTTTCGAGTGGATCCCGCCGTCGGCGCCCACCGAGCCGACGCAGCCGATGACCGTGCCGCCGGCGAGCGCTCCGGTCACGTCGCCACCACCCCCTATGTTCCCGGACCCGGGCCCCCCTCCGTTGGCACCCCGCCACCGGGCGACCGAGGAGCCGACCCTG
>Ga0075420_100003638_pt1 | contig 13529 bp, 12 predicted proteins | sample SoiMetdeltSBSDD4_FD_75296 | JGI IMG/M metagenome (GOLD analysis project Ga0075420, IMG submission 75296) | Bulk soil microbial communities from a Populus tree surrounding site in Tennessee, USA - Soil MetaG P. deltoides SBSDD4 | ecosystem: Environmental > Terrestrial > Soil > Tree plantation... | reverse complement strand
ACCAAGCCGCACGGCTGGCCCGGCTGCTCCGGCTCAACCAACCCCGCCGCACCGACACCACACCGAACGCGGCATGACACACGTGCGCCGGGCGGTGCCGCCCCTCATGGCACCGCCCGGCACCGATCAACCCATCGCGTTACCACACAACCGCGCTCCGTGTTCTATGCTGCCGAGAGACATCGACGGACATCCCGGTGCGAGCGGCGGAGCGCCGCCGTTTGATCGACGTCCCATCGGAGCGGTTCCCGGCAACCGACAACACCGAAGGAGAATCGGGCGTGACGAACGACCGCAAGAGTATCCAGGCAGCGGCGCAGGCCGCGCTGTGGACGATCAGCAACGGGAAATGTTACGCGCCAGGATGTCCCTTTCCTGTGATCGTGGAGGTTCGTCCGGGTGTTTACAAGAAGAATGCGCAGATCGCCCATATACACGGCGTGAAGGCTCCTCGATTTCGGCCCGGGATGGCAGTTGAGGAACGAGATTCGTTCAAAAACCTCATCTTGCTTTGCCTCCCTCACCATGCAGAAGTAGACGATAAGAAGTACGGGGAGAGGATGTACCCGCCGGAGAAGCTGCGCGAGTGGAAGATGAAACACGAAGGCGACCACGCAGCGACGTTGCGGATGATCGGTCCCATTGACGTTGATACCTTCATGGACCGTCTAGCGGATGCGTTCGAGCCTCCAACGCGACGCCTTGAGGCGCTGGCAGAACAGCTCGAAAAGACAGGGACCTTGAACGCGAACTCAGTAGCCGAGCTTCGGGTAATAATCTCCGCGCTACGAGACAACCCTCTCGGCCCCGATCCGAGAACCGTTGGTCAGCTCATGGACGCCGTTATAATGCTCGGCGGACGAGACTTCCCGAGAACCGTCGCACAGTTTGATGGACGCTGCCATTATGATGAACAAGGCAAATCAATACCGCTCTCAGTTCGAATAGCCACTTCGAATAGAAGTACGCTCGCAGATCCGCGCGCCGGACATCGCCTCAGGCTGCTACGTCGTCGTGCTCCTGGCCGAACTTCCACCGCCAGTCCAAGCGGTGCCGGCCGAACGGGCGCCGGTTGCCCTTCCCGGCGGGCAACAGGCGGATGTCGGCCACCGTGCGGATGATGTCCCGCTTCACGGCCACCTCGTCGCCAAGCTCGGCCCACGCGGCGACCGCTTCCGCGCCGATGCGTCCGCGCAGCACCGGCGGGATACCCGCCTCGGCGGCGCGAGCCTCGTGCTCGGCAATCTGGGCGAGCAAGCCTTTCTCGGCGCGGGCGAAGCTGATCGGGGTCACCTCGCCCGCCTCGGCGAGCTTGCGCCAGTCCTCCAGGTCCGCGCGCAGGCGGGCGGCCTCGGCGCGGGCGTGGGTCACCTCCGCGTCGGTGGCGGTCTGCGCGGTCAAGATTTCGTAGATGTCCGGCCGTGACAGCCACGCCACGACCGCGCGCTGTACGTACTCGTCCATGAGATCCATCGGCGCGGACGCGCACCGCTTCTTCAGGCACGAATACTGCTCACCGGTCCAGCCACGCCGGTTGACCGTCTGCCGCGACGTGGGACCGCCGCACACCGCGCACAACACGACGTAGGACAGCAGATGCACGGCCCGTCCGGGCCGCGTCGTCGTCCGGGACGGGTCCTCCAACAGCCGGACGGCGGCCCAATAGGTGTCCTCGTCCACCAATCCGTCCCACAGTCCGTCCCCGACGATCTGTCCGCGTAGCACGCGCTTGCCGATATAGGCCGGGTTCATCGCCATCTTGCGGATGACCCCGCGCCGCCACGTCGACCCCTCCGGGGACGGGATACCCCGCTCGTTCAACTCGTCCTCGATCGTGATCAGCGGCGTCCCGCCGGTCACCCTGGCGAAGATCTCCCGCACCACCCCGGCGTGGCTGTACTCGCACACCGCGCCGTCCGCCGTGGTGGCGGTGCGGATCTCGGTGTCGGCCTCCTGCCGCTCGAACGCCCGCGTCCGGGAGTTGTAGATCCGCCGGTAGCCGTAGGTCACCTTCCCGTGCGGACGGCCCGCCTCGGCCGCACCGACGATGCCGCGCAACACGTTGTCACGGATCGAGTCGGCCAGCCACTCAGCCTGTACCGCCTGGAAGCCCAACATCATCCGGTCGTTCTTGTCGCGCAGGTCGTACAGAACCCCGCCGACAAGCCAGAAGTACAACCCGACCTCGGTGCACAGGTCACGGATCTGCACGTACACCGCAAGGTCGCGTTGGTTGCGGGAGATCTCCCACACCACCAACACGTCGAACTTCCCCGCCCGGATCGCGTCCATCAACCGCTCGAAGTCCGGGCGATCCTTCTTCGCGTGCCGGGAGGCGGACAGGTCGTTGTCGGTGAACGAACCGGCGTCGGTCCAGCCGCTGCGGTTGATCTCCGCGACATTCAGCTTGCCCTGATCACCGACGCTCTTGCCCTGCTCCTTCTTGTCCTGACTGGCCCGCTGATACCGCCCGGCCCGCACGTCGGCGCCACCGGCCAGCAACGCCGCCTTGGAGTCGAACCGAACCGTGTTCCGTGTCCGTGCCGTCCGCCGTACCATCGACCTATGTCCTTTCCGATCACGCCCCTTGCCTGCTATCGTCAACCTTAGCATCTAGCGTCTCTTAGGAGTGCCCTGCGAGCAGCCGAGGATCTCGGCCACCTCGTCGACCGGCAGGTCACACAGGAACCGCAGCACCAACACGGCCTGCTGCCGGCGCGGCACCCGGGCCAGCGCCGCGCGAAGGACCGTCCGGTCCTCGACGCCGGCGTCCTCGACCGGGGGCGGCTCGGGGAGCGCGCCGAACAGCCGTACCCGTGACCACGCCAGCCGGCGCTCGTCGAGGAACGTCCGTACGAGCATCGTGCGCACGTACCCGTCGAGGTGGGTGGCGTCGCGGGCCCGCTGCCAACGCACGTACAGCGTGGTTATGGTCTGCTGGACCAGGTCGTCCGCCCGGTGCTCATCGCCGCTGAGCAGGTACGCCAGCCGCCGCAGCGCGGGGATCCGCGCCGTCACGTACTCGACGTACTCTTCCTCGGCGGGGCTGTCGTGCATCCGGCCTCCCGGCGTCCGTACCATCTCCCCTCAGACGGGTCCGGGCCTGGATACGGTTGTCCGCACTCCTCATCGCGTCGGCCCAGCCCAATCATGCGGGCATAGCGGCGCACCCGATAAGATCCCGCAGGGCCGCGGCTGGGACGCTCGTGCGACTGTCGGTAGCCAGCGTTGGCGCGCCAGCCAGGGTCGGCCCCAACCCACGAGGCATACGGGAGTGACAGCGGATGGCTACCGCTACCGACCTTGTCGCACGCAGCGGGGACCTCAAGCGGGAGCTGGTGGAGTACGCGCAGCAGCCCCGCTACCACCGAGTCTTCCGCGAGGTTCTCCGGACCCAGGGCGCGGATTTGGCGGGGGTCGACGAGCAGCGGCTGACCATGTTCTTCGACCACTTCGTGCTACAGCACCGGCTGCGCAACGGCAAGACGGTAGTGGAACAGTTCGTCGCCGCCCGGCCCGACCTGCCCGAGGCCGAGCGGGAGCTGTTGCTCGGCTGGCGCGACGTGGTGGAGGGCGTCTTTGCGGTCCAGCGCCGCGAGGGCGAAGCGCTCCTGGTGGAGAACCTGGTCGACGACCTGACCTACCAGGTGCGCTCCAACATGGGACCGGCCGTCTTCCGCCAGGTACCCCGCCGCTCCTTCCTCTTCGCACGGCTGGTGCCCATCGGCGCGGAGTGGCTCATCAGCGGTGCGATAACCATCTTCCCCGCCCGCGACCGCGACCGCGTCTACCGCGCCGCCGCCGAGCTGGCCCTGCACCAGCCCGCGCTGGTGTTCCGCAACCCGGACAAGCTCGCCCGCGGCTGGGAGCTGCAACGCGCCGAGCGCGACCGGTTCGTACGCTTCTTCGGCACCGACATGGTGATCATTCCCGGCGACCAGTTCGCCGAGCAGATGCGCAAGTACCAGGAGTCCAGCCACGAAGAGCTCCTCGCCACCCTGCCCGCCCGCAGGTGGCCACGCCGGCGCCGCACACCAACCCCAGTCCCCACCTTCGACGCTGGCCCCGACATGGCCGACTCGGAGACCGTCGGGGTCATCTACGACGAGGTCGAAGGGCTGAGCTTCTACGCAGAGCTCGGCCTTGTGGAGGCGGTGTTCGCCGACCCGCAGCTGCTTCGCCAACGCCGGTACAAGCAGCATCTGCTGGACTACCTCGATGACGACACGGTCTCTCCGCTGCCGTTCCGGCGCCTGGCCGGCCGCGACCCGGCCAAGGCCAGCGTGCTCTTCCAGAAGCTGCTGCGCCGGCCCCGCTTCGACTGGGGCCGCGACGGCGAGAGCCTCCTCCGGGAGCGCAAGGCCGAGTTCTTCGACCGGCCACCACAGCCCTCAGTCACCCCGATCAGCGACCGCCTCACCAAGTATGTGGTCCGGCCCTGATCTCAGGCCGGGCAGGCGCGGCGGGAACCGCTGCCTCAGTCAACCCAGGCGGCTTGTGCCGGATCCCACTGGGTGACCGCCGTTCCCGCGAGGACGGGATCGAGCAGCCTCTTCACTAGCACCAGCGCGGCCGGGAACCGCCCCAGCTCCCCAAGCTGAGGCACCTCGGCGGCCTTCGCCTCGTACCCGGAGGGCCACAGCGGTCCCGGCACCACGAACTCCGCCGGTAGCCCTACTCCCCGGCACCCGGTCTGCACCAGCAGGGCCCGCCGCAGCTCAGCAGCCACCGGCTGTTGGGTGCGAGCGATGAGGACCAGGTCGACCAGATCCTTGTACCGGCTGGACACCGTCACTATTCCGCCACCCCGGACATGCGTTTCCAGGCACGCGGACACCTTGTCAGCGATGTGGTCGACCAGCGGATAGGCCCGGTAGCTCACCCGCAGCAGCCCAGGAACCTCGACCGCCACCAACGGCGGCACCGGCTCCGGCGTCGCGGTCATCAGCTGTCCCGCAACCAGGTCTACCGAGAACGCCGCGAACGGCCGCCCACCCAACCCAGCTACCACCGCAAACCGCCGTCCCTTATCCCCGACCAGCGGCGTGGCCGGCCCAATATCGAAGAGGAAGAAGTCACCCACATCCCGTCCGGCGGCGGTGTGGAACGCGTCTTCCGCCTCGTCGAGGTCCACCGTGGACTGCCAGGACAAGTCGATATCCTTGCTGTGCCGCGCCACATCCAGCCGGGCAAGCAGCGCGGCGGCGCCCTTGAGCACCCAGCGATCCGCATCCGGCGCGCTGAACACCCGAGCCAGCAGGCGGTCGTAAGCGAACTGGCGATACAGGTCAGTCACCGTGAACGGCGATGAGGCGGCCAACTTCCTCAACCGGTCCGTCAACGCCGCCCGCAACGCCGAAGGTGACCGGTACGGAAAGCCGGTCATGCCGCCTCGCCCAGCAGCTGGTCAGCCAGCGCCGCCCCATCGCCCACGTGGTACCGCCGCGCCAGCGGCGCCACCGACGCGGCGATCTGCCTCGGCGTGGTCAGGCCACGCCGTACCGCCTCCACCGCAACCGTGGCCACCGCACTGCCATCCTCATAGGCGGCCAGCAGGTCGGCCACAATCCGGTGGGCCCGCGTGGCCGGCAGCCCGTCAACTGCATCCCGGTCCGCCGGCGGGATCTGGCGCAGGTACAGTCGCACATCCCGACGCCGGGTCTGCGTGCGTACCGGAACGGTGAACTCGTGGGTGTCGGCGATCAGATCTCCGAGGCCGTACAGCTCGGCAGCGGACCGATGCGACACCGCCGCAACCCCATCGGACCGTATCCGCTGCCATGCTGGCACGCCTGGATCCAGCTGCAGCCACGCCGCCCGCAGGTCAAGATGCCCGGGATCAGGGCCACCGGCGATCCGGTACACGCCATGCGCCACGCGCACCAACGCCCCAGCCGCGACCAGCCGAGCAAACGTCGCCCGGGGCACCTTCGCCGCAAGAGCCTGCGAGCGAGTCACCAGCCCCCACTGGTCCTCGGCGACCTCCGAGGCCAGTCGGGCTAGCACCTCGACTGCGGACACCTGCAAAGTGTATCAGATACGAGACCATCGCAGTCAAGACGAGGAGACCGAATAACCTGGATGTGCCGTCAACGGCTTTCACTCCATGAAATCGAGGCTGCAGAACCACACCTCACCCGGCCAATCGGCAGGCCAGCCAGCCCGGAGCGGGGAATTGAGTAGCGAATCGCGATTCACTACTCTCAGCCCATGGCCGGGCATCGACTGCGGCGGGTCTCGTCGGCCGTGTTCGGCAACCGGTACCGGCTCGAACTGCTGCTCGCGCTCGCTAACGCCGGCCGAAGGGGGATCTGCGTGAAGGATCTGGCAACCTCGAGCGACGTTGCGACCAGCGTCTTTCACCCGCAGCTGCGGGCGTTGACGGCGGCTGGGCTCGTCCAGCGGCTTCCGGGTACCGGCCCCAACGGTCGGGTCCTCTACGCGATGACCAGCGCTGGGGCATGGACAGGGCTCCGGCAACTAGTGCACGATCTTGAGTCGGACGCAGTGCGACCAGGCAACGACAGGGGGGCGAAGCCATGAGCGTCGCAGCGACCCTGGAGCGTTTCGCCGCCACGATGCCCCGAGCGGCGGCGGACGAGATCAATGTTGCCCAGGTAAGGTTGTTCGGGGCGCGGGGATGGGTGGCCTACCAACCCAATCACGATCAGCGACGGCTTCGCCAGGCGCATGCGATTGGACCCGTCGGCGGCCTTGATCTCATTGACACCTTGATGGGCCTGCCGCTGGGCTTGCCGGTGCCGGTGCGGACCCTGTCACGCGCCGATCAGCGGCGGTTGCGGCGTCTTCCCGACGGGGCGGTGACGTGGTCGGGCACGGCGGTGACCCGGCGACTGGCGCCGCCCGTGGCGCCGTTGCTCGCGATGGTCCATGCGACGGACTGGTCGAAGGGCCTGCGGGCGGCGTCCCGGTTCGCGATGTACTGCCGCCGCCTGCTGGTAATCCCCACGCTGCCGCACGAGGAGGAGGTCGCCTTGGCTCAGGCGTCGTTCTACGGCATCGGGGTCGCGCTGCTGCGCAACGGGACGCTGACAATGGTGCTGGAATCTGTCAAGGTTTTTTGGACACCGAGTTGTCAGTCGTTCTGTAGTTGGGTGGGGTCGCTGGGTGGGTTGATCCAGGCCACGGTCGGTAGCTTGGGTGGTTCGGGGGGCTGGCTGAACCGTTCGGGGTTGCGGGCGTAGGCGGCGGCGAGGACCTGCGCGCGGCCGGCGCGGACCTTCTCGGCTGTTCCGAAGTGGACGGATGCGGGGGTGTGCAGCCCGAGCCCGCTGTGGTAGTGCTCGTGGTTGTAGTAGTCGAAGAACTCCTTGCAGAACGCGCGGGCGTGGTCGATGTCGTCGAAGTGCTCGGGGAAGGCGGGGCAGTACTTGAGGGTCTTGAACGCCGCCTCGCTGTAGGGGTTGTCGTTGCTCACGTGGGGCCGAGAATGGCTGCGGACCACGTCCAGGTCGACGAGCAGCTGCGCCACGGACTTGCTGGTCATCGAGGTGCCCCGGTCGGCGTGTACCACCTTCGGCTTGCCATGGACCCGAACCACGTCGTCGATGAGCTCGGTGGCCAGCTCGGCGGTCTCGGTCTCGGCGAGCATCCAACCGACCACGAAGCGGCTGAAGATGTCGATCATTACGTACAGGTCGTACCAGACACCGCGCAGCGGACCCCGCAGCTTGGTGATGTCCCAGCTGTAGACCTCACCGGGCTGGTGGGCCACCAGCTCGGGCTTGACCTTCGGCGGATGGGTGGCCTGGCGGCGCCGCTCCCGCGACTCGCCCGCCTCACGCAGGATCCGGTACATGGTGGACTCGCTGCACAGGTAGATCCCGTTGTCGAGCAGATGAGCCCACACCTGCGCCGGCGACTTGTCCACGAACGCCGGATCGCGTAGCAGCGCCCGTACCCGGTCACGCTCGGCGTCGCTGAGCGCGTTGCCCGGCCGCGGCCGTGGTCTCTGCTGCGCCGGCCCGGCCGGCTTGGGCCGGGCCCGCCAGTAGTGGGTCGACCGCGGCCGGCCGACGAGCTTGCATGAGCGGCGCACGTCCACACCGGCCTCGACGAGCTCGGCGAAGGTCTCGTCGATCACGTGCTCGGCCCCTGCTCGCACGTCGGCTCCTCGCTCTCGCAGAGCAGCTCCAAGAGCGCGTGTGCTTTTCCCATGATGTCCAGCGCGGCCTGGGTACGGGCCAGGTCCTTGGCCAGCTTCTCGTTCTGGCGCCGCAGCCGCTCCAGCTCGGCCTGCTCGGCGCTCTGGCCCCGCCGCCGGCGCCGCGAAGCCGCCTGCTCGTTCTGCTTACCCTGCCGGGCTTGCGGCTGCTCGGCTGCCGGTCGGGCCACGAGCATGCCGGCGTCGCGGGCCTTGCGCCACTCGATGATGTGGGAGTGGTAGAGCCCTTCCCGACGCAGCAGCGCACCACGCTCGCCCGGCGCGGCCCGGTCGTACTCGGCCACCATCGCCAGCTTGTACTCGGACGTGAACGCCCGCCGGCGCGGCTGGTCGGACCGTGGGCCGGCCGAGGAGGAGCTCACCACACCATTTTCGGCACGAAGGTCTCGGGTGTCAGCGATCGTCAAGGTCATGGGAGTCGATCATCCTGTCTCGCCCTGCTGCTGGCTCAGATCTCACGCACTACGGCGTGTCCAACTCGACCTTGACAGAGAGGGCGTTGACGAGCGCTTCGCCGTGCTACGCGCCGCGGCGGGGCTGCCGGTTGAGCTGTCGGTGCACTGCCTGCGGCACTCCTACGTGTCGCATCTGATCGAGGACGGTGTGGATCCGTTGTTCGTGCAACAGCAGGTCGGACACTCGTGGGCGTCCACGACGGCCACCTACACCACCGTCGGCTCGGATGCGAAGAACCGGATGCTGCGCGCGGCACTAGCCCGGGTCTACAACGGAGGGGACTGTCCACAGTGACCAGTAAAGCGGGTTACCGGTTTCGGCGTAGGAGTTGAGCCAAAGGTCGTCGCCGACCGGATCGGCCACGCCAACATGGCCTACACGCTCACGATCTACACGCACCGCTCGACCGGACGGGACCAACCGGCCGCAGACAAGATCGCTAAGACGATCTTCGGGGAGGGATGGGTGGCTCCACCGGTTATCGCCTAGGTAGGAACCTCATCATCAAGCCCTTGGCTACATATCTGGCTACACAGGCCACGAAAACACCCCTCCGGGGTTTCCGGAGGGGTGTTTTCCCTGGTAGCGGGGACAGGATTTGAACCTGTGACCTCTGGGTTATGAGCCCAGCGAGCTACCGAGCTGCTCCACCCCGCGTCGCAGGAATAAGCCTAGCGCACGCTTGGGCGTACCTGCAAAACGCCCTACCCCGATGGCGAGGGGGCAGGGGTCGGGGTGGCACCGGGCGTCGTCCCCGCCCGCCGCTGCGCCGCCTCGAACTCCTTCAGTGCGGCGTCCAGGTTGGCCAGCGCACGGCCGTACTCCTCGAAGTTGCCGGAGGCCTGCGCGGCCCGCAGCGCGTCGATCGCGGTGCGGACCTTGGCCGCCGCCGCCGCGAGGTCGCCCGGCACGGCGGCCGGCGGCGTCGCCGTGGGCGGCTGCGGAGTGCCGCCCTGGGGTGGCTGGGTGGTCGGCGGCCGGCTGGAGTCGACCAGCTGCTTGATGCCGGCTTGCAGGGTGTCTGCGAGCGCCACCCGGTCGCCGTAGTTGAGCAGCACCTTCTTCATCAACGGGTACGGGTTGGCGACGTTGCTGCGCAGGTAGATCGGCTCGACGTAGAGCATGCCGCCGCCGAACGGCAGCGAGAGCAGGTTGCCCTTGACCACGGACGAGGTCTCCGACTGCAGCAGCGTCAGCTGGCTGCGTACGGTCGGCTCGTTCTCCATGTTCTGCTGGGCCTGGCCCGGGCCTGGGATGCGGTTCTCCTTGGGCAGCTCGAGCACGTCCAGCCGGGGCCTGCCGTCGACGTACGACCCGGAGATCAGCGCGGCCAGGTTCTGCCGGCCGGTCGGGGTCACCGCGGCGGTGAGCTGGAACCGGGTGCTCTCCTGGCCGGGCAGCTGGGTGAGCAGGTAGTACGGCGGCTGCTTGACGCCCTGGCCGGGCTGGGCCGGATCCTCCGGCACCTGCCAGAAGTCCTGGCCGGAGAAGAACTCGTTCGCCTCGGTCACGTGGAACCGGGCCAGCAGGTCCCGCTGCACCTTGAACATGTCGGCCGGGTAGCGGAAGTGCTGCGCCAGCTCGGGCGGCACGTCAGCCGCCGGGCGGATCAGCTTGCCGCCGAACGCCTTGTTCCACGCCCGCAGCACCGGGTCGCCCTCGTCGAACGCGTACAGCGTGACCGTGCCGTCGTACGCGTCAACGGTCGCCTTCACCGAGTTGCGGATGTAGTTGATGTTCTGCCGGGCGAGCTGGAACGTGCCGGTGCCGGTCAGCGAGTCGTTCGTAGCCTGCTGGAGGTTGACCCGCTGGGCGTACGGGTAGGTGCTGGCGGTGGTGTAGCCGTCGACGATCCACACGATCCGGCCACCGACCGCCGCCGGGTACGGGTCGCCGTCGAGCGTCAGGAACGGGGCGACCTTCTCCACCCGGTCCCGTGGGTGGCGGATGTACATCATCCGGGAGTTGTCGTTGACCGCGTTGGAGAGCAGGAAGTTGGCCTCGCGGTAGCCAACGGAGTACAGCAGCCGGCGCCACATCGACCCGATCTCGACCCCGCCGGTGCCCTGGTAGGTGTAGTACTGGTCGCCGGTCTCCCCGGTGGGCCGGTCGTACTCGACGTCCCCGCCGCCGGTCGCCTTGCCGATGACCGCGTAGTCGCCCATCCGCTCGCCGTAGTAGATGCGCGGCTGGCTGGTCGCGATCTGCTCGGTGGGCGAGGAGCACTGCTCGTTGCCGGCCGGCTCGGCCTCCTTCTGCGTGCCGAGGAAGCCGGAGGTGAAGAACGGCTGGCCGCCGCAGGGCGTGCGGTTGGCCGGGGCGGCGACGAGGCCGTACCCGTGGGTGAAGACGGTGTGCCGGTTGAGCCAGTTGCGCTGGGCGTCGCGCAGCTTGTCCGGGTCGAGCTCGCGCACGCCGACGACGTAGTCCTGGGTGACGCCGTTGAGCGTGTACCGGTCGATGTCGAGCTTCTCGCCGAAGTCGTAGAAGCCGCGTACCTGCTGCAGCTGGGTATAGGTAGCGGAGACCACGGCCGGGTCGAGCAGGCGGATGTTCGGCACGATCGAGGTGTCGGTGGCCAGCGCCGCGGGCGGGGTCAGGTTGTTCGCCGGGTACGACGTCTGCTTCACGTCCGTCAGGGCGTACGCCTGCCTGGTCGCGTCGATGCTGCGCTGGATGTACTGCGCCTCCTTGTCCCGCAGGCTCGGGTTGACCGTGAACGACTGCACCGCCCAGGGGTAGATGCCGCCGATCGCGACCGCCGAGATGCCCAGCAGCGCGAGCGAGATGCCGGGCCAGGTCAGGTTGCGCATGACCGCGTTGGAGAAGACCACGATGGCGATCGCCACCACGATCGAGATGTAGGCGAGAATCTCCTTCGCCGGCAGCAGCGCGTTCACCGCGGTGTAGCCGGCGCCGTAGAGGTCGGTGCCGTCGTTGTGGGCGAGCAGCAGCCCTCGCTGGTCGAGGAAGTAGGCCACCGCCTTCAGCAGCACGAACGCCGCCACCAGCGAGGTCACGTGGGCCCGCGCCGCGCCGGTCATCCGGTCGCCCTGGCCGGTCAGGCGTACACCGCCGTAGATGTAGTGCACGGCGAGCGCGCCGAGGGTGGAGAGCACCACCGCGGTCATGCCGACGCCGAGCAGGAACCGCCAGAACGGGTACTTGAAGATGTAGAAGCCCACGTCCACGCCGAACTGGGGGTCGGCGGCCCCGAACTCCTGCGCGTTGCTGAACAGCAGCCACTGGGCCCAGCTGCCCTGGGCGGAGATGCCGGCGAAGAAGCCGATCACCCCGGCGGCCAGCGCGATCCAGGTGCCGATGCGCGGGGTCAGCACCATCCGGTACCGCTCGAGCGCCTGCTGCTCGAGCGAGTGCGGGTAGAGCAGCGGGCGCAGCCGGTAGGCCAGGTAGAGGTTGCCGCCGACGAACAGGGCCATGGCCAGGCCGAAGATCAGGAACAGCAGCAGCCGGGTCCGCAGCACGTTGGTGAAGACCTGGGTGTAGCTCACCTCGTCGAACCACAGCCAGTCGGTCCAGGCGTCGACCACCCAGCCGAGCAGCGTGAAGAAGACGAAGACTCCGACCAGCACCGCGATGGTGACCCGGCCGCGACGGCTCATCCTGGGTAGAGGGCTACGCATTACCACGCGGCATAGCGTACGCGCGCGGTCGCGGTACTGGCCGGCCCGGCACCGGCCCGGCGGGCAGAGGGTCCTTACCCGGCTGTGCAGAGGGCCGGCTGGCGCCCGGCCCGCAGCGCGTCGAGCGCCGCGAGCGCCTCGTCGAGCGAGGCCACCGAGATCAAGGGCAGCCCGGGTACGGCGTTCGCCATCGCCTCGGCGCAGTTGTCGGCCGGGGTGAGGAACGCGACCGCCTTGGCCTCCTTCGCGGCGACCAGCTTCTGCGGGATGCCGCCGATCGCGCCCACCCGGCCCTCGTCGTCGATGGTGCCGGTCCCGGCGAGGATCCTCCCGCCGGTCAGGTCGGCCGGGTCCAGGGTGTCCACGATGCCGAGGGCGAACATCAGCCCCGCCGAAGGGCCGCCGATCTCGCGCAGCTCGATGGTGAGCCGGAACGAGTGGGGCTGCCGCTGCTCGACCATGATGCCGATGCGGGGCGCACCGTCGTTCCCTGCGACGCTGGTGACCGCTGCGGTCCCCGCCTGCTCACCCCGGCGGTACCCGATGGACAGTGCCGTACCGACCGGCTTGGCCCGGACCAGCTCGGTGAGCTTGACCGCGCTGGTCACCGCCTGGCCGTCCACCGAGGTGACCACGTCGCCGACCCGCAGCGCCGCCTGCGCCGGGGAGCCCTCCGCGAGCTCGGTGACAACGACCTGCACCGGGTAGCCCAGCCGGCGCAGGGCGGCGGTCTCCGCGCTGCTCTGGGAGGCCTCGAACTGCTTGGCGTTCTCCTGGTCGACCTCCTCCGTCGTCCGGCCGGGCGGGTAGACCAGCTCCCACGGCACCACCGCGGTCCGGTCACTGAACCAGCCGCGCACCGCGTCGAGCAGGGTGACGTTCTCCGACCGTACGCTGACCGTCACCAGGCGCAGCTGCCCGGCCGAGTCGGTGGCCTTGGCGCCGCTGACCGCGATGACGTCCTTGCCGTCCGTCGTACCCAGGGTGTCCACCGTGGGCCCCGGTCCCAGCAGGACGTAGGGCACCGGCGCGGCGGAGACGCCCCACGCCAGCAGCGCGACAAGGACCGCGCCGAGCAGCACGGTGGCACCACGACGTTGCATGGCCGCCAAGCCTAGCTGCCGTAGCTGACGGTCCCGGGTGTTTCCGCGCGGGCAGAAGCTGGCGGTCCCGGTGCCTGCGTTCCGGGCAGTAGCGGGCAGTCCCGGTGCCTGCGTTCCGGGCAGTAGCGGGCAGTCCCGGTG
>Ga0075420_100003635_pt1 | contig 13533 bp, 10 predicted proteins | sample SoiMetdeltSBSDD4_FD_75296 | JGI IMG/M metagenome (GOLD analysis project Ga0075420, IMG submission 75296) | Bulk soil microbial communities from a Populus tree surrounding site in Tennessee, USA - Soil MetaG P. deltoides SBSDD4 | ecosystem: Environmental > Terrestrial > Soil > Tree plantation... | reverse complement strand
CAACTCCCAAGCACTCAGCCTGCGCTCACCCCATCGATTGAACTTGGGTGTTTGTCCTCTGCCCAGACGCGTTGGAACCGACCGCGACGTGCGCACGTCAGTCACAACGAGCACGACGGCCTCGGCGTTCACGACGTTCTTGAGTGTCATGCGTCGTGGTCTTCGTGGCCATCGCGTTCGTTTCCGGGAGTTCGTTGGCCGTCTAGCGTTGCCATCCCATCGACATGAAGGTTTTCATGTGGTGGGATGACCGCGCGATCACGGATGACCCCAGGAAATCACAGCGATCGGCTGAAGTGCTCTTGGGAGTTGGGGATTCTCGCTCAGCTTTGCCGCAGCCTGATCGCGCCGTCGCCGGTGCGGATCCGGATCTCGCGGCCGCCGTCGCCCAGCCGGCCGCGAAGGGTGCGGCGGCGGCGTTCACGTTCCGCATCGCCACTCTCGGCGTTGGCAACCGAGAGCTCGTTGCTGATGGAGCCATCTCCGGTGTGGGCGTCGAGCTCCGCGTTGAAGTTCGTCGGAAGGTACAACGTCACGGAGCCGTCTCCCGTCGTCATCTCCCAGTTGCTCGCCATGCGGCTTTCAGGTTCGGCGCGATAGACGATCGAGCCGTCGCCGGTGTGCAGCCGGACGCCGGTGAGGCGGCCGGTGACGTTCACCCCACCGTCGCCCGTGTCGAGATCGAGCGTGCCCTCGGCGCCGTTCACCGTGATCGATCCGTCACCGGTGTTCATCACCAGTTCGCCCGACACTTCCGCGGCGCGAATGCTGCCGTCACCGGTGCGCAATTCGAGGCGACCGTTCACACGCTCGATGCTGATCGATCCATCTCCGCTGCGAGCTTGAATGTCGGCGCGGGCGGGCACCGACACGATCAGCTTGGCGCTGGCGCCGACGTGAAAGCCGATGCCGCTGAAGGTCTCGGACCGTGGACTCTTGACCTCCAGATCAATACGGTCGCCTTGCTGAGAGGTGCGGATCTCCAACGCGTCGACCGCCTCTTTCGTAGCTCCGCGTTTCTCCACTTCGACCAGCACGTCCGGCCGATCCCAGGACCGGATCTCGATCGACCCGTCGAACGTCGCCAGCCTGAGGTCAGGCTTGCCGGCCACAGTGAACCGTTTTTCCTCCCGCACGACCTGCGCCTGTGAGTCGACGTTGACGACACAGGCAGACGTTGCGACTGCCAGAGCCACGAGGGCGGGCGGAAAAACGGAGTTCATACCGGCATAGACGGGCTGAGCACGTCCGCCGTTCCCGCGAATGCATCGGAAAATCGCCAGTTTTCCGCGCTTGCGAATTCGAGTCGTCAAAATCATGCGAATTCTCGAAGAAAAGGCGAGGTCTGCCTCGCGCGAAGGCGGAAGCCGGACGCTACGTGCGCACCCACACCTGCTGGCCGCCCACGAAGGTATAGCGAACCCGAAAATCGGCGTCGAGGACAGTCAGATCCGCGGTCGCGCCGGTCCTGACCATGCCAAACCCATCGAGCTTCAGCGCACGCGCGGGGGTGGTCGAGCACATGATTGCCGCTTCGACCAGGGTCATCCCCGCCCTCCTTACCAGCGTCTCGAATGCGCGATCCATCGTCAGCACACTGCCCGCGATGGTGCCATCCTCGAGGTAAGCCGCATCGCCGACCGTGATGATACGCCCGCCGAGCGCGGCGCGGGATCCTCGCGGCAGGCCAGCACCGGCGGTGCCGTCGGTGATCGCCATCACACCGTTCGGCGACTTCGCTGCGACTGCCAGCCGAACGACCGACGGATGCACGTGCACTCCGTCGCAAATCACTTCAGCCGTGATCTCGGAGCGCTCGAGTGCGGCGCCGGTCAGGCCCGGCGCACGGTGGCTGATCGGAGTCATGCGGTTGAACAGGTGCGTCGCGTGACGAGCTCCGGCGTCGATCGCCGCAATCGCCTCCTCGTACGTGGCGCCCGAATGTCCGAGCGACACGCGATGCCCGTGGCTCACGAGCTGCCGGATCAAGTCCATCGCACCCGCGAGCTCCGGCGCAAGCGTCACGATCCCGACTTCGGCCCGCGCTGCGGCGATCGTCTCCACGATCGCACGGCCCGAGAACTCTCCATTTCGATCAGACGATGGAAGGCGAAGGCACTCGAGCGGTTGAGCGCCTTTGAACTCCGGGTTGATGAAATTGCTCTCGAGATGCGCCGGCAGCACCCGCGCCGCGTCGGGGGGCCTGTTGAGGCGTGCGAGCCTGACGTCTTCCAGCATGTCGCGAAGTGTTTCTGGCGAGCACGCGACTGACGTCGGACAGAAGGCCGTCACGCCATAGCGCGGCAGCCGCCTCGCGATTCTTCTGACCGCGTCCACGCCATCCAGCGTGTCGGTCCCCTCGGCACCATGCACGTGGACGTCGATGAACCCTGGAACGACACAATGATGATGGAGATCGATGTGCTCGTCCGTGCCCGATGACGACCGCGTGCCCTCGACGACGTCGACGATTCGATCGCCGTCGATGACGACCGTGCCTGGATCGAGTAGCCGGTCGGGCAGGACGACGGTGGCGCCCGAAAGAAGGATCATGAACGTTGACGATCAGCCTGGCTGCGAGAGAAGTTTGCGCCCTTCGAGCGGAAGCGGCCCGGCCCCTTCGGCCCTGAAAAGATCGCGATCGACATCCTTGAGCAACCGGCGCAACCACCGCTCGTCGGGCGCGGAGAGCACGATCACGCCCGAGCCTTCAGCGGGCGGGAAGCGGCGATCGTCGATGTAGTCGTGGTCGAGCGTGACGAGCGTTCGCCCCAGTTGCCGGGCGAGGCGGAAGTGCTGGATGTCCGGGGCGCGCCGCAGCTCGTCGTCCTCGAGCACGAACAACACGTCCCAGCGCAGCTCGGTGCGCATGAATGTCACCACGCCAAGGGGGATGTTGGCGTCGGCGTAAACACGCGGCGCGTCGGCGACGCGCGCGAGGTGCGGGCCCAGCTCCGAGGACAACGTGCCCACGATCACCTGTGCCGATCGACCTCAGCGGGTTCCTGCGTGATCTCGCGAGGCTTCGACCGGGCGTCCTTCGCCTGACGAACAAGGTCTGCGACCATCGCGTCGCGCTTGTGGATCAGTTCGCGTCTCGACCGGCGGCCGTGCTCAGAGCCGACGGCGTACTCGCAGAAGAGCGGAAACGCAATCGTCGAGTCGCAGTAGGCGACAACCGTGTCGGGCAGAACGCCGGGGTTGACCTTGCCCCAGCTCACCGCCTCGGCGGGGGTTGCGCCGGAGAGGCCGCCCCAGACGACCTGATCGGTCGTGATCTGGATGAAGTAGTCGTTGCCGCCCTTGGGGATGCCGTACACCTCCCAGAGCGTGGGCTGACCCTGCAGGTAGAAGTTTTTCGGCGATCCCCCTCCGAGAATCACGCAACCGTTCTGCTTTCCGGCAAGGATGATCGCGCAGACTTCGTTCACGTCCTTGTTGGGATCGATCATGAACGTGCTGCCGTTCATCAGCTCGTGGTAGGCGATGTTCATGCCGATGGAACTGTCGCCCGGGGACGAGGTGTAGATGGGCACGCCGGCGAGCGCGGCGCGCGCGACGACGGAGTACTCCTCGCAGCCGGGGTAACGTTCGAGCAGGTCGCGGCCGAGGCGATAATGGAACTCCGACGTCGCGAGCGGACCGGACAGCTTCGAACGGACGAGAAAATCGCGGATGTACGCGTCGGTCTCGAGCAGCACCGTCGCCGGAAACAGCACGTCGTAGATCCGGATGATGCCCTGCTCGTAGAGCTCCACGTCGTCCAGGAATGGCGAGCCCCGGTGAAGCGTGAAGTTCAGCGCGTAGTGGAGGTCGTGATACAGGTTCGCGCCCGTGCTGATCATGAAGTCGATCAGCCCGCGGTCCATCATCTCGATGACGCAGCCGCCGAGCCCGGCAGGAGTCAGGGCGCCGGCCACTGTCAGCCCGATGGTCGTGTCGCTTTCCGGCGCGAGCATCTTGTCGGTGAAGATGTGGCAGGCCTCCGACAGGCGCCCGGCATTGAACGCCTGAAACCCCCCATCGATGAGTTCCCGGATCTGGGCGCCTCCACGAGGCCTGTAGTAGCGAATCGGCTTTCCACTGAGATAGTTGGCAGGGGTTCGGCCAGGCGCGCCGGGCGAACGATGGGGCATATCGAGTAGCTTAACGCAGTTTCCCGCACACATGTGTGACGCGCCTGTAGGAATGGCCGGGATCGGCCGAAAAGCCTTAACGGCGGGGACCTTCCGGGACGAACGTAGCTGACCCGCAAGGTCACGCCGCTAACCAATTCGGGACTATCACGTGGACAACATAACCGCCCATGGACGGCGCACTGAGCCGTCCGAGATCGAAGCGCGCTTCCAGGCGCTCGTGCAGTCGCCACTTCGAGCCGCCTTGCTTCGGTTTCTCTGCGCGCGGCCGTCGGAGGGGTTCGACGTCGAGGCGTTGATGCAGACGTTCGGGCGCATGCGGCTCGACGTGGACAACTGCATCCGCGAGCTGGTGGCGTTCGGCGTCGCGCAGCGCGCGGCCGGCGGCGGCACGCCGAAATACATGTTCGTCCAGCCGCAGCAGGAGGCCGTTCGCGACCTGCTCGACCAGTTCCTCGAGCGGCGAGCCACCGTCAGTCACGAGGACCTCTCCCCCTCCGTTCAGCGATTCCGCGAGATGATCGGCCGGGACGAGAAGATGCTGGTCGTCTTCGAGTGGATCCGGACCGCGGCGAAGTCCGACATCTCGGTGCTGATCCTCGGGCCGACCGGCTCCGGCAAGGAAGTCGTTGCGCGGATGATTCACGAGCTCAGCCGCCGGGGCACGAACAAGTTTCAGGCGGTCAACTGCGCGGCGCTGCCCGACACACTCTTCGAGTCTGAAATCTTCGGATACGAAAAGGGCGCGTTCACTGGAGCGCACGACCGCAAGCCAGGACGCCTCGAGCTCGCCAACAACGGGACGCTCTTCCTCGACGAAATCGGCGACCTCTCGATCGTCGCCCAGGCCAAGCTGCTGCGGGTGCTCGAGGAGCGCCGGTTCGAACGTCTCGGCGGGAACACCTCGATCGAAGTCAATTTCCGCTTGATCTCGGCGACGAACCGGCCGCTCGACGCATTCGTGCGCGACTCGCGGTTCCGCGAGGATCTGTACTACCGCGTCAACGCGTTCTCGATCCGGCTCCCGTCATTGCGCGAGCGGACGAGCGACATTCCGGTGCTCGCGCAGCGGTTCCTCGCGCGCTATTGCGCGGCGAACGGTCTGACGCTCGACGGCAAGTCGTTCTCCAAGGAAGCCGTCGACCTGTTGATGCAATACCATTGGCCGGGGAACATCCGCGAGCTCGAGAGCACGGTGTCGAGGGCGGCGCTGTCGTCACCTGGCCGGGTCATTCGCCCTGGCGACATCGAATTCCTGCACGCCAGCGAAGCCCCTGTGGAGACGTCGTCGGAGAGGCTGCCGTCGCTCGCCGAGGCCGAACGCGCGCACATCGTGCGCGTGCTCGACAGCACGAGCTGGAACAAGAAGCAGGCGGCGTCGGTGCTCGAGATCAGCCGCGGCACTCTCTACCGGAAAATCGTCGAGTACGGCCTCGAGGGAGACACGAAGGCGTCGAAGCACAAGGCCGCACGGCGCGTATCGCAGTAAGGCCAGAGAACTGTCGGTGAAATCGTCGGCATGACGCCAGTTGTGCAAAAACGAGACATCGCGAGAAGCCCAAAAGCCCCAAATCATCCATATTTAGACACGCGTTCGGTCTGTTATGTCCCAAAACAGAACATAACGTGCGCGGAGACTTTCGTGCGAGGCGCACTTGCCTCCTGGCTTCAACGCCGTAATATCAGCAAGGACATCAGTTTAAAGAAAGCGTCAGGCGTGTGCGGCAGCGCGGCAGAGCGCTTGCAGAGCGGCACCCTGTTCCTAGGCCCCAAGAGAGACCCGGATCAATGGTGTTTCGCGTTCTCTGTCCGCTTGTCGTGGTGACACTCGTCGCCAGTGCGGCATACGCCGCTGGTCACGCCAGCGACGACAAGCTGGATCCTCATCTTCGCCAACGCGCCAGCGCACAAGCCGGCACGTCGCGCGTCATCGTACGGACCGTGGACGGCCGGCCCGCGACCTCACTCATTAGAGCTGTTCATGGCCTCGCCGGTTTGTACCTGCCCTCGATCGGCGGACAGATTGCCCGTATCCCCAACTCGTCGCTCCGCGCGCTGGCAGGCTTCGACAACGTGGCAGCCGTCAGCTTCGATCGTCCCGTGCACGGCACGTTGGAACGCACGGCAGCCACGATCGGCGCGCGCTGGGTCACCGAGCACCTCGCTCTCGATGGGACGGGAATCGGTATCGCGACGATCGACTCGGGCGTCACGGCACAGCACGACGATCTGCCGCCCGGGCGCATCGTGGATTTCGCCGACTTCGTCAGCTTCCGCGATGTTGCGTACGACGACTACGGACACGGCACGCACGTGGCCGGCATCCTGGCGGGGAGCGGACAGGATTCGGCGGGGCGCCGTCAGGGAATCGCGCCTGGCGCGAGCCTCGTTGTCCTCAAGGCCCTCGACGGCGCCGGCGGCGGTTCCATCAGCAACGTGATCGCTGCAATCGAGTACGCCATCGCGCGGCGCGAGACGTTCAACATCCGCGTGATCAACCTGTCGGTTGCCGCGGGCGTCTACGAGTCCTACACCAAGGATCCGCTGGCGCTCGCCGCGAAGCGCGCTGTCGATGCCGGGATTGTCGTTGTCGCCGCGGCCGGCAATCTTGGCCGCAGCTCGCTGGGACGACCGCAGTACGGCGGGATCGCATCGCCTGGCAACGCGCCGTGGGTGCTCACGGTCGGCGCGAGCAGCCATATGCGAACCGCCGCTCGCCAGGACGATCAGATGGCGGTATTCAGCTCGCGCGGCCCAGCAGCGTTCGACAAGACCGCGAAACCGGATCTGGTTGCGCCGGGCGTCGCGATCGAATCGCTCGCGGAGCCGGCTAGCGTGCTCTTCGCGGCGCATCCGAACTCGCGCCTCTGGGGATCCGTCGACACGATCAGCCAGCCGTATCTCGGTCTGAGCGGCACCAGCATGGCGGCACCGGTCGTGACCGGAACCATTGCGCTGATGCTTCAGGCCAATCCGGCGCTGACACCGAATGCGATCAAGGCGATCCTGCAGTTCACGGCGGAAGATCGCGACGGCTACGACCACCTCACGCAGGGCGCCGGATTCCTCAACGCGCGAGGCGCCGTCGAACTGGCTCGCAGTTTCGCGGGCGAGCCCCCGTCGTCGAACGATCCGACGCCGTGGAGCCGTCACATCATCTGGGCCAACAGGCTGACATCAGGCGGCATGTTGAGGCCAGGCGCAAACGCCTGGGGCCGCGGCGTCATGTGGGGCTCGGCGGCAACCACCGGCGGAGAGGCGGTCACCTGGGGAACGCTCTGCGGGCCTGACGAGCCCGCGTGCAATGGCGGCAGCTGGAAGGTCGGGTGCGATCTGCTGCCAGCCGGATGCACCGGCTCCTCTGACGATGAGGTGCAGGATGTGCCAGCAGAGCTCGAGGCGCCCTGCGACGATGCGGATTGCACCGCCGAGGCGTGGCCGGCGGCCGACGGCTCGGTGCTCGCCGGCAGCGTCGTGTCGTCGAGCGAGGCGGACTCGACGCAAGAGCCAATTCCTGGCGCGCGCAAGGATGCCTGGCCTGAGCTCATCGAACGCCGTTTGATCGAAGGCTGGATCCACCAGCGGACGTCAATTACGCGGGGAGCGCAGCGGTGAGGCAACTACCGCCCGCGGCTCGTGTGTACGTCAGCGCCGTCGTCGGCCTGGGCGCCGTGCTGATGGGCGCCTTTCTGCCGCTGCAGACCATGACGTCGCACAACGTCTGGCTGTTCCTGCTGCTGCTGTTGCTGTCGTCGATAACCTCGGTCTTCAAAGTCAACCTGCCGCTCGCACGCAGTGGTTCGACGATGTCAGTCTCGTATGCCGTGGACTTCGCAGCGCTGCTGCTGCTCGGACCACGCGAGACGATGATCGTCGCGGCGGCCAGCGCGTACAGCCAGTGCACGTTCCGCATCAAGGAGAAGAACCCGCTGCACCGCACGATGTTCAGCATGGCGTGCCTGGTGCTGACGGTGCAGGCGGCGGGCATGGTTTACCTGCGGCTGGGCGGGGTGCCGGGTGAGCTGGATCTGAAGACCCTGTCGAAGCCGCTCGTCGGCGCTGCGACGACGTACTTCATCGTCAACACGCTCACCATAGCGACGGCGATCGCGCTTTCGACCAGGCAATCGATCGTCAAGGTCTGGAACGAGAATTTTCTGTGGAGCGCGCCGAGCTACTTTGTGGGTGCCGGCGCGGCAGCAGTCGCCTCCTGGATGGTCGTCGGGCTTTCCGCGCAGTGGCTGGCGCCGCTCGCCGCAGCACCGCTCTACCTGACCTATCGCACCTACAAGGTTTATCTCGGCCGCATCGAGGACGAACAGCGTCACGTGCAGGAGATGGCCGACCTGCACCTTGCGACCATCGAAGCGCTGGCGCTGGCGATCGACGCGAAGGATCAGACCTCACAGTCGCACATTCGCCGCGTGCAGCTCTACGCGGCGTCGGTGGCCAAGGCGCTGGGCATGTCCGACAACGAGGTCCAGGGCGTGAAGACGGCGGCGCTGCTGCACGACATCGGCAAGCTGGCGGTGCCTGAGCACATCCTGTCGAAACCGGGTCCACTGACGCCAGAAGAGTTCCAGAAGATTCGGGCGCACCCGAAGGTCGGCGCGGACATCGTCAGCTCCGTGCCATTTCCTTACCCGGTAGCGCCGCTCATCCTGAGCCATCACGAGCGCTGGGACGGCAAGGGATATCCCACAGGGCTCAAGGGCGAGGAGATTCCGCTCGGCGCGCGCATCCTGTCGGTCGTCGACTACTTCGATGCGCTGATGGCGGAGCGGCCGTATCACAAGGCGATGAGCTCTGATGCCGCGGTCGGCCTGCTGAAGCAGGAGGCCGGCAAGGGTCTCGACCCGATCGTGGTCGGGAAGTTCGTGCACCTCCTGCCGAACCTGCAGGCGCAGGCCTCGGCTCTCGAGCACAGCGCGCGGAAGGCGTTGCTCAACACCACGGATCTCGAAGTGGGCGGCCGCCCCGCGACGGGCCTCGCGCCCGAGCCCTCGAAGTTGAACGTGTTCGAGGACATCGCGCTCGCGCACCGTGAGATATACGCCCTTTACGAGATCGCACAGGCAATGGGCACCAGCCTCGGCGTGTCCGACACGATGGCCCTGATCGCCGCGAAGCTGAGCAACCTCGTGCCGTTCTCGTGCGCCGCCCTGTTCCTGTTCGAGGAGGAGACGGACACGCTGCGCTGCCGATTCGCCACCGGCGTCGATGCCGAGTTGATCCAGCAGCTTTCGGTCAGGACGGGTGAAGGACTGACCGGCTGGGTCGCACGCAACCGCCGGCCGCTGGTCAACGCCCGTCCGAGCGCTGATTTCGAGGCCGCGGGACTGGGTGCCACCACCACCTTGCAGTCAGCGCTGGTCTGCCCGCTCCAGTTCGACGATCGGTTCATCGGCGCGCTCTCGGTCTATCACGTCGACGGCTCGTTCTATCGCGACGATCACCGTCGGCTCCTCGACCGCGTGTGCGAGCAGGCGGCCGCGGTCATCAGAAACTCGATGCTCTACGAGCAGACGCGCGACGACTCGTTGACCGATCCGCTGACGGGCCTGCCGAACACGCGCTTCCTGTTCATGCACCTGACGCGCGAGCTGTCGCGCGCCGAACGGCTGAAGACGCAGGTCTCGCTGATGGTCATGGACCTGGACGACTTCAAGGAAATCAACGACAACCACGGCCACCACGTGGGCGACCGCGCGCTCTGCGAAATCGCACGCGTTCTGCGCGCGGCCATCCGGCCCTACGACATCTGCGTGCGCTACGCCGGTGACGAGTTCATCATCGTGTTGTCGGGATGCGGGCCTGAGGAAGCCGAGCAGAAGCGGGTGGAGCTTCAGCAGGGTGTCGACGAGGTCATCTTCGAGGCACGGCCGGGACGTCGTCTGCGCCTCGGCATGAGCATCGGAACCGCGATCTTCCCGCAGGATGGCGAGACCTACGAGACGCTGCTCGCTACCGCCGACGGCCGCATGTATCAGAACAAGACCGCCCGCAAGACCCGCATGGCCATGCTCAATCGGCGTTAACTTGGCTATGATTGAGCTTTAAGGTCTCTCCTATCCAAGTGCCTCGCGAAATCGTTTTGAGAGTAACCAGCGTGCGTCGCGCGACGCCGGCGACGCGCATCGTCCGCCTCGATCTTGGCCACTCGAAGTTCCGCTTCAAGCCGGGGCAGGCCGTGATGATCGGCCGGGCGGAGTCGGCGGAGCGTGTTCCCTACTCGATTGCCTCTTCGCCGGAAGAAGCAGCGGCCGCAAACGAGCTGGAGTTCCTGATCAAGATCGAGCCGTCCGGCCGCTGGGGCCATAAGTTCGACCGGATTACCCGCGGGCAACGGGTTGCGCTGAACGGACCTTTCGGATCGTTCGTCTACCCCGCACGCCCTGGACAGAAGCACTTGCTGTTCATTGCCGGCGGCACCGGAATCGCCCCAATCCGATCGATGATCGCTCACGCGATCGGTACCGGCCTCGCCGGCCGGCTCAAGCTGCTCTACAGCGCCCGCACGGCGGAAGACTTCGCGTACCTGAGCGAGCTGCGGGGCATGGTCCGGCGCGGACAGATCGAGCTGCGGCTGCACGCGACGCGCGAGTCGTCGGCCGAAACGCTGACGTTGCGTTGCGAGCTTGGACGCATCACACCCGAACACCTGAAACCGCTCGTCAATGGAGGAGAGACGCTGGGCTTTATATGCGGACCGGCGGCAATGGTGGAAGATGTGCCGGTCATGCTGCACCAGCTGGGGGTGCCGCTCGAGAACGTCAAGCTCGAGAAGTGGAGCTCCTGACCGCTAGTGTCCCGTCTGTTGCTTGACCTGCAGCGTCGACTTCACATCCCTCACGCCTTCGACCTTGCGGGTAATGTCGACCGCCTTGTCGCGTTCCGCCGCGGTCTCGACTGCGCCCGACAGTGTTACCACGCCCTTGAAGGTATCCACGTCGATCCGCCGGACACCGATCTCGAGATCGTTCAGGAGGGCTGTTTTCACCCGAGTGGTAATCGAGGCATCGTCTATCGTGTCGCTGACCGATTTGCCACACGCTGCGAGAACGAGCGGCGTCAGCAACGCCAGGATGAGCAGCAGGATTGTGCGCCGGTCGACGTTCATGCGAGCTTCGAGAGCGGTTGCCATGGGAACCCTACATGCCCGTCGCGTGGTAGCCGGCGTCGACCATCAGGACCTCGGCGGTGACCGCCCGGCCGGCCGGGCCGAGCAGGAACATCGCAGCGTCAGCGACCTCGGCCGTGTCGACCGTGCGTCGAAGCGGCGCGCGATCCCGATAGGTTTGAAGGATGCTCGTGAACCCCGAAATGCCGGATGCTGCCAGCGTCTTGATCGGACCGGCCGAGATGGCATTGACCCGAATGTTCTTCGGTCCCAAGTCGGCCGCAAGGTAACGCACGCACGCTTCGAGTGCTGCCTTGGCGACGCCCATCACGTTGTAGTTCTGGAAGACGCGCTCGCTTCCAAGGTAGGTCAGCGTCAGGATGCTGCCACCGCCACGCGCCTCCATCAGCGGCAGCGCACCGCGCGCAAGCGCGACGAGCGAATACGCGCTGATGTCGAGCGACATCCGGAAGCCCTCGCGCGTCGTCGCAACGAAAGGCGCCGATAACTCCTCTCGCGGCGCGAACGCGGCTCCATGGACGACGAAATCGAGACCGCCGAACTCGCGCTCGATTGCGCTGAACACCGCGGCGATCTGCCCGTCGTCGGTGACATCACACGGAAGAATGAGCGGATTGGTCAGCGCTTCCGAAAGCTCGCGGACGTTTTCTTCGAGCCGCTCACCCTGATACGTGACGGCAAGCCTGGCGCCGGCCGCCGACGCCGCCTGCGCAATCGCCCACGCAATCGATCGCTTGTTGGCAACCCCTACAATGAGTCCCGTCTTGCCCGCCAAGTCAGTCATTGGCGTCATTGTACAGGAGCGCGCGGCTTCAGCCGCGCGTCGGCGTTTGAGACGCGGCTCTAAAGAGCCGCGCTGCTGGTTACCGTTCGGCGCGCAGCGCGATGATCGGATCGATCTGCATCGCACGCCGGGCGGGGATCAGGGTGGCGAGCGCGGCGACGCTGAAGAGGGCAACCGATGCAGTCACGAAGATAGCCGGTTGATAGGCGTTCACACCTAAGATCACTCCGCCCAGCATGTTCGCGATGATGATGGCGGACAGGATGCCGGCAGCAGTGCCAGCAGCAACGAGGATCAGGCCCGGGACGACGATGGCCCGCAGGATGTCGCGCGGCCGCGCCCCGAGGGCAACCCGAACGCCGATTTCTGCCTCCCGCTGCGCAACGCTGTACGCCGTCACGCCATAGATGCCGACAGCGGCGAGCGCCAGCGCGAGGCCGGCGAACGTGGCGAGCAACATCGCGTTGAATCGCGGCGCCGCGACGACCTCCTCGACGAACTGATCGAAGGATCGGATTTTCGCCAGCGCCAGCGCCGGATCGACCGTGCGCACCGCGGACTGTGCGTTCTTCGCCAGGCTGAGAGGGGGGGTCGAGGTGGCGGCGACGAGCGTCATGCCCGGCGCGGGCGCAGCGGCATATGGCAGATAGAGGGCTGGCTCTGACGGCTCCTGCAGGGAGTCCTCGCGCGCATCGGCCACGACGCCGACGATTTGCAGCTCGCGACCGAACGCGCGCAGGCGCTGCGTCAGCGGATCGAGAGTGCCGAAGTAGCGTGACACGGCCGCCCGGTTCACCAGCACCGCTCCGCCGGTTTCCCACATCTCCGCATCCGTAAAGCCACGGCCGTTGACGATGGCCATCCCGAGCACGGCGAAGTAGTCGCCGGCCACGCCTCGGAAATTGACGCTCGGCGGCGTTGGGGATGTAACGGGTTGACCGACGATGACGAGCGGGATCGCCGAGTTGCCGCTGAGCGGCAACCGGTGCGCGCCGCCAGCTGCCTTCACGCCCGGCATCCGCCGGAGCTCGTCGACGACCTGATGGTAGAGGCGCTGGCGCTTCGCCGGCTCGCCGTAGCTCGCCGCAGGCAGTCGAAGCTCCATCGTCAGAATTCCGCTGGTGGCAAAGCCGGGATCGATCCGCTGCAGCGATTGCAGGTGGTCGACGAGCAGCGCCGCGCCCGTCGTCAGTGCAAGGGCGACGGCGATCTCTCCCGCGACCAGGAACCTGCGCACGCTCGAACCGCGCATCGCCGGCGCTCGACCGCTGGCGCTGAGCGCCTCGCGGAGCGGCGACGACCGTGCTCGCATCAGGGACGGCACGGTGCCGAAGAACACCGCGGCACCGGCACACACCGCTCCGACGAACCCCACGACGCGAAGGTCGACGGCAATTTCAGCGGCACGCGGAAGGACTTCCGGATTGATGGCGAGCAGCAGGTCGAGGCCTGCGCGGCTCAGCGCGAGACCG
>Ga0075420_100003633_pt1 | contig 13534 bp, 10 predicted proteins | sample SoiMetdeltSBSDD4_FD_75296 | JGI IMG/M metagenome (GOLD analysis project Ga0075420, IMG submission 75296) | Bulk soil microbial communities from a Populus tree surrounding site in Tennessee, USA - Soil MetaG P. deltoides SBSDD4 | ecosystem: Environmental > Terrestrial > Soil > Tree plantation... | reverse complement strand
GGAAATTGGGGTCAGACACCAATTACCCCAACACTACTCGGGAACTCTGACTCATTGGGTAATTGGTGTCTGACCCCAATTTCCCGCTAATTCGAGTCTGACCCCAATTGCCTACCTAGGCAGCGCAAAGGCGACGTACGTGTCCGATGGCCTCGAGGCGAGCTTCCCGCCGCCCGCGGCGACCACCACGTACTGTCGCCCGCGAACCGCGTACGTACTTGGCGTCGCGTAGCCTGCGGCCGGAAGCGTCGCTTCCCAGAGCAGCTTGCCATTCGCTTTGTCGAACGCGCGGAACTTCTCGTCCTGCGTCGCCGCGATGAACACGAGCCCACCCGCCGTGACCACTGGCCCACCGTACATCTCGGTTCCGGTAGGCGGGATTCCCTTCGCCTTGAGCGCCGCAAACTCACCGAGTGGAATCCGCCACCGATACTCGCCCGTGTTGAGGTCGATGGCGCTGAGCGTGCCCCACGGCGGCTTGATCGCAGGATAGCCATCCGGATCCTTCCACCGTTCGTATCCCGCGAACTGATACCGCGCAGCCGACGAGCGCGCTGTGGACACGGCGGAAGGTCGCGACGAATCGCCCTGCGTCCCTCGCCGCGGCGCGTCAGAACCGCCGTTAGGCGCAATGCGATCGGGACGTCCCAGGAGATACGCGATCACGGCGCGTTTCTCTCGCTCGGGCAGGTCCGGAAACGCCGGCATCAACCCGCGGCCACGCTCGATGACCGTTTGGATCTGCGCAGACGAGAGGCGCGTCCCGACGCCGATCAGTGGCGGCACGCGGTCGCCGTCGCCACGACGGTCCACCCTGTGACATCCAGCGCAGATCGCCGCATACACGTCCGCGCCACTGCTCATTGCGCCGCGTCGAGCGGCATCAACCGTCAGTGGGCGCATCGCGGCGATCCATGGGACATCGCTCGCATTCACGAACAGCACGCCCGTCTCCCGGTCGACCGCCGCGCCACCCCACTCGCCGCCGCCGTCAAACCCCGGCAAGACGATGCTGCCTTGCATGCTCGGCGGGGTGAACAGGCCGTCGTTCCGGAGCGTCCGAAAGCGCTCGAGCGCGGCCGCGTGCGCCGCAGGCGACAGGTCAGTGAGATCTGCCTCCGACATCGTCTGCCGCGCGAACGGAGCTGGCTTGCTCGGAAACGGCTGCGTCGGCCAGGACTCCTCACCACTCAGGTCCGACTGGGGCACCGGACGCTCGTCCACAGCGAAGAGTGGCTGGCCGTTCTCGCGGTCGAACAGGAATACGAACCCCGTCTTGGTGATCTGGGCGACGGCGTCGATCGCGCGGCCGTCGCGTCTAACGGTGAGCAGGTTGGGTGCTGCCGGCAGGTCGCGATCCAGAACGTCGTGGTGGACCGTCTGGAAGTGCCAAACGCGCCGGCCGGTTCGAGCCTCGAGCGCCAGGAGGGTGTTCGCGTACAGATTCGCCCCGATCCGGGCACCGCCGTAGAAATCGGGGCTCGCCGATCCAGTCGGGACGTAGACGAATCCGCGTTTGGTGTCGACGCTCATCCCTGGCCACGAGTTCGCTCCACCAGCTGTCTGCCACGCCTCGTTAGGCCACGTCTCGGAGCCTGGCTCGCTCGGTTGCGGGATCGTATGGAAGGTCCAGCGCACGCGGCCGGTTCGGACGTCATACGCGCGCACGTGCCCCGGCGCCGCGCCTTCGCCTTCACCGACGCGGGTCCCCTGGATGAGCAGATCCTCGAACACGACACCCGGGCTCGTGGCGATGACGAATGCGTCGCGTGCCGAGCCTGCGGAATCGGTTGGTGTGTCGCGCTCGAGTCCCGCGGTGAGGTCGACCCACCCGGAGTCACCGAAGGTCGGTACGGGACGACCCGTGCGGGCGTCGAGCGCATACAGGCGATTGCTGGCCGTGAAGAAGATGCGACGGTCGTCGCCGTCGGCCCAGTACGCGACACCTCGGTTCGCGTGCGTTTCGCGCGTTCGGCCGGCAAAGGGGTCGAAGCGCCAGCGAAGGGTACCGCTGTTAGCGCTCAGGGCGATGACGGCCAGTGCGGGCGTCGTGGTGTAGAGCATTCCATCGACCACGATCGGCGTCGATTGGATCTCGGATCGGCCGCTGGGCGGAGCGTCACCGGTATGGTAGGTCCACGCGACCGCGAGCTGCCTAACGTTGTCGCGGTTGATCTGGTCGAGCGCCGAGTAGCGGTCATTCCCCGGCGCGCCCCCGGTGACGGGCCAGTCGTCACGACGCGTCGGCTGGCATGCGGGCACAAGTCCCACGACGCCAGCCAGAATCACGGTTATCCTCCGGTGTCGTAGCCGCATGTGAGGCGAGTCGGGTCGCACGAGGTCGTGCTGAGCTCCATGCCGTCAGGACCCGAGTCGTTTGGCCGCCTGTTCTCGTGCCAGCTGAACGCGGTCGACGGCGCGGTGGCGCCCGCGCTCAATGGCAGTCCGGAACCGCGGATCCGACCGCACCGGGGCGAAGAGGTCCGACTCGAGGAGTTCGACCGTGATCCCGTTCGGCGCGCGATCGTAAGCGCGTTCTGCCCACGCGGCGGCTTGCGCGGCGTCGCCAGCATACGCGAAATACGTCGCCAGATCTTCGAGACGCAAAACATCCGTGAAGGTCGAGTCCCGGAAAGTACTGCTGGTGGCCCCGCGGACGAGTGAATCGATGATTCGTGCCGCTTCCTCAGGGCGCCCGGCAGCGCGGAGACACACTGCTCTCAGGCCGGCGTGCGGACCCAGGTCCATGTCGGCGCATTCCGCACCGCGGTCGCCGAGTACGAGAGCGCGGGCCCACCAGGCCGTCGCTAACGCAAGGTCCGGAGCAAGGCCGCGTGCGGCAGCGGCCGATCTCGCCGCCTCGTCATAGCGGCGCAACGCGATAGCGACCACGGCCAGTGTGATGCGGCGTGAGGCGGACAGCTTGTCGATGCGCATCGCACGTTGCGCTTCGGAGATCGCCTCCTGCAGCCGACCTTGCATCGCCAATGCCGGTGCCGACCAGCCGACAGCATCGGCAGCGTTCGGATCGAGCCGTTTGGCGCTATCGAAGCTCGCGGCGGTGGAAGCGACCGACGCAATCGTCAGGCGCTGGATGAAGCCGCGCGCCGAATAACCGCTCGCGAGATCCGGCTCGAGCCGGATTGCACGATCGGAAGCGGCGAGCGCCCGGCCGGCCGCCTCATACGGGTCGATCCCCAGTTGGTAGCGGTAGACGAGCGCTACACTGTATGCCTTGGACAGCTCGGCGTACGCTTCCGCGTAGTCCGGATCGATGGCGATCGCCGCGTCGAACTGCGCCAGCGCGCCTCGGAGGCCAGCGACCGTCCGCATGGCCAGCTGCCTGGACCCGTTCAACAGCTGGTCGTGCGCCAGCAGATGCGCGTGCTGGCCCGTCGTTCCGATCGCGACGGTGCGAGGGAGACCCTCCACCAGCTGTTCAATCAACACCCGCACAACCGAGTCGCGGACTTTCATCGACCCGAGGTCGTTCGAGCGCCACTCGGCTCGAGCCGGCCGAAGGATCCTTCCGGTCGAATCGGCGAGTGCGGCCTTGAGCACGAAGGCGCCGGCGCTCACCTCGAGGTCGGATTCGACGACGTGGGTGACTTCGAGGCTCTCCGCGAATTGACGAGTCGTCAGCTTCGATTCGCGAAGCGCCAGGCTCGAGCTACGGTCCTTGACCTCCACATCCAGCACGTGATGGAGCTGATTCACCAGGTCCGCCGTCAGGAGGTCGACGAGCGTTTCGTTCGCGAGTGAGCCCGTGAGGTTATCGACGGCACGTACGGCAATCCGGATCGCGACCGACGCGGCGGCAGGCACGCGCGGTGGGACTGCATGGGTTGAACGCCACAAAGCTCCAGTTGCCGCAGCGGCACCGATGACCGCGAGCGCTCCACCTGCCCACAGAATCCGGCGGCGGCGTCGTCGCGCCGCGACAAGCTCCACCGGAGATAACGCGTCCGGCGTTCTTCCAGTGGGCGTGTGGAACCGGATGACCGCAGCGGGATCGATCGCCCGAATCAGAGCGGACGCAAAGTCGGTGACTGAGGCGAATCGGTCGTTCGGAGATTTCGCCAGCGCGCGCGACACGACGTCGTCCAGACCACGCGGCAAAGTCTGGCGAAGCACGCCCATGGGAGCGTGCGTGTCCGAAAGCTGGCGTGTAAGCGTGGATTGAATCGTCCGGCCCCGAAACGGTGCCTCGCCGGCGAGCATCTCGTAGACCACACAGCCGAGGGCGTAGATGTCGGACCGCGAGTCGATGTGCGCACTGTCGAGGATCTGCTCCGGGCTCATGTAGTCCGGCGTGCCCACCGCATGTCCGTCCTCAGTCAGTCCGCTCGCGTCCTGCTCGTAGACCGCCTTCGCGATGCCGAAGTCAGCCACGAACGCGCGACCCTCATGCAGCAGGATGTTCTGTGGCTTGATGTCGCGATGGACGATGTTGCGGCGGTGCGCGTGATCCAGCGCGTCGGCCACATCGCGTACGATGAGCGCGACGTCGTCGAGGGGAAGCTGACGCTCGCGATCGAGGCGCTCGCGGAGCGTTTCCCCCTCGACGAATGGCATGACGTAATACAGAAGGCCATCCACCTCCCCGGCGGCATAGACGGCCACGATGCCGGGGTGCGTGAGCTTGCCCGCGAGGGTGATCTCGCGGTGGAACCGTGCCTCCCCGATGCGCGCGCTGACGGAGGGATCGAACACCTTGATCGCCACCGTCCGCTGTGGGTGGAGCTCCGTGGCGACGTACAGGGTCGCCATGCCTCCACGGGCGAGCCTTCGCTCGATGCGGTAGCGGCTCGCGAGGGCGCTCTTTAGGCGCTCCAGCTCATCCACGTGGGCGGTCGTCAAGCCTGAAAGAGAGGTGAGAGCCTGTGCGCCTTTCTCGCCTGAGGTTGCTGCGAATCGTCGCTGAGCGCAAGCGGGCTCTCCCTGACATTTGTCCCTCCTCATCGAAGTCCATCCCGCCCAGGACGGCACACGCGGCTATGGAATTCGACGAACGCGTCGGCGTCGTCCTGCTGTACAGCGGTGCCACGGCCCATCGCGACGCGCCACTCACGGCCATGTGGCAGTGGGACGGTAGCCGCTGGACCGAGATCTGCCTAACGAAAACGACCCCCGGCTTCCGCTAGCGAATTAGGGTCTGACCCCAATTACCGGTGAACCGGCTCGGGCGCGTCCGCGTATTTCCCGTAGCGCCCCGTGAGCGTTCCGATCGCGACGAGGATGGGAAACAGGAGCCGCTGAACGAACGCCGGAACCGCTGCCAGCCCGAATTCGCTCCGGTAACGCCGGATCAGAAAGGCCACGTCGAGTGGGTTGGGACGCACGCCACCGCTCGATTTCCGCGACTCGAAAAGGGCGCCGAGGAAGTATTCGATGTTGTCGGCGGGCTCGATGTACCCGGCGCCCACCAGGTTCTCCTGTCCGGCATTCCAGAAGCGGTGGGCCTCTCCGGCCTTGAAGGCGACGGTCTCCCCCGGACCCGCGAACTGTGGCGGTTCCCCGAGGCGCTGGTACCCGATACGCCCGGTCCGCACGGTCACCACCTCGTCCTGGTAGTGATGGACGTGCATCGGCGGCCCGGATCCGGGCGTGACGACGTTCTCCACCTCGAGGCGGTCGCCGGCAGGGCCGGAGATTCGCCGGAGAAAGGTGAGGCGCTCGCCGGCGCCGTCGTCGATGGTGTGAGGATACGTATGCGGCGGCATCAGAGAATCTGAAGTGAGGTCGTGAGGTGGCGACCGAACACTACACGTCGCACACGTGCCCCGATTGGGACATTTGACCCATAGCTCTACCGGCGCGCACTCGCTTCGACCGGTTCGAGTCGTCGCACGCGGATGACCGCGATCTTCACGCGAGCGAGTAGAAGAGATCGACGAACGAACGCGCCGCGCCGTCCATTCCGGCCACCTTCGGATTCGACGACTCGATGATCCAGTATTCGTTCGGTGCGTGCGCGCCGCCGCCGTGGCCGAGGCCGTAAATCCCGGCGGCGAGCCGGAGCGGCGCGGCCGTGAACGTCGCCCCGGGCCATGATCCCGCGAGGCGCGGCCAGAGCAGCGGCTCGATCCCCGCCTTCCGGTAGGCCGCCATCATCGCGGCGACAAGACGTGAGTCGGCGGGCGTCTCGGTCGGGTCGTAGCCGCCCGTCATGTTCACCTCGATGTCGCCGAAGCCCTTCTTCTTCAAGTGCGCCTTGATCATCTCGAGCGTCTCCTTCGCCGTCATGTCGGGCACGAGACGCACGTCGATCTTCGCGAGCGCGCGGTGCGGCAGGATCGTCTTGCCGCCGGGGCCCATGTACCCGCCCACCAGCCCCTGGATGTTGATGGTGGGCTGCGACACAAGGCGCACGTTCGCGTCGTGCCACGATTCGTCCTTGATCCACCGCTCCACGCCGAGCGCCCGCTTCGTCGCCGCCTCGTTCTTTTTCGGGATTGCGTCTTCGAGGATACGCCGCTGTGTGGCCGAAAGCGGACGCACCTTGTCGAAGAAGCCCTCGACCGCCGGCGTGTGGCCGTCGGCACTCATGAGGGAACTGAGTGCCTGCACCAGATGCCACGCCGGGCTATCCACTTGTGCGGCGAGGCTCGAGTGAACGTCCGCCTTCGGGCCGCGCCCCCACTTCGCGCCCGACGAGACGAGCTCCGCCTCGATGACGCCCTTGGCCCCGAGGTTCACCTGGACTGCGCCGTCGAGATCCTGGTTGCCTAACGGGATGATGATACCGATACACTTACGGAGCGCCGCCTCGACCTCGGGCTTGAACACGATCTGGCGGAAGTTCGGCGAGCCGATCTCCTCCTCGCCCTCGCAGATGAGCACGAGGTTCACCGGCAGCTTGACGCGCGCGGCTTTGAAGGCGTGCAACGCGGCAAGACAGGCCATTTCGGGGCCCTTCGAGTTCGTTGCCCCGCGGCCGATCATCACCTTTCCCATGCCCGGCCGGTCGACGATACGCGCCTCCAGCGGCGGCGAGCTCCACTCAGCCGGATCGTACTGCTTCACGTCGTACATGAAATAGATCGCGAGCCACGTGCGCGCGCCGGCGTCGAGCGTGGCGAAAACACCCGACTTCCCAGCGGTCGGGACGACCTCGACCTGCTGGAAGCCCGCGTCGCGCGCGAGACGCGCCATGTACTCTGGGCCCTGCGGGTAGTTGAGATTCTCGGCCGCGATCGATGGGAGGGCGATCCAGTCTTGCAGCATCTTGACGGTCGCGTTGTGCTGCGCCGTGATCTGAGCAAAGACGGCATCGCGGTCATCTCGCGAGATGAACAGCGCGGTGCGGTCGCCGAAGGCGAGGGCCGCTGCTCCGACCATGGCGCTCTTGGCGAAGTCGCGGCGCGTGACCGAGGCATCAGACGAGGGCGCAGGGTTCGAACGGTTCGACTCCATGAGGAACTCCGGACGCAATGGCTGAGGTGTGATGAACGGACACGCAGCGTGGCACCCGATGGGTGTCTAAGGTGCACCGCGACCGGCTCACGCGGCTATGGCTGGTCGGTTCAGTTGAGCCGGCCGCATCAGTCGGGGAGGTTGACGCGACGCATCAAGACCTGGTAGCGCGGGTACCGACGAAGCGGCCTGAGATCGACACCAGCCGCGCGGTCTCGTCGCAAGTTCGCCATGAAGAACGACCGGGCATTGTAAGCCTTCTCCAGCCATTCGATGGCGGTCTCGTACTCCCCGAGTGCCGCGTACGCGCCAGCGATGAACCACGGATGCTTGGCGTCGCCCGCTGTATCCGTCGCGAGACGCGCCAGAATCTTGCGCGCATCGGCCGTCCGACCCGCGACGGCATACGTGCGGGCGAGCGCCCAACTGAAATTTCGGTTGGGGTACATGGCCGCGTTCCTTTCGGCCACCGCGATTGCTTCCGCGAACTGCCCCTTATCAGCGTACGCCAGCCCAAGCACGAAGAGGGCGACGGGGAAATCGGGCTGAAGCTCCATCGCTCTCCTGGCCTCCGCGATGGCCTCATCCAATCGGCCAATCTCCCAATAGAAGCCGCCTAGCCAAGCAATGTTGAGCGGTGTGAGCGGATCGAGCTCGATGCCCCGCTCGAATTCGGCGATGGCTGAGTCCGGAGCGCCGAAAATCGAGAGGTACTGCGCGTAGTTGATGTGCGCATCGGCCAGGTTCGGGTTTAGCTGCAGCGCGCGCAAGCTGCTGCGCAGGCAAGCGGCGTAGTTCCACTCGGATGCCTCGACGAACGCAAGCGCGATGTGGGCTTCAGCGAGCTCCTCATCGAGCTGCACAGCCTTGATTGCTGCTGCCTTTGCGCGTGCGTTGGCGTCTGGAGACGGAACGCCGGTCACGGCTTCCGTCAGCAGGTACCCCTGGGCCAGCCCGGCATAGCCTAACGGCTCGGCTGGATCAGCGGCTATGGCCTGTCGGAAGAGCGACATGGCCTTCTCGTACCCCTCTGCAGTGAACGAATTCAGATGGAACGTGCCCTTCAGGTAGGCCTCGTACGCCTCGGGGTTGACGCGTCGCGGAGTGCGAGCGAGACCGGCCCGCTCATCGGGAGACAGTCGGAGCTGCACCTGGCGAGCGATGTCGGCGACGATCTCTCTTTGCAAGCCGAGGACGTCGCGCACCTCCCGCTCGTAGCTCTCGCTCCAGACACGGTTTTCGGTCGCCGGATCGATCAGGTGGGCGGTGATCCGGACTTCATTGCCGGCACGCAGTACGGTGCCTGTGATCAGCGCTCCGACGCCTAGCTCGTCGGCCACCTGTCGCAGCGGCCGGTCGATGTTCCGGTACCGCAGCACAGACGGCCGGGCACTCACGCGGCGCAGGCCACTGAGCTTTCCTAGCTCGACGATGAGCGCTTCGTGCATGCCCGCGGCGAAGTAGTCCTGGTCGGGGTCACCGGACAGGTTCTCCAGCGGTAGTACCGCGAGCGACTCGATCGGCGCGCGGGCCCGAGGCATGAATCGCGTTCGCATTCCCCCCACATCGCCAACGACCAGCGCCGCCACAACGACCGCACTCAGCGCGAGCGTAACGAAACGCCGGGTCCGTGGGCTGCCGGCGTCGACCGCGACCGCCGGCGCATCTGCCGCGGACCCACGAGACAGCGCGTTAGCGAACTCCATCGGTGACGCAAAGCGATCGGCCGGCAACCGTGCAAGCGCTTTCGTGACAGCTTGCTCCACAGGCACGGGAACCGTGTCGCGAACCACGCGCACACTCGGTATTGCGTCCACCAGCTTGCGCGCGAAGATCGCTTCGCGCGTCGCGCCGGTATGCGGAGTCTGGCCCGTCAGCATTTCGAACACGACGCAGCCGAGGCTGTAGACGTCGCTGCGCGCGTCGATATCGTGCTCGCCACTCGCCTGTTCGGGGCTCATGTACGCTGCCGTTCCGATGACGAGGCCAGTCGCCGTGAGCGAGCCGCTGCCAGCGGCCGAGAGCGCGCGCGCGATGCCAAAGTCCGCGACTCGCGCGTGACCGTCAGCAAGCAGAATGTTCTCGGGTTTGATGTCACGATGCACGATGCCGCGGCTGTGCGCGTGGCTCAGCGCGTCCGCGACCTCGCGTGCGATCCTGACTGCATCGTCGAGCGGCAGCTGTTTCTCGCGCTGGAGTCGTTGCCGCAACGACTCGCCCTCGACGTGTGGCATCACGTAGTAGAGCAACTCACGTGTGCTGCCGTCGGCCATGGCCGGCGCGAGTTCCGCGGCGCGAATCCGACCCGAATCCAGCAACGGCAGGATGTGCGGGTGATCGAGTCGCGCGGTGAGCGTGATCTCGCGGAGAAACCGCTCGGTTCCGACGGTCTCCGCGACGTCGGGCGCGAGCACCTTCAGAGCGACGGCACGATCGTGCCGGAGGTCGTGAGCGAGATAGACGGTCGCCATCCCGCCCTTTCCGATCTCGCGGCTGACGCGATAGCGCTCAGCCAGGGCTCGGTTCATCACCTCGACATCGTGAGCCACCGCTGCCTCGGTGCCGCTGACACGATTTACGGTACAGCCGGATGAGGGCGCTTGCGAGGGTATCCCGGCCATGCTTTACGCCAACAAGTACTTGACAGTAACGCGTGCCGCTGTACCTTCGACACGTGACGAAGCGTCGAACACTCCGTGCCGCCATCATCGGCGGCACGGCCGGAGCCATCGCAGTCTTCGTGGCGTGGCGCGCCTTCTCGGTATGGCTTCTTCACGTCGCCGATGCCCCGCCCCCCGGTATGCGATGCCGCCGTGTCGCCGACTCGACGTACGGCGATGCCATCGCGGATGCCGCGCGGCGACTCGCCACGGCCATGCAAACGCAGCGTATCCCGGGGATGACAGTGGCCGTCGCCATCGACGGCCGACTGATCTGGTCCGAGGGGCTCGGCTACGCCGACGTCGAAGCACGAGCCCCCGCCTGTCCGGAGACCCGCTTCCGCCTCGGCAGCGTGTCGAAGCCGATCACGGCGGTCGCGATGGCGCGCCTCGACGAAGCGGGCAAGCTCGATCTCGATGCGCCGATCGCTCGCTACGTCCCGAGCTTTCCGGACAGGGGCGCTATCACCGCGCGCCAGCTCGCCGGCCATCGCGCGGGGATCCGACACTATCGCGATGACGCCGAGGCGTTCACGACGCGTCACTTCGCAAGCGTAACGGAGAGCCTGGCGCTGTTTCGCGATGATTCGCTGCTCTTTCCTCCGGGGCAGGGACACGAGTACTCGAGCTACGGCTACGTGCTGCTCAGCGCGGTCCTCGAAGGCGCCTCGGAATTGTCGTTCGACGAAGTGCTGCGCCGGTTCGTCGTGGAGCCTCTCCGCCTCACGCGCACCGGGCTCGACACATCCGACAGCACCTCCATGCACCCGGCCGACGTCACGCAATTCTACGATCACGTGACGCCGTACGTCCTCGACGGCAAGGTACATCCTTCGCCCTTCGTGGACCTGAGCGGCAGGTGGGCCGCCGGTGGCATGCTGTCGACGAGCGAGGACCTGGTTCGATTCGGATCCGCGCTGCTGCCTAACGCTGACTCATCGTTCCTGCACCCGGAAACGCGTGCGGCGCTCTTCACCCCGATGACTCGGCTGATCCCACCCATCTTCGGGTACGCCATGGGCTGGATGACCGCGCGCGATGCTGATCTGCGGCGGGTGTACATGCACTTCGGCGCAGGCTCCGGGGCGACCGCGTGGCTCGGCATCTATCCCGACCAGGGCGTCGTGATTGCGGTGCTCGCGAATCTCGGTCACGCGGGCTTGCCGTACTCGAGCTCCGTTGGGCTCGGGGCACACTTCGCAGCACGACCGGTTGGGCTCACCGCGCTGCTACTTGCTATCGCGTTCCTTGCGTCCGCACTCGCAACCATCGTCCTGCGCTGGGTATTCCACGTGGCGCGCTCGAGGTGGCGGCGCGTCTGAGGTTTCTCCGCCCGCGTCACCCTGGTGCAGAGCCATTCGCGACCGGCGTCACGCTCACGTGCCCGCCGACGATACGCCAACGGCCGTCCTCTCGCGCCCATACGCGCGTGTAGTGTGCGGTGGCGTTGAACGTCGTACCGGCAAAACTCCCGGTCATTCGCGCTCTCAGCGCGGCAACGGCGACGTCTGTGCCGATGCGTCGCACGCGCAACTCCTCTGGCTCGTGCGACGTGACCCGCATGACGCCGTCGCGGTAGGCCGCCAGGTCCTGCGCTTTCGTAGCGAAGGCGCCGTCTGGCCCTGTGAAGAGCAGGTCGTCCGAGATCAGCCGATCGAGTGCGGCGACGTCGGCGTTCAGCTGCGCGGCCCGAAGTTCAGCTTCGCGGGCGACAATCTCGGCGTCGTCCATTGGGGTGGTTCCTGCGTCAATCCGGTCGCCGGGTGGCGGTTATTTACGGCCAATGGATAATGGAGCAGGTTTGCCCCATCCGCCATCTTGAGACAGCGCACACCGGGCCCGTGCGCCGTTGTCGTTGTCGATTCCAACCGGCCGTCCCCTCCGCTGCACGCCCGGTGACCGAGGGGTGGGCGGAGCGTCACCCAGATGCCCTCTAGTGTCATGAAGCCGCTTCGATGGCGGCGCCCCTCGGAGATCCCTTCATGTCGATGCCCCTCATCGCAGGACTCGCGGGAGTCGTTGCGGCCCTCTACGTCCTCCCGCTGGGCCTGGCGGTCTTCGCACTGCGATTCAGGTGGCGCGCAAAGCTACCCGCCGTCGCGGCCGTCGACGCCGCGTGGCTCGACAAACGCTGGACCGATGGCGCGCGCGCAACGTTGGAGCAGCTCGCCGGGCTCGGCTTCGTGCTCCGCACGTACGTCGACGGCATAGCGCCGAAGAAATCGCCCACGGGCGTCCGGTGCGTTGCCGTGCTGGCGAACGAGTCTACGGGAGACATGGCCCAGATCGCGATCGCCGATCGGCACGACGCCCAGGGTGAGATCGAGCAGATCACGCTCCCGATCTTTACGTTCCGCGCCGGGTCGACGCGGATCGCGACCAGCAATAGCGACACGCCGGGAGTCTTCGTCCGCCCGCGGGACCACGTCGTGCACGCGTTCCCGATGCTGCATAACGTGGCGACACTCTACAAAGCGCATCGCGGGATCTGCGAGCGTCACGCTGGAACGAGACGGGGCGAGATTCCTGCTGCCGGAAGTGAAGCCAGGCAAACGAACCGCGATACGGCCGAGGAGTTCGCGTATCAGGCCAAACGAGGCATGATGCGCGCGACTCCGGACGGCGATTACGAAAGCACATGGCGCGGCGCTTTCCACAGTGTGTGGAAGCTCCATCCGAGGTTTCTCGGCGGTCACAAGCGCCGCATGCACTTAAGCGGGCTTCGTCTGCTGGAGGAGCTTGGAATCACGCTGGATCCGGTCGTGACTCCGACGCGGTGAGCTCGCCCGGAGCCGACGGTCAGCCGAACGCGAGCTCCTCGCCACGGCAGGTGTCCGCTGCCTCCGAGGATTCCCGCATACTGAATGCTGAGGACAACACCGCTTAACACAACAATCGGCGGCGCGCGCCGCATCTGAGGACACGACCATGGACAGCACTGTTTTGCCTGGGCTGCGACGGACGCTCGTCGTGGCCACCGCGGTCATTTCGACCGCATGCGCCAACGAGGCGCCCATCGGGCCTGATTCAGGGCCGGGGTTGGACCCACACCGCACGCCGACACTGGCGACATCACGGGCCCCCGAGCTTGGGACGTGCCAGAACCTGCAACCCCCCGCGGGGAGCAAGCTTGTCTTCCACGTGTACGCGGCGGGCGTGCAGATCTATCACTGGAACGGTACGGGTTGGAGCTTCGACGGCCCGTCGGCAGTGCTGTCCGCCGACGCCGGAGGGAAGAGCACCGTCGGCACCCATTACGCCGGCCCGACCTGGGAGAGCAACAGTGGTGGCACTGTGGTCGGCACCGTGTCGCAGCGCTGCACCCCGGACACTAACGCGATTGCGTGGCTGTCCCTCACGGCGAAGTCCAACGGACCTGGTATCTTCCACCGGGTGAACTTCATCCAGCGAGTGAACACGGTGGGCGGGAAGGAGCCCGCGTACGCGGGAGCGACGGG
>Ga0075420_100003630_pt1 | contig 13541 bp, 13 predicted proteins | sample SoiMetdeltSBSDD4_FD_75296 | JGI IMG/M metagenome (GOLD analysis project Ga0075420, IMG submission 75296) | Bulk soil microbial communities from a Populus tree surrounding site in Tennessee, USA - Soil MetaG P. deltoides SBSDD4 | ecosystem: Environmental > Terrestrial > Soil > Tree plantation... | reverse complement strand
ACGTCAACACAGTTGCAACACTGTTGGTTCTAGCCGATGCTCTTCAACAAATTGGGACATTTAGAATGAACCGGACGTCATCCACGCTCGCGTCGATTGCTGGTATTTTGCCAACCTACCTGTCAAGTAGCGATGCGTGGGCGAGTGACGTGATGGCGGCCACCGAAGATGGGCTCAGGTCAAACTACCTATACTTTCTTGCTGGGGGCGCACAACTTGGTTCTGCCTGGCAATCATCCATGCTGTACGCCGAGACGGCCCGACATAGTTCAGCGGTGGCCGATTGGGCGACATTCCGCCACGGCTTCGAGCCCCAGGTAGATGCCGGATTCCTCGGAATCGGCTTCGAGCCACCACCCAGAGAGAACCGACAAACGAAACAGGTTCCTGATGTGGTGATGGCGGTTGCCAGCAGTATCGCCCATCGGCGAGGGACGATTCGAATGGTCCCGCAGCTGGACGCCGGACGCGATGCAAACCACCTTCTCAGCACGGAATATTGGCGACCTCTCTGGGAGACCCTACCGGTGCACCACCTATGTATGCGGCTTGCGACTGCGAAGGGACTTGACGCGGGCGAGATTGAACGCAAGGTGACCGAAGACTATGTGTAGGCTCAAGAAATCCGGTATCGCACTATGAACGACAAAGTGCGCGTCTTCCTGAGCTCCACGATGAAGGATCTTAGAGAGGAACGACAAAGCGTCAAGAGTCTACTTGAGTCGTGGCCCGTTCAGCTCTTCGTGTCCGAAGATTACGCACGACCTGAAGAGCCGCGCGACATCGTTCTTGACGAAGTTTCTCGATGCGATATCTTTATCCTCATTATCGGAGAGAGGTACGGCGACCCGATAGAGCGGGATAGGCTCCCGGGCTCGGTATTCGACGGAACCGTCTCGGCTACCCATGGTGAGTTCTTGAAGGCTCGTGAGCTAAGGAAGCCGATTCTAGTCTTCGTCAAGGAACCTGCGGAGCGGGACGAAAGAGCTCAACGATTCTTAGAAAGTGCTAGAGGCTTCTTTCGCACGACGCACCTGGCGGATTTCCAAGATAGACCATCGCTGGTGTCCGGGCTCGCCGAGGCGCTCGGCGACCTCATAACGCGTCTTGTTCGCAATAGCTATGTGCCGCCTTGGCGGGCTGAACCCAATCTCCTAATTGTTGAGGACCGCTTCCAGGTAGGAGATGCTAGCGCTCGAGTCCTCGGGCATGCCATCCAGACTGGAAAAGGGCAGTGTATCGGGCTCTTCGCGGGGCAGACCGCCGACGTGATGTTTGACTCGTTCTTTAGAATGTACAATCGTGAGGCAATGGAGAATCTCTCTGCCACTCAGTTCTTCTCGGTGTCGGAGCACTTCGGGATCGACAGGACAAGTAGATTCTCCTACTGGAACTGGTTTAAGGAATCGTTCTTTGATCGCGCCGCATCGCGGTGGGGGATCGATATTCCAGGCGAGCATCGTCGGCTGGTCCCAGGGACCATCACGAGCGACAGCCTGGCTAGTTTTCTCAGGACCTATGACCAAGAGTTGGCTCGGAATGTTGTAGAGGTACAGTTCATCTCGGCAGCTCCGAATGGCCAGATCGCATGTATCGATCCGAACTACGGCGGAATGTCAGTCAATCAACTACTAAATATGGGAACGAGCCTCGTTCAGTTTTCGAGGGAGACGGCGGACTACCTGAAGCCACCGAGCCCTCTTGATCAGGACGTTACCATCGGACTCAAGCATCTTTTCGGCCGCACCCGGAATAAGCGTCTCGTCGTGCCCACCTTTGGAGCCGAGAAGGTGGAGCTGGTCCGGAGAATGATCCTCGGTCCGATCGCGGCAGACTTTCCCGCGAGCCTGGTTGGCAGCTTCCAGCCAATTAAGGACCTGCTCCTAATTGTCGACAAATCGGCGGCAAGTGGGTTGCCGGACAACTTTGGTCGTTATGTGAGGTTGGTAACCCTTGATGAGTGGATAAGCATGTCTTGGGAGTAGGACTAAGAGGAGTGACTTGAATGGCGGTCCTGGGCGTAGCCTCAAACGGAACGGATAGCGCGGGATGCATAGTTAGCGACGGGCGACTGGTCTGTGCGGCCGAGGAAGAGCGATTCAGTCGCGTTAAGGGTGACGGTTCGTTCCCCGTAAATGCTATTCGTTGGTGCCTCGAAAGTACTGGCTTGGGAGCGGCTGACATAGAGCACATCGCCGTGTCCTGGAACTATGATCGATATGCGCCAACTTCAAGCGCTCAGAATGCGGTGGTCGGCCACTATCGGGCCCTCGCCGAGTCGGGGATTCGAGTTGACTGGGCCCGTCTGGGACAGCACGTTGCTAAGTATCAACCAACCAGATTCCACGAGGAACTCCGGATGGCATTTCCCCGACTGGGATCAAGACCCGTGATGTTCTTTAATCACCATGACTCACATGCTGCAAGCAGCTTCTTCTTCTCAGAGTTTGATCGGAGCCTTATTCTAGTTATGGACGAGAAGGGCGAGGATGCCTGCCTCTCTCTTTACCTAGGCATTGGCAACCAGCTACGACTGTTGAAGCGGAGAAAAGTGCCACATTCTCTCGGACTATACTACGCTTCGGCTACCGAGTACTTGGGGCTGAGGCCCTTCCGGGACGAAGGCACGTTTATGGCGTTGGCGAGCCACGGGGAGGTGGAGCCGCAGATTCTTCAATTCCTCACTGAGACTGTGTTGCCAGCTGACGCACTGGGGCTCCCCACCATGTCGCCGGACCTCATATCGGGGAGGGTGTTCGATTACGAGCGGAACATGGGCCTGTACACCGCCAAGATGGAAGAAGCGCTGACCGGACTGGGCGTAGATCGCAGAGCACCCTCGGCGAGCTTTACAGACCGACATAAGAATTTCGCATGCGCCGTGCAGCGACGACTGGAGGACATAGTTTCAGGCTTTGTGGCCACCTACATTCGGGAGCAGCAGTTGGACGCCCTATGCGTCGCGGGAGGGGTGGCGCTTAATTGTAAACTCAATGGCCGGCTAGCACTAATTGACACAATAGGAGGAGAGCCGATACGCTTCTTTGCCCCGCCTTGGTGCGGGGACGCTGGCGGTGCGCTTGGTGCGGCGATCTTGAATCCAAGTACCAGGCGCACCGAGCGGTCGGTGGCCCAGTTTCGGCCTTCGATCGAGACTGTTGCCTTGGGACCCGAGTACTCGGCGGAAGAAATCACGGTTGCCCTACGCGCAAGTGGCGTCACATTTCGGATCTCAGATGATCCGGCGGCGGACGCGGTCGCGAGACTCGCTAACGGTGAGGTTGTCGGCTGGTTCCAGGGGCGAGCCGAGTTCGGTCCACGCGCGTTAGGGCAAAGGAGTATCGTGTGTGATCCTCGGCTTGTTAGTGCCGTCGGCGTCCTGAACGCTCGCATCAAACGTCGTCACGAATTCCAGCCGATGGCCCCCTCCATTCTGTTAGAGGAGGCACACCGATACTTCGGGTCATTGCGCGCCGAAGCGAGATTCATGGCAACAGCATTCCTGGCGAAACGACGCTCGGTCAAGGAAATACCAGCGGCAATTAATAGCGCCGATATGACCGTTAGGCCGCAACTGGTTGAGAAGAGGGAGGGCTGGCCATATAGACGGCTACTCGAGCTTTGGCACCGTCGATCGGGTGTTCCCGCGTTGCTGAACACATCATTCAACCGTCATGAGCCGATCGTCCAATCGCCCAGCGACGCAATACGAACGGCTATTGCCAGCGGTCTTGATTCGCTGGTTATAGGTCGGCATCTTGTCAATTTGCACGACTATACTCAAAAGATCTAGGATATGCCAGCTAACCCTCGTTGTAGCGCTGTTCGAAGGCTGCGATGCGTTCGGTGAGGGTGGCGAGGTCGTCCATGACGTCTGGTGAGTAGCTTGCGTTGGACGACTGAGTAGTAGATCTCGACCTGGTTGAGCCAGCACGCGTGTACCGGCGGGTGGATCATGGAGCGTTGGGTAGGCGTCGTTAGGCCGCTTCGCGGCGGTCCAGCCGTTGTGCGACGAGCCGATGTCGACGATCCAAAACACGCGGCCGGCTGATGCGCAGGGTTCGATGGTCATGACCCGGTCGAGGCGTGCGTTGAACGGGACGATGCCAGTGCTGGGTTCGCTGCGGCCGAACACGCGAGCGCTGTGCACATCGTAGGCGGCCAGGTGGGCCAGAGTGCCGCTGCGAACGTATTCGTGTTCCACCAGTTGGGCGCGGTCGGGTCCGGCGGGGACGTTGGCGTGGATGTGGTGGCAGGCCCGTACGCCGGCCCTTCTCGTCGGCGCTGATGACGTAATCATCGGCGCGTAGGGCGTGGCCGTCGAACAGCCGCTGGTGGAGGTCGAGTACGCGGGGGCGTTCGAACGTCCACCAGCGGTCGACGATCGAGAGTCCCTGTCTGGGGGGTTTTGCTGACGACACGATGTCGATGCCGCGTGGGGACGTGTTCCCATCGTGGTGGTCTTGTAGCCGTCGACGACCGAGGTCTTTACCAGGGCCGGGCCTTGGCATGGTCGAGCAGCTGCATACCGACGGTGTTCCACGTGATCTGCCCTTCCTCGGCCCAGCGGGGCGGTGGGGACAGATCACGCACTGTCACCGATCGGGCCGGCGGGTGCCTAGACAATCAGACAAGATCATGTGCACGCGGCTGCGCAGGTCCAAACGCGTATGTCGGCGGGTAGTCTCGCCGCCGACCGCCTGATCATCTGGTGACCCACCCCGCCAACGACTGCGCACAAGGTCGTAAGATCGGTAGGCGGCGCGGCGTTCATCGTAACAGCGGCAGCCGCAGCGGCCACTGGCCCTGTGTCCTTACTCGAGAGGTTCCGTATGCTTGACCTCAACGAAGTAGTCTTGGAAGCACTCGACCTGCACAGCTCCTATGATTTGCCCACGCTGGATCTTCCAAGCGAAGGCAAGCGGATCGTCATCGCGAGTGGTAATGCTCTGCCGACCGGACGGATCATCTACGCGGACGAAGATGCAATCTTCGCTAACGAAAGTCAGTACCTGAGAGTACTGGAGAAGTATCCAGACATACTGAATGCAACCGTTATATCGGCGTCAGGAGGCAAGCATGCCCCGGCAGCAGTACGAGATATGTTACAAAGGGGAATCAAGACAACCTTGTTGACCTGCAATCGAGAGTCACAGGCAGCGGGTTTACTGCCGTCAGAAGCCGTTATAGTGACGCGAGCGCGCGTGGAGCCGATCACATACAATACATCCACATATCTCGGGATGATTCTTGCCAAGACCGATGAGAAACCGTCGACGATCAAAGATCACATCCTTTCAAACGTTCAGTCCCTCATTCCCGATCTATCAACCTACAAGGCATTTTTTCTGCTCGTACATTCCAAGTTTGAGATCGAACGTGAGATGTTCGTGACAAAATTTGACGAACTCTTCGGAGGCCGGCTCCTTGGCAGGTGCTATACGCCAGAGCAGACACTCCACGCAAAGACGGTTGTACCTTGGGAACACGAGCTGTTTATCAGCTTTGGTTTCGAGAATGAGTACTTTGGGGATGACCGCCTGACCATTCCTCTCCCTCCAGATGCGAATTTCGGCGCGATGTTGTCTGTGGGCTATTATGTCATTGGTCGTATCCAGGCGCAGTTTCCTGCCTGGTTCAAGGCCAATGCTGCTGCCTATGAGCTATTGCAGAGTCAGCTCTTCGAGAGGTTCCGCGAACCCAATCTGGGCCAAACTGGGTCGCGATCGTTTACGGAGGGCTGAGTGCCGTCGGATCGGGTTGTAGACGCCCTCATCCACTCGAAGATCGCCATTCGGGGTTCGCATCTTACAACGACCGTTTGGTCAATGCCCGGCCAGGACACGAGATCGCGGACACCGAAATCCTGCTAGCGGACAAGCCCTCGCCATGCATTTCGGTCGCCGGGCCGACGCCGACACCGTCGTCGCCGTCCTCGAGCAACTCGCCACGCAACAGGTGCACCGCGGCATCTGCGGATGGACAACGGGCCCGAGCCGATCGCCTGGGCGTTGCGAGACCGGTGCCGCCTGACCGGTGCGGGCACCCGTCTACATCGAACCCGGCTCGCCGTGGGAGAACCCGTACGTCGAGTCGTTCAACGGCCGGATCCGCGACGAACTGCTCAACGAGGAGTTCGGCTCGCTGACCGAGGCCCAGGTCCTTGTCGAGGCCTGGCGTATCGAGTGCAACAGCTACCGGCCCCACTCCGCCCTCGCCGGCCGGACCCCCGACGAGTACACCGGCAGTGGAACACCATCAGCCAGCCAGCACTCTCATGACAGCTGGAACACCAAACGGGGTCCCGTCAGTCCCGGTGGGCGGTAACCGCCTCGGCCGCCAGATCACCCACGGTCACCGTCCGCACCACCCTGTGCCTGGCCACTACCATCACGGTCAACGCCGCCGGCGAGTCGAACCGGGTCACCGACCCGTCGGACCGGTTCCAGCAGACCAACTTCGACCAGGCCGTCCGGGTGGTCAGCCAGTCCCGTAGCAAGGGGCACCTATGTCGCGCACATCACTACCTCCACGTACGACCTGGTCGGCCGGCTAACCGGACAGAGCAACTGTCCGGCCACCAGCCGCGATGACCTAGACCCGGCGGTCAACCACCGAGGTTGTACGAGTATTCGTCGGGCGTCCAGACGTACTTAGTGATCTCGCAGCGGCGGGTCACACTGCGCACCGGCCGACATCGGAGGCCCTCGGTGGCGGCGCGCACGACATCGGGCGTCGGACAGCGAGATCGGACACAGCACGTGACACTGTGTCTCCCCGAGCGGCGGGGCGCGGTCAGAACAGCGAGGTCACTCGCCGCGGCGTTGGCGAAGTTCGGCCAGTGCCTCGGCGAGGATCGCGGCACCGTCCTCGTCGCTACGGCGTTCCTTGACGTACGCGAGGTGTGACTTGTACGGCTCTGTACGCGGCCTCGTTGGTGGGTTCGCCTGGTCCCGCCCGGCGGGGAGGCCGCACTTGGGACAGTCCCACGTGGACGGCGGCGGGGCCTCGGCCGAGAACGACGGCTCGATCGAGTGCCCGTTGGCACACCAGTAGGTGATGGGGCGGCGAGGGGCCGGTTCACAACGCTCGGGAGGCCGGATCGGGCCGGACCCGACGCGTGTGCCTCGGATGGCGCTGCCACTTGCCACGTGCTTGCTCCTGTCGTCGGGGGGTACGTCGACAGCTCGGGGCGGCTCGAACGGCGCGCGCGTCGAACACATTGCGCGCGGCCCGCAATGGACCGCGCGGATGAGTCTAGGACCTTATGGCGGGGTTACACAGCACCCGTATCGGCCAGCTTCAGCCACAATCCCATGCCGACGATGGCTGCGAACCAGATAATGCCGACCATAACCGTATAACGGTCCAGGTTCTTCTCAGCGACCGACGAACCGGCCAGGCTGGTCGAGACGCCGCCACCGAACATGCTCGACAGGCCGCCGCCCTTGCCGCGGTGCAGCAGGATGAGCAGCGTGAGCAGGATGCTCGTCAGGAACAGCAAGGCGATCATCAGGTAGGCGAACCAGATCGGCATGGCGGAGTCGATCCTCCCAGTCAGTGCGGCAGCGGGTCCAGCATACCTACGCGGTCACGACGAGCTACCGAGGCCGAGCGCGCAGAGGTCGGGCTGGCCGAAGGCGGGGTGAATGAAGCCGCCCCGGACGTTCGAGCCGGCGAACCGCAATGCCTTCATGTACAGCATCGGGATGATCGGGGCCTGCTCCTGGATCTTCTGGTCCAGCTCGCCCCACAGCCGGTACTGGGCGTCGAGGTCGGCCTCGGCCATCGCCGCCTCGATCATTTCGTCGACCGACTTGTCACGGAAGTTCGAGAAGTTCTTGTTCCCGGTCGCGCCCTCGCCGGTCGGGATCACGCCGCTGCTGAACAGCGGCGGGATGACCGCCGAGCCGTTCGCCCAGTCAGCGACCCAGCCGGCCCACATCACGTCGTAGTCGTTCTTCGGGTTGCCGATGGCCGCGTCGAAGTAGTCGAGGCAGGTCGCGCCCTTCGGGCACGTCTCCCCCGGGCCGACCGGGGGCTGGACCGGTACCGCCTGGGTCGCGATGCCGACCCGCTGGAACGACTCGATCACGGTCTGGACGAGGCGCCGGCGCACCGGGCTGTCCGGGTACGCGAGCCGGATCCGGTCCCGGCATGGCTTGCCCGCCGCTCGCGCCTCTTCCAGCAGCTGGATCGCGCGGTCGCGGTCGCCCTCGGGCTTGGACTTGGTGCTGTAGAGGTCGAACACCTTGTGCGAGCGCAGCTGCGGCGAAATGATCGACGTCGCCAGCTCGCCGAACATCTGGCCGCCCATCGCACTGCGGAACTTCCGCTTGTTCACCGCGTACTCGAGCGCCTGTCGGCAGCGGACGTCCGTGATGCGCGCGGTGTTGATGGCGAAGTACCGCACACCGCTGAACGTTCCGGTGATCATGCGCTTGGACAGCTGGTCGTCGTTGACGATCTGCTGGACGAAGTTCGGCGCGATGTCGACGTCGAACAGCACCGTGTTGCGTGCCTCGCCCTGGTCCTGCACGAGGGCGTTGGTCACCTTGGGCGTGTTCGAGTCGAGCACGATCTCGATGCGGTCCGGGTACGCCTTGCGTACCGAGTCCGTCGACGAGCTCCAGTGCGGGTTCCGTTCCAGGGAGACGTGCTTGGCATCGGACTCGGCGATCTTGTACGGCCCGGTGGCGAACGGCTTGTGGTCGTACGCCTCCTTGTCCGCGTCCTTGCCCAGCGGCACGGGCGCGAACACCGGCAGCGCCACCGCGTAGCCGAAGTCGCCCATCGCCTGCTTCAGCCGGAACCGGATCGTGCTCTGGTCGACGCAGGTGACCGAGTCGAGGCCCTCGTTGGTTCCGCGCAGCGGGCCCTTGTAGGGCTCGGGGTTGTCGGCGAGCAACTGCCGCGGGTACTGCAGGCCGCTGGTGAACAGGTCGGAGAAGTTGCGCTCGACGCCGTACTTGACGTGCTCGCACGTGACGAGGCTGCCGTCCTCCCAGCGCAGGCCCTTCTTCAGCGTGAAGTCCCACTCGCGGCGGTCCGCGCTCGGCCGGCCGGTGTCCGTGGCGAGGTCGCCGACGATCTCGCTGGCGCCGCTACCGGCTTCGGACTTGACGGTCGTCAGCGTGCGCGTGATCAGGCGGCTGACGTTGGCGTCCAGCGCCGCGGCGATCTTCTGCGGGTCGAGGTGCTCGGGCAGGACGCTGACGACGACACGCAGCGTGCCGCCGCGCTCGGGCGGCTGGGGACGGTTCGACGCGTCCGCCGTGTCGCAGGCCGCGATCGCGGCCAGGGCCACCACGGCGATACCGGCAGCCGCCAGTCGCCGGAACCGAGTGCGGTGCATTTTTGTCCTCACGCCAAGCTGATGGGGGTTCGGCCAGCAATACTCTAGGACGCGTTGCTGGTCTGCGTGAACACGCCCACCCACCCGCAACCGTGAGTCAGACGATCACAGCACGGCGTGTTCGCGATACCGACAAATCTGTACGAACTCGTCGGCGTCGATGCTGGCCCCACCCACGAGCGCGCCATCGATGTCGGCCTGGGCCATGATGCCGGCGATGTTGGCCGCCTTGACGGAGCCGCCGTACAGGATCCGGACGCGATCGGCGACACCGCCGTGCCGCTCGCCGAGGCGGGCGCGCAGCGCACCGATGACCTCCTGGGCATCTTCGGGCGTCGCGGTCTTGCCGGTGCCGATGGCCCAGATCGGCTCGTACGCGATGACGACCTTCTCGACCTCCTCCGCCGTGCGTCCCTCCAGCGCCGCGTCGAGCTGCGTCACGGTGTACGGCACGTGCGCGCCCTCCTCGCGGATCTCCAGACCCTCGCCGACGCAGAGGATCGGGGTGATGCCGTTGCCGAGGGCCGCCTTCACCTTCGCGTTGACGAGCTCGTCGTCCTCGTGGTGGTAGGCGCGCCGCTCCGAGTGGCCGACGACCACGTACGCGCAGCCGAGCTTGGCGAGCATCGACCCGGAGATGTCGCCGGTGTACGCGCCGGCCGCGTGCGGAGACAGATCCTGCGCGCCGTACCCGATCAGCAGCTTGTCGCCGTCGACCAACGTCTGCACGCTGCGGATGTCCACATACGGCGGCAGTACCACCACCTCGACGTCGCTCAGCTGCTGCTCGGTGAGGCTGAACGCGAGCTTCTGCACGAGCGCGATCGCCTCGAGGTGGTTGAGGTTCATCTTCCAGTTGCCGGCCATAAGTGGCCGGCGCACAGTGCGTGCCATCTATTCCTCTCGGGTCTTCGCGCCGACCGAAGGTCCAGGCGCCTGAGGCATGCTAGCCTCCAGCGCGGCAAGGCCCGGGAGCGTCTTGCCCTCCAGAAACTCCAGCGACGCACCGCCGCCGGTCGAGATGTGCCCGAAGGCGTCCTCCGGGATGCCCAGCGCGCGCACCGCCGCGGCCGAGTCCCCACCGCCGACGACGGTCAGACCGTCCACTTTGGTGATTGCCTCGGCCACGCCACGGGTACCGGCGGCGAACCGCTCGAATTCGAACACGCCCATCGGCCCGTTCCAGAACACGGTACGGGCGCCGGCCAGCGCGGCGTCGAACTCCGTCACCGTGGCCGGACCAACGTCCAGCCCCATCTCTTTGGCGGAGATCGCGTCCGCGGCAACGACCCGCGCGTCCGCGTCGGCCGCGAAGCGGTTTGCGGCGACGATGTCCACCGGCAGCACGATCTTCTCGCCGGCCCGGTCGAGCAGCTCCCGGCAGGTGTCCACGAAGTCCGCCTCCAGCAGGGAGGTACCGACCTCGAGTCCGCGCGCCTTCAGGAAGGTGAAGCACATGCCCCCACCGACGAGCAGACGGTCCACTGTGGGCAGTAGCGTCTCGATGACAGCGAGCTTGTCGGAGACCTTCGAGCCGCCGAGCACCACGACGTACGGCCGGTCCGGGTTCCCGGTGAGCCGGCGCAGCACCTCGAGCTCCCGCACGACGAGCAGGCCCGCGCAGTGCGGCAGCCGAGCCGGTACGTCGTACACGCTGGCATGCTTGCGGTGCACTGCCCCGAACGCATCGTCCACGTAGGACTGTGCCAGCGCCGCGAGCGCGTCGGCGAACGCGGCCCGCTCGACCTCGTCCTTGCTCGTCTCGCCCGGGTTGAACCGCAAGTTCTCCAGCAGCGCCACCTGCCCGTCGGCCAATCCATCCACAGTGGACCGCGCCGACTCGCCCACGGTGTCGGTGGCGAAGGCGACCTCCGCGCCGAGCAGCTCGCCCAGCCTTAGCGCCACCGGAGTGAGCGACTTCGCCGGATCAGGCCGCTTCGGCCGGCCCAGGTGGGAACAGAGGACAACGCGGGCGCCGGCATCCGTCAAGGCCCGCACCGTGGGCAGAACCGCCCGGATACGGCCGTCGTCGGTGATCGCGCCCTCGTCGAGGGGGACGTTCAGGTCGACGCGGACGAGCACGCGTCGACCGGCGACCCCCTCGGCGAGCAGGTCGGCGAGCGTACGCATCAGAGCGTGGCGCCGATGTACAGCACGAGGTCGGCGAGCCGGTTCGAGTACCCCCACTCGTTGTCGTACCAGCCGACGATCTTCACCTGGTTGTCGATCACCTTGGTGAGACCGGAGTCGAAGATGCACGACGCCGGGTCGGTGACGATGTCCGTCGACACGATCTCGTCCTCGGTGTACGTCAGCAGTCCGGCGAGCGGCCCGTTCGCGGCGGCCTTGAACGCGGCGTTGACCTCGTCGACGCTCGTGTCGCGGGAGACGGTGGCCGTCAGGTCAGTAGCCGAGCCCGTCGGTACGGGGATCCGCAACGCGTACCCGTCGAGCTTGCCCTTGAGCTCGGGCAGGACCAGGCCGATGGCCTTCGCGGCGCCGGTGGACGTCGGCACGATGTTCAGCGCCGCGGCGCGGGCGCGCCGCAGGTCCGGGTGCGGGCCGTCCTGCAGGTTCTGGTCCTGGGTGTACGCGTGGATGGTGGTCATCAGCCCGCGCTCGATCGTGAACGACTCGTGCAGCACCTTGGCCATCGGCGCGAGGCAGTTCGTCGTGCAGGAGGCGTTGGAAATGATCGTGTGCCTCGCCGGGTCGTACGTCTGCTCGTTGACTCCCATCACGAGCGTGACGTCCTCGTTCTTGGCCGGCGCCGAGATGATGACCTTCTTCGCCCCGTTGTCGGCGTGCGTCCGCGCCTTGTTCGCGTCCGTGAACAGACCGGTCGACTCGATGACCACGTCCGCGCCCACGTCACCCCACGGCAGCTTGGCCGGATCGCGCTCCGCGAACGCCTTGAAGCTGTGGCCGCCGACGGTGATCTCGTCCGCCGTCGCCTTCACCTCGTGCGGCAACCGACCCAGGATGCTGTCGTATTTGAGCAGGTGCGCGAGCGTGGTGTTGTCCGTGAGGTCGTTGACGGCGACCAGTTCGATGTCCGCCCCGGACGCGAGCACCGCGCGGTAGAAGTTGCGGCCGATCCGGCCGAAGCCGTTGATGCCAACCCGGATGGTCACAGGTGCCAACTCCTTGGAATATGTACGCCGATGAATTCGCCGGCCTCGTCGCCGTGCCCGGTTTCGACCCTAGCCGAGCATCGGGTACGCCCCTGCGGCGGGGCGGTCCGGTATCCTGAGATCATGACCCAGCGGGGGCAGGACATCCGCGACGAGACCGAGCAGATGCTCGCCGCCGCCGGCATTGTCGTCACCGACGAGGGCCGGGCTCGGGCTCGGAGCCGGCTGCGGGCAGCCGAGGAACGGATGACGCCCGAGGCGTGGGAACGGCTGGACGAGCGCTACCACCACACCGACGCCGCGTGACCGACCTGCCGATAAAGGTGGTCCTGGACGCGACCGCCGTGATCGCGTACGCCAGGGGCAGTGTTGCCGTCGGCGAGGTCATCGCCGAGATCACCGACGAGGATGCCGCCTTCGCCATCCCGGAGATCAGCCTGATCGAGGGCGCCCGACGGCTCGAGGTGGACCAATGGTCGATCCTGGATCTGTTGATCAGCCATTCGCATTGCGTTCGTCTCGAGTTGCCCGCCAACTGGCGAGACGCGGCGTTCGCCGCCCAGCTGCTCGACGGCACGAGCCGGGCGGTGGCGATGCTGGCCGCCGTCGACACCCGGGCGTACCTGCTGACCGCTGAGCCGGAGGTCTTCGGTGGCGACGACGCTCTACTGGTGATCGGAATCTAGGCGCGGGGCAGGAAGTCAAGCGCGAGTCGGCGGCCGACGTAGTCCACGACCGACGTCGCTTCGGGAATCTGCTCGTCGTCGGTCCAGCCGGCCGGTTCGAACCGGAGGCCGCGCAGGCGCTCGACGATCAGCTCGACCGGTACGCCGTACTGCAGGGCGAGCGAGGTGACGATCGAGAACGCCTCCGCCAGCCCGGACAGCGTCGAGCCGTGCTTGCCCATCCGCAGGAAGATCTCGGCGGGCCGGCCGTCGGCCTGGACACCGGCCGTGAAAGTGCCCTCGGCACCGCCGACTTCGAACGACACCGTGTACGCCGGGCGGGTGCGTGGGAGCCGCGACTCGGACGCGACAACGGCCGACCGAGGC
>Ga0075420_100003629_pt1 | contig 13545 bp, 13 predicted proteins | sample SoiMetdeltSBSDD4_FD_75296 | JGI IMG/M metagenome (GOLD analysis project Ga0075420, IMG submission 75296) | Bulk soil microbial communities from a Populus tree surrounding site in Tennessee, USA - Soil MetaG P. deltoides SBSDD4 | ecosystem: Environmental > Terrestrial > Soil > Tree plantation... | reverse complement strand
CACGAGTTCGCCGACGTGCTGAAGACCGGCAGGACTCATCTCCAGGACGCCGTGCCGATGACGCTCGGTCAGGAGTTCGGCGGCTACGCAGCCAACGTCGCGCGCGGCGGTGAGGACGTGGCCCACGCCTCGGAACAGCTCAAAGAGCTGAATATCGGCGCCACCGCCGTTGGCACGGGTCTCAACGCGGGCGAGGCCTTCGAGAAACGGGTCGTCACCATCCTCAGCCGGGACACGCGCTTCGCCCTGCGCACCGCGAAAAACCGGTTCCGCGTGACGCAGAGCATGGGGGACGTGCTCGCCTACTCGGGTGCGCTTCGACGCCTGTCGATCGAAGTTGGCAAGATCGCGTCGGATCTGCGACTCCTCAGCATGGGGCCGCGCGCGGGCATCGCTGAGATCGCGCTCCCGCCAGTGCAGCCAGGATCATCGATCATGCCGGGAAAGGTGAACCCGTCGATCCCGGAGATGGTGAATCAGGTGTGTTTCCAGGTGATGGGATGCGACCTGACCGTTGCCGTGGCTGCGGAAGCCGGTCAGCTCGAGCTCAACGTCATGATGCCGGTCATTGCCTGGAACACGCTGCACGCGACGCGCATCATGCGCGAAGCGATGCGCACGCTGCAGGACAAGTGCATCGCGGGCATCCGTGCCGATCGCGAACGCAGTCGAGAATTGCTCGATCGCAGTACTGCGGTGGCCACGGCGCTGAGCCCGTACATCGGGTACGAGGCAACCGCGGAAATTGCGAAGGAGTCTGTGCGGACGGGGCGGCCCATTCACGATCTCGTGCGGGAGCGGCGCCTGCTGTCGGAACGCGAGCTGGCCGACATTCTCTCAGTGGAAGCCATGACTTCCCCGGGTGTCGCCGGATCGAGAAAGGAACGAGCGCATGACACGGCAGACCATGGCGATCCTGCTGCTGGCGCTGGCAGGAAGCGGCGTGGCGGTCGCGCAACAGCAACAGCACGGAAGGCTGTTTCTACCCGAAAACCTCGGGCTGCTCGAGGGTCCGGATCGCGAAGTCTGGCAGCGGCCCGATCAAGTCATGGACGCGCTGCGGATCGCCGACGGCAGCGTGGTCGCTGACCTCGGCGCCGGCAGCGGCTGGTTCACCATCAGGCTCGCCAGGCGTGTCGGGCCGAACGGAAAGGTCTACGCGGAAGACATTCAGCGCGAGATGATCGACGCCATCGATCGACGGCGGAAGAGAGAGGGGCTGCGCTGGGTCGAGCCCATTCTGGGAACGGCGTTGGATCCACGACTGCCCGCGGGAAAGGTCGATGCCGTGCTGATCGTCGATTCGTATTACGAGATGGAAGAACCGGTCGTGCTGCTTCGTAACGTCGCCAAATCGTTGAAGCCGGGTGGACGCATTGGGATCGTCAACTACACCAAGGCCGGATTCGGACCTGGTCCGCCCATGGAGGAACGTGTCGATCCGTCAGTGGTGATCCGCGACGCCGAAGCGGCAGGTCTGCGCGTTGTCGCGCGTTCGGATTTCCTGCCGTTTCAGTACATGCTCGTTCTCGAGAGGGCCGACTCGCGCGCCCGATGATCCCGGTTCCGGCATTCTTCTCCGATTACCAGGCGCGCGTGGACGCCGAACTGCGGACACTCGTGCCGTCCGAGGGTGAGCCAGTCCAGCGTTCGATGGCGTATACGCTTCATGCGCCCTCGAAACGTGTCAGGCCTGTTCTGACGATGTTGTCGGCGGAACTGTGTGGCGAAACGCCGGCCAAGGCTCTCGCTGCCGCCGCCGCAACCGAGCTCGTGCACGCCGCGTCGCTGATCCTCGACGATCTGCCGTGCATGGACGACGCCCCGCTCCGAAGAGGGCTGCCGGCGAATCACCGCGAGTTCGGTGAAGCCGTCGCGATCCTTGCGGCGTTCGGTCTTTTGAATCTCGCGTTCGGGACCATCTCGCGCCAGTACGAGCCCGCTTTGGCCTCCCGGCTGAACCGGCTCCTCTCGGAGGCCGTCGGCACCGATGGCTTGATCGGCGGCCAGGCGCTCGATCTGCTGGCAACCGATCAGCAGATCAGCTTCGAGATCCTGGAACGGATTCATCGTGGCAAGACGGGCGCGCTGTTCAGCGCCTCCGCAACGGCGGGTGCCTTGACCGCTGGAGCGAATGCAGACGTCATTGCCGCGTTGTCCGCGTTCGCCAAGAACCTCGGACTCGCCTTCCAGATCATCGACGATCTGCTCGACGTCGAAGGCAATCCCGCGGAGACGGGCAAAGCCGTTCGGGTGGACGTGAAGAAGACGACCTTCGTGTCGTTCAGCGGTGTGGACGGTGCGCGGCTGCTGGCGCGTGAGCTGTGTCAAACAGCCAATGGTGCGTTGACACCGTTCGGGCGGCGCGCCGATCGATTGCGCGAGCTCTCTGCGTTCGTGGCGGGCAGGAACGTCTGACGTGACAAGCACCGGGCAGGATCGCGACCGCAACGGCAGCCACACCGAAGCCGACATCGACGAGCTTCGCCAGCGTCTTCGCTCGCTCGGTTATCTCGATGCGGGCGTCGATCGGTTCGTCCTGGGGTCTGCCCGGGAAACGCGCACACCGTCGGCGATTGCGCTGCTGTCGAGCCTCCGGATCGGCGCGCTCGGCGGACTCCTGCTCGGACCCGCTGCGGTCGTCGGACTCGGCGGGCGCATGCCCGGCCTGATCACCAGCACGCAGGACGCGATCGTCCTGGCTGTCTACCTGATCTCGTTCTTCGCGATCGCGACGTCCGCAGCGGCATTCGTGGCGTGCCTCGCGGTTGCCTGGATGGCGAGGCGAATGGGCACGGAAATGTCAAACCGTGCCCGTCGCCTATCGGTCGCAGCAGGCATCGTCGTCACGCTCATCTGTCTCGTCTATCTGACGCTGTGGTGGCAGACAGCGAGCGCGGGCCTTGGCTGGTCGGCGCCCGTGCGGACGATGCTGGCGCTGGCGGTGGCGGTTGGAATCAGCCTGCTGCTTGGCCATGCGGTGACCGTCACGGCACTGGCCGTAATCGTCGCAAGCTCCGGACACAGTTTGCAGGTGCCGGGTGTTCCCGGATCGTCCTGGGGCACGTCGCTGGCGGCCGGAGCGCTGGGGTTCGTGGGCGCCGCGGTACTTCTGGTCGCGACTGCCCCAGCCGAGAGCTCACAGACACACACGCCGGCGCTCACCGTCGTTCCAAGTGGCGTTCGCGTACGCGTGCTCGCGATCGACGGTCTGGATCCGGCCGTCTTCGAAGAGCTGCGAGCGGCGAAACAGGTGCCTTTCCTTTCTGCGGTCTTCGGCGCGGCAAGTGCTTCGCTGAACCTGCCAATCACGGAAACGGATCGCCGCGATCCGGCGCGTGCGTGGACGACGATTGCGACGGGACAGCCGGTCGAGCGGCATGGCGTGTACGGACTCGAGACCAGGCGCGTCGCGGGCGTTCAGGGACGCGTGCCGCTCGAGCGAACGGCCGCACGCGTCGTGAGCGCCGCAACCGATCTGCTTCGCTTGACGACGCCTTCGGTCGCCAGCGGGACGGAGCGTCAGGAAAAGACGTTCTGGGAAGTGGCGTCCGAAGCCGGCCTCCGGACCGTCGTTGTCAACTGGTGGGCCACATGGCCGGCTCCCACAGGATCCGGAATCGTGATCAGCGATCGCGCCACGCTGCGGCTCGAGCGCGGTGGAGCACCCGATGCGGAGATCGCACCGGCCGACACATATGAACGGCTGCGTCAACGTTGGCCGGCTATCAAGGCCCAGGCCGCCGACCTCGCCACGCGTGCGCTCGGATCTTCGATCGCAACACCGGAACTCCGTCCTCTGCTCCAACGATCGCTCGAGCTCGATGCCGATCAGATCGCACTGGCGTCCGAGGTTGCCGGCGAGACCACGGATCTCGTCGCCGTCTACCTGCCTGGACTCGACATCGCCCAGCACGCGCTGCTCAGCCCGGCCGATGGTCAATCCGCGTCCGCATCTGCCCTGTCGCAGCGGTTGCAGGCAATCCGCGACTACTACGTCGCGCTCGATCGACTCCTCGCGCTGACCGCGGTCGCTTCGCCGAATGAAGTGCTATTCGTCGTCACGGCCCCCGGCAGAGTGGCCGGCGGCGGCGAAGGGCGCCTCGCCGCGCGCGGACCAATCGTCCGAGACCGCGCAGTCGTTCAGGGGCGGGTGACCGACGTCAGCCCGACAATCTTGTACGCACTCGGCGTTCCGGCGAGCCGGGAGACCGCTGGGGCACCTCTGCTCGGGTTGTTCAGCGACGCGTTTACGACGCGGTATCCCGTCCGGCACGTCCTGACGTATGGACGGCCGTCGAATCGGCCGTTGGAGCGCCAGGGCCAGCCGCTCGATCAGGAAATGATCGATCGACTGAGGAGTCTTGGCTATGTGAGGTAGAACCGGTTTGACGGTGAGTCGTGGTCCGTGGTTCGTGGTTCGAAGGGCCTCTTGCTACGACTTGGCGTTGCGAGCGACGAGCGACGAACGACGGACAAGTGCTAGGAAGATGGCTGAACGAAACGCCAGACGGCTGGCAGGATCGTGGCCGCGAGCAGAACCTTGATGATGTCGGCCGGCACGAACGGATAGAGGCCGGTGCGCAGCGCGGCGTCGAGACCGAGGGGAGCAGGCTGTGCGAAGAACGCGAGCCACGAGACGCCAAACGCAAACACGACCGCAAGGCCGCTGGTCATGGCAATCACCGACGTCAGGTAGTGGCGATCGAGCCCACGTTCGGCGAGACGGCCGGTGAGGTACGCTGCAAACGGGTAGCTGATGAGGTATCCGCCCGTCGGACCCAGCAAGCGCAGGAATCCCTGCGGCAGCACTGCTGACGCAGCAAACACCGGAAGGCCTACGATGCCGGCGGCGAGGTATAGAACCTGGCTGGCCATGCCCAGCCGCGAGCCGAGCGCCGCCCCGCCGAGCAGGACGACCATTGGCTGCAGCGTGAACGGCACTGGCGTGAAGGGCAAGGGGATGGAAATCTGTGCGGCGGTTGCGGTCAACGCTGACACGAACAAGACGGCCGCGACGCGAATCGGCGTCGTCAGATCGTGTCGCGCGGCCAGCGTGCCGAGCAGCGTTCCTGTGTTGGTCATTCCGCTTCCTGTTCCTTCAGTCAGGTAGGGTTGATTTGAGCCGGGCCCTACCACAAGGGACTGGAAATTCTACTGTATGCGTACAGCACTGACAATCGCGGGCAGCGATTCGGGCGGCGGCGCCGGGATTCAGGCCGATCTCAAGACATTCGCCGCGCACGGCGTGTTCGGAACGTCGGCCATCACGGCCGTGACAGCGCAGAACACGCTGGGCGTCGACACCTGGCTGGCGATGCCATCAGATCTCGTCACCGCTCAAATCGAAGCCGTCGCCGGCGACATCGGTGCGGACGCCGTCAAGGTAGGCATGCTCGCAAATGCGGCGATCGTCGAAGCCGTTTCCGCCGCCATCGCCGAGCTCGACCTGCCGCTGGTCGTTGTCGACCCGGTCATGATCGCGAAAGGCGGCGACCGGCTGCTCCACGAAGAAGCTGTCGAAGCGATCCGAACGGTGCTGCTCCCTCGAGCGCACATCGTGACGCCGAACATTCCAGAGGCGGAGGTCCTTGCAGGCACGCGCATCGCCTCCCTCGAAGACATGCGTGCCGCTGCCCAACGTATCCTCGAGCTCGGCCCTCGCATCGTCATCGTCAAGGGCGGTCACCTCGACGGTCCGGAGTCGATCGACGTCGTCGCCGGCGCCGCCGGAGATTTCGATGTCGCTCGCGCGCGCATCGACACTTCGAGCTCGCACGGCACTGGATGCACGCTCTCGTCAGCCATCGCGGCGAATCTCGCGCTCGGCCTCAGCGACCGGGAGTCGATCGAACGTGCGCGCGACTACCTGGATGGCGCCATCCGGCACGCGCCGGGAATCGGGCGTGGCCACGGTCCCCTGAATCACTTCTGGCGGGTATACTGAGCTGTTACGGTTTCGGCTAATGTCCGTTTCACGATTTCGCGTCGCCCCTCAGCCCCTGGACCCGGCCTCCGTCGCAGGGACCGTTTCGATCGAGGGATGCGGTGCCGTCGCCACGTTCATCGGTCTGGTCCGGAAGCACAACGCCGGCCGCGAGGTCCTTTGGCTGGAGTACGAGGCCTACGCTCCGCTTGCCGAGAAGTCGTTCGAGCGAATTGCCGTCGAAGCCGGCGAGCGCTGGCCGCAGGTGCAGCTCGCCATCCATCACCGAATCGGCCGTCTGACGATCGGTGAGGCGAGCATCGTGATCGTTGCCGCTTCGCCGCATCGCGGTGAAGCGTTCGCCGCCAGCCGTTATGCGATCGAACGGGTCAAGCAGATCTCGCCGATCTGGAAGCACGAGCACTTCGAGGGCGGCGACATCTGGATCGAGGGAGCAACGGCGGACCCGGAAGATGCGACCGCCCGGCAAGCCGCCATCGAGCGCGCATGGTCGTCACGATAAGACTGTTTGCGCGTCTTCGGGAGCTGACCGGACAGTCGGAACTGTCACGTGAATTGTCAGCTGGCGCCACAGCTGGTGCGGCGTGGCAGTCGTTGGTCCATGAGTTCCCCGCACTCGCCGATTACGGGCGGACGGTGTCCTGCGCGGTCAACGAAGAATACGCGCGGATGACAGCTGCGCTGAAGGATGGGGACGAGGTGGCGTTTCTGCCGCCCGTCTCGGGTGGGAGTTAGCGGAGTGGACGGAGACGGGGACGGAGACGGCGAGACGGAGAAGACGGAGGACACGGAACGAGCTTCAAAAACGGAGACACGGAGGCACGGAGACGCGCAGAGTGGTTAGTCGGGACTGCGAGCCGATGCCGCCGCAAGGCGGCGGGCGAACGATCGATTGCCCGAGGACGCAAGCCACGATTGCGTAAGTGAGGGTGGCTTGTGTCCTCGGGCAATCGATCGTTCGCTCGGCCCGGCCGATGGCCGGGCCGGCATCGGCTGCTGCCTCGATGCGTTGAATCCTCCGAGACCTCCGTTCCTCCGTGTCTCCGTTTTTGAAGCTCGTTCCGTTCCCTCCGTCTACCCTCCGTAGCCTCTAAGGGATAAGGACGCTTACTGTGCTCGAGAAACTCACATCCATCGAAGCTCGCTACGAGCAGTTAGCGAGAGACATCGCCAGTCCGGCGGTCCAGGCGGACTCTGCCAAGTTTCGAAGCTACTCCAAGGAACTGTCGGAAATTCAAGTGCTCGTCGATCACTCCCGGCAGTACAAGGACGTGCTGGAGCAGATCGGGACGACCCAGGAACTGCTCAAAGATCCGGACATGCGCGAGCTGGCGCAGGAGGAGTTGAAGGCGCTCGAAGCAAAGCGCGACACGCTCCAGGCCGAGATCAAGGTGCTGTTGATTCCCAAGGATCCGAACGACGAGAAGAACGTCCTGCTCGAGATCCGTGCCGGCACTGGCGGCGATGAGGCGGCGTTGTTTGCCTCCGATCTCTTCCGCATGTACTCGCGCTATGCCGAGCGGCAGGGCTGGAAGATGGATCTGATGAATCACAGCGAGAGCGGGACGGGGGGTACGAAAGAGGTCATCGCGCTCATCGAGGGGCAGAGGGTGTATAGCCGCCTCAAGTACGAAAGCGGTGTGCACCGTGTGCAGCGTGTGCCGGTCACCGAAGCGAGCGGGCGAATTCACACGTCGACGGCCACGGTGGCGGTGTTGCCGGAAGCTGAAGAAGTAGACATTCAGATCGACGCGAAGGACCTCCGCATCGACACGTTCTGTTCGAGCGGGCCAGGCGGCCAGAGCGTCAACACCACCTACTCGGCCGTCCGCGTGACGCATATTCCTACCGGGATTGTCGTGTCGCAACAGGACGAGAAGTCACAGATCAAGAACCGCGCAAAAGCGTTGAAGGTCCTGCGCTCCCGGCTGTACGAGATGGAAATGCGCAAGCAGCAGGAGGCGATTGCCAAGGATCGCAGGACGCAGGTCGGGACTGGCGAGCGGTCCGAAAAGATCCGAACGTATAACTTCAAGGAAAACCGCATCACCGACCACCGCATCGGGTTCACGATGCACCAGCTGACCGCCGCGCTCGACGGGGATATCGGCGAGCTGATCGATCAAGCGGTCACGCACTTCAACTCCGAGAAGCTGAAGCAGACCACCGAGACCGGCGAAACGAACGGGTGACCCGCCATGGCGGCGAGCCTCCTCGAATGCATCGCAGCCGCTCGCCAGACGTTAGTGACCGCCGGCATCGGCGCACTGGATGCGCCCATCGACGCGGAGGTCCTCGCGCGTCATGTCCTCGGCTGGGACCGCGCGACACTTCTCATCCGCGGCCGTGAAGCGCCGCCTGCCGGCTTCGCCGAGCGCTTCCAGAGCGTGATTGAGCGCCGTACCCGGCACGAGCCAGTTGCCCAAATCGTCGGGCATCGCGAATTCTGGGGCCTCGAATTCGAGGTCACGCGCGATGTCCTCGTTCCGCGGCCCGAGACCGAGCTGATCGTCGAGGTCGCTCTCGAGATCATCGATCGCACCCGGCAGCTCACCATCCTCGACGTCGGAACTGGAACCGGATGTCTCGCGATCTCCCTGGCGGTCGAGCTTCCCGCTGCGCGCCTGACCGCCAGCGACATCTCACCCGCAGCCCTTGCTGTGGCCCGCCGCAATGCCGAACGTCATCGGGTCGCGGATCGAATGCGCTTCATTCAATCGAACCTTCTCGACGAAGTCGAAGGCCCGTTCGATCTGATCGTGTCGAACCCGCCATACGTGCCATCAGGCGACATCCTGCCCAGAGATGTCGCGGAGTACGAGCCGCATCAGGCCTTGTTCTCAGGGCCCGACGGGCTGGACGCCCTTCGGCTGTTGATCGCCAACGGGTCGGGATACCTCACGTCCGGAGGCTCGTTGCTCGTCGAGTTCGGATTCGGTCAGGCGAATGCTGTGCGAAGTCTGGCTGCCGCTGCCGGCTGGCGCGTGATGTCGATTCGAGCGGATTTGCAGGGTATTGAGCGGGTCGGGTGCTTCTTGCTTTAGTCGTGGTCCGTAGTTCGTAGTTCGTCGCTCGAAGGGGCCTGGTCTCGCTTGCGGCCTCAGCCGGGCGGCCACTTCAGACGGCGCCCACCGAGCACGTGCAGATGGATATGAAACACGGTCTGCCCCGCCTCCGCGTTGCAGTTGAACACAGTGCGATACCCGCGGTCTGCGACGCCATTCTCCGCCGCTAGCGCTGCCGCACGCCTCACCATTTCTCCTACCAGGCCGTCGTCAGCTGACGTCAGTTCGTTCAAGCTGGCAATGTGGCGCCTGGGCACGACCAGCAGGTGCATCGGCGCCTGTGGGTTGATGTCCCTGAACGCGACAACGCGCTCGTCGGAATAGACGATGCTGCCGGGAATCTCACCGGCGATGATGCGGCAGAAAAGGCAATCGGCCATAACGCATTCTAGCGGTCCTGCCAGCGCGAAGCACGGACCACGAACTACGAACTACGAACTACGAACTACGAACTACGGACCACGGACAACGGGATCTCAGCTAGTATCAGCCGTTCGCTAACAAATACTGCCCCCTGCCCGCCTCCCGCGACAGGAAGAAGTCCACCACCTTGTAGCCGCGGCTGAAGTAGGACTGAAAGATGCGGCGGGTACTCATGCGCCATGCGAGGGCGAGATCGGGATCGCGGCGCTGCATGTCGCCGAAGCCGGTGGGGATCTCGACGAGCAGGCGGCGAGCGTCGAGGGTCAGGTCCCCATCTGAAGGCGCAATCCAATCGCCGCCTGGTTTCGAGGGGTTCACGATCGGTGCACTCGTGACGGAGCTGTCTCGGACGGAAGGTCCGCGGCTGGCGATGCGGCGCTCGACGTGCGGCTCGCGCAAGCGCCACTCGGCCACGAACCGATCAGTCGGCGTTCCGCGGTGCAGCGGGCTGCTTGACTCTCCGTAGATGTTCTCCTCGTACTCTTCGACGACCACACCGAGGCGGGCGAAATTGAGGTGGGCGTTCAGCGCCTGGAGCGGATCGTAGGTCCATTCGATCAGGTCGATGCCCATGGCGAGCGTGGCCAACCGCTGTTCGAGCTTGAGCCGCACGCCGAGACCGGAATCGCGGGCGTCGGGCGTCACGCCAAGCATGTGCGACCACTGCGTCGGCCGTCCGTCTTTCAGCGCCGGAATCGAATACACGAACCCCTTCATCTCGCCGTCATCGTCGAACGCACCGAGCAGAACCCCGCCTCTCTTGATCGAGACGATGAGCACGGGCGGCGGCACCACGTCTTCCGCGTCGGTGTAGCCCCAGACGATCTTCTCGAGCTCGGCCACTTTCCGGCAGTCCTCGAGCGTGGTGAGCGGACGGATGAGCATCAAAGCAATCCTGGCAAATCACGAAGCGTATTGATGACCGGAACGTCCGGCGGGCAATCCTCGCGCGGTCCCGAACGCGAGACGAGCACCGCGCGGATCCCGAGACGCCTGGCGCCTTCGATGTCGTGCGCGAGGCTGTCGCCAACCATCACCGCTTCTTCCGAGCTCGCGCCGGCCCTGCCAAGCGCAACCTGAAAGATGCTGGGATGCGGCTTCATGAACCCGTGTTCCGCAGAGGAGATCGTCACGTCGAACAGGCCTTCGAGATCGAAATGCGCCTGAAACGACGTCAGACAGCGCTGGGTATTGGAGATCAGGCCGATCTTGATGCCAGCCTCCTGTATCGCCCTCAAGACGTCCGGCACATCCTCATACAGCTCGAAGTGCTGACAGGCCGACCATTCGTCGTAGATCTCCTTCGATGCTTTGTCGACGCCGGCGCCGGTCCCGCCCATACCTTTGATGATTCGATTCGTGTAGTCGAGAAAAACCTGCGGATCGTAGCGGCCGCCGGCGGCATCGAGCATCGACGACGCGGCCTGAACGGCGGCCCCGAAGCGTTCAGGATCGACGACCACGCCATGACGCGCGCAGAAGTCACGATATCCGGTGCCCTGAAACGCCGGCCCGGGACGGATCAGCGTGAAATCGACATCGAAGAAGACGGCTCGCGTGGGAGGTCGGGCGGGGGTCAATTCGTCAGGCACGTACACTCAAGCTGGCTTCGGACAGCGCTGTGCCGTCCATTATACAGGTCGGCCTGCAAGCACTGAGCGAGTTTGAGCCCGTAAATATTGATGTTTTTGTCCTACTGCGGAGGTTCGTCAGTGGCCCCACGCTTGCATTGCCTGTGATGACGAACGCGCGGAGGATAACCGCACCGCTACGGACGGGTGTTTGAGCTTCTTTTTGCCCAGGTAGAATCGCACGCGACAGAGTTGGAGGCAGATCATGTTGAAACGAATGTTCGTAGCGCTGTCGATAGCCACGGTGGCGCTCACGGGCTTGGCGGCACAGGAGAGCGCGACGTTCACGCTGCGCTCGGGGGAACGCATCAGCGGGCAGCTCGTCGACATGGGCGGCTCCGGTTTCGCTGTGCGCGTGAACGGCCAGGACCGGAATATCCCCTTGGGCGAAATGGCGTTGATCGACTTCAGTGGATCTTCGATGAGCCAGTCGGACTGGGATCGCGTCTCGGGACAGCACGTGCTGTGGCTCCGAAACGGGCAGACGCTGACCGGAGAGCTCCTGGATGTGGGCGGCACGTCGCCCCTGCGGATCTCGTTCCGGGCCGATGGTGGCGAGCGCACGCTTCAGTCCGGTGAGGTCAGCCGCATTGCCCTCGGCCGGCCGTCCAATATCGAGGCCGGCAGCGGCAGCGGAGGCGGTGGCGGCGGCGGCAGCATCACCGTTTCAGCGCGCCAGCCGTGGACGCCCACCGGGATCACCGTCCGGAGAGGCGAAATGCTTTCGTTCACAGCCGAGGGCGAGATTCGTGTCGGCGGCTCCGATGACGTGGCATCCGCAAGCGGGGTGCAAGTGCAGCGCTTCGATCCGCGGGCGCCGATGCGGCAGGTCCTCGTCGGCGCACTGATTGGCCGGATTGGAAACAGCGCTCCGTTCGGGATCGGCACGCAGGGCAGCTTCCCGGCGCCGGCCGCGGGTCAGCTCTTCCTGGGGATCAACGATTCGAACTTCTCCGACAACGACGGTGAGTTCAGGGTCCAGGTCAATCGCGGAGGAACGCAGCGGCGGTAGCGCTCCTTCAGCAAGGCATGCTGAGGCCGGCCCCGGAAACTCCGGGCGCCGGCCTTTTCTTTTGCTCAGACTCGAGCGCCCCTCGCGTTTCGGAGTCGAATCCGCACTGCCGCCGCGGAAACCGAGAGCTGAGGGTTACAATATTTAGATATCCATGCCGGACTGGAAGGCCACACTCAACCTGCCGCGGACCGAATTTCCGATGAAGGCGAATCTTCAGGCTGCCGAACCGGCAGCGCTGGCTCGCTGGAAGGAAATGGGACTCTACGACCTGATTCAGAAGAGCCGGATCGGACGGCCGAAGTTCGTGCTTCACGACGGCCCCCCGTACGCCAACGGCAAGATCCACATCGGGACGGCGATGAACAAGATCCTGAAGGATCTCGTCGTCAAGTCACGGACGATGATGGGCTTCGAAGCGCCGTACGTCGTGGGCTACGACTGCCATGGACTGCCCATCGAGCTGCAGGTCGACCGGGAACTGGGTCCTAAGAAGCGCGAGATGTCCGTGGCGGACTTCCGACGCGCGTGCCGCGCCTATGCGACACGGTTCATCGACGTGATGAGCGGAGAGTTCCAGCGGCTGTTCGTGTTCGCGGACTGGGATCGTCATTACCTGACGATGGACTTCCGCTATCAGGCGGCGATCGTTCGGGCCCTCGGAAAGTTCGTCGAACGCGGCCTGATCTACAAGGGCAAGAAGCCCGTTCATTGGTGCATCCACTGCCGGACGGCCCTGGCGGAGGCCGAGGTCGAGTACGAAGATCACGTCTCGCCGTCGATCTATGTGGAGTTCCCGCTCGATCCCGCGAGTGGCGCCGAGCTGGCATCCAGAATCCCGGCGCTCTCGGGGCGAGACGTCTCGGTGTTGATCTGGACGACCACGCCGTGGACGATTCCGTCGAACCTGGCGATCGCATTTCACCCGGAGTTCGATTACGGCGCCTACGATGTCGACGGCCGTTTGGTGATCGTCGCAACCGCGCTCGCCTCCCGCGTGGCGGAGATCGCGGGACGATCATTTGGTGCGCCGCTTGCGACGTTCAAGGGTGACGTACTTGAACGGATTCGCTTCCAGCACCCGCTCTACGCTCGCACGTCGCTGGGCGTGCTCGGCGACTACGTGACGCTGGAGCAAGGGACGGGCGCGGTACACACGGCGCCTGGTCATGGCAGCGATGACTTCAACACGGGCGTGAAGTACGGGCTCGAGATCTACGCGCCGGTCGGTCCCGGGGGACACTTTCTCGATACCGTCGAGCTGTTTGGCGGCCGCCGGGTATTCGACGCCAATCCGGACATCGAACGCGCGCTTCAGGAACGGGGCCGGCTCTGGCACCGCTCGTCGTTCGAGCACTCGTACCCGCATTGCTGGCGGTGTCACAACCCGGTGATCTTTCTCGCAACGTCGCAGTGGTTCATCGCGCTCGACAAAGGGACGCTGCCGGGCATCGTGACGACCTCCGG
>Ga0075420_100003627_pt1 | contig 13548 bp, 6 predicted proteins | sample SoiMetdeltSBSDD4_FD_75296 | JGI IMG/M metagenome (GOLD analysis project Ga0075420, IMG submission 75296) | Bulk soil microbial communities from a Populus tree surrounding site in Tennessee, USA - Soil MetaG P. deltoides SBSDD4 | ecosystem: Environmental > Terrestrial > Soil > Tree plantation... | reverse complement strand
ACGGCCTCGATCGAGCCCGCCAGGAGCAGCAGCGCCGTCGGGATCGCGACGAAGCGGGAGGTCTTGTCGCGGACGAGCCACACGCTCGCGGCTCCCGCGAGCACCGCGCACGCGCCATGGGTTTCCTGCTGCACGCTGAGGACGGCGGCTGTGCTGAGCAACCCGGCGCCCACGCCCAGGAAGCCGTGCCACCAGCCGTTCGCGGTCTCGAGCTCGGGCTCCGCCAGCTGCCCGAGCCGCGCGATGGCGCCCGCCACCCGGCGCGAGCCGAGGAGGAGCCGCGTCGCGACCTGCGCGAAGACGACGCCCAGCCAGGCCGCTTCGAACCGGCCTTCGAACGGGCTCCAACCGCGCACGCCGCTGACGCCGAAATAGACGCCGGTAAGGAACGCGAAGCCGCCCAGGGCTCGCGCCCAGGCGCTCGGAGCGATCGCGTTCGTGCGCAGGATCGCGGCTCCGAGCAGGATCACGAGCGGCGCGTTGTAGTGATAGTGGTCGTAGCGGACCTTGCTGCCGGGAAAAAAGACGCCCTGGAAAACGGGCCGGAGCGCGTAGAGGACGCAGATGCCCGAGGCGATCGCCAGCGCGGAGCGGGCGTAGTCGGTAGCGCCCGCGTCGCCGCGGGTCTTGGCGCGTTCCGCGCGAACCAGGAAGTAGAGCGCCGGCAACGAGAGGCCGACGAGCGCCAGCACGGGCGATCGGAACGCTGGAACCAGGAGAACCAGGCACCAGAGCGCCATGCTCACGCCGTAGAGATAGACGCCGCGAAGCAGCGTGACGTCGCCCAGGCCCTGCGAGGTCTCGAGAAGGTGTCGGAACGCGCGCGCCGACAGGAGAGCCAGCACGCCCGAAACCAGGAGCCGGACCGTCGTGATGTCCGCGAGATCGGGGTCGCTCGTGAAGTTGGCGCTCAGCAGCACGAGCACGAGGCTCGTGCCCGCGAGCAGCAGTCGGCTGAGCTGCGCGCGGTCGACGAGGCGCGCCAGCGCAGGCCGCAGCACCGCGATCTCGGCGGCGGCGACGAAGACGCCCAGCGCCGCGAGATGGATCTCGGACAGGCCCTGACTGCGGAGCATCGCTCCGAAACCGAGCCGGAGCGCATGAACGTTGGCGAGTGCCAAGACCGAGCCCGCGCACCACGAGATCGGGCCCATGCCGGAAACGGAGGCGAGCAGGAAGAGCGCGCTCGCGGCCAGGAAAGGAGCCGGAAGCAAAGCACCGGAGAGTCGAAGCTCGTCCACCAGCGAGTGGCGCGCCGCGGCGCCGAGAGCCGCGACCACCGCCGGCGCGTGCAGCCAGGAGGGCGTCGCGGGCAGCGCCGGCCCGACCGGCCACGGGCTCTTCAGGGCTTCCCAGTCCCGCTTGGAACGCCCCGCCAGGACCAGCATCGCGGCGACGACCAGCGCATACAGCGCGAGCGCCGTGGGATCGACCAGGGCGCGGAGACGCGCGTGCGCGTCCGCCGCGCGAATCAGGCTCGGGTGCAGCGCGGCCAGATAGGAGAGCACGCTCGACAGCAGCAGCAGCGGGCCGGCGGCGGTCCAGCGCGCGACGAGAAGGAGGGTCGCGGCGGTCGCCAGCGGCAGCGCCGCGCCGATCCGCGCCGGCTCGGTGGCGCTCGCCAGCACCAGGAACGCGAGCACCGCCGCCGCGATCCCGGAGACGGCGCGCATCGGCAGGACGAACGGCCCAAAGCGTGCGCTGCTCGACAGGCGCTCGAGGAAAACGCCGAGCAGTTGAATGCCGAGCGCGAGCCCGAGCGTGGGCCAGGCGCTCGACGCGTAGCTCAGGCGCTCGAGCAGCGGTCCTCGTCCGCCGGCGGTTTCCGCCAAGAGCGAGAGGAAAAGGAGAAGCGCCGCGAGCGTCCCCGCGAAGAGAGCCTGTTCGATCCGGAGCCCCGCGCGCAGCAGCTGGATCAGCACGAAAAGAGTGAGCGCCCGGAGCGCCGTCTCGTCGGCGCCGCCGAGCAATGCGGAGAGGATCCCGGAGCCGCAGAGAAGCGCCCCCACGCCCAACCAGCTTCGGTAGCGATCGGCGAGCAGCGGGATCGCCCACGGGTGCCTGTCTGCCGCGAAGAAGCGGAGCGCCGACTCGAGCCCCCACAGCGTGAGGCCGGTCCAGAGCAGCGGCCATTGGACTGCCCACGGGTCCGTTCGTCGCTCGAAGAGCCAGAACCCGAAGAGCAGCAGGAGGCCGCCGGCCGCGATCACGCTCTTTGCGAGCGGCGGCGTCGGCCCGGGCGAAGACTCCCGCCACCACACGCCCAGCAGCGTCCAGACCAGGGAAGTCAGCAGGATCGCGACGATCGTCTTCGTCGGCGGACCGGCCGCGAAGTTGCGCGCCAGCGAGTAGAGATCCACGCGGCAGGCGAGGAAAACCGCGGCCGCGACCAGGGGCGTCGTGAACGCGGCGCTGCCCTCGCGCAGCAGCGGGAACGGCTTGCCCTCGAAGAGCCGGTCCGGAGGCTCGGCGAGCGGGCGCGGCGGCCGGCTGCGCCAATGAAACGCGAGCGTGAGCGTCGCGAGGGCCGAGATGGCGCCACCCAGGCCGCTGCCCCACGCGAGGCCCGGAAAGATCCGATGCACGTCGGCCTTGAGCTCGGGCAAGAGCGCCACCACGATCACGAGGCCGATGCCGAAGGGCAGCATCGAGCGCGTGAGCCGTGTCGTGTGCGCCAGCACCGCCAGGATCAGGAGCGGCCCCAGGTACTCGGGAACCGAAAGGAGCCATGCGGCCGGCACCTCGATCTGCCGTTGCAGGAGAACGCGGGCGGCCATCGCCGCGAGCGCGAAGACACCGTAGAGGAGGAGCGCCGCCGAGCGGACCTGCCGCAGCGGCTCGCTCTTCGAGTAGTGGATGAGCGCGAGCCAGGCGAGTGAAAGGCCGCCGAGGCCGAAGGCCAGCGTGTTCCCGGAGAGATCGCGCCCCTGCATGTCGGCGAAGCCCAGATACGGCAGCGCGATCGCCGCCACCACCGCGCCGGTGAGGGCGTCCCTCGCGCTCGTGAGCCGCGCGGCGCGCCGGAGCAGGAGCGCGCTGACTCCCAGGAGCACCGCGGCGGTCGGCATCGGGGCCGATCGGAATCGGTAGTGAGCCAGAACCGCGACCACGGCGGTCAAGACGAGAAGCGCCTGCTGCAGCTGCCAGGCGGCCTTCGCGACGCGCTCCAGGGTTTGCTGCTGCCCGAAGAGCGCCACCCCCGCCATCGCCGCGCAGATGGCGAGGCCGAGCAGCGGGGTCGCCGGGCCGGGGAAGCCGTCGAGAAGCGAGACCGCCGCGGCGGACAGCGTCAGGAGCAGCAGGCCCAGGTAGGTGTGCAACGTGCCGCTTCGAAAGCGCGCCTGGTAGAGCCAGAGCGCGCCGGCGAGCGCGCCCGAGACGATGCGCAGGCTCGGGCTCGCGAAGCTCGCGACCACTCCGCCGAGGATCAGCGAAAAGCCGATGAACGACTCCTCGCTGGTCCGCGCGGCGCTGCCCTGAGCGAGCCTGACGTGGCGCTCGAAGTAGAACGCGAGACCGCCGGCAAAGACGACGAGGGGCCCGTAGCTGGCGAGCGACGGCCATTCGTGCTCGAAGGCGTGCACCCAGCCGAACACCTGGACGAACGAGGCGACGAGTGTCGCGGCCACGAACCAGGCGATCCGCGGCTCGCGCGCGTCCTCGCGGCTCAGCACCTCGACCGAGAACTTGCGGGTCGCCCAGGCCACCAGCAGAAACCCCAGGTAGAAACCGGGGACCAGGATCGCGCTGGCTGGCAGGCCGGTCATGCCGGCGATCTGGTGCGCGATCGGACGCAGCAACACGAGACCGTTCAGGGCCAGGAGCGCCGGGGTGAGGATGGCGCCGAGCCCTTCATGGACCGCCGAGCACCAGCGGCGCAGGCCGAGCGTCATCAGCACGAAGTAGAGGCCGGCCATCAGCGGCACCGCGAGCCAGCGCGCGCCGACCAGCGGATCCTCGGCGAGGAACGAGACGCTCATGCAGTTCACGGGCAAGAGGCCGATCGCGGCGCCGCGCAGCATCGCGGCGGTGCCGGCGAGCGCCGCGTCGCGCCGCTCCAGCCAGTTCGCGATCAGCGCCAAAGCACCCGTGAAGCCGGCGAACATCGCCGGCACCAGCGTGTAGCGGAAGAGCCAGTGCCTGTCCCACGTGAAGTACGCGACCAGCGACCCGCCGACGAGCAGCATCGCGACGCCGGCCAGCAGGTTGGCGTTCTCGGCGACGAACCCTTTCCAGGGCGAGGGCGTCCTCGGCTCGGGCTCTTTTTCGGGCTCTGCGATGACGCTCGGCGGGATCGCGGGGGGCGCGCTTGCGAGGTCGGGCGGCGCGATCGCGAGCGCCGGCGCCGGCTGGCCGACGGGGCCGCCGTCGCCGTCTTGCGGAGTTGCCGTGGTGGCGCTCACGGCCGCGCTCTCGATCGAGGGAACCGCGGGCTCCGGCGAAGGACCGAGAGGCTCCGCCACGACCTCCGGCTCTACACGCGCACCGCGCCGGATCGCCAGCGCCTCGCGCGGGGGGATCCGCTCCGCCCAGCGCTCGAGGAACTCCGCCGGGCTCGGCGTCTCGATTCCCGGAAGCCGCGTCGCTTCCCGCGAGACGAGCGGGCCGAGGCCGCCGAGCGGCGCGACGCCGGCTTCGCTCGCCACGAGCATCAGCAGCGACGGCGGCACGCGTCGATCGAGAGCGTGGGCACCGAGAACGCCAGCGGCGCCGCGCTTCAAGAAAGTGGCCCAGGCGTCGAAGTTCCCCGCGAAGGGCTCGCCGTAGCGAAGCGTGAGCAAGAGGCACGCCCGCTCGCGAAGCCGCTCGGTGCGACAGAGCGCCAGAAGCGGTGCGACGAATCCCCAGCCCGGCGCCGCCAGCAGGCGCTCGAGGGAGGCGACGGCCGCCTCGTGCGGCAGCGCCGCCACCGCCGCCGCCTCGGCTTCGGGGTCCGTCTCGCTCGGCGCGCCGAGCGCGGCTTTTAGCGCCGTCTCCACGGGCTCGGGTAGGCCACCCTGCGCCAGGACCAGGCGCGCCAGCGCGTCGCCGTCGATCCAGTGCGTACCGCGAAGCGAGGCGAGCCGAAGCGCCAACGCCTCGTCGACCACGCGACGGGTCTCGATCCGGTCGTCCGCGTCCCGGAGAAAGATCCTGTCGAGCGCAAGCGAAAGGGCTTCGCCGAGAACCCGCGGCGGCAGCTCCATTCGGCCGGATTCCAAGGGAATCTCGAGGCCGCCGAAGAGCTCCAGGAGTCGCGGCTCCAGCGGCGTTCCCGCCATTCTTTGCGCGTACGCTTCGCGCGCCGCCCCGAGCTCGGAAGCGACGAGCTGGCGCAGGAAATCGGAAGCTCCTTCGAAGCTCGCCTCGCGCAAGAGCTCCGCCGCCTCCCCGCGCGCGACGGCGCCGCTCGTGGCGCCGAGCAGCGCCGCGATGGCGGCGAGCCTCTCTTTGGCCGGCATCGACGCGAACTCCGCCGAGGCCAGCAGCCGCGCCGCTTCGATCCGGACGCTTTCGGGAAACGCCGACGGTGGCCGGCTCATGCCGATCGCCGATCGTGCTTGGCAACCACGCGCGTCACCGCGATCAGATCGTGCAAAGAGCGGCGCTCCTGAATCACGAGCGCCAGCAGGAACGGCAGCCCGCAGCAGGTGAGCTGGCCGACCTTGACGAACGCGCGGATCCAGGCGCGGTACGGCTCGATCGGCTCCCCGTCCGTACGTGTCACCTCGATGTTGAACGCCGCCTTGCCGAGGGTCTGTCCCCGTTCCTGCAGGAAGAACCCTTCGTAGAGGAACGCCAGCAGCAGCCCAATCGACCACACGGTCTGATCAGAATGAAAGCGCGGCAGGCTCGCGACCATCGAGGTGCCGACGAAGACGAGCAGCGCGTCCAGGGCAAAGGCGAAAGCCCGCATCAGGATCCGGGCGTTCTCGGGAGACGCGAGATCCGGTTCGGGGTCGGGACGGCTCGGGCGCAGTCTCATTTCCTCGGCGAGCGGCGCCGGCGCCTCTGTCGCATCGGGCTTCGGCAGCGAGCCAGCGCAGGCGCAACACCGGAAGAACGCATCGTCGACGACGAGGCACTGCCGGCAGTAGGAACGAAGACACGTCGCGCAGCGAAGTGTCGTTTCGCGGGCGGGGTGAGCCGTGCAGACGCTCATGGATCGCGAGGAGCCTGCATCGTTGGACCGGAGCATAGGGCACCGCATGGGCGCCCGTCCTGGTCGCGCCGCGGCGCTCGCCTAATCGGCCTCGACGAGCGCGGCCGGCCCGTCGCCGGCGGCTAGCGAATCAAGTAAAACTGCGTCTGGCGGCCGTCGATCCAGTTCCAGCCCGACTCCGTGAGTGCGGCGTCTTCCTCGAGCGCGAAGCGCACCGGCTGGTCGTCCCACTCCTTCACCTTGTGGGTCGCGTTGAGCTCGATCGAATGCCAGGTGTTCGGCCGGAAGACGTAGTCGCCGCGCACCGGCACGCCGTTCTGGTAGTCGGTCATGCCGATCGGCGGACCGGCGGCGTGGCCGTGGTAGCCGACCGGATGGCAGTAGATCGACGGCACGAGGCCTTCCTTGATCGCCTGGCCGCGCGCTCCGGCGAGCGCAGCGTTGCCTGTGCCGCTGAGCTTCGCGTACTGCATCGTCAGCTCTTGCAGCCGGTTCGCGGCCCGCAGGCCGTCCTTCAAGCCGGCCGGCGCGTCGCTCTCGCCCGGAAGCAGCACATAGGCGTTGTGCTGGGTGTCGGTGGAGAAGCCGAGATAGACGATTCCGAAGTCGGTGTGCAGCATGTCGCCGCGCAGGATCACCCGCTTGTCGGGCGGAAGGTCGGCCGGCACGCCGCCCTTGCGCGCGATCGTGATCGAGGGGTGGAACCACTTGCCGAGGCCCATCTCGGCGACGCGCTGGCGCATCCACCAGGCTAGATCCTCGCTGGTCGTCACACCCGGCACGACCACCGCGTTCGAGAACGCCTCGGCGATCACCTGGTGCGCGACGCGCATCACGTGGCGATAGGCGTCGGTCTCTTCGGGCAGCTTCGACTCCAGCCAGCCGACGGCCAGCATCTCGGCGCTCCTCAGGCGAGCCGCGTACTTCGCTCCCAGGGCGGCCGTGAGTGCGTCCTTCTGCGACGCGGTCAGGCCGTCGGCGTGGTTCCAGTTCTCCGAGACGTCGATGCCGATCACTTTCGGGTCGCGCTCTTCGACGAGCTTGCGCAGCCCTTCCCACTGCCCGTCGTTGTCGGTCTTCACTACCGTGAAGAGGCCGTCGTAGTCGAAGCGGCCGATCGAGAGCGCCTCGACGCCTCTGTCGCCGCCGCGATCGTGGAAGACCAGGATCGTCCGGCGCCGCGAGGAATAGGTCGTGAGCGGCGCCATCGAGCGAAACACCGGGTCGTCGTTGTACTCGCGCGACACGATCACCCACATGTCGATGCCCTCGCGGCGCATCAGCTCGGGGAGCAGCGTCTTGAAGCGTTTGGCGATCCAGGAGCGCACCAGCGTCGCCTGCTCGCGATGGCTGAGCACGCGGTTCTGTGGCAGCTCGGCGCCACCGGCTCCGCCGATGATTCCGAAACCGACGGCCAGGGACAAGAACGCACGCCGCATCGCCACCTCCGAGGAAGGTCGCGATTCTAGTCGGCCGCCCGCGCCGACGCGGCGGCTCAGCCGATGCGGTTGCGGCCGGCCTGCTTGGCGCGGTACAGCGCCTGGTCGGAGGCGCGCACCAGGTCCTCGGCGCTGGCGATGCTCTCTTCGGGATAGTGCGCGACACCGATCGAGACGGTGATCGAGAGCGGCTTTCCCGAGAGCTTGAAGGCGTGAGTCTCGACGGCGCTGCGCAGTCGCTCGGCCAGCAGCCGGGCATCGTCGATCTCGGTCTGCGGCAGGATCGCCATGAACTCTTCGCCGCCGTAGCGACCCAGCGTGTCGACGGTCCGGATGCCGTCCTTCAGCACCCGCGCTACGTCGCGCAGCACCAGGTCGCCCGCCAGGTGGCCGCGCTCGTCGTTGACGTTCTTGAAGTGGTCCACGTCGATGATCAAGAGGCTGAGGCCGCCGGCGTAGCGCCCGACGCGATCGCACTCCTTCCTGAGCATTTCCTCGAGGTAACGCCGGTTCACCACCTCGGTGAGCGAGTCGTGGGCGGCGAGATGCGCGAGCCGCTGCAGCATCCGGCTGCTCTCGGTGACGATGTGAGCCTGGTTCGCCACCGTCTCGAGAAAGGCGCGGTTCTCCGCCGCGGTCCGGGCCATCGTCTTGCCGGCGAGCGCGACCATGCCGCGCAGCGAATCGCCCGTCGGGATCGGAAAGGCGGTGAAGCCCTGGAGCTCCTTCTCGTCGGGGTCGCCGACCTTGGGAGTGAAGACCCGGGCCCGCACGCGGGTGAACGGCGCGCCCTTCCACTCGTGCGCCACCGCCTCGAGCAGCTTGGCCTTGAAGGCGTCGACCACCTGCGTCGCGCACGGCCGCTGCAGCGCGATCAGGATCTCGAGCTCCTCGCCGTCCACGAACGCCATCGCCCCGATCGTGTAGTCGGCCGCCCGCGTCACCAGCGTCATCACGCTGGTGAAGGTCTGGTCCAGCTCCGAAACGCTGCGGGTGACCCTGCCGATCTCCGAGAGGATCGTCATCTCGTAGAGCTGCCGGTCGAGCAGGTCGTTGACCCGGGCCAACACGTCGGCGCTGGCCTTCGGGCGCTCGCGCGGGCCGCCCTTCGTCCGCTTGGCCGCCTCGGCCATGACCTCCTTCAGGACCTGGAGGATCTTCTGCGGCTCGGCGCCCTTCGTGACGTAACGGTCGGCGCCGATCTCGAGTCCCCAGAAACGGTCGCCGGCCTGGTCGTTTCCGGTCAGGATCACGACCGGGATGTGCTTGGTCGCCTCCTCGTTCTTCAGCAGCCGGCACGTCTGGTAGCCGTTCATGCGCGGCATGTTGACGTCGAGCACGACCAGGTCGACCGGATCCGCGAACACCTTCTCGACTGCTTCCATGCCGTCGCGCGCGGTCGTGACCTCGAAACCCGCGCCCGAGAGGAGCTTCTCGATCATACGCAGGACCAGGGTGTTGTCGTCGGCGATCAGGACTCGCTGCACCCCGGGCGCTCCGTAGACTAAGACGCGGCAGTTGATAGGACGGGGGAAGAATCTTAACATTGCGGACCTGTCGGGCCCCGTCGGAGCGATAACCCGCTCTCTGCTAACGGTTTCCCGCTGAAACATTTTCGATACGGCGAGCGTACGTACCGCTAGCGAACTATCTCGCGGACATCCCGCCGAATCGAAAAAGAGGGAACATGTCGAAGCGCGTGCGCATCATCGTGGGAATCCTGGCCGTGGTCGTGTTGGCGGCCATCGTGGGCTTCAACGTCACCAAGGACCGCAGGAACCGGATCCTGGTCCAGGTTCAGAACGTCAAGCGGCAGGACCTCGTCTCGAGCGTCACCGCCTCTGGCGAGGTGAAGCCGCGTAAGTTCGTGAACATCAGCGCCAACGTCTCCGGGCGCATCACCCACCTGCTGGTGGCGGAAGGCCAGCGCGTCAAGACCGGCCAGGTGCTGGCGCGTATCGACTCGACCCGCTTCGAGGCCGACGCCAAGCAGTCGGAGGCCGGCGTGCAGGCGCAGAAGTCCGACCTGGACCGCGCCAAGGCCGACCTCGAGGTGGCCAAGCTGCAGCTCGACCGCACCGAGCAGATGAAGAAGGAGAAGCTGGTCTCCGACCAGCAATACGACCAGGCCCTGGCCGACTTTCGCATGAAGACCGCCAACGCCGAGTCGCTGAAGCGGCGGATCACCCAGCAGGAGGCGATCCTCGACTCGAGCCGCGACAACCTCGAGAAGACGACCGTGGTGTCGTCGATGGACGGCGTCGTGACCAATCTCGCCAAGGAAGAGGGCGAGATGGTGATCGGCGCGCAGAGCTTCTCGCCCACCGTGATCATGACCGTCGCCGATCTGGCGGTGATGGAGTGCGAGGTGATGGTCGACGAGACCGACATCCGCAACCTGAAGCTGGGGCTGCCCGCCGAGGTGCGCGTCGACGCTCTCGAAGGGATGAAGATCAAAGGCGAGGTCACCGAGATCGGCAGCTCGGCGATTCCGCGCGGCACCAACCAGAGCGCCGGTACCACCGGCACCAACACCGGCAACCAGGCCAAGGACTTCAAGGTCACGATCACGCTGATCGACCCGCCTGCGAATATTCGTCCCGGGCTGAACGCCGCCGCCGACATCACGACGTCTAAGAAGGAGAAGGTCATCGCGGTGCCGATCCAGGCGGTGGTGGTGCGCGAGGTCAACAAGGAAGGCAAGGTCGTCGATCCGGGCGCCGCGCCGTCGGATGCGCCGGTGCAAACCGAGGGCGGCCGCAGGAAGGCCGAGGAGAAAGACGGTGTGTTCGTGGTGGTCGACGGCAAGGCCACGTTCAAGCCCGTCAAGACCGGGATCGTGGGCGAGACCGAGATCGAGATCACCGACGGCGTCGCCGAGAACCAGGAGATCGTGACCGGCTCCTACAAGACGCTGCGTACGCTCAAGGACCAGGCGCAGATCAAGACCGAACCGAAGAAGGACAAGAAATGAGCGCGCCGGCCGCTCCCGCCACGAGCACGGCGGCGGCGAACGGCGAGCTGATCGTGGCGCAGGATCTGTGGCGCTCGTACGCGATGGGCGGCGAGATGATCCACGCGCTGAAAGGCGTGAGCTTCACGATCAAGCAGGGCGAGTACGTCGCGGTGATGGGACCCTCGGGCTCGGGCAAGTCGACGCTGATGAACCTGATCGGCTGCCTGGACACGCCCTCCAAGGGAAGCTACGTGCTGCGCGGCAAGGTCGTCTCGCAGATGAACGACGACGAGCTGGCGTCGGTCCGCAACCGCGAGATCGGCTTCGTATTCCAGACCTTCAACCTGCTGCCGCGCGCGTCCGCGCTCCACAACGTCGAGCTGCCGCTCGTGTATGCCGGCGTCCCCAAGGTGGAGCGCCTGCGCCGCGCCCAGGAGGCGCTCGAGATGGTCGATCTCGGGCCGCGCGTCCATCACAAGCCCAACGAGCTCTCGGGCGGCCAGCGCCAGCGCGTGGCGATCGCGCGCGCCCTGGTGATGGGGCCGTCGATCCTGCTCGCCGACGAGCCGACCGGAAACCTCGACTCGGCGACCGGCGAAGAGATCATGCGGCTGTTCGAGCACCTGTACGAGAAGGGCAACACGATCATCCTGGTGACCCACGAGCCCGACATCGCACTCCATGCTCACCGCACGATCCGGATCAAGGACGGCCTGATCGCGTCCGACGAACCCAGGGCGTAGGGTAGGGCGATGCCGTTCTCCGAGGCCATCAGCATCGCGTTCTCCTCGCTGCGCGCGAACAAGCTGCGCTCGTTCCTGACCGTGCTCGGGATCCTGATCGGCGTCAGCTCGGTGATCGCGATCGTGGCGATCATCGACGGTCTCGACGGCTACATCGCGAACAAGGTCCTGGCGCTCGGCACCAAGAGCTTCACGGTCCAGAAGTTTCCGGACATCATCACGTCCTTCCAGCAGTTCATCGAGATGAACAAGAGGAAGGACGTGAGGATGGAAGACCTTTACGCGGTGCGCTCGGCGTGCGCGGCCTGCGCGGAGGTCGGCGGCCAGCTCGCGACCGCGCGCACCGCCAAGTCGGGCCGCACCACGCAGAACGACGTGCGCGTCATCGGCATCACCGAGAACATCCCGCGCATCGGCTCGGTGCGCGAGCTGCTCGCCGGCCGGCACCTGATCCAGGACGACATCGACGAAGCACGCCACGTGGGTGTGATCGGGACCGACGTCGCCGACGCCTTTTTCGGTCGGATGGAGCCGATCGGCAAGACGATCCTGGTCGACAGCCATCCGGTGCGCGTCGTCGGCGTCGCCGAAAAGAAGGGCAGCGTGTTCGGCCAGAGCCAGGACAACTTCATCTGGGTGCCGATCTCGACGTTCCAGAAGTTCTACGGCAACCGCCGCTCGATCGTGATCTCGGCCGAAGCCCGCACCATGGGTGAGCTGGAGACCGCCGAGGACCAGGTGCGCATGATCATGCGCAACCGCCGCCATCTCGAGTACGACAAGCCGGACGACTTCAACATCGAGACCGGCGAGACCGTGATGGACCTGTGGAAGAGCGCGACGCGCGGCATCTATGCGGTGACCGTGCTCGTCACCGGGATCAGCCTGGTCGTCGGCGGCATCGTGGTGATGAACATCATGCTGGTCTCGGTGACCGAGCGCATCCGCGAGATCGGCGTCCGGAAGGCGCTCGGGGCGCGCCGCCGCGACATCCTGCGCCAGTTCCTGGTGGAGTCGGTGATCCTCTCCGCCTGCGGCGGGGCGCTCGGCGTCATCGGCGCGACCGTCTTCTCGGCGGTGCTGGCCGCGGTGCTGGGCGGCATCATGTCCGCGGATTTCAGCGCTCCGGTGCGGCTGTGGGCGGTCACGCTGGCGCTCTTCGTCTCGACCGCGGTCGGCCTCGTGGCCGGGATCTACCCGGCGAGCCGCGCCGCCGCGCTCGACCCCGTCGCCGCGCTCAGAAGCGAGTAGGCCGAAGATGACCCGACTCTCCGACCGGATCGCGACCCGCTTCCCCGTGCTCTTCGGCATGCGCGAGGCCGTCGGCATGGGCCTCTCCGCGATCGTCGCCTACAAGATGCGCGCGGGGCTGACCATCCTCGGCGTCGTGATGGGCATCATGACCGTGATCGGGATGTCCTCGATCGTGGCCGGCTTGAACGACACGATGACGAAGCAGATCGAAGGCCTGGGCTCGAACGTCATCTTCGTGCGCCCGCAGGCTCCCGGCGAGAACGTGACGATCGAAGAGCGCCGCCGCCGCCGTGCGCTGACCGAGGCCGAGATCCAGACGATCGGCGAGCGCTGCCCGGACGTGAAGGCCATCTCGCCGATCGAGCTGAACGTCGCGAGCGTGATCAAGTACGGCAACGAGCGGGTCCAGAACAGCCAGATCTTCGGCACGACACCGGCCTACGAGACGGTCCACGACATCTACGTCTCGAAAGGCCGCTTCCTCTCCGAGCAGGACGTGTCGCGTGCGACCAAGGTCGCCGTGATCGGCACCGAGATCGCCGAAGCTCTCTTCCCGTTCATCGACCCGCTCGACAAAGAGATGATCATGGACAACGCCCGCTTCCGCGTGATCGGCGTGATGGAGAAGAAGGGCAAGTTCCTGTTCATGAACCGCGACAACGTGATCATCGTGCCGGTCGGCTCGATGACGAAGAAAGACCCGCGCTTCAACTTCATCGTGGCCGACATCAAGCCGGTCTCGGCGGCGCGGCTCGAGCCGGCGCTCGAGCAGGCGCGCGAGGCGCTGCGCCGCGCCCGCAAGCTGCGCTTCTGGGACAAGGACAACTTCGCGATGTTCACCCAGGACACGCTGACCGACCTCTACCGCCAGATCACCGGCGGCATCTACATGGTGATGATCGCGATCTCGTCGATCGGCCTGGTCGTCGGCGGCGTGGGCGTGATGAACATCATGCTGGTCTCGGTCACCGAGCGGACCCGCGAGATCGGCGTCCGGAAGGCGCTCGGCGCCAC
>Ga0075420_100003625_pt1 | contig 13548 bp, 13 predicted proteins | sample SoiMetdeltSBSDD4_FD_75296 | JGI IMG/M metagenome (GOLD analysis project Ga0075420, IMG submission 75296) | Bulk soil microbial communities from a Populus tree surrounding site in Tennessee, USA - Soil MetaG P. deltoides SBSDD4 | ecosystem: Environmental > Terrestrial > Soil > Tree plantation... | reverse complement strand
CCGTGGGTGGCCTGGCCTCGATGCGTGTGGCTCCGCTTCCGCTGCGTCGAGCTGCTTCTTGGCGTGATACGAGCTGCGGACGAGAGGGCCGGACTCGACGTGCGTGAAGCCGAGAGCGCGTCCCTGCTCGGCGAGCGAGGCGAACTCGTCGGGGTGATAGTACTTCTCGACCGGCAGGTGCGCGGCCGACGGACGGAGATACTGACCGAGGGTCAGGATGGAGACGCCCACGCCGACGAGGTCCTGCATCGTGGCCACGAGCTCGTCGCGCTCTTCGCCGAGGCCGAGGATGATCCCCGACTTCCGCGGCAGCGACGGCGCGATGGCGCGGGCGTGGCGGAACAGGTCGAGCGTGCGCTCGTAACGTCCTCCGTGCCGGGCGCGCTTGTAGAGTCGCGGCACCGTCTCGGTATTGTGGTTCAGGACGTCGGGGCCGGCGGCGATGACCGTCTCGAGCGATGGACGCGCGCCCTGGAAATCCGGGATGAGCACCTCGGTGCGGCACGCCGGCGCATGGCGGCGCACGGCGCCGATGGTGGCCGCCCAGTGGGCGGCGCCGCCGTCGGCGAGGTCGTCACGATTGACCGACGTGATGACGACGTATTCGAGCCCGAGAGTGGCGACCGCGCGACCGACGCGCTCCGGCTCCTCCCGGTCCTCCCAGACAGGTCGCCCGTGCGCGATCGCGCAGTATCCGCAGTTGCGCGTGCAGACGTCGCCGAGAATCATGAACGTGGCGGTGGCGTCCTCCCAGCACTCGCCGATGTTGGGACAGTGCGCCTCCTCGCACACCGAGTGCAGGTTGGCTGTGCGCATGAGGGACTTGAGCCGCATGTAGTTTGGGCCACCGGGCGCGCGGACCTTCAGCCACTCCGGCTTGCGGACGCGCAGCGCGGCGTCGGAGTCGATCAGCGGAAGCGCCATTCTCGGTCTCAAAACCTCCTCATTATGCCACGCCGACCCAGCGGGCCGCACGGCGGCTCCCGACGCATCCAGCGGATCGCGCGGCGATCAAGTGGCATATCCGTTGCTCCCATCATGCCGCCGTAGTTCTCGAGTATGAGTGCGCAGTCTCGAAGGAGGATCTCGATGAAGATGATGATGGCAATGTTCTCTTTGCTGCTGGCGATCGCGCTGGCGGCTGGCCCGCTGGCGGTGGATATCGCCAACGCCGGCGGCAGCGGCTCGGGCGCCGGCGCATCGGGCGGCGGTAGTGGCTCGGGCGCGAGCGCCTCGGGCGGAGGCTCGGGCGCATCTGGTGGCGGTTCGGGCGCCAGCGCTTCCGACAGCGCCGGCGGCGCGGGTGCGGCGGGCAGCGCGGGAGCAGCGGGCGCCACGGGCGCCGGTGCGACCGACGGTTCGGCGGATTCGACAGGCGCTGGCGGAGCTACCGGTGGTTCGGGCTCGCCATCGACCAGCGGCAGCCCGAGCGCAAGCCCTGGTATTGGCAATCCTTCAACGTCCCCGGCGGCATCTCCGCGTACGACTACCAGCGGCGCGTCCTCGGTGACGACCGCACCGGCGGCGAGCCCCTCGGCGGCCGTCAGCGGCGACTTCGTCGGGCGGCACACGATGACCGGTCAGGTGACCAAGATCGACAGCTCGAAGGGCACGTTCAGCCTGAAGACGGCCGAGGCCGGCACGCTGGACCTGCATGCGCCGCCGTCGGCGCTGGCGGGTGTGAAGCGCGGCGACACGGTCGCGGTGGAGATCGCGGTCAAGCCGATGCAGTAACCCCGGCGCTCCGTGCGCCGACTGCAAACGCGCGGCTCGCCGAAGGGCGGGCCGCGCCGTCTTGCGTCTCCGGTCTGCCGGCGGCCCCGCGTCGTATCGTGGGTCATCACCAACCCGACGAATTTGTACTCGCAACGGGACTCCCGAGCCGAGGCCGTACGTCATACTGCATGTGCCGACGCGCCGACGGCCTCTGCCGTATGCTATAGCAACCTTGGACTCGGCGGGACTAACGGGGTGATCCGCCCAAGTGAACGACCGCTGCCTCGGAGAAAGGACCAATCGACCATGCGCGATCGTCCTCGGTCCCCCCGGCTCCTCGCACCGCTTGTCCTCGCGGCATCATTCGCAGCAACGGTCCTCGCCGTGCCGTTCCTGGCCGCATCGCAGTCAGCCTCGAAGGTCTATCGCGTGGGGCACCTTGGGGCCGGCGGTCGGACTCCCGACGGCGCACCGCCGCGCGCGCTTCGCGAAGGGCTGCGCGAGCTCGGTTATGTCGACGGCCAGAGCATTGCGTACCACGCGCGCTTTGCCGAGACAAAGTGGGACAGGCTGCCTGGTCTCGCGGCGGAGCTGGTGCAGCTCAAGGTCGATGTCATCGTTGCGCAGGGAGGGCCGGCCACCGTAGCGGCGAAGCAAGCGACCTCCACCATCCCGATCGTCATGGCGCCCGCGGCCGGTGACGCGGTGGCCATCGGGCATATCAAAAGTCTCGCGCGCCCGGGAGGCAACGTCACCGGCCTGAGCGACGAGTCTGTCCTGCTCAGTGCCAAGCGCATGGAGCTGCTCAAGGAAGCAATCCCCAAGGCGGCGCGGATCGCCGTCCTCTGGAACACGAAGGACGAGGGAATGACGCTGCGGTCTCGCGAAATCGAAAAGGCCGCTCGGAGCCTCCGGGTGGAGGTGCACGCGATCGGCGTGAGCGGTCTCGAAGATTTCGACGCCGCGTTCGACACCCTCGTCCGGCAGCGGCCAGACGCCATCTTCCTAGTCGCCGACCCGCTCACGACCATGAACCGCAAACGGTTCATCGATTTCGCCGCGGCTCACCGCATTCCTGCAATGTACGAAGCCGACTTTATCGTCCGTGAAGGCGGGCTCATGTCGTACGGGTACCGCACCGACGAGAGCTTTCGTCAGGCCGCACGGTACGTCGATCGCATCCTCAAGGGCGCGAGACCGGCGGACTTGCCGGCGCAGCAGCCGACGACGTACTACCTGACCGTCAACCTCAAGACCGCAGCAACGCTAGGGCTGGGAATCCCGCCCTCGCTGCAGCTCCGGGCGAACGAGGTCATCGAGTAGGCGCCCCCTCGGGCACTAAACGTGATCTCGGCGCCTCTCTCGTCGATCCACGCGATCGTTCGCGTCTCCGCGGCATCCGCCTCCGCCGTCGTGCCGAGATCGATTGCCTCGGCGCCGGACGTGGCTTCGCTACGCAGCTCGCGACCATGGACCAGCAACCTGATCAGCGCGAGCGTGCGAACGGCACGATCGTTGAGCGTGCCGCTCGCGCATGTGGCCGGAGAGGCGCCCTCGCGGGTGGCCGCGATGCTGGGGCACGCGAGCCGCGAGATGCTGTTCTCCGTCAATCACGGCGCCCGCTTAGAAAAACATGGTGCCGAAGGGGGGACTCGAACCCCCACGGGTTGCCCCACACGCCCCTCAAACGTGCGCGTCTGCCAGTTCCGCCACTTCGGCCCGGGACAGCGACGAAGTATACCTCAACGTCCGCGGCCGCCAAACCGACCGACGCTCTGTCGCAGGCGTGGATCGAGCGCGTCACGAATGCCTTCGCCCAGGAGGTTGTAGGAGAGCACGGTGATCAGGATGGCCATTCCCGGATAGAGCGACTGCCACCATGCGAGCTCGATCGCGTCGCGGCCTTCGTTCAGGATATTGCCCCAGGTGGCGTACGGCGGACGCACGCCGAGGCCGAGGAACGAGAGGCCGGACTCGGTCAGGATGGCTGCCGGAATGCCGAGCGTCATCGCCACCAGGATCGGTCCCATCGCGTTGGGCAGGATGTGGCGCCAGATGATCCGGGTGGCGCTGGCGCCGATCGACTGGGACCACAGCACGAACTCGCGCTCCTTCAGGGCGAGAAACTCGGCGCGCACGAGCCGGGCCACGCCCATCCATCCGGTGAGGCCGATGACGGCCATGATGGTCCAGATCGACGGCGTGAGGAACGCCAGCACGGCCAGCAGCAGGAAGAAGCGCGGGAAGACGAGCATCAGATCGACCAGCCGCATGACAGAGCCGTCGACCCAGCCGCCATGGTAGCCGGCGGCGGCGCCGAGCAGAATACCGATGGCGGTGGCGATCCCCACTGAAACGAAGCCGACCGCGAGCGACACGCGCGAGCCATAGAGCATGCGGGAGAGGACGTCGCGGCCGATCTGATCGGTGCCAAGCCAGTGCGAGCTCGACGGCGGCTCGAGGATCCGCCTCACGTCCGGTCGATGGGGATCCCACGGCGCCAGCACCGGCGCCAGGGCCGCGATCGCGACCAGGGACGCCACCACGACGCCGCCGATGATGGCCAGCTTGTTGCGGACGAAGGCGCGCCAGAACGCGTGCATGGCGTCAGCGCCGGCCGCGGCGACCCACGCGGATGCGCGGATCGACGAGGCTGTAGGTGAGGTCCGCGATCAGGTTGGCGACCAGGGTGAGCGTGGAGACGATGACCAGGTTGCCCATGATGACGGGGTAATCGCGCGCGAACACCGACTGCACCATCAACAGGCCCATGCCCGGGATGGCGAAGATGGTCTCGACGATCACGCTGCCGCCGATGAGGCCCGGCAGCGACAGGCCGAGAATGGTGACGATCGGCATCAGCGCGTTGCGGAGGGCGTGCTTGCCGATGACCTTGCGCTCGTCGAGCCCCTTGGCCCGCGCCGACTGGATGTAGTCCTGGCGGATCACCTCGAGCATGGACTGGCGCATGTAGCGCGAGAACCCGGCCAGGCCGCCGAACGTCGCCACCGCGATGGGCAGGATGAGGTGGCTCGCGAAGTCCCATTGCTGCCGCCAGAACGGCAAATACTCCCACATGGGATGGCGCAGCTGTGACATGGGCAGCCAGCCGAGGTGGACGCCGAAGAGGATCTGCAGCAGCACGGCCAGCCAGAAGTCCGGCGTGGCGAAGCCGATGAAGACGAACAGCGTGGTGACCTTGTCGAAGGCCGAGTACTGATGCGTGGCCGAGCGGACGCCGATGGGAATGGCGATGAGGAGAATGATCAGCATCTCGATGAGGTTCAGCAGCAGGGTGACCGGCAGACGCTCCTTGATCTTGTCGAGCACGGGGCGCCCGTCCGGCTGGAACGAGCGCCCGAAGTCCAGAAAGACGACGCGCTTGAGCCAGTTCAGATACTGCATGTGCAGCGGCTGGTCCAGGCCGTAGAGTTTGCGCATCTGCTCGACCGATTGCCGCAGGGCGGGATCCTCGGCGCCCGCCAGCTCCGTGGGATCGCCGGGGGCCAGGTGGATCACGAGAAACGAGATGAAGGTGATGCCGATCAGCAGCGGGATGGCGAGGAGGAGCCGCCGAACCGCGTAACCGAGCAGCGCTCAGCCCGCCGTGTACCGGTGCAGCTGTCTCGGCACGAACCACTTCGTGAAGTTGAAGCTGATGCCGTTCGGGCCGGGCTCGATGCCGAGGATCCGCGAGGACACCACGGGCAACGCCTCGCGGAAGTAGAGAAACACGATCGGCTGATCCTCGGCGAGGATCGTCTGCAGGCGATGGTAGTGCTTCACCCGCTCCTGCTGCACGCAGGCCATCCGCCCGGCCTCGAGGGCGGCGTCGGCCTCCGGATTCGAGTAGCCGATGTGGTTCATCTGCTCCGGCGCCATCTGGGACGAGTGCCAGATCACGAACTGATCCGGGTCGACGCCGGTCCCCCACCCGAGCACGATGGCCTCGAATCGCCGCTTGCGGATGTGCTCCTTGAGGAGCGCTGCCCATTCGAGGATGCGGATCTCGGCGCCGACGCCCAGCTCGCGGAGCTGCGCCTGGAGTATTTCGGCGATCTTCTTGCGCTCGTCGTTGCCCTGGTTGGTGAGGATCTCGAAGGTGAACGGCTTGCCGTCCTTGACGAGCACCCCCTCGGCGTCGCGCTCGCTCCAACCCGCCTCGGCCAGCAGCTGACGAGCGCGCGCCATGTCGTACGGATACGTCTTCACGCGGTCCGTGTACGCCCACGTCCCGGGCTTGTAGGGGCCGGTGGCCTCGCGCCCCATGCCGAGGATGACGCCGTCGATGAGCTCGCGCTTGTTGATGGCGTGTGCGAACGCCTGACGCACGCGGCGGTCGGCGAAGCGCGGATCCTTGAGGTTGAACCCGAAATACGTGTACGCGTTGCTCGGGTAGTGGAACTTGGTGTAGGCGCGCGCGAAGGCCGGATAGTCGGTCTGCCGCTTGTACTGCAGTGCCGTGAGCGCCGCCGAGTCCACGCCCTTCGCCTTCAGCTCCAGAAACGTGGTGGCCTGGCTCGGGATGACGCGATACACCACGCGCGAGAGGTTCGGGCGTCCGTCCCAGTAGTCGGGGTTCGCCACCAGCACGATCCGCTCGCCCGCCTTGCGTGACACGAAGCGATAGGGTCCGGTGCCAACGGGAGCATTCCAGTTCTGCGGCGCCTCGCGGATGCGGCCCTCGCGCACGAACGGCTCCAGCAGGTGGCGCGGGAGCATCCAGGTTGCCCAGCTGGTGAGGGCCTTGGCGTACGGCTGACGGTAGTGGACGTGCACGATGTGCGGCCCTTCGGCCTCCACCCGCTCGACGTCGAGATAGTCCGCCTTGTAGGGGCTCGGTGTCTGTGGATTCACGATCGTCTGCCAGGTGAACACGACGTCGTCCGCGGTGAACGGCCGGCCGTCGTGCCACCGGACGCCGGGACGCAGGCGAAACGTCAGCTGCCGGCAGTCCGCGCTGAACGTCCACGACTCGGCGAGGTCCCCTTGCGGCGCCAGGTTCTTGTCGTACCGCACGAGCCCGCTGTAGAGAAGCGCGCCCACCGCGTGGGACGAGCCGTCGCTCGTGATGGTGGGGATCAGGCTCGAGATATCGCCGAGCAAGGAGTCGATGTAGGTGTCGCCGTAGGCCGGCGTGGCGGTGGCGGTCGAGGCGAGGAGCGGCGGCGCTGCGTCACCGGCGCGGTCCGGGTCGCCCGCACAGGCGGCGAGCAACGCCGTGACCACACCGAGGGTGACGAGTCGCGGCAGGCTCATGCCGGCCGACGGTTCATGGTCTGGGCTACTTCGCCGGCGCCGGCGCGCCGGGCGCTGGCGGCGTCGCGGGAGCCGCGGGAGCGGCCGGAGCGGTGGGAGCGGCCGGTGCCGGCTCGCGGACCACCGACGCGGAGCGCTCGCCGCCGAGGAGCGCCAGCGAGAACGACGTGATGGTGAACACGACGGCGACGGCACCGGTGATCTTGCCGAGCACGGTCGGCGTGCCCATCGAGCCAAACACCGCCTGGCTGCCCGCGCCGCCGAACGCCGAGCCGATATCGGCGCCCTTGCCGGCCTGGAGCAGCACGATGGCGATGATGGCCAGGCACATGAGCACGTGAACGATCGTGAGCGCGATGATCATCTACTCTCCCCTCGCGGCGCGCGCCGCCTTCCGGACGATGGCGATGAACCCCTGGGCGACCAGGCTGGCGCCGCCCACCAGGGCGCCGTCGATCTCGGTCTCGGCCCCGAGCGCGTCGATATTGTCCGCCTTCACACTGCCGCCGTACAGGATGCGCAGTGACTGCGCGACTTCCTTCGAGGCCAGCTCGGAGACGAGCCCGCGCAGGTAGCCGTGGACTTCCGCGGCCTGCGAGGGCGACGCATTGACGCCGGTGCCGATTGCCCACACGGGCTCGTACGCGAGGACGACCTTGCCGAGTGCTGCGGCCTCGACGCCGGCCAGGCCGGCGCGCAGCTGGCCTTCCACGGTCGTGAACGTGAGCCCTTGCCGGCGCTCGTCGGCCGTCTCGCCGACGCAGAGGACGGGCGTGAGCCCGTGGGCCATCGCGGCGATGAGCTTGCGGTTGATCAGCGTGTCGTTCTCGCCCATCTCACGGCGGCGCTCGGAGTGGCCCACCAGCACGAAGCGGCATCCGAGGTCGAGCAGCATCGGCGGAGAAATTTCCCCGGTGTGCGCGCCGGATGGCTCGTGATGGCAGTTCTGGGCACCGAGCGCGATCGGGGTGCCGTTCACGATCTCGGCGACGGCGGCCAGCGCGGTGAACGGCGGGCAGACGGCCACCTCGACGCCGCGGGGTCGCTTCAAGCCGTCCCGGATACCGGTGGCCAGCGCGCGCGCCTCCGGGATGGTCGCGTGCATCTTCCAGTTGCCGATGACGAGCGGCGTCCGCATCACCGAGCCTCCGTCAGCGCCTCGACGCCCGGCAGCGTTCGTCCCTCGAGGAATTCGAGGAAGGCCCCGCCCGCGGTCGAGATGTAGCCGATGCGATCGGCGACGCCGGCCATGTTCACGGCCGCGATCGTATCGCCGCCGCCGATCACGGAGAAGCCCGGCGCCTCGGCCACCGCATGCGCCATCGCCAGCGTGCCCGTCGCGAACGGCCGCTTCTCGAACACGCCCATCGGGCCGTTCCAGACGATGGTCCGCGCGGACTTGAGCACGGCGGCGAACCGCTCCGTCGTTCGCGGCCCGATGTCGAGGCCCATCTGCGCGTCGGGGATCTCCCGCACGCCGACCGTGCGCCCCAGGTCGCTGTCGAGTCCGTCGGCGACCACCGCGTCGACAGGCAGGCTCAGCTGCACGCCGCGGCGGCGGGCGGCCTCGAGGGCGGCGCGCGCCGTGTCGATCCGCTCCGGCTCCACCAGCGACCGCCCGATGGAGTGGCCGAGGGCTCTCAGAAACGTGAAGGCCATGCCGCCTCCGATGACGAGCGCGTCGACCCTGCCGATGAGGTGCTCGACGAGGGCGACCTTGTCGGAGACCTTGGCGCCGCCCAGCAGCGCGACCAGCGGGCGCTCCGGCGATTCCAGGATCCGGCCGAGGGCGGCGAGCTCGCGCTGCATCAGCAAGCCGGCCGCCGCCGGCTGCAGGTGCCGCGTGATGGCCGCGATCGAGGCGTGTGCGCGGTGGGCCGCCGCGAAGGCGTCGTTCACGTAGCAATCGGCGAGCTGCGCCAGCTGCCGCGCAAAGCCGTCGTCGTTCTTCTCCTCCTCGGGATGAAAGCGCAGATTCTCCAGGAGGAGCACGTGACCGGGCTCGAGCGCCTGCGCCTGCGCGAGCGTCGCCGGCCCCACGCAGTCCGGGGCGAGCGGTACCGGGCGCTGCAGCAGGACGGCGAGCCGCTCGGCCACCGGCTTGAGCGAGTACTTCGGATCGGGGCCGCCCTTGGGCCGGCCGAGGTGCGAGGCGAGCACGACCGAGGCGCCGGCGTCCAGCGCATGGCGCAGGGTCGGGATCACGGCCGCGAGCCGCGTGTCGTCCGAGACCTGCCCACCCTCCAGGGGCGCGTTGAGGTCGGCGCGGACGAAAACGCGCTTGCCGGACAGCGGCAGCCGCTCGATCGTGAGCTTGGACAACTTAGAGCGTCTTGCCGATGAACTTGATCAGGTCGCGCACCCGTGACGAGTAGCCCCACTCGTTGTCGTACCAGGCGAGCACCTTGATGAGGTTGCCGTCGACGAACGCCGTGGACGGCAGATCCACGATCGAGGAGTGCGGGTTGCCATTGAAGTCCGACGAGACGAGCTCCTCGTCGGTGGCGTCGAGGATGCCCCTCAGCGCGCCGCTCGCCGCCTCGCGGAAGGCGTCGTTCACGGCCTGTGGCGTGGCCGGTTGGTCCAGCTCCGCCACCAGGTCAACCACGGACACGTTGGCCGTCGGCACGCGGATGGCGATGCCGTCAAGCTTGCCCTTCAGCTTGGGCAGCACGAGGCCCACCGCGGTGGCGGCGCCGGTGGTGGTCGGGATCATGCTGACGGCGCCGGCGCGCGCGCGCCGGAGATCCTTGTGCGGGAAGTCGTGGATCGGCTGGTCGTTCGTGTAGGAGTGGACGGTCGTCATGAAGCCGCGCTTGATACCGAACTTGTCGTCGAGGACCTTGGCCGTCGTGGCCAGACAGTTGGTCGTGCACGAGGCATTGGAGATGATGCGGTGCTTGGCCGCGTCGTAGCTCCGCTCGTTGACCCCGAGCACCACCGTGACGTCGGGATCCTTGGCGGGAGCCGTGATGATCACCTTCTTGGCGCCGGCGGCGATGTGCTTGCTGGCGGTGGCCGTGTCGCGGAAGATGCCGGTCGACTCGACGACCACGTCGACGCCGAGCTCCTTCCACGGCAGCGACGCCGGGTCCTTGATCGCGCAGACGCGGATCTCGCGCCCGTTGACGAAGATCGCCTCGCCCTTGGAGGTGACCTCGGCCTTGAGGTTGCCATGCACCGAGTCGTGCTTCAGCAGATGGGCCAGCGTCTTGGCATCGGCCAGATCGTTCACGCCGACCACCTCGATGTCACTCGTCTCCAGCGCGGTGCGAAAGAAAACGCGCCCGATGCGACCGAATCCGTTGACGCCGACTCGAATGCTCATAGAGGCTCCTTTGGCTGGGTTCAGTCGAAATTATACGGCCACTTACAATACACGGGCAACTGTGAGCACGCCGACGCTCCGGGCGCCGGCGGCGCGGAGGACGCGCGCGCATTCGGACACGGTGGCGCCGGTGGTGAGCACGTCGTCCACGAGGGCGACATCGCGCTGCGCGACCGCGGCCGACGCGATGAACGCTCCGCACACGTTGGCCCGACGCTCGTCGCCGTGGAGGTCGGTCTGCGGCGCGGTGTCGCGGGCGCGCGCCAGCCAGCGAGGCTCGAGTCGTGTGCCGAGCCCACGCGCGAGCCGCTCCGCGAGCAGCGCCGCCTGATTGAAGCCGCGCTCGCGCTCGCGGGCGCGGGCCAGTGGCACCGGCACCACGGCGTCGACGACGGGCAGCCACGCCGCCCACTGCTCGAGGATCAGATCGCCGAGCGGCCGCGCGAGGGCGGGCCTGCGCGCGAACTTCAGTCGCTGGACCGCCTCGCGGAGCGGACCGGCGTACACCCCGCCCGCTCGCGCCCAGTCGAATGCCGGCGGCGCCATTGCGCACTCGCCGCAGCGGACAGCGCGACCGAGGACCTCGCGCGCGTCACCGAACACGTGAAACGGAAGACCGCAGATGTCACAGACCGGCGACACGACCCGCTCGATGGCGGTCCAGCAGCCGCCGCAGAGTGGATCACGTCGGCCCAGTGCGAGCGGCGTCGCGCAGACGGGGCAGAGCGCGGGAAAGACGAGGTCGAGCGCGGCCACCGCCCACTCCCGCATGGCCATTTTCATCGGAGCTCTGCGTTCCGCTTGAACCGCAGGTGGCCTGTTCCAGACGGGCACGGCTACGTTCAGCGCGTCTGGCTGGGACGGAGCGTGTTCCAGCGACGACAGCCGCCGCAGCGGTCCTGCCAGCGCGGCGACACCGCACCGCACGCGGTGCAGCGGTGCGGCCAGTCGAACCCGTGGCCGAGACGCAGCGCGCGCCGATACTCCTCGAACGCCTCGCGCGTCTCGCCGCGCCGCTCGAAGACGGCGCCGAGGAAGGCGTGCACGACCGGCAGATCGGGCGCGCGCACCTCGAGCTTCTCGAACTGATCGGCCGCCTCGTCGAGCATCTCGAGCTCGAAGTAGACGCGGCCAAGGGCGGCCGCCAGCGCGAGGTCGTCGGGCGCACGCTCGGAGGCGCTGCGGTAGAGCGCGATCATCCGGCTCGGCCGGGCCTGCTCCCGATACGCTCGCTCGAGCCGTGCCAGGAGCGGCAGGGCTGGCCGTGCCTCCACCGCGCGCTCCCACGTGCGCAGCGCCTCGCGGGAATCGCCGCCCGCCTCGTAGGCATCGCCGAGCGCGACCACGGCCGGCGTGAACTTGGGATCGGCGCGGAGCGCGGCCTTGAAATGTCCGACCGCGCTGGCCGCCTCGCCGCGCGCCAGCTCGAGACGGCCGAGCTCGTAGTGCTCGACGGCGAGCCACGCCGCCTCGGTGGCACGGTCGGCAGGCGGCGCCAGGGCCATGAGCTGCTGCTGCACGGCGATGGCCTCGTCCCACTGGCGCGCCTCGACGGCCAGATCACGCAGCTCGTGCAGGGCGCCGCGATGGGCGGGCCAGCGCTGGGCGACGTGACGGAAGAGCGTGCGGGCCTCGTCGAGACGACCGGCCCGCCGCGCCTCCTGCCCGCGCTGCATCGCCTCCGCGGCCTGCGGATCGTGCTGGCCGTCGGCCGGCGGACGCTCGAAGCCCAGAGCACGAAGGGCGCGGTGACCGAGCGCGGCGAGCGTCGGGAGCGATGAACGGAACGTCAGGGACATCGGTGCGAACGGTGCCTGGCCGGCGCCGCGAGGAGGAACGCGACTACCCGGCGGCCATCCGCTCCTCCTGCTCGATGACGCGCTGGCAATCGATGCAGTACCGCGCGAACGGGAGCGCCTCCAGACGCTTCTCGGCGATGTCCTCGCCGCAACGCTCGCAGCTGCCGAAGGAGCCGTCGTCGATCTTCTGGAGGGCCGAGATGACGTCGCGAAGGAGCCGACGGTCGCCGTTGCCAAGCTCGAAGAAGAACTCGCGCGTGTAGGCGGTGTTCGCCTGGTCGCCGAGATCCTTGATGGAATCGTCTTCCTGGTCCTTGACGTAGAGCGCCGTGCGCCCCACCTCTTCCGAAAGCTGGCGATGCTTCTCGACGAGACGCTTCTTGAACTGCGCGACTCGATCTTTTCTCATCGAGCCTCCCCTCCGACCGCCGCCATGCGGCGAGTTTCCGTACGCTAGCACGCAGCGTGGGAGCGCGCAAGGCGCTCCCGCACGCGCGACGTCATACGCCGTCGACCGGAATCGACGGCGCGTCACCCCACAGCCGCTCGAGCGCGTAATACGCGCGCGTGTCGGCAAGAAAGACGTGCATGAGCACGTCGCCGTAGTCGAGCAGCACCCACCCGCTCTCGGCCTGCCCCTCCGCGTGGAGCGGACGCACCCCGTCCTCTTTCAGCTCCTCGCGGATGGCGTCCGCGATGGTCTTGACGTGCGGCGCGGAGCGCCCGCTACACATGAGGAAGTAGTCGGTGACGGTCGACACGCCCTGCACGTCCAGCACGGTGAGGTCCACGGCCTTCTTGTCCAGCGCCGCGCGGGCGGCGCGGCGCGCCTTGTGCTCCGCCGACGGCCGCGGTGTCACGCGGGCTCCCGGTAGAGGCCATGCGTCTCGATGTACCGGGCGACCGCCGGCGGCAGCCGGAACGCCAGCGAGCGGCCCTCGCGCACGCGCCGACGCAGCTCGGAGGCGGAGATCGGCATCGAGGCGGCCCGGGACACGATGACGCCGTGGTCGGGCACGCGCCCGTCGTCGTCGACCTGGCTGAAGCCGCCCTCGACGCCGATCTCGCGCAGCACCTTCTGCGCGGCCTGGCTGTCGGTCTCGAACGGGCTGCCCACGCGCGGCACGATGACCAGGCGGGCCAGCTGCGCGACGCGCCGCGGCTCGCGCCAGGACAGCAGGTCGAGAAACGTCTCCGAGCCGACGATCAGGAAGAGCCGCTCGTCCGGTCGCGCCAGCGCGGCCAGCGTGTCGACCGTGTACGACGGTCCCGGTCGCGTGAGCTCGATGTCGGAGAGCTCGAAGCCCCGCCGCCCGGCCGTGGCCAGCCGCACCATCTCCAGCCGGTCTTCGGGCCGGGCGAGGCGTGACGGATCCTTGTGGGGAGGATGCTTGGCCGGCACGAACAGCACGCGGTCGAGGCGCAGGATCTCGAGCAGATCGTCGG
>Ga0075420_100003624_pt1 | contig 13553 bp, 11 predicted proteins | sample SoiMetdeltSBSDD4_FD_75296 | JGI IMG/M metagenome (GOLD analysis project Ga0075420, IMG submission 75296) | Bulk soil microbial communities from a Populus tree surrounding site in Tennessee, USA - Soil MetaG P. deltoides SBSDD4 | ecosystem: Environmental > Terrestrial > Soil > Tree plantation... | reverse complement strand
ACCACCAAGAGTAATTCTAGAACGAATTCAAAAAATATGTTTATTAAATAAAGAAATGTATAGATACATCACCCTTGCTGATACTATTCGTATAATATTTAATAATGCTTCTCGCCACTTGCCTCCTCATCGAGGAACTTTAGCACATGAAATTACAATTCCTTCGGTAAAGAATTATTTACACCAATCGGAAATGTTACACAAGGGAATACATACTCTCTCCGAAGCAGAAGTTAGAAATCTTGTTTTAGACGGAGCTGATGTCAATTATTGCAGGATGTCTGCTAAGAAAGTGGACCTTCCACCTCTTTTATTTGAAACACAAAAAGATTACGCCAAAACAAAATTACTTCTTGAATTGGGCGCAGATCCAAAATTATCTTTTGATAGACTAGAAGTACATCGCAATGGTCAAGCCCATTATGAATGTACATCCTCTTTTATGCAGGCGATCAGACAACATAATCTTGATATACTAAAACTTTTTTTTGAATATTATCCCGATTATCGCGATGATAGATTTTTGCGTGCAGCTATTACTACACATAACATGGAAATTATAAAGTTCATTCTTGAGACAACAAAGACTCATCCCGACAAGCTCAATACAGAATTGAAAGATGCCATCTCTCGCGAGAACGTAGAAGAAACCCGCCTTCTTCTTAAAATTGGCGCAAATCCTAGTCTTTACTTAGTTGATGTTATAATACAAATTTTATTGCCTCCCACAACTAATACTCTGGTGTGGCAACAGGGTCGACAAATCGAGTTAGACCATCCCCTTTTAGCCATTTTTGATCTTCTGTGTCAATATGGAGGTTGGGATCAGGACGCGTATAATAGAGCATGTTGTCTTGAGAATTTAGCACCAAAATTGCTCGATTCAATTAATAAAAATAAACCTCAAGATGACATAGCAGACGATATATAATGAAAAAATTATTTATAGCTTCTTTAATAGTATTAACCAATAATGTATGGTGCATGGATCAGCCTGCGGATCAAAAGGAGTCTCCTAATCATGTTTTATCGTTTATTATAGAAAAAGAAATTCGAAATAAACATCTCCTTAACTCTTTCAACAGAGATTCTGATATTGCTAAAGAAATCAAAAATTTTAGCCTGGTCAATAAATCATGGTTCACATTTTTTAATGCTCCTGATACAACACGCACTATTATTAGCAAGGCTTCTTTTGAATTTTGTAATGAATATCGAAAATGCGTAGCTGAATCACTTAAACACATTGCTGCAAATAACTATATAATACAATCACAAAAGTTATATGAAAATATTGCAACACTTACAGAAAATGAAATAAAAGATCTCATCACAGCAGGGGCTGATGTAAACTACAAAATCCATAATATGGCAATGCCCATATTCCATATGGAATTAGACTGTACAAAATTAGAACTCTTAATTAATCTTGGAACAGATTTAAATAAAGCTCTTATCGACGATAAATTCACACCCTTGGAGTATTTTATACTTGGACAACAGATAGACCATATTAAATTATTCATTAAACACAAACCACATAAGAAAGGTCTAGTATGTGCTATACAAACACGAAAGAAAGAGATTATAGATTTGGTCTTACAACAAACAGATATTCCCATTGAAGAAATTCAACAAGCAAGAGCAACTGCCGATAAGATCGATGACCCGCAACTGAAGACGTTCTTTATGAATTTGCTGAATAACTATAGCCGACAATACATTAGACCAAAAAGTGGAGTAAAACGTTACACAACAAAACAAAAAAAAGCATTACGTAGCAAAACCTTGCCTAGTTCATGCTCCAAATCATAAAATTCAAAATAATGGCGAATAAATTCCACGTAGCATACGGCAATAACAACAACGATATAGCTCGTGAAAAATGTGAAATAAGTACAAAAATACCTAGCGTTGTTATTTCCAAGAGAAGTGCATCAATCAAGGCGTACCCTATCATGTGTTTGTAAAAAAAGAGATATGACCAATACACATTCAAAAATGCATTAATACCAAAGAGCGCCATGAGCAGATAAAACTGCGCATTGCGCTCAAATCTATTAAAAGCAAGTATCGCCGCTGTTGTAGTCAATGCATAAATTATGTGCCATATGGTACGGAAGATCCAATCTTCTGGTGTAATTGCAGGTAAGTTTAATGTTCTATACCACTGCATTCCGCACCATGTGTAATAACCACTTAAAAACATGGCGAGTAAGGTAACTCCGGGAATGACAAGATAATTTGCTTTTATTCGTAATGTTATATTCATAATCTCTCCACAATATTTTTTTCTTACAGTACTGTTTTATTGGCTACAATTGCAATAAGTTACATAACATGAAGAGAATGTAATTATAATTCACCCTTCGATACATCCGCCTTCCTTCGACAAGCTCAGGACGAGCGGGGAAACTACGGCGGACACTCAGGGCGAGCGGATGGGAAAAAATTATTTGGTGAAAAGTCCCATGAGGTGCACACGACTATTTAGGCTGCGAAGCCTCGTGAGCAGACTAAGTGGGAGTTTGCGCCGTAAGAGATCAAACAGGATGTTTGTGTCTAGGGGTGTGGGGAGTTGGACAAGAACTCCCCACGAAAAGCTTCCCAACGCTAGTTGGGTCTACACCAATGCTTTCAACCACTTCAAAGTATTATTACTTTGGTGGGATTGTGCCATCTGCAGTTGTGCAAGAGCCATCTGTTCTTGAGCAATTGTTTGTTTGTCTTGTGCAAAACTTTCTTTATAAATAGCCAACTGTGATAAATAATCCTTGTGCCCTCTGATACGTTTGATTGCATCGGCTATATTTTTAAAAAATTTATGTGCACGAGATGAAGAAGCGTCACATTCTTCTTGCAACAGCACATTTTTGCCAACTTCTGCTGATGCCTTGTTGATTAAGCTAAATGCATAATGCACCGTTGGAACCAACGCAATAAGATGATTGTATGCACTGATAAGCGGCAAATCGTCAGTCAGATAGACGTCTTGCACAGCATCAAAAAAAGATTTATCACTATCAAATGTTACACGTACCAATGTGTGACGGCATAGTTCATTGAGTAATGCATTTGCCCGTTTTATACGCCCCAAAGGTGTTGATCTGTGCAATAAATAATATGACAAAACTGTTATAACAGAACTTATTCCAACTAAACTTATCGGATATATTTTATCGGAAAATTCTTGCATAATTTTATAACTACCACCAGCACATAATGATGCTATCACTACTGTTCCCACATTTGCTGTTGATTCCTGAATTGCCTGAAGAGAAGATTGTGTTATGAACACAAACAATAAAAATAATGTTCTTGTTTTTATATTTTTAACCATTAATAAAAATCCTATAAATATTCTTGTCTTAAAGTTTGTCCGAAATTTCAAAACAGTTATGTAACCGATACATCCAAGTTAAATCCCTGTGCGCTCGTCCTGATGCTTCGACTAAGCTCAGCAGTAAACACTGCGTTCAGGTTCGCTGCGCTCGTCCTGAACTTGTTGAAGGATATCCCCGAGCGCTCGAAGATATCATTTTAACCCAATCTCAACTTCGTTTCTATTGGGTACCCATTTGAAGAAACTGAAAATGGGTTAAGCTGACGAGCGCGGGAACAGTCAATTAAGAATAGGAGTCACTTAATTTTCGGATAAGTTGTTATGGAATGAAGTATATATCATTTACAGTTTTTTTAATAAAACTTTCTGAGATTAATTCATTTATAATATGGTTAACTCGCTCAACATCTTTGTTGATAATGTGCAGAAGATCATGATGTGCAACGTTTTCTTTTTCTGTGATAATTTTCAAAATGCGTGCACGAATTTGCCTATTCGATCCTTCAAACTTCGACTGCTTTGTATAATGTGCACTTTTACGACTGGGATTGATCTGACAAGATTTTAAAAAAACACCGTAATCCATCAACGCATAATACCATTCACGCGGATTATCATGATCCAATGCTGCCGCAATTAACGGCAGCAATTCTTTATCAGATACATTGTTTTTGTCGCGAAAAAAACTCTCAATAAAAACCGTTCTGATATTTGTCTCTATAAAAACAGTCGGTTGATTGAACGCAAACGCACAAATTGATCCTGCTGTGTTCGGCCCAATTCCAGGAAATGTTTGTAATATTTGCAGATCTTGGGGCAAACTACCTTTGTGATCACTCACCACTTTTTGCGCTAATTGATGCAAAAAGCGTGCACGGCGATAATATCCAAGTCCTTGCCACACGCTCAACACATCGCGCAATGTTGCAGCAGCCAATGCCTGAAAATGAGGAAATGCTACAATAAACTCTTCATATTTTGTAACAACACGAGCTGTTTGAGTTTGTTGCAGCATTATTTCAGAAACTACAATGTAGTAAGGATTATCTATATTTCGCCATGCAAAATCTCTTTTGTTGTTGTGATAAAAGTTCCAAATAAATTCTTTGAATTCCGCGATAGTATTCATATGAATGTTGTACTACTATGCTACATTTTGGACAACAGCCACATTTTGGGCAAAATACGGCAACAACCCTGCAATAAGCATTACTAATTGACTGAATGACGAAATGATTGAACGCATATTCCAACCAATCTGATCTTTTTTGACTTGCGTATACTCAACATTTGATTTTGTATCTACATTCTTTTGGTGTTCGGGTAAAGAAAGAATAGTTTCACGAAAATCTTTTACTACTTCTCGAGCGGCTTTTAAAGCCATGATATTTATACCTTCTGTACCAATGTTGGCAATCTCATGTTCTCGAACTTTTTCATCAGCCTTCTGGTAATTTTCATATTGTTTTGGATCTAGCTTTTTTGCTCGTTTCCATTCGTTTTTGATAATTGTTTCTAATTCATTAAGTTCTTTTAATGCTCCAGTAGTTGCAAAAGAATTTTCACTCGCATGTTTTCCATATTCTTTATTCCAAAATTTTTTTAATTCTTCATTTCTCTGTTTTTCATCTTTTATTTGAAGAATTTTATCGATTTCTACCTTTTTCTTGAATATTTTATTTTTTACAATTTCCTTTTTTCTTGTTACATGACGTTCAGTTTGTTTTTCAGGACTCAATTGATTTAAGCAAAAATATGATCCAATTGCTGAAAACATTCCCACTCCTGCTACCATAAGTACATTTTGATTATCTAAATTAAGTTCACCACCTTTAACAAGAACTGTCGCTGCTGCACCGGCAACTGTCAATAAAGCAGTCCCTGCCTTTATTTTAAGATCAGAAAGCACCATCTGTGCCGTACTACTATCAATTTTTTTCATCATAGCAACAGAAGAAAAATTTACTGATATTGCAAATAAAAGTACACTTACTTTTTTTCCAAACTTCATGGCCGTATCCTTATTGTTACGTAAAAATATATTTAAAAATGTAACGACCAGTATAACAAAGAAAAAGAGGCATGAAAATTTTAAACCCATTTCCAGTTCCTTCCAATGGATGCCCAATAGAAACAAAATGATTTTTTAAAGCCAGAAACAAAAAAAGAAGGTACAAATTTTGTACCTTCTTTTTACATTATTACTCAGTTAATTTCTTTACCTTACCGGCTCATACTCAATCTGAATTCTTCTGCCTTTAAGCGTAGAATCCTTAAGCGAACGCACAATTGCTTGTGCTTTTCGTGAATCTTCCACGGTAAAGAATGAACGTGTATTTTGCATAGAAATACGACTGACACATGATCCGTCAACAGCTGCTGACGTTGCAATAAAATTAATTAAGCCATCTTTACTCAGACGATCAATTTTACCGACATTAATAAACAGTCGCGCTTCATCTTTATCGCTACCATTACCGTAACGGCTTCTTGGTGCAGAAAAACTATCGCTATTGCTTCTTCTTCCTCTGCTATCTCTACTGTCTCTTCCACCTCTACTATCACGGTCGCGTGATGCATCATGAGATAAATTCAAGTTGTGTGATTGTTTATAATGGCGTAACATTTCGCTGCAGCTCAGAGAAAATACTCGTTCAATAAGCTCTTCTTTAGTTAACTCTTTTAACGATTCTTGCACAGCAGCTATATGTGGCTTAACCAATTCATCAACAGGAGTATTTATCAATTTTTGTGAAAAATGATCCAATTGCTTTTGACACAACTGATCACCAGTTGGTACTTGAATTGGTTTAACAGCTATACCCAATTGTTGCTCAATAAATTTAATTTTTCGTAATGATGTACCAATAATAATAGAAACACCAGATCTGCCCGCACGTGCTGTACGACCACTTCTGTGTGTATAATTTTCGATATCATCAGGTAAATTACAATGAAGCACGTGCGTAACGCCATCAACGTCAATACCACGCGCAGCAACGTCTGTTGCAACAAGAACTTGAATTTTTTTGTCTCTAAATTTTTTCATCACTGCATCACGTTGTGGCTGAGATAAATCGCCATGCAATGCATCAGAATTGTACCCTGCATTAATGAGCTGCGAACTCATTTCTTGTGCGTCACGTTTTGTTCTGCAAAACACGATACCAAACATGTCAGGATAAAGATCTATAAATCTTCTTACAGCACTATAAATATCAGCAGATCTGACTAAGCAATATAAGTGTTCAATATTTGCCGCACCACTATTTTTTGACCCAACGGTAATTTCCAATGGATTATGCATGTAAGTGCGCGCTATTTTTTCAATTTTGGGTTGCATGGTCGCAGAAAACAACCACACTCTTTTGTTTTTTGGAGTAGTTTTTAAGATTTCATCGATATCTTCTTGAAATCCCATATCTAACATTTGATCAGCTTCATCAAGTACCACGCGACTGATGCGATCTAAAGTAATTGTTTTACGATTAATGTGATCAATAAGTCGTCCCGGTGTACCGACAATAATATTAACGCCACGCTTAATATCACGCACTTGCGTTCTGATATCAGCACCGCCATACACGGCAACAACATTAAACCCATCGATATATTTTGAATAAGCTGTCAATTCTTTGGTTATTTGCAGACAAAGCTCACGCGTTGGGCAGATCACCAGTCCCTGAGTTTTACCGTCCATAACAGCTGTAATCAATGGCAACCCAAACGCTGCTGTTTTACCAGTCCCCGTTTGTGCCAAACCTATAAGATCCCTATCGCCCTGTAAAAGAGCCGGGATCGCTTTTTCCTGAATTGCTGTTGGTTGGGTAAAACCTAATTCAGAAACCGCCTTCACTATACGTGAATCCACACCCAATGCTTGTATACTCATACGTCTCACAAAAGTAAAAAATGAATGATTTATTAAAAAAACCCGATGTGTAAAATTCCTAGATCCTACTATATACCCCATCCTAGCAGTTTTTTTACAAGCTGTCAAAAATAAACACTAACTTAGAAAAAAGGGACTACCCGTAGAAAAGTACGGGAAGTAAAACCCCCATCAGCGGTAAAAACCTCTGATGGGGGATAATTTTATCGAATAAAAGAATTAAGCCAGATTTTTAAGCAAGTCTTTTCCAGTACTAGCTGTATCAACATCCGCTTCAGGAGCATCTTGAGCTAAAGAATCTCTTATTTCTTGTAGTTTTGCCAAGATTTCCTTGTCTAAGGCTAGGGACTCTTCTAACGTACTTTTAGCTTTAAAGGCATCATAAATAGCCAATCCTGAATTAATGTTGGCTAGACTTACAATTCCAAATAAACCGTAGTCTATCACACAAGACAATTGTGAACGCAATGCATCCAATAGATATATGTTCGCAAACCCGCGCCCGAGAGCCACTCCAACTACAATCGCTATATTTTTGATCAAAGCCTTATTTCTTTTGCTTGTAGCAACTTGCAGTTTTTTCTCATTTATTTGGATATTCATCTCTATGACACCAGTGAACATATCAATATTTTCAAATATCATTGGAACAGAAGCAAAGTCCTGACCTAGTTCATGCAGAGTATACAATATCCCTCTTTGTTCTTCATTAAAGCCAAAAGCGTTGGATATCATACCTAAAGTAAGCAAACTTGCTAGTATCGCATTTTTGTTCATAAAAACCCTTAATAAAGACCGTAATTATTGTTATCTTTGCTCATTGTATCATGATTTAAACAACCAATCAAAAGGACTAGCTGGGCAAGCTACCAGAAGCCAAGCAGCTTTTTCTACTGCGCTACTCTAATTCTTTGGTCCCCAATTCCGCTATCCTTCGACAGGCTCAGGACGAGCGGGGAGCGGCAAACTACCAGAAACCAAGGCAGCTTTTTCTCTTTCTAGAATTGCAAGAATGCGTGTATCACGCTCTAGACGCCCAATAAGACGTTCCGCATAGCGGTACACCTTATAAAACTCATTACCGGCAACTAGAGCAAACACCGTTGATGTCACGCCCAAAATAACCGCACCGATCATCCCTTCTTGTGATTTATCCAGATCCAGACCCCTACTGTCCTGAAAAGTTTTATATGAAGTGCATGCAAGCAATGTTGAAAACAATGAAATCAAAATACCAACAAACATTGCATTACTATGTAATCCGTTTTGCCTGAGCATTATTTTATTTTCTAACAATTTTATGTGCTCAGTCAGAATTGCTATGTAATAATCAATATCTTTTCTGACTTTGTGCAATTTAAAAAAAAGAGGATTGTATTTTTCCATCCAATACAATCCTCTTCTAAAATATTTTTCACTTCGGAAAAAAACTTTTTCTCTTTGTTCTTCTTCCTGCAATTGCACATTTGTGCCACATTGTGTTGTAACAACGATCACATGACTACTGATATTATCAGCCTTAACAACACTAAAAAATGTTGATAACAATATAATTAAAATTTTGCTCTTCATGCCCACTACCTCATATTTAGAAAACTCCATCCACAGCAAACTGTAGGTGGAGTATATTCCAATAAAATAAAGTTTTAAAGTTACGCTCAAATCAACAGTAATATAATGCGTTACTCCAAAATTAGTTATCAATTTTCTTGAAATATATCTTGCAAAAGAAGGATATCATTCGTATAATTAGTCAAATTTTTATACATTCACTTTTTTTGGAGCAACCACATGTCATACAACCGTCACATTATTTTTTCGCTTCTCTGCATTTTTCAAATCTCATTATCAACCGGTTCCACAAATCAGAATAAAGATGATGAATCTATAAGAATAACGCCGCTCTATGTACCTGAAGTACCAGAGGCCGTCCGTGATGTTATAAATAATGAATTACTAAAACAACGTTCTGAACCATCAGAAGAAGCAGACCTTAGCGAAGAAGAAAAAGAAGAACTAGAGCTCGTTTTTGAATATGCTCCGGCAGAAGCAGGATGCATAGTGAGCTATCTTCGAAGACCTAGTTTTTCTCCTGGTGATGAGGATTATAGATTCGCATTATTTGCTGGTGAAACAGGAACAGGAAAAACAGCAACAGCAAGATCAATTGCTCAAAAAATGACGACTCAGAGTGGTTGGAATTATAAATTTTTACCAAGCACATCTTTATTAGAAGAACATCCTAAGCAAACAGCCTTGCGTCTCCGAAAAGAATTGGAAGCAGCTACCTCATCAGGCAAGCCAACTATTATAATTATTGATGACTTGAACATATTATTTGAGGATACTGACAGTAAGTATTATGATACTCCAACAAAAATGCTCGCAACATTTCTTGACGAGCAAAAAAACAATAAAGAAATCTTTTTAATCGGAACTATGATCAACACAACCAAATTACCAAAATTTTTCAAAGATAAAGGTATGTTTAATCCTGTAAAATTCAATATGCTGACTGATCCCAGGATTAAGAAAAATATACTTCGCAGATATTTAACAACTAAGTACACCAACCTTGATGCTGAAGTAACCGCTGCTTTCTTGTGCAAAGAATTGGAAAAAATTGGATCCTGTTCCGGACGTGATTTGAAAACGATATCAGATGTAATATGCGAAATCCAGAGCATTGATACTACAAATAAAATGCCTATCTTGATGATTAAAAAAGCATCTATAACAAAAGCAATAGATGAATATTTACAATCGAAAGAAGAATTGCAGTGCTATCTTGAAGATGAAAAAGAATGAATCTCCAAGAACAATATCTATCCAACCACAGATGATGCAAATGCGTGAACATAGCTAAAAGAGCTGACAAGTAAAAACTTGATCTCGCTAATGTGAGTCATCATACGTAATCAAAAAAAGGGGTCATACAATAAACGCATGACCCTTTTTGTCGAACAGGTTTCACATATTTTTTCTCAAATAAAAATTTTTATACTTCTTTGTTTGGAATAGCCACATGATATACCATCGTCACATTATTTTTCTATTTATGTGCATTTTTATAACTTCATTATCAATCGATTCTATGACTCAAAATGAAGATCAACGTGAACCGCTAATAACAACACCACTATGTGCACCTGAAGTATCGGGAGAAGTCCATAATGCTATAAATGCTGAACATTCTGAGCAAAAACAACCAAAAGATGTTTTTAGCGAAGAAGAAATTGAGGAAATGAAACTAGTTTTTGAATCGTCCCCCCAAAAAGCACAACGCATTGTTAAATACTTACAAGATCCTACACGTTTTCCCGACAGCGTAGACTATAGATCTGCATATTTTGTTGGTGAACCTGGATCAGGTAAAACAATGATGGCCAAAGCAATTGCATACAAAATGTCTCAAGAAGGTTGGGAATATAGATTTATACTAAGTTCATCTTTGTTAGGAAAATATCGTAATCAAACCGCCGTACGACTTCAAGAAGAATTAGAAAACATTGAGATATCAAACAAGCCTACTATTTTGATTATTGATGAACTACATCGATTACTTGAAAATATGAACAGCAAACATCATGATACCGATACAACAGCAACCACATTGTGGACATTTCTTGATAAACAGGCAGGCAACAAAAATTTCTTTCTCATAGGCACTATGAACCGTATCGATAGATTGCCTAAACCTTTTAAGAGCAGAATGCTTCCTGACTATATAAGATTCCCTTTAATGATTGATTCTACATGGAAAAAGAAATTACTTCGTAAAAATTTAACAACCACAAGCACTCGTCTTGATGAAGAAGTGACCGATGCTTTTTTAGATACAGAATTAGAAAAAATAGGTCCTTGCTCTGGACGTGATTTAAAACAAATATCTCGTGATATATTAATGATGCATGAAACAAATAAAGAAAAAACACCTTTGATAATCAAAAAAGAATCTATCACAACAGCATTCAGAGAACACGGACAACAAAAAGAAGAATGTAAGTATGAACTTGAAGAAGAAACTGATGAAGAACGGCAAGAACGTCATCATAAAGAAAACATGAATCTACAAGAACAACATTTTGTCCAACAACAAAAACTTCAAGCTTTTTTTATTTGCTATCAGAACAAGATAGGCAAATCTTTATTGCCTGATTGTCACACATTCTATGATGAAATAAAAGATTTTTTGTCAGATGAACAAAAAAAACTTTATAACAATATAAATAATGTAAGAAAACTCAAGTAAGAAAAACAATAGAAACAGCAATCGCAACAAAAACTGCTGCTGAGAAAACTAAAAAGGATGCAAATAAGTGGTAGTAAAAAAAATAATAATAAATAAATCAGTAGCAATAATTTTAATAATGTCATTGAATCTTTTATTATTGTGTCAAGAAAACCCACCAGAATTGGAAAAAAGTAAAGATGATTGCAAGCTTACGTCATTCTATACCCCTGAAACACCAGAAGATATCGGTGAATTTATAAACGAAGAACTATTAAAACAATTTTCTAAATCAATGGAAAAAACAGATGATCAGATGGCAAAGCCTGCAGAATGGATTTTAGAATCGTCAGTGAGAAATGCCCCAACATTATTAAAAGGTATTTTTTTCTATTTAAAATCCCATACATATCGTACAGATTACACAAATGCATCACATGACTTTATGATTGTACCATCTTTTCATCGGTTTATTTTAGTAGGACCCCCAGGATCAGGCAAAACAACAATGGCACATGCAATCGCATATATGCTCGGCTATCCTGTAGTTTTTGTTGCAGCAACATCATTTCTCGGTCGTTATAGAAATGAAACCGCTAATAATATACAAGAGTTTTTAAGAAAGTGTATTTCGGATGACTTAAAAAAGATAATTATTATTGATGAATTACACAAATTGTTTGAACATCACAATAGTGATCAATCCGATGATTCCCAAAGTGCTGCAGCCTTTTGGCTTACTCTTGACGACATAGAAAGGTACAGTCCGAATACCATTATTATTGCTACAGCCAACAACGTTGATAAGCTACCACCAGAAATCAAAAGTCGTTTTTCCGGAAAAGTTATTACAATACCAATGCCTAATAAATATCAAAAAATTCGAGCATTTAAGAATAGCATTGCCAATGATGAATCACTACTATTAGATCGGTCAATTGACAATGCATTTATTGCGCAGATAATGCAACAAATACAAAATTGTTCATTGCGTGATGTGCGACTGATTATTGATACGGCAAAAATGTTTTACTACGCTGAAATAGCTCTTCAGGGCGATATTTTTCCGATTGTTCTATCAAAGAAGCATTTTCAACAGGCGCTTGATCAGTTGAAAGACGAATCTCGATTATTACAAGGAAGCTTGTTAGAGCAACTCTGTAAAAAAATAGAGAGCCGGGGATCAATTTTCTCCGCTGCTGCCAATCTTATCCTTATTCTAAGAATATTATATGAGATATCGCAAGCCCCCCAGCTTAAAGAGCTCTTTCTAACGTTATATGATTTATTACAAAGTTTTATAACTACTAAAAATAATATCGCTCCGAGTTCACCATGAAGTTTTCTTAGTTTCATAATTTCCACCAAAAATTTAGCCAATAGATAATTAATCAGAGAGGAATGACGATGAGGATAAAGTTTTGCTCTTTTTTACTACTTTTTATTGTTTCATACTCTTTTTCAGGAGAAATGAAATTTCAGAAATCCAAACCAGAAGTTATATGTCAATACATCTATTCTAGTGGTAAAAATTCTGCCCCTCATATTCATGTCCCCCGTATTCGTGTATATGAAATACCATCTATTCCTCGTAATTCTACGTATAGATACCACTTTTTTAACTTTTCAGTAGCGGATTTTCAGAAATTTTTTTCTACTGTAAGTGAAGAAAAAATTTTGAGTAATTATGAGTTGTTTTCGCTTGAAAATTTTCGCACATATGCACGTACTTTGAGTTGTTATAATGAATTTATGCTTTTTCTTGAGACAAAAATTAGGAACGATAAAAAAATCAGACAAAAAACAGCATTTGTACCAGGGTTTGATTATCATTTTGGTTTCCGTGGTGAAAAATCAGGATTTCATGATTTTATTTTTGCGCAAACATCTGAGATAAGAAAAATGCAGTCGCAGAAGAATAATGATGTAATTCAAATCCCGATGCAAGTTTCACATGTAGCTGATACATTCAAAAATGCTGTTGAGACACGTCTTGTCGAAAATATTTCAGAACTTTCTGCTCAAATTCAAGATCTTGCTTTACAAACATCTGAGGTGAATAACGCACAATCTCCTATTCAAGTCGA
>Ga0075420_100003623_pt1 | contig 13553 bp, 11 predicted proteins | sample SoiMetdeltSBSDD4_FD_75296 | JGI IMG/M metagenome (GOLD analysis project Ga0075420, IMG submission 75296) | Bulk soil microbial communities from a Populus tree surrounding site in Tennessee, USA - Soil MetaG P. deltoides SBSDD4 | ecosystem: Environmental > Terrestrial > Soil > Tree plantation... | reverse complement strand
ATGCACGTAGGGAAGAGCGGCGGCGGGCCGTTCGAGCTGCGGCATGCAGGCGCAACAGACATGGCCGCTTCGAGCACGGGCTTTGCCCGCGCAATCCTGCCTCTTTGCGCTGGGGGAGGCATCGGAGGGGGCCGCCGAGGCCCCCCTCTGAAGCTTCTAGCCCATTGTGTGCATCGAGGCCAGGAACTCCTTGTTGCTGCGTGTCAGCTTCAGCTTGTCGAGCAGGAGCTCCATCCCCTCGACCGGATTCAGCTGGGACAGCGCTTTGCGGAGCAGCCAGACCTTCTGCAGCTCGTCCTTCTCCAGCAGGAGCTCCTCCTTGCGCGTGCCCGACTGCTCGATGTTCATCGTGGGGAAGACACGCTTGTCCATCAGGCGCCGGTCCAGGTGCACCTCCATGTTGCCGGTGCCCTTGAACTCCTCGAAGATCACGTCGTCCATCCGGCTGCCGGTATCGACGATGGCGGTGGCCATGATCGTCAGCGATCCGCCCTCTTCGATGTTGCGCGCGGCGGCGAAGAAGCGCCGCGGCCGCTGGAGGGCGTTGGCGTCCAGACCGCCGGAGAGCACCTTCCCCGATGACGGGATCACCGCGTTGTGGGCGCGCGCAAACCGCGTGAGGGAGTCGAGCAGGATGACGACATCGCGCTTGTGTTCCACCAGTCGCTTGGCCTTTTCGATGACCATGTCCGCGACCTGGATATGCCGCGCAGGCACCTCGTCGAAGGTAGAAGCGATGACCTCGCCACGCACCGACCGCTGCATGTCGGTCACCTCTTCGGGCCGCTCGTCGATGAGCAACACGATCAGGTAGACCTCCGGGTGATTCTTGGCGATGGCGTTGGCCAGCTTCTGCAGCATGACGGTCTTGCCTGTCCGCGGCGAGGCCACGATCATGCCCCGCTGTCCCTTGCCGATCGGCGCCAAGAGGTCCATCACGCGCGTCGTGAGGTCCTCGGGGTCGTGCTCGAGACGCAGCCGCTCCATCGGATAGAGCGGGGTGAGGTTGTCGAAGAAGATCTTGTCGCGGCTCTGCTCGGGCGTCTCGAAGTTGATCGCCTCGACCTTGAGGAGGGCGAAGTACCGCTCCGTGTCCTTGGGCGGCCGCACCTGTCCGGAGATGGTGTCGCCCGTGCGCAGATCGAACCGGCGGATCTGTGACGGCGAGACATAGATGTCGTCGGGGCCCGGGAGGTAGTTGTAGTCCGGCGCGCGGAGGAAGCCGAAGCCGTCCGGCAGAACCTCGAGCACGCCCTCGGCGTAGATGAGCCCGTCCTTCTCGGCCTGGGCCTGGAGGATCTTGAAGATCAGCTCCTGCTTGCGCAGCCCGCCCATGCCCTGCACGTTCAGATCGCGGGCGATGCCGTTGAGGTCCGAGATCGTCTTTTCCTTCAGCTCGGACAGGTTCATGCCGTTGGGTTGGGACTGGGATTCCTGCGTCGGATTCTGCTGACCTCGTTCTCGGCGGGCGCTCATCAACGGGCTCCGGGCGCGGCTGTCGAGGGCCGCTTGGCGTTAGAGGTTGCGATTTTTCGCAGAGTTTCTAGGGGGTTGGAGCGGTACGTCGACTTCATCGTCGCATCGTCGGTGCGTCGTTGTCAACGTCTTTCACATCCGGACCTCGATGATCGCGCGCTGCTTGATCTCCTTCAGCCACGCGTCCAGACGCGTCTCGTACTTCTCGCGGAAGAGGATCTCGCGGATCTGCTGCTTCACGCGAACGAGGCCGTCGCCCTCCAGGGAGTCCTTCGACTCGAGCTTGAAGACGTGATAGCCCAGCGACGAGCGGTACGGCCGTGACACGGCACCGGGGGCGAGCGCGAGGATCTCGCTCTCGATCTCCTGGGACAGCTCGCCGCGCTTCAGCGTGCCGAGATCGCCGCCATCGCGCGCGCTGGCGTCCTTCGAATGCTGCCGCGCCATGGCCTCGAAGTCCACTCCCGCCTCGGTGAGCTGCGTGAAGAGCAGCTCCGCCTTGATGCGGGCGGCCTCCCAGGCGGCGTCACCGGCCGCGCCATCCTCGGGCACGACGAGAATGTGGCGCGCGTGGTACGACAGGCCCGTCTCGAGCTTGGCGCGATTCTCCTCGAGGTACTGGCCGATCTCCTGATCCGTCACCGACACGCGCAACGCCACCTTGCGCCGGATGACCTTCTGGACGCGCAGAGAGTCACGCAGGCGCTTCTTGACGGCCTCCATGGTGACGCCCTGCTCCTTGATCAGCCGCTCGAAGTCCTCGATCGACTTCGCGCCGTAGCTGCTCTTGACGCGCTCGGCGAGCTCGTCGTTGACCTCGGCCTCGTCGACCATCACCTTCTCGCGGTCCGCCTCCTGCAGCTGCAGGCGGTTGTCGATGAGCCGGGGCAACAGCTGCTTGGCGAGCTCGGCGTCGCTGGCAGCGCCGCGCTGCCGCGATTCGTGCCGGTAGGCGACGATCGTCTCCTGCAGCTCGCCGAGGGTGATGGCGTCGTTGTTGACGACGGCGATCACGCGGTCGGCGACGGTGTCGTCCACGGTCATCGCCCGCACGCGGACGTCGCCGGGCTGCAGGACGTCCGGCGACTTCGGCTTGGCCGCGACCGGTGGACCGGGTGGCGGCGTTTTGGTGCCGAGCCACGGCACCCAGCCGGGAACCGCGCAGCCGCCGGCGCAGACGCTCATCAGCAGCACCGCCGCGGCGCGCCGGCTCATGCGCGACCGAGCTCGGTCAGGACTTTCAAGATGGAATCCCGCACGGCCCCCCATTCCCCGCGCGCGACGCTCGCCTCCAGCGTGAACTCCCGCTTGAACTTGAGCCGCCCTCGGCTGGCCTGCACGGCGGTCACCAGGCGCCGCGGGTCGACGGCCGTGGAGGGCGCGAACGTGATCAGAGCCCGGCCCTCACCGGCCTCCACCTTCTCGACGCCGAGCGCGCGCGCGGCCACCCGGATCCTGACGATGTCGAGCAGTCGGAGGGCGGGGTCCGGCGGGGGGCCGTAGCGATCCATCAGCTCCAGGCGGAGCTCGTCGACATCGGCGTCGCTCCCGGCGCCGGCCAGGCGTTTGTAGAAGGCGAGACGTTGGTTGACTTCGGGAACATAGTCCTCGGGGACGAAGCCTTCGACCTCGACGCTGATGACCGGCTCGACACCGGCGGTCGGCGCTTCGCCGCTCAATTCTCGCACGGCTTCGGCGAGCAGCTTGCTGTAAAGATCGTAGCCGACGGCGGCGATATGACCGTGCTGCTGCGCCCCGAGGAGGTTGCCGGCCCCGCGGATCTCCAGATCGCGGAGCGCCAGCTTGAAGCCGGAGCCGAGCTCGGTCAGCTCCTGCAGCGCCCGCAGGCGCCGCTGCGCCTGCTCGTCGACCCGCCCGTCGGCCGGCACCAGCAGGTAGGCGAAGGCCTGCTGGCGCTCCCGGCCCACGCGGCCGCGAAGCTGATAGAGCTGGGCGAGACCGAAGCGGTCGGCGCGGTTCACGATGATCGTGTTGGATGCCGGGATGTCGAGACCGGATTCGACGATGGCCGTCGACACCAGGATGTCGGCCTGACCGTCGATGAACTTCACCATGGCCGCTTCCAGGTCACGCTCCTTCATCTGGCCGTGGGCCATGATCACCCGCGCGTCGGGGATGAGCTCCTGGACGAAGCGTGCCATCGAGGGCAGCGACTGCACGCGGTTGTGCACGAAGAAGACCTGGCCGCCGCGGGCCAGCTCGCGCTCGAGCGCCTCCTTGATCACCGGGCGGCTGAAGCGCCGCACGACCGTCTCGATCGGCAACCGATCGACCGGCGGCGTCTCGATCACCGACATGTCCCGTACCCCGGAGAGGGCCATGTAGAGCGTGCGCGGGATCGGCGTGGCGGTGAGGGCCAGCACGTCCACCGAGGCACGCAGCTGCTTCACCCGCTCCTTGTGGGCGACGCCGAAGCGGTGCTCCTCGTCGACGACGAGCAGCCCGAGGTTCTTGAAGGCCACGTCCTTGCCCAGGAGCGCGTGGGTGCCGATGACGACATCGACGGTGCCGTTGCGCAGACCTTCCTTCACCGCTTTCTGCTCCTTGGCCGAGCGGTAGCGCGAGAGCAGCTCGACGCGCGCAGGGAAGGCCGCGAAGCGATCGGCGAACGTCGACCAGTGCTGCTGGGCGAGCACCGTCGTCGGCACGAGGATGGCCACCTGCGTGCCGTCGGCGACCGCCTTGAAGGCCGCCCGCAGCGCAACCTCCGTCTTGCCGTAGCCGACGTCGCCGGCGACCAGCCGGTCCATCGGCCGCGGGCTCTGCATGTCGGCCTTCACCTCCTCGATGGCGCGGAGCTGGTCGGGCGTCTCCTCGAAGCGGAAGGCCGCCTCGAACTCTCGCTGCCACGGCGTGTCGGCGGAGAAGGCGTGGCCCTCGGCGAGCGCGCGGCGCGCGTAGAGCTTGAGGAGCTCCTCGGCCATTTCCCGCAGCGCCGTGCGGACGGACTCCTTCACGCGCTGCCACGACGCGCCGCCCAGTCGATCGAGGCGCGCGGCGCCGGCGTCGGCGCCGAGATACTTCGACACGAGGTCGAGCCGATCCACGGGGACGTAGAGCTGGTTGGCCTCCGCGTACTCGAGGATCAGAAAGTCGGCGTCCTTGTCGCCCACCCGCATCGTGCGCAGTCCGAGGTACTGTCCGATGCCGTGGTCCTCGTGGACGACGAGATCGCCCACGGCCAGATCCGTGAACGCGGTCAGCGCCGCGCCGCGCTGGTACTTCGGCCGGTGCAGCGTCCGACGGCGAGCGCCGAAGATCTCGCTCTCGGCGAGCAGCACGAGGCCGACGGCGGGAACGACGAAGCCGCCCGACACGTCGCCGACGACGATGGCGAGGTTCTCGGGCGCCGCCAGGCCGTCGCTGATCGGCGCGTCGATGCCGTGATCGTGGAGGATCTGCTTCAGGTGCTCGGCCTGGTGCGGATCGGCGGCGGCCAGCCGGACGCTGAAGCCTTCCGCGCGCCACCGCCGCACCTCGTCGACGAGCCGGTCGAACTTGCCGGAGAACGGATCGACGGAAAGCGCCTCGAGGGTGACGTCGGGCGCGTCGCCGGTCACCAGCTCGAGCTCGAGCCGCGGGCGGCCCGCGATCACCTCCGCCAGCGGCCGGCGTCCCGGCGCCTCCGGCGATGTCTCGTCGAGCAGCTGCGGGGCATCGAGGACGACGGGCGCCCCGGCCGGGACGTAGTGGAGCAGCCGCGTCGTGTTGTCCTCGGTGTCGGGCACGGCCACCAGCGGCAGGACGACCAGCTCTTCCACCGCCGCCGTCGAGCGCTGCGTGGTGGGATCGAAGAGGCGGATCGACTCCACGTCGTCGCCGAAGAGCTCCAGGCGCGCCGGACTCGGATGAATGGGCGAGAAGACGTCGACGATCCCGCCGCGGACGCTCCACTGCCCGACCTCCACCACCGTGTCGACCCGCTCGTAGCCCGCCTTCTCGAGCGCCTCCAGGAGCAGCTCTCGATCGAGGCTGTCACCCACACCGACCCGGAGGGTGCCGTCGCGAAACGCCGTGGGCGCGGGCAGCGGCGTGTCGAGCGCCGCCGGCGTGACCACCACCGCCACCGGCTCGCCGGCGGCGAGGCGGCGCACGATCATCGCCCGTTCGGCCTCGGCCTCGCGGTGGTGCCCGTTCTTCCACAGGCGCGGCTCGCGCTCCGGGAACTCGAAGGCGGGCGCACCGAAGAAGATCAGATCCTGGGCGAACCGGTGGGCGTCGGCGAGCGAGGCCACCATCACGAGGATCGGGCGGGACTGTGACTGCAGCAGCTCGGCAACCACGAGCGCGCGGGCCGCGCCGGTGAGGCCGGCCACGCGCAGACAGACGTCTCCCGCGGCGAACCGCTTCGCCAGCTCCTGAAACGCCTGCCAGTTCTTCAACATCACGAACGATCTACGGTACCACGAGCACCTTCGAGGGGGCCTCGGGCCCCTCGAACACTAGCGAGAGCCCTTGGCTAGATAGAAGGACAGCGTCTCGAGCTCGATCGACAGATCGACGTTCTTCAAACGCACGTCGCGGCCGACCTTGATGCGGGCGGGCGCGAAGTTGAGGATGGCCTTGATGCCGGCTCCCACCAGCTGATCGGCCACCGTCTGCGCCGACTCGGCCGGCACGGCCACGATCGCGATCTGCACGCCGCGGCTCCGCGTCTCGCGGGCGAGGTCGCGGATCGGAATGATTGGCACGCCGTCCACGTCGCGGCCGACCTTGGCAGGGTCGTCGTCGACGATGGCGGCGATCTTGAAGCCCTGGGTGCCAAAGCCCCGGTAGTGGAAGAGCGCGGAGCCGAGGTTGCCGAAGCCGACGAGCACGACCGGCCAGGCGCGATCCAGACCGAGGATGCGCTGCAGCTCGTTCTTGAGCCCGGTCACGTAGTAGCCGATGCCGCGCACGCCGAACTCGCCGAAGTACGCGAGGTCCTTGCGGACCTGCGCCGAGTTCAGATTGAATCGCTCGGCGAGCTCCTGGGAGGAGACGGTCTTGACGTTATCCTCCTCCAGCTGGAGCAGGCAGCGCGTGTAGACCGAGAGACGACGGATTGTCATCTCCGGGATCTTCGACGGGCGATAACTGCCGCGGGCGGCCATCAGGACCGGCCCGGCGCGAGAGACCCCGTCGCGCCGGGCCTAACGTCGCTCCCCTACTTGATCGGCTGCACGAAGAGCAGGATCATCGCCACGACCAGAACGTAGATGGCCAGCGACTCGATCAGCGCCAGACCGATGATCATCGCCGTCTGGATCCGCGCCGCGGCACCGGGCTGCCGCGCCATCGCGTCGACGGCGGCCGCCACGGCGCGGCCCTGGCCGAGACCGCAGAGTCCTGCCGCGAACGCCATTGCGAAGCCCGCCACCAGCACCGCGTACGGCCCGATCCACCCGCGCGCATCGCCCGGCGCCGCCGCCGCCGTCTGCGCGAAGGCCAGGCCGGGAGCCGCCAGAACCGCCATTGCCGCAACCATCAGTGAACGTCGCACGACGATCCTCCTCTTCTGCGAGTGCTCTGCTGTCTGCTGTGATCTGCTAGTGATGTCCCGAGCCGTGTCCGTGTTCCGCGCCGTGTCCGTGGTCCGCTTCCTCGATCGCTCCCGAGATGTACAGCATCGTCAGCATGACGAAGATGAACGCCTGGAGGAGCGAGACCAGCATCTTGAGCGGGTACAGAAAGCCCACGGTGAAGGCGATCATCACGATCCCGCCCACGCCGCCCACGACGGCGCCGCCGATGCTGCCCGACAGCGCCCAGCCGATCAGGCCCTGGAGGCCCATCAGAAAGAAGATGATGGCGAGCAGGATGTGGCCGCCGACCATGTTGCCGAAGAGCCGGAGCGTCAGCGACAGCGGTCTTGCCAGGTGGCTGATGATCTCGATCACGAACATCAGCGGCTTCAGCGCAAGCGGCACCGGTCCCGTGAAGTGCGCCAGGTAGGTGAGCGCGCCCTGCTTGCGGACGCCAATGTAGTGATACGCGACGAAGACGATCACCGCGCAGGCGGCCGTGGTGTTGAGGTTCGCCGTCGGGCCCGCGAAGCCGGGAATGAGACCGACCAGGTTACCGGCCAGGATGAACAGCCCGAGGGTGGCGATGAACGGCAGATATCGCCGACCCTCGGGACCCATGACGTCGTCGATGAGCTGCTGGAACTGCTCGAGAATCACTTCCATGAAGTTCTGCGTGCCGCGCGGGACGAGCTGCACGTTGCGCGAGGCGAGGAAGGCGACCGCGGTGAGCACGATCATCACGACCCATGTATACGTCACGTGGTCCGGGATACCGGGCAGACGGAAGATCGGCGGATGCTCGATGACGTCCATGCTCAGCTCTCCTGACGGGCGGCGCGCAGACCGTGTCCGACCAGCGCGCACGGCAGCGCGGTGAGTCCGGCCACCAGCGCCACCGGATGCGCCCAGCCGGTGGCGAGCAGGACCGCGCACGCGGCGCCGAACGCGAGGAACCGCAGCCCGGCCACGACCGACCACAGCGCTCGGGCCGCACCGGCGTCGTCGCCGCTCGTGCGCACGCGGGCCACGATCCAGCGGAAGTTGCCGATGGCGAGGGCGACCCCGGCCGCGGCGCCGAGGGCGCCCGGCGCGCCACCGAGCCAGGCGGCCGCCAGCGCGAGGATGGTGCCGAGCGCGCAGACGTCGCGCGTCACCCGCCACATCAGCTCAGTTGGAGTCATCGAGGTTCCGCTCCGCCGTCCTGACCGACCGAAAGAGGTTCACGAACCCTGCGGCGATTCCGAAGCCGAGACCGATGAGCGTCAGCCAGGGCTTCGTGCCGAGCCACCGGTCCAGGAAATATCCGCCGGCGAGGCCGATGACGGTCGCCAGCACCATCGTCATTCCGATCGTGGACAGCTCGGCGAGCGCTTTCCAGGCGTCTTTCTCCCCGGGCGGCGCCATGTGAAGCAGAACACTAGCACAGCGACTTCGGAGGCACAAGCGGACGCAACCCGCTGATTTCGCGGGCCAAACGTCAGCCGAACATCCCTCCCATCCGCGCGCCGGCCACGCGGTTGATGACGATGACGCTGAGGGCGGCCACCGCGATCAAGATGACGCCGAGCGCGGCCGCCTCGTTGGCGCTGCCGGAGATGTAGAACGCGAAAATTCCCACCGGAATCGTCTCCCAGCCGCCGAGCGAAAGGAACAGCACCGCCGACGCCTCCTGCAGCGACGTCATGAACGAGAACAGCGAGCCGACGAGGACGCCGCGCCAGATCAGGGGCAGCGTGATGTCGCGAAACGAGCGCAGGCCGGTGGCGCCGACGCTGGCGGCCGCCTCCTCCATCGAGCGGTGCACGAGCAGCAGCGAGGCGAACGAGCCGCGAACCGTGTACGGCAGCCGTCGGATGGCCAGCACGATCGGCAGGATGATCCACAGGCTGGTGAGCCTCACGTCGAGCCACGGCAGCTCTGTGTGGAACGCGCGCACATACGCGATGCCGATGGCGGTGCCCGGGATGGCCAGGATCAGCGTATTGAGAGCGTCCAGCATGTCGCGCCCCGGCACCCGCGTGCGCGCGAGGATCCACGCCATCGGCACGCCGATGGCGATGCAGAGCACGACCGCCAGCGTCGAGTACAGGAAGCTGTTGACGATGTACTTCGGCGTCTCGACGATCACCCGCTCGAAATAGGCGGCGGTGTACTGCACGGGAAACGGGGTGAGCGACCAGCCCTTGCCGACGGAGGCGAGGGCGACGCCGAGGTACGGCACGAACGACAGCGCCATCACGGACGCGAGGAACGCCACCGCGCCCGCCTGCCCGAGCGGCGAGAGCCGGCGGCGGGGCACGCGGGAGTACGACAGCGACGAGTAGTCCTTGATGGCCACGTAGCGCCGCGCCGCCACCAGGAACACGACGGCGAGGAGCACCATGAGGGCGGAGATGACGATGCCCATCCGGAACAGGCGGCGGTCCACGAACTGCACGATGTTGAGGTATGCCTGCGACGCGAGCAGATCATGGACGCCGAGCACGAGCGGGGTGGCGAAGTCGGAGAACGTCCAGATGAACACCAGCAGCGCGCCGGCCACGTAGCCGGGGGTCGTCAACGGCAGCGTGATGGTGCGCAGCTTCCGCCAGCCGCGTGCGCCCACGCTCTCGGCCGCCTCCTCGAGCGCGGGATCGATCTTGCCGAGGGCGTCGACCACGTTCAGCGTGATCATCGGAAACAGGTGCAGCGTCTCCACCAGCAACACGCCGTGCACCCCGTAGACGAAGTTGATCGGCCGCGTCAGGCCGAACCAGTCCTCGAGCAGCACGTTCAGCGTGCCGGCGCGGCCCATGATGAACGTGAAGCCGAGCACGCCGACGAGCGGCGGCGAGATGATCGGGATCAGCGTGAGATAGCTGAACAGGTTCCGGCCGACGAACTCGTAGCGCACGAGCAGGAAGGCGATGGCGAAGCCGAGCACGGAGGTCGCCACCACCGTGCCGAGGCCGAGCAGCAGCGAGTTGACGAGCGAGCGCCGGTAGAAGTGATCGCCGGCGAACTCGACGAAGTTCATCAGCGTGAGCCGCCCCGCCTCGTCGGTGAAGGCGTCGTAAAAGATTCGCAAGAGCGGATAGACGAGGAAGACGACCAGGAACGTCCAGATCAGCGCGAGGCCCAGCGCGGGCAGGGCGGCGGCCAGGCGGCTCGGCGCCGCCACCGCGGCGCGCGTCTCACTCATCGCGCAGCATGAGGGCGACGGACGGCGGGAAGCCGACGCGGACGGCATGCCCGGGCGGCAAGACGTCGTGGTGCCAGGGATCGCGCACGTCGGCCTTGAGGATGAGCCCGGGCGCCGTCTCGATCTCGTAGCGCAGCGTGCTGCCGAGGTACGCCGACAGACGCACGCGCCCGTCCACGACGTTGGCGCCGCCCTCCAGGCTGAGATTCTCGGGACGCACGGCCAGCACGCAGCGCTCGCCCGGCGGAATCGCGGCCACCCGACGCGCCCGGAGCGGCCCCAGCGCCGTCTCCACCACCGCTTCGTCGCCTGCGTGCTCCTTGCACACGCCGGCGATGAAGTTGTTGGTGCCGACGAAATCGGCGACGAAGCGGTTCGCCGGCCGCTCATAGAGCGCCTTGGGCGTCGCGATCTGCTGCACGCGCCCGTCGCGCATGACGGCCACCCGATCCGAGAGCGACAGCGCCTCTTCCTGATCGTGCGTCACGTAGACGGTGGTGATGCCGAGATCCTGCTGGAGCGCGCGGATCTCGCTCCGCACCTGCGTGCGGATCTTGGCGTCGAGGTTCGAGAGCGGCTCGTCGAGCAGCAGGATGTCGGGGTTCAGCACGAGCGCGCGCGCCAGCGCCACCCGCTGCTGCTGGCCGCCGGAGAGCTGCCCGGGATACCGCTCCTCCAGCCCGGTGAGGTTCACCTTGGCGAGCCCGGCCGCCAGCCGGCGCGCGATCTCCGCCGCCGACAGCTTCCTGAGCCGCAGCCCATAGGTGACGTTGCCGCGCACGGTCATGTGCGGCCAGAGCGCGTAGTTCTGGAAGACCATGCCGATGTTGCGCTCGTAGGGCGCGAGGCCGTCGACCCGCCGCGGGCCGAAATGGATCTGGCCGCCGTCGACCGGATAGAAGCCGGCGATGAGTCGCAGCAGCGTGGTCTTGCCGCAGCCGGAAGGGCCGAGCAGCGTGAACAGCTCGCCGTCGCCGATGTCGAGTGACACGCGGTCGACGGCCGTCGTCGTGTCGAAGCGTTTCGTGACTTCTCTCAGCGCTATGATCATTGTATTGAGGGGGGACCGTCGAGCGTCCCCCCTCAAGCTCCCCTGCTCACGCGTGGCCACTCACCGTCAGGGCTTCTTCCACACCGCTTCGATGTCGGAGCGGAACTTCGTCTTCAGCGCCTCCGAGCGCTTGGTGGCGACCGCCTCGTCGTACACGTTGGCGACGTCGCCGTCGAAGTAGGACCGGACGCCGCCCGTGAACTCCACCGCCATCTCCGCGGTGGAGCCCGGCGGCCCCTGGACCTTGTACTTCGGCGTGATCGGGAACAGCCCGCGCTCCATGAACACGCGCTGCCCGCGCTCCGTCAGCAGGAACTCGATGAACGCGCGGGCCGCCCTCGGATTGCGCGAGCCGGTCAGGATCGCCATCGGCTCCGGCGTCACGAAGGCGTTCTTCGGCGCGACGTACTTGATATCGAAGCCCGCCAGCTTCTCCTCGAACGCCATGTACGAGGGCACGGCGAAGCCGGCCGAGTACTCACCCTTCGCCACCACCGTCGGCACGTCGCGGCTGCGCGCGGTGAAGTGGCCCGTGTTCTCCGAGAGCTTCTTGAGCCACTCCCAGCCCTTGTCCTCCCCGTACATCGAGAGAATGACCTCGTAGGTGGCATTCGACGAGGACGAGCGCGTCGGAGCGCACTGGGCCACCTCCCCCTTGAGCTTCGGATGGAGGAGGTCATCCCACTCCTTGGGGGCCGGAATGCCGAGCCGCTGGAACTTCTTCGGGTGATAGACGATCCCGTACGGCTCCAGCGCGGTGCCGACCCAGTAGCCGTCCTTGTCCTTGAGCGGGATCGGCTTCGGCTTGCCGATGGTGGCCGGGATCGAGTCCCATGCCTCTTTCGAGATCTCCACCTTCTGCAGCAGCTTCTGCTCGGCGAGCTTCTCGAACAGCGCCGACTCGCCGCCCCAGAAGATGTCGGCCTCGGGCTTGCCCTTCCATTCCACGATCCGTCCGTAGGCGACCGGCGTGCCGGCCGGGATGGCGTTCACCTTCACGGTGGCACCCCACTTCTCCTTGGCGTAGTCGGCGAACGCCTTCAGCGCGGCGTCGTGGATGAACTTCGAGACCGGCGTGATCAGCGTCAGCTCGCCCTCGATGGGCGCCTGCGCGGAGGCGCCGCCGGTGACCAGCGCCGCCACCAGCAGGGCCAGCGCGAGAATTCCGAGTCGCTTCATTGATCTCCTCCTTGGGGATGTGCGCTCACGTCGACCAGCCCCGCGCGCGCTCCACGGCGCGCCGCCAGCCGGCGTAGCCCTCGGCGCGCGCCAGGGCATCCATGGACGGCGTGAAGTGTCGGTCGATGGCGTGCCGCTCGGCGACCGCGTCGAGCGAGCGCCAGAGTCCGCTGCCGAGGCCGGCCAGATACGCAGCGCCGAGCGCCGTCGTCTCGATCACGGCCGGGCGCGCCACGGTGGCGTCCAGCACGTCGGCCTGGAACTGGCACAGGAAGTCGTTGGCGATGGCGCCTCCGTCGACCTTCACCTCGCCCAGGCTTGCCTTGGCGTCGGCGGCCATCGCGTCGAGCACGTCGCGGCTCTGATAGGCGATGGCCTCGAGCGCCGCCCGCGCCAGATGCGCGCGCGTCGTGCCGCGCGTGAGCCCGACGATGATGCCACGTGCGCGCTGATCCCAGTACGGCGCGCCGAGGCCGACGAATGCGGGCACGAAATAGACGCCGCCGGTGTCGCCGACGGACCGGGCGAGCGCCTCCGTCTCCCCGGCGGTGGCGATGATGCCGAGCCCGTCACGCAGCCACTGCACCGCCGCGCCGGCGATGAAGACCGCGCCCTCGAGGGCATAGGTCGTCCGCCCCTCGATTCGCCAGGCGAGCGTGGTCAGCAACCCGTGGTGGGAAGCCACCGGTCGGTCGCCGGTGTTGAGGAGCGCGAAGCAGCCCGTGCCGTACGTGTTCTTGGCCGCGCCCGCAGTGAAGCACGCCTGTCCGAACAGCGCCGCCTGCTGATCACCGGCGATCCCGGCGATGGGCACGCCGGCAGGAAGCCAGCCGAGATCGACCGTCTCGCCGCACACGCCGGCGGAGTCGACGACGACCGGCAGCACCTCGTGGGGGACATCGAGCATCGCGCACATGGGGGCGTCCCAGTCGACGGTGGCGAGGTTGAGGCAGAGCGTCCGCGAGGCATTGCTGACGTCGGTGGCGTGCACCCGCCCGCCCGTGAGCTTCCACAAGAGCCACGTGTCGACGGTGCCGAAGGCGAGCTCGCCTCGGCCCGCCCGGGCGCGGGCTCCGGGCACGTGGTCCAGCAGCCAGGCGATCTTCGTGCCGGAGAAGTACGCGTCGAGCACGAGGCC
>Ga0075420_100003622_pt1 | contig 13554 bp, 16 predicted proteins | sample SoiMetdeltSBSDD4_FD_75296 | JGI IMG/M metagenome (GOLD analysis project Ga0075420, IMG submission 75296) | Bulk soil microbial communities from a Populus tree surrounding site in Tennessee, USA - Soil MetaG P. deltoides SBSDD4 | ecosystem: Environmental > Terrestrial > Soil > Tree plantation... | reverse complement strand
GGCTTGTATCGAACGTCCGGGGTGTTTCGGAGCCGGCGGCTGGGTGGTTCGCTTCTCGCTCCATCGTCTCGGGCGGCCGGCTCGTCGGTCCGCGGAGGAGCTCGTCGTTTTCTCTCAGAAAGGAAGGTGGGCGAAATGGCTCAAATCGAACGCGCGCCCGAGGTTAGGGGCAGAACCATGCGCTTCGCGTGGACCGAGGGTCCAACGACCGGGAAGACGTATGAGCACTCGTTTCGCGAGGACGGCACGGTCGACTTTCACGAGGTGACGCCGGGTGCCGGCACTGTCCAGCAAGAGGTCGGTGGGCGTCAGGAATCCGGGGCTGCGCCGAAGCCGACGAAGCCCGTCGAGTACGGCGCGTTCCGCGTGACGGACGATGTGTTCATCGTCTCGTATCTCTCGAACGAAGGCTACACGCTGACGGTCGCGCTCAACTTCGACGACAGCAGCACTGCCGGCTTCGCGTCAGGTGCGAAGGAGTGGTTCCCGCTCAAGGGGACGTTCGAGGTGGTGGAGTAGCGGTCATCCCGAGCCGTCAGGCGAAGGGTCTTCATCCTGCTCGCTGGGGACGCTCTGTCCGGACGACGAGGATTCTTCGCTTCGCTCGGAATGACATCTGCTTGTCGAATATCAGCGCGTGGTCCAAGATTGCGCCATGCCACGCGCCGCGAGCTACCGGTCGCCGTTCGAGCAATCTCGTGGAGCGCGCATCGGGAAGCGGCTCGTGCTGTGGTTCATCCTGCTGCAGCTCCCCATCGGTGCTCTGTCGAGCTACCGCGCCTGGGTGCAGATCAAGGAGCTGACGCTCCAGACAGAGAGCTCGGTGCTGCGAACCGGAACGACCGTGCGGAGCCGCCTCGTGAGCTGGGCACGCACGGAGTCGGACGCGCGGATCGAGCTCGTTCAGGCTGACCGCGTGCAGATGCTCGGCGAGGTGTTTCTCGCTCGAAACCATGAGCCCGTGTTCGACCCTCGGCCGAAGACGGACTCGGTCGTCGTCACTTTGTCGCCTGCGTTGCTCGAGGGCTTCAGCGACGGGCCGGCACGGCTGCGCGCAACGGCGGTGGGGCGACCGCAATGGCTGCGTGTCCCACCGCCGACCGTGCGAGAGCAAGCGGTGACGATCGACCGTACGCCGTGAGCGCGGCGTCCGGCGGTCGCGCTGCCTGGTCGTCAGGCCCGACGAGCCTAACGTCTTGAGCAGTGCGTCGAGCGCTCGGAGTCGGGCTGCACACAGCGATCGCTTGTCGGTCCATCCGGCCCCTTCGTCGAGCGGTGCGGCGTGGAGCGATAGCACATGATCCTGACGCGCATAGTGCAGGGAAACGATGACATTAGACTCTGACCCCGATGACGGAAACTCGACAGATGCTGCAGCACTTTCTCGCGGCGCTCGCGTACCGCACGCAGAAAGCCCTGCGCGGCGCACCGGAGTCATTCGCCGAGTTTCGGCTCGGGCCTACGACGCGGACGCCGCACGAGCTGCTCTGGCACATGACGGGACTCATGGGCTACGCGCGCACGATGCTGCACGGCGGCACGTTCACGCCGCCCAGGGTGACGTTCACGGAAGAGATTGTGCGCTTTCACGACACGCTCGCGGCCCTGCGTGCCGATTTCGCCGACGAGGCACTGACCGCACGCATTACCGACAAGCAGTTCCTTCAGGGACCGCTGTCCGACGCGATGACCCACGCCGGCCAGCTCGCGATGATGCGACGACTCGCCGGGTCGCCGGTGCCGTCGGAGAACTTCATCTTCGCGCAGATCCATTCGGAGAACGTGAGCGCCGATCAGCCGGAACCGGCGGCGCCCGACACGTGGTGGCGCCCTGACGAAGGCCCGCGGCCGCCCGGGGCGAATGCGCAGCGGCCGCGTGAGCACGAATCCTCGTGACGCTCGAGTACCGCCAGGGGTCTGTCAGACGGACTCCCTCGAGAGGTCGCAGTGGCCAGGCTATCGACCGTTCTATTCGTCACGGCGCCGGCGTTCGCGTACTCACTCGGTTCGTTAGGCGCCGGGGTACGCATCCGGTGACCTTGTTCCGAACGGCTCTGTGGAGCACGACTCTCGCGGCGGTCGTCTCGGCATCGAGACTCGGCTCGCAGTCTCTTGCCAGCGAGCCCGACTCGTCGGTACGGACTCCGTTGCCGCGCGGCGCAACGGTCGGCGACGGCGCGTTCATGACGATGACCAGTCATGTAGGCGGCATCCTCGGATTCGCGTCGATGATTCCGTTCAGCAACAACGTCTGCAACGATACACCGTCTGCCGAGCCCACTTGCTTCTGGTCCGTGCGAGGACCGCTCAAGGAGGGATGGATCGTCGGCGCGGCGGTGGGATTCACCGTCGGCAGCGCGCTCAGGGCCCGCGCGCAGGGCTGTTCGCTCGAGCGATGGGTGCCTCGCGCGATCGCCGGTGCGGCGTTAGGCGCCGCGCCGGTCGTGCTCCTCTACAATTCCCGTGACCGCACGCCGACTCGGCAGGCATATTCGCTCGTCGTGGCACCGCTCATCCAGTCGAGCGTGACGGCGCTGTTCCTTCGCTCCTGTCCTCGCTGACTCGCCGTCGGGCTGTTATCCTGACGGCATGATCGATCCTCAGAACCCGGTCGCGGTCTTGTGTGCGGAGGGAATGACCGCCGAGGTGCAGGGCCGCACCGACGACGCGCGGCGCCTCTTTGCCGAGGCGTGGGCTCGCCGCCGCGACCATTACGACGCGAGCATTGCAGCCCACTATGTCGCTCGGCACCAACCCACACCGGCACGTACGCTGCTCTGGAATGCGCGCGCCGCTCGACATGCCGAGGCTGATCCCGACTCGACTCGCGAATTCCTCGCGTCGCTGTACCTGAATCTCGGACACTCGTACGAGGTCGTCGGCCGTGCCATCGAGGCGCGATCGTATGCGGCGCGAGCGGCATCCGCCCTCTCGTTTCTCCCCGAGGGCGGATACCGGGAGTTCACTCGGCGCGGGGTCGAGGCGTTATGCGGTCGTCTCGGAATGACGGCGTGTGTGTAACGGGGAGTCGTGAACGCGTCTGATGACGCGATCCCGCGTCGCATTGTCGGGTTCCACACCGATGACGAAGGGCACTGGGTTGCGGAGCTCGAGTGCGGACACGGCCAACACGTGCGACATGACCCGCCGTGGCAGAATCGCCCGTGGGTCGTGACCCCCGAGGGGCGCGCCAGGTTCATCGGGATAGAGCTTCTGTGCCGGAAGTGCGTGACTGAGGGCCGAACACGTGAGTAGCCGTATTGCCGCCTCATCGGCATCTCGCATCGTGCTCGTGCGTCACGGGCGATCGTCACACGTCCTCGAGGATCGATGGGTGAACGCGGCGGGCGTGCATCGCTGGCGCGAGGATTACGATGCGGCGGGGATCGACGACGGGAGCGTGCCGCCGCAGTCACTCGTCGACCAGGCGTCACGTGCGGGGGCGATCGTCGCGAGCGACCTGGCGCGCGCGATCGCATCTGCCGAACGACTCGCGCCGGGCCGCGAGGTTCGGCTCTCACCGCTGTTCCGCGAATCGCATCTCGACATCCCGACGTGGCTTCCCGCGCGGTGGCCGCTCGCCGTGTGGGGAGCGGCTATTCACGTGCAGTGGCTGGGCCGGCTCATCAGACGCGTGCCACTCGCGCCGGGGGAGCGGCAGCGAGTCAAGGACGCGGCGGATTGGGTGGAGGGTGTCGTGCGCGAGAGCGGGGCGACCGTCGTCGTCACCCACGGCGTGTTCAGGCGACTCCTGGGACTCGAGCTCGTGGCTCGCGGTTGGGGCGCGGAGCCGCGCGTGAGTGGATATCAGAACTGGAGCGCGTGGCCTTACGTACGGTGATGGCCGCGGCCCGCGGCTCGCGTTCGACGACCGACGGCGTCACGCGTATACCCACGTACGTGCAGGGCGGGCCGCTTGGCTGGCAGCTCGTCGCCCTGCACATGGGTCGCGCGGAGTAGGCGCTGGGGGTTCTACTTCTTGACCGTGGCGCCGGTGAGCTGAGCGAGCGCGGCGAGCGTCGTCTGCGCCGCGTTCAGGCCGAGGCGGAAGTCCTTATCGCTGAACGTCGAGAAGACGTCCGTCGGTTGATGCCAGTTCGGATCCCAGCCGGCGCCGATTTCGCGACCGCGCTCGTTCTCACGCAGGCTCACCGCCGCGACGATGTCCTGGAACGGCGCGCTGTCGGTGTTCGTCATGTGCGGCCCGACCTGCGCCGGGTAGTCCGTGGCGTACCTGCTGTTCGCCCGGTGAAGCGCCCACGCCAGCTTCTGCGACGCTTCCGACATCTTCGAGTCGATCTGGAACTCGATGTTCACGTCGGCCTCGGGTCGCTGCTCCGGGCTCACGGTCCCGTCCGCGCGCGGCATGCCATGATCGAACAGCATCATGTCGTGCTGGATCATGCCGAGCCACTTGGGCTCCGGGTATTTGCCCGATCCGGCGGGTGATTCCTGACCCTGCAGTCCCTGACGCTGAGCGACGTATGCGCGGGCGCCGTTCAATCCCGTCTCTTCGTTGTTCCAGAGGATGAAGCGGATCGAACGTTCGGTGGTGACGTCCGGGCTCGCGAAGACGCGCGCAAGCTCCATGACGATCGCGCTGCCCGACCCGTCGTCGTTCGCGGCCTCGCCCCAGCCGTGACCGTCCATGTGGCCTCCGACGATGTACATCTCGTCCGGACGCGTCGTACCGATCTTCGTGCAGTACACCTCCTCGCGCGGGCCCGGAGTCGTCGGCTCGGCGTTCAGTGCACGGAGGCGCGCGTCGGGCTGACGGGTCGAGTCGTTGTTCACCCCGGTTCGGGCGCGGTTTCCGCGAATCCGACCGCCCCCGGACGCTACCGTGCTACGCTGCGCGGCCGCCCGTCGTGCCGCCTGCGCAGCGCTGTCGGCAGCGGTCATCGGTCGGGCCTGCTGCGGGTTGGGCTGATAGTCGTACTTGATGCGCTCGGTGTTCGTGCAGCCGTAGCTCTTGAGCTGAGCCTCGATCCAGTCGACGGCTTTGCGGTTTCGCTCGGTGCCCTGGCGCCGGTCGCCGAACTGCGTGAGGCCCTTGATGGTGCCCTTGTAGCGCTCCAACTCGAGCCGGCTCACGAGGATGCGGACGGGGTCGTTGGCCGAATCCGGCGCTGCCGGCGCCGCCGCCGGATTGCCAGACTGGGCAAGCGCTGGGACAGCGAGAGACGCGAGCAGTGAGCAGGCCGCGAGGATCGTCGAGGTGTTCGGTCGCATGGAGGGGTTCCTGGTGGCACGGGGTGGAGCCATCAACGAATAGCTACGTCTCGCGACCGTCGCTCGTTGGCGGCATCGTTCGGCGCCGCCTCATGCGCGTTCTTTCCCGAGGCGTCGATTCGACCGTAACCCGAAGCCCACGCCGGTGGACGACAACCTGCTTCGCATCGTAGTCAAGGCGGTCATTGTGGCCGTGATTGGCGCGGTCGCGTCCCTGTTGGTCGAGCGCGCCTGGCGCCGCCGTAAGGCGAAGCAGCAAGCCTCTTCACGCCGTCCGCGTGAAGAGGATGACATCGGACGCTGACCCTCGTGCCGTCCGGCCCCGCCCGGTCGTCATTGATTGTGTGATCAATGACCGCAGTCTACATTGATCATGTGATCAATGTGAATCGACACCAGCCAGCCGAGCATGCCGGGTCGTAAAGAGCCCGAAGACCAGCGCCGCGACGCCATCCTCCGCGCCGCATACACGATCGCCGCGCGCGAGCGCCTCGGCGGCGTGACCGCCCGCGCCGTGGCGGCCGAGGCGGGCGTGAGCAGCGGGCTCGTGTTCTTCTATTTCGAGTCCATCGACAACCTGCTCGTCGCCCTGCTCGACTGGCTGCTCGAGCGAACGATCGCGCGCGCCCAGCCAGCCCAGTCGGCCAGTGACGCGCTCGCGGCCGATCATGCGTCCCGACTCATCGGGACCGTGGCGGTTGCTGTCAGGCGGCTGCCCCGGGAACGCGAGCGCGTCGAGCTCTTCTTCGACTATTGGGTCCTCGGCACACGTCATCCGGCAATTCGCCGGAAGATCCGGCGGGCGCTCGCCGTCTATCGCGAGTCGTTCATCGCCGCCGCGCAGGCGGTGATGGACGCCAATCCGGAGCGATACGCGAACACGTCGGCGGAAGGTCTCGCCGATGTCATCGCGAGCTTTCTCTATGGCTGTGCCCTGCAGATCGTGACGGATCCGACGCGCTTCGACACCGAGCGCACCCTGGCGACGCTCGATGCACTCGTCAGGCAGCCGGTGGCTGCATAATGCCGCCATTCCGAGCGGTAGAGCGGGACGACCGCGAATCCTCGGGCTGGCGCATTCGGAATGACAATTTCTTCGGCCAGTCAATGACCAACGAACAGGAATTCCACGACGACATCATCTACCCAGCGACGATTCCGTTCGTCCTGGTGCATCTCGCCTGCTTCGCCGCCATCTGGACGGGCGTGACGACCGGGGCGCTCATTACGTGCATCACGCTGTACGTCGTGCGGATGTTCGGCACCACTGCGGGCTATCATCGCTACTTCTCGCACCGCTCGTTCAAGACGAGCCGCGGGTTCCAGTTCGTGCTCGCGTTCCTCGCGCAGACGTCCGCCCAGCGCGGCGTGCTCTGGTGGTCCGCGACGCATCGGCACCACCACCGCCATTCGGACACCGATCTCGACGTGCACTCCCCGCGCATGCGCGGGTTTCTCTACTCGCACGTCGGCTGGATCTTCGACCCGAAGCACGGCGACGACCATACCGACCTCGAGTCCATCCCGGACCTCACCAAGTACCCTGAGCTCGTCTGGCTCGACCGGCACAAGTACCTGCCGGCAGCGATGCTCGCCGTCGCGTGTTTCCTGCTCGGCGGCTGGCCGGGACTCGTTGTCGGGTTCTTCTGGAGCACGGTCATCCTGTATCACGGCACGTTCTTCATCAATTCGCTCGCGCACGTGCATGGGTCCCAGCGCTACGTCACCGGTGATGACTCGCGCAACAACTGGTGGCTGGCGCTCATCACGTTAGGCGAAGGGTGGCACAACAACCATCATGCCTACCAGCGCTCCACGCGCCAGGGCTTCCGGTGGTACGAGATCGACCTGACGTTCTACGCGCTCACGGTGCTGTCGTGGATGCGCGTGGTCTGGGACCTTGGCACGCCGCCGGAGGATCTCATCCGCAACGAGCGCCGGCTTGGCCGCGCGGTGATCGAGAAAGTCGCCCATCAGCTGGCGGCAAGCTTCTCGACGGAGCCGCTCGCCACGCGCGTGCGTGAGGCGCTGGCCCACGCGGCCGCGTCGCCGGCGGTCCAGGATCTCAAGGCACGTGCGGCCGCCGGGCAGCTCAAGGCGGAAGAGTTCCTGGCCGCGATCCAACAGATCCACGTCCCGAATCTTCCCCATCTGCCACACCTCCCGACAGTCGCGGAGGTGCGAGCGCGAGCCGAGGCGATGTTCGCGGCGAGTCCGTCGACGACGGAGATCGTCGCGCGGGCACGAGAGATCATCGCGCACGCCGCCGCCAAGGACTTTTTCCCCGCCCCGGCGCCAGCAGCTGGGTAGTCAGAAGCTCGTTAGGGACGGCCGGTGAATGAGCTCGATGTCGGCGGATTTCAGCAAGGCTGGCCAGCCCTCTTTCGGGACGAAGGATCCAAGTAGTCAGTAGCCAGTCGTCAGTCGTCAGTCGTCAGTCAAACCAGCGAGAACGGTAACCCAACTGACCGACTCGCCCGCTGAGAACTCGATACTGATTACTTGGATCATGGCTCCCGACTGCGGGCCGTCGACGCGCGAGCGAGTTCACCGAAGCACAGTCGCATTCACTGCTTCTCCGCATTCACTGGTTCTCCCAAGAGTCGGAGGTACGTCGCGATGAGACGTCCGATCTTTCGCCCGATCGTGTGAGGTTCTGATGCCGTCGTACAAGGCTCCACTCGCTGACATTCGGTTCGTCCTCGATGATCTGCTCGACGTCGGGCAGCTCGCGTCGCTGCCGGGTTATGCCGACGCGACCCCCGACGTGCTCGCGGCCGTGCGTGAAGAGGCCGCGAAGCTCTGCGAGGAAGTACTCGCTCCGCTCAACCAGAAGGGCGACGCCGAGGGGTGTCATTACGAGACCGGTGTCGTGCGCACGCCGAACGGATTCCGCGAGGCGTACGACGCCTACCGCGAGGGCGGCTGGCCGGCGATGGTCGCGTCGCCGGAGTATGGCGGTCAGGGACTTCCGCACGTCGCCGGTGTCGTACTCGACGAGATGCTCTGCTCGTCGAACCTCTCGTTCAGCATGTATCCGCTGCTCGCGCACGGCGCCGTGGGCGCGCTCGATCGATGGGGCGACGAGGAGCTCAAGCGGCGGTTCCTGCCGAAGCTCGTGGATGGCTCGTGGACCGGCACGATGTGTCTCACCGAGCCGCATGCCGGTACCGACCTGGGGCTGATCCGCACGCGCGCCGTACCCGCGGGCGACGGCGCCTATCTCGTCACCGGGACGAAGATCTTCATCTCCGCCGGCGAGCACGACCTCACCGACAACATCATCCACCTCGTGCTCGCCCGGTTGCCTGACGCACCGGCGGGGACGAAGGGCATCAGCCTCTTCCTGGTGCCGAAGCGGCTCCCGACCGAGGAGAGCGCTGCCGGGTCGCCTAACGGCGTCACGTGCGGGTCCATCGAGCACAAGATGGGGATCAAGGCGAACGCGACCTGCGTCATGAACTTCGAGAACGCGCGCGGCTGGCTCGTCGGCGAGCCGCACAAGGGCATGCGCGCGATGTTCACGATGATGAACGGCGCGCGACTGGGCGTCGGCATGCAGGGGCTGGGCCTGGCCGAAGTGAGCTATCAGAACGCGCTGGCGTACACGAAGGAGCGGCTGCAGGGGCGCGCCGCGCGCGGTCCCGTCGCACCTAACGCCGACGCAGACCCGATCATCGTCCACCCCGACGTGCGCCGGATGCTGCTGACGATGAAGGCGTACATCGAAGGGATGCGGGCACTCGCGTATTGGGTCGGCATGCTCGTGGACGTCGAAGAGCGCCATCCCGACGCGGCTCGCCGCGAGGAAGCGGCTGACCTCGTGGCCCTCATGACCCCGGTGATCAAGGCGTTCTGCACCGACGTCGGGTTCGAGATCACCAACCTCGCACTCCAGTGCTTTGGCGGTCATGGCTACATCCGCGAATACGGCATGGAGCAGTTCGTGCGCGACGCGCGCATCGCGCAGATCTACGAGGGCACGAACGGCGTGCAGGCGATGGACCTCCTCGGCCGCAAGGTGCCTGACGGGAATGGTCGCCTGGTGAAGCGGTTCGCGGAGCTCGTGGAGCGGGATCTCGCGACAGCGGCGTCCGTGCCAGCGCTGAGCGGGTTGGTGGCACCCGTTCGCGATGCGATGCGAGTGCTCGGGCAGGCGACGCGCGGCGTGATGACACGGGCAGCACAGAACCCCGACGAGGTCGGGGCGGCGGCCGTCGACTACCTGCGGATGTTCGGGGTCGCGGCGACGGCGTGGATGTGGGTGCGCATGGCGACGGTCGCATCGGGGATGAACGGCGGGCGTGACGGCATCGCCGCCTCGAAGCTCGCGACTGCAACGTTCTTCATCGCGAAGCTGCTTCCCCAGGTGCACTCGCTCGCCGCGCAGGTCGATGCTGGGGCGAGTCCGGTGATGAGTGTCGAGCCGTCGGCGCTATAGATCCGGGAAGGCTGTCCGGATCGCCGGCGCCTAACGCGGACCGTCCAGCAGGCCCTGGCGCAGAGGTTGCAGGCCGGCGGCCGCGCACGGCCTCACCCTCACTGGAGATGGTCCATGGCGAATCAACGCGAGCCAGGCCGCGACGCTCATCTCGACCCGCACCGTCTGGAAACGCGCGCCGCAGTCGAAGCCGAGCTCGTCGCGAAGCTGGCGGCGCGGGGCGTCGACCTGAATGGCGACGAGTCGAGCGACGACATTGGCGACATTCTCGACGCGATCGAGCGCTTCGAGCGGGCCGTGCAGTCGCGCGGTGGAGACCTCATGGTAGACCAGCGGGCCGGCGGGAGACCGACGGAACCGGACGACGAGCACTTCGTCATCCCCGAACGCCGAGCGGATGAGTCCGTCGAGGGCTACCTCGAACGACTGCGGGAGGCGACGCGAGTCGTGTTGGAGCATCAGATCCGCGCCGACTAGACGTGTCATCCTGAGCGCAGCGAAGGAACTTCATCGTCTCGGCAGAAGGCCCTCGCTCGGGACGACGAGGATCCTTCGCCTGTCGGCTCAGGATGACTGCGTGCCGACGGTTCAGGATGACAACCCAGCTGGCCCTTCCGGGTGCGAGGCATCATCCGCCACGCTTAGGCGTTCGGTGCCTAGGCGGTCTACTCACACTCGCTCGCCCTCATGATCACCACCACACGCCGGCGGTTGGCCTTCGCCGTCGCCGCCCTCGTCGTCGTCGGCGCCAGCTGCCGGCCCGCCGTGCGCATCAACGGCATGGCGCCCGTCAACGACGCCGCGACCGCCATCCCCGCCGTCATGAACGCGATGGCCGACGCCTGGAACAACAACGACCTCGCCGCTCACATCCGGCCGTACGCGGACTCCGCGACGTTCATGGGCGCGAACGGACCCATTCGCGGCCGCGATCGCGTCGGCGAGTCACTCGCGCGCTCGTTCTGGCGCGACGGCAAGGCGAAGCAGCGACTCTCGTTCGACCGCATCGTGATTCGGCCGCTCGGCGAAAATCACGCGCTGCAAACGGGTCATTTCCTGCTCACCGGAGGTGGCGAGTCCGACACGCAGGGGTGGTTCAGTCTGACGTGGGAAAACACGGCTAACGGGTGGCGGATCATCCACGACCACTCGGGCTAGTCGTGATCCGCCATGGGCGCCCGGCAGACGAGGGCTGAAGTACTACCACGACATACTGGTAATGAGCGCAGAGTGCCGCGGGGTGGCGGGAGGCCGGCACCGACTCGATATTGTTCGCGCCCGAAACGGTAGCGGGGTCGAGTGTCGGGCCTGCGCGAATCGTGACCTCACGCCGCCTTCACGCCCATGGAGACGACGCCTGACACTGGCGTTCCGACGCCTGCAGCCGCCGTACCGGCGCCCAACCCAAAGCGCGAGCTGCCTCCGGCCGGAGAAGCCGAGCTCCAGCAGCACATCGCCGACATTGCCGCGCGACTTCGTCGCGTGTGTGCTCAGCTGCCGGACGAGGAGTTCTCGGCGCTCGTCCTCGACATTGCGCGCGTGCGCATGCGCTACGAGCAGCGCGTGACGCCGCTGCGGCCCGAGCCCCCGCATCGCGACGACTGACCCGCGCGTCGCGGCCGCAGGGTCACTCGCGCTGGCTAATCGTCGGTCTTCGGCCGCCCGGGCGTATCGAGTCCGGGCAAGCCGTCCGGCGGCGTGGTGCGCCCGATCAGCTCCCGACGCACTCGCGCCACGCGCTGGAGCGCGAGCCGGTCGAGCGGGTGCAAGTCCATCGCTTCGAGCCGAGCTTCGATGCCCTGTATCTGCTCGGCCGTCGCGGCGGACGCGATGGCGTCACTGAGCTCGACGTACGCGGGAGCGTCCATGGCGCAACCGTTCCGAGGATTGATGGTGAGCGCACCGACCCGGCGACGGGTTTGCATCGCAGACGCCCGCGCGGCCCGCAAGTCACGTTCCGGCAGCGTGAAGGCTGCAGCACATACGCGCGTCATCCGCGATCGTTGAGACAGCAATCGTTTGACATTCGCTAACCGTTGCCTAACGCGCCTAACTCCGCGAAAACGATGCACGGATGCCGCAGCAGTCGTGCCGTTTGGACGCCACACACGAGGCACCGTCAGTGCGCAACGCCGTCCAATACTCCCATCGATTGCCCAGCGACCATGGATCGATCCTCGTGCCGCTCTCTTCACACCGTCCGGAGTCGCACCGCCATGCTGATGCGTTCGAACTGCGCGAATCGCGTAAGGCGCCTGACGCGTATGCTGACGGCCGGGGGTGTCGTCGGTTCCCTTACGAGCGCCGACGCTCAGACGTCCGCACCGCCGCCCGCCGTGCTCGCGATCGAAAATGTCACGGTCATTCCGATGGATCGGGAACGCGCCATCGCGGGACAGACCGTCCTGGTTCGTGACGGACGCATCGTGTCGGTAGAGCGCTCGGCTCGAGCGCGCATCCCGTCTGGAGCAACGCGAGTGAACGGCGCCGGGAAATATCTCATTCCCGGGCTCGCGGACATGCATGCGCACCTCTTCGCCGACTGGGGCCACCTCCCCGAGTCCCTCGGCGCGGACGAGCTGTTCGTTATGGGCGTTCGGCGAGCCGCATTTCAACGGCTACGCGACCGCGACACCAGAAGAGGCGCGTGCCGCCGTTAAGGACGCGAAGGCAAAGGGTTACGACTTCATCAAGATCACATTCGTCATCACGCGCCCGGTCCACGACGCCATCGTGGACGAGGCCGCTGTCCAGCGAATGCGAGTGGTCGGACACGTGGACTTTCAGGTCGGTCTCGACCGCGTCCTCGCCGCCGGCCAGCAGATCGAGCACCTCGACGGCTACCTCGAGGCCGCCGTCGCCGACTCCGCACCTAACAAGCGGTCGGTTTCGGGACCGGATGTCTGGCGCCCGCAGAGCTGGGCGTCGCTCGACCACATGGACCTCCAGAAGCTCTCCGCCGCGGCGGGACGAACGGCTCGCGCGGGCGGCGTCGCGTCGTATTCGACGCCGACGCTCACGTTTCTGAAGGTCGCGTTCGGGATCGGGCAATCAGACGAGGAGATCCGCGCGCGCCCCGACTGGCGATTTCTGTCGGCGAAGTCGCGCGAGGAGATGGTCGTTCCGAGGAAGACCTACTGGAGCTCACCGCCGTCGGAGGCGCGTCGCCAGCGGTACGTCGCCGTGCGCAACGCGGCGGTGAAGGCGCTCAGCGACTCCGGCGGGAAGATCATGGCAGGGTCGGACGCGCCGGAGTGGTTCTTCGCGTACGGGTGGACGCTGCACCGCGAGCTCACGAATCTCGTCGCCGCCGGCCTGACGCCGTATCAGGCGCTGCTCGCCGCGACGCGCACGCCGGCCGAGTTCATCGCGCTGCTTCGGGGCGGTGGCGTCGCCGGCCGTGATGCCGGATCCGTCGAGGTCGGGAAGCGAGGAGACCTCGTTCTGCTCCACGCGAACCCGCTCCACGACATCGCGAACACGACGCGGATCGCCGGCGTGGTCGTAGACGGCCGATGGCTGTCCAGCGAGACGCTCGACCGCGAGTTCGGTCGCATCGAACGCCGGATCCAGGCTCAGTCGCCGCGTTAGGCGCCGTCCTCCTCGATCGCCGAGGGGGCGACCCGAGCGAGCCACATCCGAGCATCTGCTGACCGCACTCCCTGATGCCGCGGCACCCCGACTCCGTCTGAGCGGAGGCTCGCTATCGGGCGATCGCGCACACTAGCTCCTTGCGATCGACGTGTTCCCGGGCCAAACTACCAATCCCTACAGTAGTCCCGTGGAGCGTCTTTGGCGACAAGGCAGGGTACGTCGGCATCGGCCGACCGTCCCACCAGCACCAACGATCGCCGGTTCGCCTCGACCCCCGACGCCAGCGA
>Ga0075420_100003621_pt1 | contig 13555 bp, 9 predicted proteins | sample SoiMetdeltSBSDD4_FD_75296 | JGI IMG/M metagenome (GOLD analysis project Ga0075420, IMG submission 75296) | Bulk soil microbial communities from a Populus tree surrounding site in Tennessee, USA - Soil MetaG P. deltoides SBSDD4 | ecosystem: Environmental > Terrestrial > Soil > Tree plantation... | reverse complement strand
CATCACGCTGGCCATCACGATCATCACCAACATCCCGTAGATGACACGGAGAGTGTCGGGCACGGGCATGCCCATCACGGAGGCGTCGCGCACGTTCCATCCGGCGACGTCGAGGCCGCATACGCCGAAGCGTACGACGCCGCTCAGCCCGATTCCGGCCGGAGCGTCGTCCCGGTCGAGCTCGACGCGCGCGAGATGGATTGGCAGTTCCGAGCCGGACGCCGAACGCGGGCGTGGGGATTCAACGGCCAGGTTCCGGGTCCGACCATCGAAGCTCGGCTCGGTGACGTGGTCGAAATCCGCCTGACGAACCGCCTCGACGAGCCGACCGCCATCCACTGGCATGGACTCAGAGTGCCGGCGGCGATGGACGGCACCGAGATGGTGCAGCGACCCGTGCTCCCCGGACAGACGTTCGTCTATCGGCTGAAGCCGCCCGACGCCGGCACGTTCTGGTATCACCCGCACATGAACGAGACTGTTCAGCTCGAGCGGGGGCTCTACGGCGCGTTCATCGTGCGCGGACCTAACGAGCCGACGCTCGACGCCGAGCGTGTGCTCGTGCTCGATGACGTTCAGCTCGACCGGCGCGGGCAGATCAAGCCTCCAGGGTGGTGGATCGAGCGCCACGACGGTCGCGAGGGAAGCACCCGCCTCGTGAACGGACGCCAGGAGCCCGAGCTCACGATGGCTGCGGGTCAGATCGAGCGATGGCGCATCGTCAATGCGGCGAGCGCGCGTTACGTCAGGCTCTCCGTCGGCGGGCGGCCGTTCACCCTGCTCGGTACGGATGGCGGTCTCCTCAGCGCGCCATACATCACCGAGGACGTGCTGCTCACGCCGGCGGATCGCGTGGACATCGCGGTCGGTCCGTTCGCCGAAGGGGAGACCGTACACATCGAGTCACTGCCGTTCAACCGCGGTTCATTTCGGTCGCATCGAAAGTCCGAGTTGTTCGCGACCGTGCGCGTTGGGCCCGCGGCCGCATCGCGAGCGATGCTCCCGAGCGCATTACGACGGATCGAGCCGCTCGTCGCCGGTCCCGTCACGCCGACGCGCGAGGTCCGCCTGGGGTTCAAGCTCAGCCGGGAGCACGGTGTCGACTTCACCATCAATCGCGAGTTGCATCATCGCGCGGACCCGGTGCGCGTTGGCGAGCTGCAGGTGTGGGACATCGTGAACCGCTCGCCGGTTCACCACCCCTTCCACCTGCACGGCTTCTTCTTCCAGGTGCTCGAGGTGAACGACGCGCCACCACCGTTCCTCTCGTGGGAAGACACGATCAACGTCCCGGCGTTCGGTCGCGTGCGAATCGCGTGGAAGCCGGACGACCGCCCGGGCGAATGGATGTACCACTGCCACATCCTCGAGCACCATGCGGCCGGCATGATGGCGCACTTCGACGTCGTCCGATGATGCGGGAGGCCAGCCGAGCTGCGGGGTTCGCATTTGCGATCCGGCCATCGAATGACGGAAATCCGACGACGGAACGACGGAACGGACTGCGACGCAGAATACGCGGCAACGGCGAGCGCAGATCAACGCAGATAGACGCCACTCGCGCCCCACCAAGCATCGCTGCGGCGACGAGCTGAATGAATGAGGGGGAACGGCCTTTCGGGACAGTCGCTTCCGGGGCCGTTCCCATCATTATCCAGATTGTCTTCCGCAGCGACGGCAGGCTCGACGCGACCCACTCTCCCGTCCGCGTTCACCTGCGTCCGCGCCGTCAGGCGCGGTTCTGCGGGCTCTGCGTCGCAGTCGGGATCGGCGCGACGCCAGGCTGGTCACGACAGGGCGTGAGCCTAGCCTAACAACTGCTCCACCGCGCGTTTGCCTTCGCCGGTAGCGTCGCGCCAGTTCTGGTGGCCGTTCAGCTCGGCGTTCGCGAACGTGACGCGTCCGACTGCCTGTCGAAGAACGTCGGGAGCAGCCGGCTTCCCGTTCCGCCCGAAGTAGAAGCCCGGTGCCGGGCAAACGTACGCGTGCCCCCAACGATTCAGGATGATGCCCGCGATGTCGGCGCGCGGGTCGAAGCCCGCACGAGCGAACAGCCTGACGAGCTGCTCGCGAATCTTCACTTCGTAGTCGCGATAACTCGTCGCGAGCATCTCCGTGCGGGCCGCTGCCGCCTGCGGCTTGAGCGGCGTTCCCGGCTTCTCGAACGGAATGTAGAACGTCAGAACGGTCGGGCGGTCCGGATGCAACGGCGGACGATAGTCCCCCACGACCATCGACTGCCGGATGTTGCACGTGAACCCGAAGCGATCGCGGTAGCTCGCGGCAGTCACGCCGAGGTCGTACATGAACCGCCAACGGCGGAGCGCGACGTTCACGACCAGCATCGGCGCGCGGACGAAATCGGCAAATGCTTCCCGGTGCGACTCGGGGACATCGGCCACGATGTACTGCGATGCCCACGCCCCGTTCGCCATCACGGCAGCCGCACCGACCGTCCTGTGGAGGCGCCCGTCCTTCGTGTACACGACTTCGATTGCCCCGTTAGGCACGTTCGTCACGCGAACGACCGTCGCGCCGAGGCGGATGTTGGTCGGGTTCGCGCGGTCATCGAGCGCCTCGAACCGGACCCGGGCGTTCATGATGCCGGCGAAGCCGTCGCCCGATATCGCCCCCGGCACGAGCTTCTTGAGCGCATGGCGCATGATCCCGTCGTTGCCGCCGGGGAACGACGAAACGAACGGCAGTGTGTTCGCGAGCTTGTACGCGCCGGGCCCGCCGCCGCGCCCGTTGGTCGTGCCGGGGAGTCCGATCTGCGCCGCGCACTGCGCGGAGATCACGTCGCTCCCGAGCCCGCCCGCGGCGCCGGCGAGGATCGGGTCGGCGTATCTCGCGATCGCCGGATCCAGGCCGAGTTGCTTCACCAGGAGCTCCTCGTACGACATGCCGTCGAGCCACCGCGCGAGCTCGGCGCCCTCGTACACCTTCGGATTCGACCGCCATCGACGAAAATCGGACTTGAGCGTGTCCGACCAGGGCGCCTGGTCGAACCCGGCCCCGAACGCGTCTCGCACCATCCGCAGCGACCCGTTAGGCTCGGCGAAGAAGAAGCCGTGGCTCGCGAACTCGTCGGCCCAGAGCTGGTGGTAGTAGTGGTCGCGCGGGATCTCGAGCGGCGTCACGCCGTCACCCCATGCCTGATACTCGAACGACTCTGCCCCGTGCGGGAGCCCGAGATCGTTCCAGTACTCCCCTGCCCAGCCGCTCGGTAACCGCGTGCCGAAGTCGTTCGAGCCTTGCGGGCCGATGAGGTGCACGCCGTCGACGTTGAACTCGTTCCGCTTGGCCTCGCCGCCGATCATCGGATGGTTGTCGAGCACCAGCACTCGACCACCACGCAGCTTCTGGAAGTAATACGCGGCGCCGAGCCCGGAGAGCCCGCCACCAACGACGATGAGGTCGTACTGCTCACCCGTGTCCGTCGCCCGTTGCCTGGCGGACTCACCGCCTAACGTTCCGTCACGCAGCTCGTGCGCGGTCGTGACCGCCGACCACATGTTGCCGTGCGACCGCGCGTAATCGCCGACGCCGCCGGGCCCCTCCCACGCCGCGCTCTGCGATTGGAGCAGGAACGGCGCCTTGGTGTGCAGCAACACCGCGCCACTCGCGAGCAGCGTGGAGTTGAGAAAGTCCCGGCGCGTGATCGGCACGTCGAGCCCGAGATCGCGCTCGGCGCTGTCGAGCGGGACGTCGTCGTGCGGCAGTGTGCTTGGCGTCATTCGGAGTGCCTCGGCTGGCTTCGCGCCGACAATGTACCTTTCGAACATGACGGCGCCCAACCCCGACACCCCGACACCATACGAGCAGCTCGGCGGCGACGCCGGCGTGCGTCGGCTCGTCGATCGCTTCTACGACCTCGTCGACACGGCGCCGGAAGCGGCGACCATTCGCGCGTTGCACGCCCGGAGCCTCAAGGCATCACGCGACAAGCTGCACCTCTATCTCTCGATGTGGACCGGCGGCCCACCGGTCTACTCGGAGCGCTACGGCCACCCGCGGCTCCGCATGCGGCACTTCCCGTTTCGGATCGGGACGCGCGAGCGCGATGAGTGGCTCTGGTGCATGGATCGCGCGCTCGCCGAGCACGGTATGCCCGACGAGCTCCACGCGTTCTTGCATGACCGGCTCCACGCGCTCGCCGATCACATGCGGAACCAGCCCGACTGAGGTCAGCGCTCGATCTGGTCGAGCGCGAGGTGCCGCGCAGACCCCGCTCGGTACCATTTCCATGTCCCTAAGCTGTTCCCGTCGTGCGCGTTAGCGCGCTCGCTCGACGGTCTGCAATCCCCGCGTGATCGTCGCGTGGTTTCCGCGTGACGCCGCCTCGTTGATTCGCGCTCACCGATCCGGACGCGCCGCGCACTCATGCGCGGGCAACCGCCGGAGTCGGCTGACCGATATCACACAACGAGGATTGCTACCATGTATGTCGCTCTTCCTTCAATGAGACGCCGCGCGCATCGACTCGCGTCGCTTGCCGTCTTCAGCGTGGCGCTGCTTGCTGCCTGTGACTCTGACAAACCGCTCGCGCCAGCGCCGGCCACGGTGCCGACGGACGCCGCGCCGCAGGTGCTCCCGTACAAGACCGGAACGCTGGTCCTCAAGCTCGTCGACCAGAACCAGAACATCGTCCCGCAGCTCCTCCCGGACGTCCACGCCAGGTTCGCGATCACCGGGCCGAACAACAAAACCTGGGTGGCGACCGACGACTCGCTTCCCGACAGCGATCCGACCGCGGGGATGCTCGTACTCAAGTCGCTGGTGCCCGGTCTCTACAAGGCGTGTGAGATCTCGACCCCATTCGGGTTCGGCGTGGTGGGACAGTCGTGCCTGTACACCCAGGTCTATTCCGGCTCCACCTCGGGCCTCCACTTCGTTCATGCGAAAGAGGCGGACAGACTGTGGTCGGTCATGGACGAGGTCTCGAACTACGTCGGGGGCACGGTGTTCCAGCTGGACTCCACGAACGTGACGATGGGGCAGATCGCTGACGACGATTGGCCGTCGGACATGGATCCGGGAACCGGTAGGTTCCACCTGATTCTCAAGTACGAGGCGACCTACAAGCTGTGCCTGAAGCAAGTGCCGCCCGGTTACGTGCAGTATGCCGGGCAGGACCCGTGCGTCCAGACCAGCGTGAAGATGAACACGCAGGAGAAGTTCCCGACCTTCCGCGTCGTTCCGACCTATAGCGCGAACTGGACGGTGACGGATGGTATCACCCTGATCGGCCCATCGACGTTCAAGGTCTTCAAGGGGCTGGGCGGCTTCCTCGTGGTGGACAACGGCGTGAACGACCGCGACCCCGCGTTAGGGAAGCTGGCAGTCGCGCTTCCGGAAGCTGGGGAATACTCGGTGTGCGAGACGATTCCGCCGGTGAATCACTGGAACGCGCAGCCGGCGTGCAAGCGCATCACCGTGGCCGCAGGGATGCCGATGTCGCCCGGGACCTTCGTCAACCCCGAGAAGCCGGTGTACGTCCCGGGTCCGTCCGGCGCGCGCTGAGGACGAATAGCCGCGCGCGACGGTAGTAGCGATTGCTTGACGCCCCGGTGTGATTGGATGGTGAAATCGCACCGGGGCAGTTGCGTCAGATAGCAGCAAGCTCACCTTCGAGTCACGACGCACGCCTGAGGGGCGCCGGTCATCGGCTGCGGCTTCCCTGGTCGACATCCGCCTCCCACTCAGCCAGGAGGCCCTTGAGCGTAGCGACGAGGTCCGGACGGCGGGCAGCGAGGTCGGTCCGTTCGCCTGGGTCAGCGCCGAGATCGAACAACAGCAGCTGGCTTGCATCGACAAGCAACTTCCATTGCCCGCGCCTCACCGCTCGTTGTTGACGATCGGGGCGAGCGCCGCGCCAGAACAGGCGGCGTTCGATGAGCGGGGCCTTCCCGCGGAGAACGGGGAGGATGTCGATTCCGTCCGGACGGTAGCTCGCGGGAAGGCGCGCACCGGTCGCTGCCAGGATCGACGCCGTGATGTCCATGGTGATGGCCACTTGCCTGGAGACCTGTCCGGGCGGGAGCTGTCCAGGCCAGCGCAGGATCAAGGGCACGCGGATGCCGCCCTCCCACAGAGTGCCTTTGCGATGGAACAACGGCGCGTTGCGCGACAGCCACTCACCGCCATTGTCATTCGTAAAGACCACCAGGGTATTGTTCGTTAGGCCGCGCTGGTGGAGCGCCGCCAGGATCTCACCCACGCCTCGATCTGCGCGCTCGAGCATCCGCACGTAGTCCTGACGTGTGGCCGTGACAGAATCGTCAGGCATCTGGCGCAGGGGACGTCCGGCCCGTCGCTCCGCATCGGTGGGGGGCCGATCGGGAGGCTCGAAGGGCCAGTGGACGGCGTTGTATGCCACCTCGAGAAAGAAGGGCCCGTCGGCATGGCGCGCGATGAAGCTGATCGCGCGACGCGTGATTTCGTCCGTCAGGTAACCAGTGGCCGCGACTGGCGTCGTGTTCTCGAATAGATCCGGTTCGCCTGGCCCGACTCGCGCGATCTCGGCGCGGTCGGTGTAGTACGAGTGGGCGCCGCTGAGGAACCCGTAGAACTCGTCGAAGCCGTGGGCGTTCGGCCCGAACTCCGGCTTCCAGCCGAGGTGCCATTTGCCGACGAGCCCAGTGCTATATCCGGTCGCCTTGAGCAGGGCCGGTAACGACTCACCTGATGCGGGCAGACCGCGCTCCCGATCCGCCGGCGCGATGGTGAGAAACCACTCGAGCCCCGCGCGCTGCGCGTAGCGACCACTGATCAGGCCCGCGCGCGTTGGCGTGCAAACGGGGCCGTTGGCATAGGCGTCGGTCAGGCGGACGCCTTCGCGCGCGAGACGATCGATGTTGGGCGTTCGAACGTCGGACGCGCCGTAGCTGCCGAGGTCGCCGTAACCCAGGTCGTCCATCATGACGAGAACGACGTTCGGTGGCCGCTGGGCGTGCGCCTGAGAGCTCGCGCCGAGAATCAGCGCAGCGAGGAGCACGATTTGACGTTGCATTAGCAGCTCCTTGGGGTGATGGCTGAGCGCCGATCGCGTGGCGCCAATCGGACGCAGCTCTCAGCTCGCTGCGTTTCGCGATTCGATGTCTTGCCGCCTAACGCCAATGGTTGACCTGCGAGCGCTCGATTCGACGCACTCGCGACGGTAATCTACGATATCATGCTGGCCCCCAACCAGATGCGCCCGCGCTCGTCAGGTACAACTCAGAGCCATCCAGGACGCGGTTGCGGAAGGACGCGCCAGTGGCCGCCTAACGCCCCGGTTCGACCACGGGCGGTGAAGTAAGCCCGCGCGCGATCTCGCCGCCGAGATGCCTGACGCGTGGCGCTCACCACGATGGGCGGGTCGCGCGCAATCGTGCGGCGGGGAGCGGATCGAGACGGCTCAGGCCGCCCCTTCGGCCGCCTGCAATCATGCGTTCGCCGCCGCGCGTGGTGGTGTCGCCGGCGTTTCGTTGTCGAAGGCCCTCGGACGGCGCTAGCGTCGCGAATCGAGCTGCACGGGCATCGGTGAGGCTGGTCATCTCCTCGGCAACCAGGGGATTCCATGCGTCCATTCGCGAGATGCGTGACGGCACCTGTCCTCGGTACGCTCGCGGATGGAAATGGCGGCGACCAGCCAGAATTCGGAATCCAACGGAGGCGTCCCATGTCTGTATCCGGGCAATCACTCTCGCGTGCTCTGGCAGGATCGATTCTCGTCGTGGCAACCGCGTGCCAGGACGCCACTGAGCCCGAGACACCATCGATGCTAGCGACAGACTCGCCCGCGTTCGCGAGGTCTCCGACCAAGAAACCTCCGGCGGGCCCGTTCAACCTTCGCTCGACCGGCAATACGTCGTGGAGTGTCTCGTTAACCTGGGACCCGTTGACCGGCACGGCTTCGTATCGGGTCCGCGACAATTGGGGGCGCGAGATCACCGTGCCTGGCACACAGACGAGCGTCACGTGGAAGTACCCCCATCCGCCCCTGCAGGCGGGGAGCACCTATTCGTTCTCGGCGTACGCCGTGGACGCGGCCGGAAACAAGTCGGCGAGCAGCAACACCGTGACCGTGTCGCTTCCGAACGACACGCAAGCGCCGACGGTACCCACGTTCTCGGTAACGAGCGTGGGCACGAGGCACATCTCGCTCACGTGGTCGTCGACGGACGACAGTCCCTGGATTTCCTATATAGTGACCAGGGACGGCGTCCGAATCAGCAGTGGGTGGATCTCCGCGACGTCGAGAACGTTCACCCTGCTCCAGCCGGGGACCACCTACACGTTCACGGCTCAGGCCCGCGACTACTTCGAAAACGTACCGGGTGGTAACGTGTCGGCCGTCAGCCCGCCCTTCAGCGTCGCCACCAGGGTGGATGATGGAAGCGACGTGACGCCGCCGACGGAGCCATCCTCTGTGTGGGCTGACCTGTACGACGGCAGCACAGAGATTCAGGTCATGTGGGGCGCGTCCACCGACGCCGTGACGCCAGGCAACGTCATCATCTACGAGATGTACGTCAACGGTGTGCACGAGAACACGGCGATCGGCAAGACGCAAACCACCGGGTACGGTGTGCGGGGAGACAACGTCATCACGGTGATCGCGATCGACGAGGCGGGCAACAGGTCGACCGCGGGCAGGACGACGCTCTTCATCCCGTGATGACACCGGGGATCGACGCACGCACGCAGCGCCTCGTTGGCCTCGAAGCGCTGACGGTGTCGGGGTCGCGCTGACTCGGCACCGTCTTCCGCGCAGCGTCGACGCGGACAGCGACGGTTGGCATTACCGAAAGCCGCGGACTCCCGACGTCCGCGAGTTGAACTGCGGGCGAATTCCTACGACGCGGCGCCGCGGGCCTCGCGACGATCGTTCGCCACCGCGCGAACGGACGTTAGGCCGCCGGCGGACCGGGCTCCAGCAGTTCTTCATTACGCTCGAGCCACAGAATCCAGTGGTACACGGTGGCGAACGCGGACTCGACGCACTCGTCGCTACCGACATCGTCGGCGAGGACGTAGATCGACTCGTCGCCCGGCCGAATGGCGAGGTGAGTGTGTTCGACGCCAGTGGTGCCCAGGCACAGGTAACCCGGGGCCCATTCGAGCGGCGCGAGCTCGGCGATGTCGACGGACCGCTCGCCCTCGGGGACCTCCACGCGGCGGATGCGGTGGAAGAACTCCCGAAGTACGGGTGCGAGCTCCGTGCGCGGCGGGGGCGAGTCGTGCCATGGCGTCGCGCGGACGAACCGTGGGGCCGCGAGCACGCGCTCGGCTGCGGCTCGCGCCTCGGCCGGCGTCAGCAAGGCGAGCTCTCGCTCGTACGCCCCGATGGCCCGGACGTAGTGCTGCGCGGCGCGGCTGGCCGCGCGCTGCTTGGCCGTGAAGCCATACTTCCACAAATCCGAGAGCCAGCCCATCGTGGCACCCCGAGACAATGAGCTCGTGCTGCCTGACGAATCAGCGTCATGCAGCGGACGCTTGATGGGTTATTCCTAGAACTTCACTTTCGCGATTTCGGCGTTCGGCGTGAACTCATCACCGAAATCCTCGACGTCCATCAGCTTGCGGATCTCGACCTGCGCCTCGCCGTTCGAAGAGACGTTCGGAGCGCGCTTCACCACATCGATCGCTTCTTCCAGCGACTTCACCTGAATGATCGTGAAGCCCGCGACGAGCTCTTTCGTCTCGGTGAACGGACCATCGGTGACGATGCGCTCGTCGCCGCTGAACTTCACGCGCGCACCCTTCGAGGTCGGGGCGAGCCCCTCGGCGGCGAGGAGGATACCTGCTTTCGCGAGCTCCTCGTTGTACTGCTGCATCGCGGCAAACGCTTCGGGCTTCGGCGGAGGGGCCGCCTCCAATTCCTTCGTCGCCATGGCCATGAGTATGAAACGCATTGGTCTCTCCTGAATTCGGTTCGTGTCGTTTGCCGCGCCTTCGGGGGCTCACTAACACGTCGAACGAGACCGGTCGAAATCGACACGGGTTTCGAGAAGGCCGTAAAACCGTCGGGATTCACGAACTTGGCGTCGTCCCGTGGGTGAAACGGCGAGGACCTCGACCTCCAATGCACCGTCACCAGCTTTGTCATGCGACCAAGGTGATCGCCGATGCGCCGCTACGTCCGCAGGATCCTGTCCAAGGGTCTGCCCTTCGCCAGCTCGTCCACCAACTTGTCCAGATACCGGATTCTGCGCATCAGCGGATCCTCGATGTGCTCGATTCGGACGCCGCAGATGACGCCGGTGATCTTGCTGGCATTTGGATGCAGTGCTGGCGCTTCGTCGAAGAAGGTCTCGAAGTCCGTCTTTCGTTCGATCTGCTCCGCGAGCGCGCTCGCACTGTAGCCTGTCAGCCAGCAGATCACTTCGTCCACATCCTGCCGCCTGCGCCCTTTCATTTCGGCTTTCTGGACGTAGTGGGGGTATACGCTGGCGAAGGCAGTGGTGAAGATTCGGTGCTTCTTCATGGGTGCGTTGAGCGAAGGTGATCGAGCGCCACGTTAGGTGACCTCGGCGTCGAGCCAGAATCGGGGCAGCGTCCGAGTTGCCGCGCCCGGCATTGGAGCCGCCACGGCGCCCGCTGGCTGGGCGCCGCACCGGAGATAGAACTCGGCCGCGTGGGGGTCGGCAAGGATCGCCAGCCCGACGTCCCCGGCCGCGTGTGCCCGACGGAGGGCGTCCCGCAGGAGCAGGCGCCCGACGCCCCGACCGATAGCGGTCGGGTGAACCCACAGGTGCTCGACCTCCCATCGCGGCTGCGCCGGCGAGATCGCCACGAAGCCAAGCGGCGTCCCTTCCGCATCGGTCGCGACCCGCACCGTCCAGCGGGTGACGTCGGCCGGCATGAGGGTGAGCGCAGGTCGCCACTGCGCAAGCCACGCTGGTGGATAGTCCCAATGCGCCTTCGCCGCGGCCGCGATCTCGCTGAGGCGTGCCGCGTCCGCTGGTGTCGCGGTGCGGATCGAGATCGGGAGCTCGCGAGGATGTGGCGTGGTCACCTGACGCCGGCTTCTGCTGCGGTCACATCAACGCGAACGAAGCGAGCTTCCTTGGCCCGCGCGGCAGGAGCAAGCACCGTTAGGCCGCGGCGGCAAGCGTCGGAAGGATGCCTCGGACGAAGGGGGGCCCGACTATGCAACGGCAGCCGCAAACCGCTGGAAGAGATCTCCGGGCAGGCGATGACGCAGCCGCCACGTGATTGCCATTGGCAGCTCGCCGACATGGCTCACGTAGATCCCAGGGCCGAGGAACACGAACGCTCGCTCATCGATGCTGAGACGCGCAAAGAGGAGAATGTGATTCCCTGTCGACACGTGGTGCCGAAACCGTTGCCCGGTGCGACTATCCGCCCTCGTGGTGGATTGGCTCTCCCAGTGAATCAGCTCGCGGCTGATGGCGTAATCACGATAACGCGTCGTAGGAGAAAACTGCCCTGAAGTCTTGTCGAGCGTGAACGCAAAAAAGTCGGCGCGCAACTGGGGGTCGTAAAACAGTCCCTCGCGCCAGGGCCGAACCTTCACCAGGTCGTCGCTTTGCGCGGCAGCAAGCATCTCGAGACGCGTGTACCGCGCGTGCACCGCAAGCGGCACGTCAGGAAGCTCCGGGAGAGGAATCGGAACGTGGTCTATCCGATCCAAGAGCAGGTCGAACAGCTCCCGCAATTCAGACCGGACTTGCTCGTGTTCCCAGAGTGTCGCTGCGCCAGCGGTGAGCGTCATATGTCCTTCGACGCTGTCCAGCACCTGCACAAGCAGCATGCGCAGCAGCCTTTTTTCCCTTGCTGAGAGTGCCACGACATCCGGCGGCGCCGTGCGATCCATCCAGTCGCGCCACGTGCGCAACCGTTCCGGATCGTCGACGTGAAGAAGCCGGCCTATGGCTCGGCGAACGCCTTGCTCGTGTGAGCCGCTGGAAGCCGTTGGCAGGCCTGCCGCCTCGCGCAAGTCAGACCAGCAACGTCTTCCGTCATACACGTCTTCCAGTTCGAGGCCCGATTCCGCCAGAAAGGCACGAAGCGTCATCGCCTCCTGCTGTCGCGCGTGGGTCCGCAGTTCGTTGACTTTCTCCGGCCAGCGGGCTGGGACGGCATTCTTGATACTTTCCAGCACTCGTTCCGTTGCGACACGATCAAGCTGCATGCTGCAGCCGGACGGCAAGAACGGAAAACCCTCCTTGACCTGTCGCGCCACGTGCGAGCGGCTGCCACCCAGCAGAGCCTGGAAACGTCGATCGTAGCGGAACTCCTTGCGGTGCTGCCCAACGAAATCCAGGACAGTACACAGGGCCTTGTCCGGCGCCTTGCGTAAGCCGCGGCCGAGTTGCTGGAGAAACAGCAACGGGCTCTCCGTTGGACGAAGCATCATGAGGGAGTTCACGGTAGGCACGTCGATGCCCTCGTTGAACAGATCGACGGAGAACACCACGTTCACACGTCCAGCTGCGAGATCGTTCAATGCCTGAAGCCGCTCCTGATCGGGCGTGTCGGCCGACACGGCCGTCGCAGGAATGCCGGAGTCGTTGAATACGCGCGCCATGTATCTGGCGTGGTCGACGCTGACGCAGAAGCCGAGTGCTCGAGTGCCTTCTGAGCTTACCAAGCGCTGGTGGAACTGGTGCACGACGGCCCGTGCCCAGACGTCCGTGGCCGTTATGGTCGCAGTCAGCTGTTGAACATCGTAGCCGGTCCCCCGCCGCCATGGGATATCGCGCAAATCGAGATTGTCCGCGACTCCGAAATACGAAAAAGGAACCAGTCGGTGCTGGTCGATGGCATCCCAGAGACGGAGCTCGGCGGCGATGCGATCACCGAACCAGTGCAGAACCGGCATGCCGTCACTGCGTTCCGGTGTGGCGGTCAGCCCAAGCAACTCGAGCGGCTGCAACCGGGCAAGGAGCCGCTCGTACGACGCCGCCGCGGCGTGATGAAATTCATCGACAATGACGACGTCAAAATGCGCCGCGTCGATCGACTCTACTCCACTGGCGTTGAGTGACTGAATCGACGCGAAGACGTGGTCGAATATTTTCGGTCGATCACCGCCCACCCAGAACTCACCAAAGTTGCCATCGCGCATAGCGTGGGCGAATGTCGCGCGGCTCTGGGCGAGAATCTCCTCTCGGTGCGCGACGAACAGCAGCCGAGACCGGGGAAGCCGCGCTCTGAGTCGAGCGTAGTCCACAGCTGCCATCACCGTTTTCCCTGTGCCGGTCGCCGAGACCAGCAGATTGCGGTGGTGGCCGTTTTGTCGAGAGAGCTCGATCTGCTCGAGCAGCCGTTCCTGGAATGGTTCGAGCCTGATCTCGACCGGACTGAGGGATACCCTCAGGGCCTCGCGACGGGTGTCGCGCGTGGCCAAGAAACGGGCCTGCTCATATTCCTCGAAGTCAGCCTGCTGCCAGTAGCTCTCGAAGACGGCGGCAACTTTGTCAATTACGGGCCGGTTTCTGGCTCCCGACACGCGGACATTCCATTCGAGGCCGCTTACCTGCGCTGAGTGGGTCAAGTTTGATGACCCGACGTATGCCGTGGAGTATCCCGACTCACGGTGAAA
>Ga0075420_100003619_pt1 | contig 13556 bp, 8 predicted proteins | sample SoiMetdeltSBSDD4_FD_75296 | JGI IMG/M metagenome (GOLD analysis project Ga0075420, IMG submission 75296) | Bulk soil microbial communities from a Populus tree surrounding site in Tennessee, USA - Soil MetaG P. deltoides SBSDD4 | ecosystem: Environmental > Terrestrial > Soil > Tree plantation... | reverse complement strand
AACCCGACGGTCGCGCGCCGGCCGGCTGATCCTGCCAGCGAGCCGGCCGCGCCGGCTGGCCGGACCGCGCGCCCGGCTGCGTCGACGGTCCGCTCGGCCAGGTCGTTGAGCAGCCAGAACAGGCCGAGCAGCGCCCGCAGCAGCACCCGGAGGGGCCAGAGCAGGCCGGTCGCGGACCGCCAGGCGAGGCCGTCGCGATGCGTGCCGCGCTGGAGGTCGTCGCGCCAGAGCATGTACCGCGCAAGGACCAGCGAGAGGACCAGCATGACTGGGGCGGCCATCATCGCCACGGCCACGCCGGCGCTGGTCCGGAAGCCGGCCACCGCGTACTCGAAGGCGAGGATCGGATACATCCGGGTGGCGCCGAACGGCCCGCCGCCGGTCAGCAGGTAGGTCAGGGTGAACCCGTTGAACGTCGAGATGGTGGAGAGGAGCGTCGCCACGATCAGCACATAGCGCAGTCCGGGCAGGGTCACGTGGAGGAAGCGCCGCCAGCGCCCGGCGCCGTCCACCGAGGCGGCGTCGTACAGCTCGGCGTCGACGCCCTTGAGGCCGGCTAGCAGCAGGATGATCATGAACGGCACGCCGGCCCAGATGTTCACCAGGATGACGGCCGGCAGCGCCGTGTTCGGGTCGCTGAGCCAGGGGTGGCCCTTCGTCAGGATCCCAAGGACGTGGACCAGGATGTAGTTCGCACCGCCGAACAGCGGGTCCAGGATCATCCGCCAGGCGAGCGCCCGCACGACCTCCGGGACGACGTACGGGACCAGCAGCAGCCCGCCGAAGAAGGCGCCCCAGCGTGGCACGTTGTGCAGGAGCAGCGCCGCCGACATCCCGAGCGCCAGCTTCAGCACTACCGAGGCCGCCGTGAACGTCAGCGTCACGCCGACCGACCGGGTGAACCGATCGTCGCCCCAGAGCGCGACGTAGTGGTGCAGGCCGACGAAGTCGCCGACGCGGAAGCCGACGACGTTGTGGAAGCTGTACCAGAGGGCGCGCAGGAATGGGTACGCCTTGACGGTCCCCAGCAACAGGACCGTCAGCCCGACGAAGAGGTACGCCGTCGGCCAGTCGCGGCCGAGGATCCGCTGCGAGCGCTTGAACCAGGCGCGCGAGGCGATCGGCAGCGGTCCCACGGCCCGGTAGCCGGCCGGGCGCGACGGTGCGGCCAACGGCGTCTCTCCTGTCAGATGCTGGGGCAGGCTCCGCGAATGGTAGACGAAAACCCCGCCCCCCCGGCCCCTCCCGCGCGGGGGAGGGGCCGGGGGGGCGGGGACGTTCGCGTGTCAGGGGGGCGGTTCAGCGGCGGCTGTCCAGCGTCAGGGCGATGGCACGCGCGGCCTCGACCGCCCAGGCGTCGTCGCCGTCCAGGCTGGTGACGCTGGCCGTCGTCAAGCGCTCGCCGGAGAGCCAGGCGACCTGCGCGGTGATGCCGCCGTAGACCACCAGCCGTGCGCGGTCCCCGATCCGGATCGGGTACACCGAGGTGACCCCGTGCCCCGACGACGGCTCGCCCGCCAGCGACCAGAGGTCCACGGGCGTCGCGCCGATGACGGTCGTCGCCGCCGGGTCGATCCGGATGACCCCGAGGGAGACGAGCACGCCGCCCCCGTTGGTCGCCCGGAAGATGTCCAGCGAGACGATCAGGCGGTGCAGGCGCCGGTCGATATCGCCCAGCGCGACCCGCCCGCGCCCGATCTCGGCCATCGGCCGGCCGAGGACCGAGGCCAGCTCGGCGGCGCCGATGATCGGGCGCGGTTCGGTTCGGACGGCGGGCAGGGACTCGCCGGGCGGGAAGAGGATCGCGGTGGGCGGCAGCGCCGCCGCGAGACTCAGCCCGAACAGGAGCGGTCCTACACCCGACGAAGGCCCGATGGTGGCGTAGGTGTCGTCCGCCAGGTGGACACGAAGGGTTGGCGCGTCATCTGTCCCGATCATGCTTTTGGTCCTCACACCGAGCGGTGACCTTGCGGTCGTCGTTCTCCTCAGCTGTCGTCGCGGCAGGAAGCGGTGACGGTCCGGGCGTTGTCGTCCTCGTTGGCCTCGGCGACGGCGCCGTCCGGGTCCAGGGTGGCGACGAGCTTGTGCGCCCCCTTCTTGAGCTTGACGTCGCCGAAGCGGACCTCGCGCTCCTTGCCGGCCTCCAGGCCCTTCACCGACTCCTCGACCGCCTCGCCGCCGTCGACGGCGAGCCGCACGGCGAAGCTCCCGGCGTCACCCTTGCCGGCGTTCTTGACGACGACGGCGACCTCGTTCCCGCCCTCCTTGCAGTCGTCCTTGCCGTCCGGCACCTGGCCCCGGACCTTCACCGCGCTCACGGTCAGGTCGGCCTGAGGCTGGCCCTGCTCCTTGCCCTGGTTCGGGGCCTGGATCAGGATCGGGCCCGGCGTCGGGGAGCCGTTCGGCTTCGGGCTGGTGGCACCGTCCGTGGGGTCCGGGTCAGGGGTGGGGGTGGGTGGGGCCGCCCCGCGGTCGAGGCTCTGCTGGAGCTGGTTGTTACGCTCGTTCAGCTCCGGCACGGCGCGGGGCTGATCGACGATCAGGTCGAGGGCATGGATGCCGCTCGACGGGAGGGTCGTCCGGAAGCAGCTCTCGTGGGGTGCGTTGGCGTCCAGGCCGACCACGTTCACCGAGCCGTTGACGGCCGGGGCCTGGTCGATGAAGAGGGCCATGTTGAACGGGCCGGAGGTCCACGTCCCCTGGTTCACGACGGCCAGGCAGACTTCCTCCAGGCCGTCGCCGGCGTCGCCGAGTGTGCGGATCGCCGTCGGCTTGAGGTCCGGCAGCCCGGGGTCGAGGATCTGGTACGTCACGAGGTAGTCGCCGACGATGATGCCGCCACAGCCGGCGCATTGGTCGTCTCGGCCGAAGATCTTCTCCTTGAGCTCGCCGGCCGCTTCGCGCTCGTAGGTGCCGATGCCCCAGTAGTTCGACTTCTCGAGGATCCGCTGGATCCCGCCCATGTGGTCCCCGACGTGGGTGTCACGCTCGAACATGCTGACCTGGAACATGTAGCTGCGCCCCTCATAGAGGGCGAGCGCACCATCCTCGGAGGCCAGCGATGGCTCCTTGACGTCGGCGGTGATCGGCATCAGGCGGTCGAGCGTCTTGACGTCGCCCGAGTCGGCGCTGAAGTCGCGCTTCCACTCGGCGACCAGCCTGGTTCCACCGTCGCCCGAGCCGCAGGGCGGCTGCGGCCCCGCGCACTGGAAGAAGCTCACCGTCAGGGTGAAGTCCCCCGCGCCACGTGCCCACCCGTCGCGGTCGTTCGCGACGTGGATCGACTTCAGGAGGATCTGGACCCGCGCCGCGGGGTCGTCAGCTGCCTGGAGCTGGATGCCCGCGGGATCCCCCGCGCGATGGTCGCGCACGAGGGCCGGCGCGGCGTTCGGGTCGTTGTTGGTGCGCGGCTCGCGCAGGACCGGGCCCTGGCCACCCCGATGATCGCGCACGACCGGCGCGGGCGGGGTCTGATCCTCCTGGGTGCTCTGCGCGCGCGCGGGGACTGAGCCCCCAAGGGCCGTTGTGAGGAGGAGGGCCACAAGGGCGAGCGCAGGCGCTCGCCGCACGACGGTTCGAAAGCTCAACATTGATGTCCCCTCTTCAGGAGCGCCGCATCCGGCGCTCGTCGACGTGCTACGGTGATGGGAGCGGTGCGCCCCATACTTCAGCGTAGGGATGGCGCAGCGGCGCAGTCATGTCCAGGTCTGGACATCTCGCGTGGATCACTCCCGGTCGCCGACGGATCCCTCACGGAGGCGCGTCGGCCGATCGCCGCCGTCGCGATCGGGAAGAACCCCCGCTCCCGGGGGCGGGAACGGGGGCCTTGGAGGAGAGGCAGCGGTCGAAGACGGCCTGGAGGCGGCCTTCGTCGCTCTGGCCGTGCCGCGCGGCACGGTGTTGGGCAGACCGCGTGCCCCTCTGGGGGCTCTGGCGCTCGGCGCTCGGCGTTTTCGGCCCTGCTCCGCGCGGCCGACTCTCCGTCTCAGCGTACGCCCCGCCGATCCTCGAGGCATGTCCAGGAATGGACATCCGGCCAGGGATCTTCACCCGGGCCGGATGTCGGGGATGGGGACGCCGCGATCCGGCCTAGCGCGCCTGGACCTCCTTGCAGCGGGTAACGACCGTGGCCTCGCCGGTGTCGGCCTCGGACGTCGCGACCGTGCTTGCGGCCGCGGCGCGCGCGGTCAACGTGCGCTCGCCCTTCTTCAGCCGAACGTCCTCGAAATGGACCTCCTGCTGCCGGCCCGCCGCGAGGCCGCTCGCCGACTGCTCCCGGGCCGCGTCCGTGGCGTCGTCCACCACGAGCCGAACGGTGAACGCCCCGACGTCGGCGGTCCCCGCGTTTTTCACGACGACGACCACGTCGTTCTTGCCCTCCTTGCAGTCGTCCTTGCCGTCCGGCGCCTGGCCGTTGACCAGGATCGTGCTGACGGTCAGGTCGGGGGCCAGGCTCACAGCGGGCGCCTTGGGGACGTACTGCTCCTCGTAGGTGTTGTTGACCTCGCTGTACTCCTTCAGGATGCCCGCGTAATCGACGATAGCCGCGAGCGTGTGCGATCCGGAGACCGGCAAGTAGACCTTCGGCGTGCACGCCTCGGTCTGCTGCAAGGCTGCCAGGCTGGCCACTCGGGCTCCACCACCGGGGATGTTCCGTCCGTCGACGGTAAGGTCGATCAAGAACTCGCCGGCGTCGAAATACTCCTGGTTCAGCACCGTCATGCAGACTCGCTGGTCGCCGTTCGGCAGGTCTTCGACCCTGAGGTCCAGCGGTCGGATGTCGGGGACCGGGGCCCTCGTGATTTCGTAGGTGATCGTGTAATCGCCGACCTTCTTGCCCTGGTGTGAGAAGCTCCGCTCGGTGAACACACCCAGGTGCCGGCCGTGCTGCCCGGCCTCCAGGACGTGCGCGACCCAGCCCATACCTTCGTGGTTCGTGACGCTGTCCTTCTCCGTCATGTCAAACCGCACCACGTTGTAGAAGCCGGGCCTGGTGCTGAAGCCGAGCTCCGGAGGCGTGCCCGGCTCCGTCTCGTCGCCCGCCTGGGGCACGACGCGGTCCTTCAACGAGACGGTCTCGTGCGTATCGCCGTTGAAGTTAACCCTCGCATAGGCTTGCGGGCCGCCTGGGACCGTACTGAAGAGGCAGGGTGCCGGGAGGTCAACCGGGCACCGGCCGATGCTGATGTTCAGCTCAAATTCACCCTCGCCCCAGTCGTGGTCGTCGTGGATCTTGACCTCCTTCAGGATGACTTGCAGCCGCGATTCGGCCGTCAAGGTGTCGGCCGCCGCGGCCGGGCGCGCTGTTGTCGGCGCGATCACGCTGGCGAGCGCGGCAAGCGCCAGCGCCACGCGCACGGTTCTGCCGAGCGTCGCCGGCGCGCGGCGAGCCCGGCCCAGGACCCGATGGATGAACGTGGATGTCATGATGGTTGCTCTCCGTGCGGGGGCGCCGCGACGGGCGCCCTCGGCCAGCTAGCCGTCCGAACAGCGGACGGTGACTTCGCGATCGTTGTTGCCATCGCTCACCTCGGCGACGGTCAGCTTGTAGTCGGCGACGGCCGCCAGCGCGTGCTGGCCCTTCTTCAGCCTGACCTCGGGGAAGAGGACCTCGCGCTCCTGGCCGGCCTTGACCCCGTCTGCCGACGCCACGACGGCATACGCCTGGACGTCGTCGCCCTGGACCTCGTCCACCGTGATCCGCACGACGAATGGGCCGGCGTCGGCGGTGCCGGCGTTCTTGATGACGACCGTGACGGGGTTCTTGCCGTCCTTGCAGTCGTCCTTGCCGTCCGGGACCTGATCCCGGACCCGGATGCCGGTGACGATCAGGTCCGGCTGGCCCGCGCTCGTCGCGGGCTGACCAGCGCTCGTGGCGGGCTCAGTAGCGGCGGCGAGCTTCGGGGCCGTGTACGCCAGCTCGAATCGGTTGTCCGTGTCGCTGACCTCGTCGATACCGCGCGGCTCGTCGACGAACGCCGTCAGCCGGTGCGGGCCGGGCGTCAGCGCCACCTCGACGCACAGGTCCCCGGCCGCCCCCGGGGCCAGCTGGCCGGCCTCGACCTTGCCGTTCGGCGGCATGACGCCGTCGACCCGCAAGACCGTCGAGAACGGGCCGGGGTCCTTGGCGCCGGCGTTCAGGATCGACATGCAGACCAGGCTGTTGGCGCTGCCCGGCAGGTCCAGGACCTTGATGTTGACGGCCCGGAGGTCCGGCAGCGGCGCGTCGCGGATCTCGAACTTGACCTCGAAGTCGCCGTTCTCGGTCTTCCCGTCGTCCTTGCTGGACGTCACCGTCCGAATGCCGTAGCCCCAGTTGTTGTCCGGGGTCAGGTGCAGGAACGCGTCCCCCAGGTCGTCGGGGATGAACGTGTCACTCTCCCTGCCGAAGAACGTCATGGCGTACGTCTCGTCGGCGAAGAGAGGGATGCCGGAGTCGCCCCCGCGAAAGGCGTCCTCCATCTCGATGTACGTGTCCGGTCCAGGCACGACGGTGTTGATCTGGACGATGTCTTTGTCGGTCGCCTTGAAGTTGTACATCTGGGTCACGTGAGGGGCCATGCACTGGTCAATCAGCGTCCGGGGTAAGCACCCGGGGGGCAGGCGGCGGAAGGAGTGCCGCACGAAGATCTCCCCGGTACCCCAGTCGTGGTCGTTGAAGATCGTGATCGTCTTGACCAGGATCTGGATGCGGCGGACCGGGTCGCGGACGGCCGGCGGCTCGTAGGCCCCGGCAGGAGCCGGCGCCCACGCGAGAAAGGTGATGGCAACGGTCAGCGTCATCAGCAGACGCGGGATCAGTCGAGCGATATCCATGGTCGTGCTTTCGTGTCTCTCTGCATGGTCGCGCGGCCGGCCCGGCCGGCCGCGCGACCAGGTGTCATCTCAGGCGTCGTCGCGGCAGGTGGCCGTCACGGTGCGGCCGTTGTTCTCGTCGTTGGACTCGGCGACGGCGTTCTGCTGGTCGACGGTGACGACGAGCTTGCGCTCGCCCTTCTTCAGCCGGACCTCGTCGAAGCGGATCTCCCGCTCCTTGCCGGCCTCCAGCCCGTCCACGGTCTCCTCGATCGCCTCGCCGCCGTCGACGGCGAGGCCGACGGCGAAGGTGCCGGCGTCGCCCTTGCCGGCGTTCTTGACGACGATGCTCACGGGGTTCTTGCCGTCCTTGCAGTCGTCCTTGCCGTCCGGTGTCTGGCCCCGGACCTTGATCGTGCCGACGGTGAGGTCGGCCTGGTCCGACCCCTGGCCCGACGGGGGTGCGGACGAGGTCTTCGGCCCCGGGGCCGGACTCGCGACGGGCGCGGGCCGGTAGACCGGCGGCTCCGTCTGCAGGTCCGTGGACCACCCGATGTCGGTGACGATCGTCCCGAGGAGCGCCTGCTCGAACACGTTGTCGTACTCGTCAGTCTCGACCACGACGCGGGGCTCGTCGAGTGTGACCGACCACCGCTTCTGATCGACGGTCTTGGGGTCCGCGGCGATGCAGAGGTCGCCGGTCTGCCCGACGTTCATGCCGCCGGTCCGGGTGCTCCCATTCGGCACGTCGGCGCCGTCGGCTCGGAAGGTCACGAGGAACGGGGCCGCGACGTCGCTCCCGTTGTTGGTCATCGTCGCGCAGATGAAGGCGTCGGTGCTGATCGGGATGTCCTTGCGGACGATCGCGGTCGGCTTGACATTCGGCAGCCGCGAGATCGCCTGGATCGAGTAGCGGGCCGAGAAGTGCCCCGGGTTGACGGAGCGCTCGGTCCGCAGGCCAATGCCCCAGTCGTTCTCGGCGGTCATGATCCCGCGCACCGATCCGAGCCGGTCGTCCACGACGGGGTCGACCTCGACGCCCTTGATCTCCCAGCCGTAGACCCGCCCGGGGTACATCGGGATGCCGTAGCGGGAGGTGACGCCGTCCGCCAGCTCGTCGCCGGCCTGGGGGCCGCTCGGAAAGGCGACGTTGAGGAGCTTGGTGTCGCCGTCGTCCGCCAGGAAGTCCATGTTGCCGGTCTTCAACAGCTGGGTGATGCAGCCGCCGTCGGTCGAGTCCGGCGGGCAGCCCTCGTTGACCTGCCAGACCCGGAGGGTGATCCGGATCTCGCCCTTGCCCCAGTCCCGATCGTTGTGGACCTGGATCTGGTGGATGCTGAAGGTGACCCGCTTGACGGGATCGAGCGGCTGCTGGGCGCGCGCGGGCACGGTCGGCCCGAACGCCCACGAGAGCAACGCGAGGGCGAGCACCAGGGCCAGCGGGAAGCGTGGCGCGGGGCTCCTGATGGCACGAGGTCGGGTTGTGTCCATGATGAGGCTCCTTCGCACGGGTGGGGCGAGCCGGCACCGGCAACCGTCCGGTGCCGGCTCGCGTGTGGCGATACTCTGGGCCGCTTCCGCCGGTCGCGGGCGGGCCCGATCAGGCGCGGCAGGCGACGGCGACGGTCCGCTCGTTGTTGTCGTCGGCGGACTCGGCGACCGTGTTCTTCGGGTCGGCCGTGGCGGCGAGCTGGTGCTCGCCCTTCTTGAGGCGGACGTCGCCGAAGCGGACCTCCCGCTCCTTGCCGGCCTCGAGGCCGTCGACCGACTCTTCGAGCGCCTCGCCGCCGTCGACGGCCAGGCGCACCGCGAAGCCCTCGACGTCGGCGGCGCCGGCGTTCTTGACGACGACGGCGACGGCGTTCTTGCCGTCCTTGCAGTCGTCCTTGCCGTCCGGCGCCTGGCCGTTGACCTTGATCGCGTTCACCGTCAGGTCGGCCTGGGCCTCGCCCCGGTTCACTCCTGAATTCGTCGGCGTGGACGCTGGCGGCGCCGAGCCGGTCAACTGCTTCGGCGCGCCGGTGGGCGTGCCGGTGTAGGTGATCTCGATCCTGTTGTTCGTCTCGTCGAACTCGCGCATCTGGAACTGAGGATCGACCACGGCCGCCAGCCGGTGCTGCCCCGACGTCGGCAGCTCGAGGTGGTAGCACTTCTCCTCGGAACTCCTGCCGAGGACGCCGGGGAGGGCGAACATCCCGATGGCGTCCGGACCGACCCTGGGCTGCTCACCATCGACATACAGGTAGACGGCGAAGGCGCCGGCGTTGACGGCCGCCTGGTTCCTGATCCGGGTGCAGATGTTCCAGACGGTGCCGCCCGGATCCTCGACCCTGATGGACTCGGGGTGGAGGTCCGGCAGGGACGCCGGGCGGATCTCGACTTCGAGCTCGTAGTCGCCGATGCGGTCAGGGAGGACGGTGTACAGCGTGTGGGTGCCGATGCCCCAGTTGTTCGCCTGGGTCAAGAGGAGTGTTCTGCTCCCCATCTGATCGTCGCCGCTCAGGAGATCCCACTCCTTCATCGAGAACTTGAGCTCGTAGCTCTGGTTGGGGAGGAACGCGTAGCCCTCCGATTTGACTACCTCGTAGTCGGAGTTGGTGGCCGCACCGTCCGGGAACACGTAGTTGAGCACGGCCGTCTGGTCGGCCTTGAAGCCACCGTACTTCTTGGTCTGATGGTCGAGCTCGACCGTGTTGTGCTGTCCGAGGCAGAGCGACGGCGTCGCGATACAGGTCAGGTTGAAATCGAAGATGAACTCGCCGCTGCCGCCCCCATCACGGGCGTCCAGGATGCGCATCTGCTTGACCACGACCTCGATCCGAGCGACCGGGGCGCGGTGATCGCGGATTTCTGGCCCCTCGGCGAGCGCGGAGGCCGGCGCTCCGAGCGTCGACGAGAGCAGGCCGGACGCCAGGGCGAGTGACAGGAGGGCGCGGTGTGCGGCGCCGCTGGCCGCATCGACGTGTCTGCTGAACATGGGAATCTCCGAATGTCACGCGCCGTGACGCGTGCGAAACATCGACGAGTCAAGGGAGGCTAGGCACGATCTCGTGCGGGACCCGTCACGGACCTCGCAAAGTCAGCGTAGGGAGCGGCCGACCCCGGGGTCATGTCCAGGACTGGACATCTCTCCTGGACATCTCCGCTGGCTGCTCGGAGTCGGCAGACCCCGAACAACCACGCAGCCCCCGTCCTCGCGACGCGAGGGCGGGGGCTGGGGCAGAAGCGAGGGGTGGCGCCGCGAGTCTCCATGACGTCGCAGCACCGGACGCTGCTACCCGTCGGCCCGGCAAGCGGCCGCGACGGTCCGCTCGTTGTTGTCGTCGGCAGACTCGGCGACGGTGTTCTTCGGGTCCGCCGCGGCGGCGAGCTGGTGCTCGCCCTTCTTGAGCCGGACGTCGCCGAAGCGGATCTCGCGCTCCTTGCCGGCCTCGAGGCCGTCCACGGCCTCTTCGATCGCCTCGCCGCCGTCCACCGTGAGGCGCACGGCGAAGCTCCCGGCGTTGGCCGCCCCGGCGTTCTTGACGAGCACGGCCACCGGGTTCTTGCCGTCCTTGCAGTCGTCCTTGCCGTCCGGCGCCTGGCCGTTGACGCGGATCGCGCCGATGGTCAGGTCCGCCTGACCGGACGCCTGGCTGGCGGCCTGCGCGGTCCCGGGCTTCGGCTGCGGGACGACGCCCGTGTTCTGGCCGGCATCGGCCTTAGACGTGGCCGGCCCGGGGACCGGCTCGACGGTGGTCCCGAGCGCGAGGGTCTGCTCGTGGTGGTTGTTGCGCTCGTCCATCTCGGCGATGACCCGGTTCAGATCGACGTCGAACGTCATCCTCGGATTCCCGGACTCCGGCAGTCGGAGGCTGGTGCACTGCTCGCGGGTCTCGCCGACCGCCAGCCCGAAGGCGCCAATGTCCGTGGTGCGCGGCTCCGGGTCGTCGACGACGATCTTCACGCGGAACGGATCGGACGCCGCCAGACCTCGGTTCTCAACGGTGAAGCAAATCTGATCGTCTCGATCGCCAGGGCCAATCTCCCCCACCCGGAAGGCGGTCGGGTGGAGGTCCGGCAGCGGGGCCGGTCGGACCTCGTACTCGACCGAGAACGCGCCGGTTGTGCCGGGAATGCAGAAGTCCGTCAGGATCGGCCGCAACTCGCACTTGCCGACGGCCCGCTCGGTGCGGACGCCGTACTGGACCTGACCGTCCTCGCCGGTGATGTGCGACGCGACCACACCCATGAAATCGTCCGAGGCGGGATCGTTCTCCATCCCCCGGATCGAGAAGCCGAGCCACTGGCCCGGGCGGACCGGCACGCCGATCGCCGGGCCGACGTCCTCGCCCATCCCGGAGTCGCCGTCCCCCGGCACGATCCGATCGACGGCGAGGTTCGCGCCGTCCGAGCCGCTGTACTGGGGCAGGTTCGCCACGACCAGCGGCTGGCCGCATGCCGTCCGCGCGAACAGCTCACAGCGCCCGGCGTTGGCCCGGATGCCGACCGAGAAGTTGAACTCGCCCTTCCCCCAGTCCATATCGTCGTGGATGATGATCCGGTTGACGACGAGCTGGACGCGGGCGAACGGGTCGCGGTGGTCGCGGATGATCGGGCCCTGGGCCTGCGCGGGGGCCGTCGGCCCGAGCGCCGAGGAGAGGAGCGTGGCGCCCAGCATCAGGCCGAGCGGGGCACGCAGCGCGTGGCGTTTGATGGAGCGAAGCTGGCTCGCAATCATGGTGTTGGCCTTTCTCGATGTGTGCATAAGGCGGCGCCGGCCGCTGGCGTGCGCCGGCGGCGAAGATCGCGTGGCCGCGACGTCGGCGGCGGTGGAGGGTGGGCCCAGGCGGCGCGGGCAGCGATCGGAGCCGCCCACGCCCTCCCCCGCGCAGCCGCGCCCGGTCAGGAGTCGGAGGCCTCCTGAACCCTCACGGTGACGGTCGTGGCGGCCTGGGCGCCCTCGTCGTCCTTGACGCGCAGCTGGACCTGCTTCGTCGTCCCGATGTCCTGGGCGCCGTAGGTCAGCAGGCAGTGGAATCGGAGGCCCTGCACGGTGCACGAGGAGGCGGGCGTCATCTGCTTCGACCCGCTCGCCTGGCTCCCGCCCACCACCGTCACCTGGTGGGTATCGGCGGCGTCGTCGACGATCGTCCCGTCGAGCTTGACCAGCACCTGCGTCGCCGAGACGCGCTGCGACGCCACCTCAATCGGCGTGTCGAAGGTCGGGGCGAGGTTCTTGACCGTGGTCAGCACGAACATCACGTCCTGGCCGGCTCCCTCGGTGTTGTCGTTCGGTGCGCCGCGCAGCGTCTGGCCCGCGTCGCGTACCTGTGGGCTCACGCTGGCGCTGAGGATCGTTGGCGGCGTGTTCGTCGCCGCCAGGGCGGTGCTGGTCGAGGCGGTCAGCAGCAGGGCGCCGAGTGCCACCGACCAGCGGCCCCGTCGGACCAGGCTCGCGGGCAGGCGCCGGGCGCGGTCGAGCGCCGGTTGGATCGTCGTCGTGAAGCTCATCGGTGTCGATCTCCCTGGTGAGCGCCACCTGGGGCGCTCCTTCGTACGGGCTGACTGGGGAGCCCGGGTGTCGACCGCGGACTCCCTGATGTCAGCGTAGGGGCGACCGGCCCGCGGGTCATGTCCAGTCCTGGACATCTCCGCTGGACATCCCGTCGCCGCTCCATCCAGGCGCGGACCGTGTCGACGCCCGGCGGCACGTCGTCGACGACCGCGCAGCAGCGCGAGCACCGGGCGAACACGCGAGGTGGATCGGCGCCATGACGGGGATCGGGCCGGGCAACAGATGCCCGGCCCGATCCCCGCCTGCGGACGGCTCCCTGCCCGTCAGGGTACGGACGATCCAAAACCCGATCATGTCCAGAGCTGGACATCGTCTGAAGCGCAGAGGAGGAGTCGAGAGATGCCGATCGGGCTGGGCGCCATGTGCCCAGCCCGATCTCCGTCAGCGGGTTCCGAGCGCGCGCCGGTTCGGCGGGCCTAGCCGTCGGCCCGGCAGGTCGCCGTGACGGTGCGGCCGTTGTTGCCGTCGTCGAACTCGTCGATCGCCGTCTTCGGGTCGACCGTGGCGGCGAGCTGGTGCTCGCCCTTCTTGAGCCGGATGTCGCCGAAGCGGACCTCGCGCTCCTTGCCGGCCTCGAGGCCGTCCACCGCCTCCTCAATCGCTTCGCCGTCGTCGACCCCGAGGCGCACGGCGAAGGCGCCGGCCTTCGTCGTCCCCGCGTTCTTGACGAGGACGGCCACGGCGTTCTTGCCGTCCTTGCAGTCGTCCTTGCCGTCCGGCACCCGGCCATTGACCTTGATCGCGCTGACCGTCAGGTCCGCCTGGTCCTGGCCCTCAGCCTTATTCTGCCCCGCGATCAGGATCGGGCCGGGGCTCGGGACTGGTCCGGCCGCGGGCGCGGTGCCCGTGTACGACCGCTCGAAGGTGTTGTTCCCCTCGTTGTACTCGGTGATCGCCTGGGACAGGTCGACCATCGCCATCAGCTTGTGCTCGCCCGACGTCGGCAGCTCGGGCTCGGCGCACACCTCGGTGTGGTTGCCCGGGGTCAGGCCGGGCGCGGAGGCCACGCCGCCGAACAGCGCGGAGCCGTCCAGGTGGAGCGAGACCTCGAAGGAACCGACGTTGCCGAGCTCGATGTTCTGGACCGCCGTGCAGACGTGCTTCTTCGTGCTGCCCGGGATGTCCTCGACCTTGATGTTCACGGGGCGCAGGTCCGGCAGCGGCATCGGGCGGACCTCGTAGGTCAGCGCGAAGTCGCCGGGGC
>Ga0075420_100003616_pt1 | contig 13565 bp, 19 predicted proteins | sample SoiMetdeltSBSDD4_FD_75296 | JGI IMG/M metagenome (GOLD analysis project Ga0075420, IMG submission 75296) | Bulk soil microbial communities from a Populus tree surrounding site in Tennessee, USA - Soil MetaG P. deltoides SBSDD4 | ecosystem: Environmental > Terrestrial > Soil > Tree plantation... | reverse complement strand
CATGACCATGGTCATTTGCCGCCACCCATATAAAACAGAAATTCAAGCCGGTCGCCTTCCTTGAGGTGAGTCGAATCCAGGTGTTCGCGGTCGATCATCGTGTCATTGACTTCAACGGCCACCATCTGCGGCTCGATCTTTTTGGTCTTCAGCAGATCGAGGACGCTGCCTCCGGGAAACTCCTCAAATTTGCCGTTGATGTTTACCTGCATGAATCTCCTAACTTGGCCCAGGAATTAAGGAATTTGGACAGAGTAACAAAGTGGCTTTCGGATTGTCAAGGCGACGACCGCGCGTGAGCGTTTGCTTGACTTTGCGCTTGGAGCGCCGCCACTATGCCGGTCCCTGGAGGGATCTTGGCATGTGGAAACGCAACTTTATGTTTCGTGCCGCGGGCGCGACGCCGCTGAAGGAGTCTGAAAACGAGCTGTTTCACGAAACTGATCCAGCCATGGACAGCGCCGGCCTACACTTAGAGAAGTTTTTGTCCGTTTGGATTCAAGGGGACGGCGACGACGAGCACCCCGTTGCCTTTACGAACATATATGTGCGGACTGCCACCTTGGATTTCGAGAAGCGCGTCGGATTTCTCCAGCCTTTACAGGGGCGTACGCATCAAATCAAACAACTGCTCACGCCGGCTCAAAAAACCTATCTGCGCACCTGGCTTTCGTCTGCTGCTCCTCGCGCCTGGGAAGCCGCGGACGAGCATTTTAAGATGCTGTTTGACTTAGAATGATCCCACCCGACGTGCATGTCTTCGTCCCGTGTCGGAACGTCCGTTACGCCCTCGCGTCCGTGCTTTGTCTGGTGCTGGCACTTCCCGATGGTGCCGTCGAGGGTGCCGGCATCGAAGTGCTGTATGCGCCGGACGATGCCCCCCTGGATCGTGTCGTCACACTGTATCAGCGGGCCAAACGCTATATCTATGTGTCCGTGTATGGATTGACGTATCCGCGCGCCGTGGAAGCCTTGGTTGCAGCCAAGAAGCGCGGCGTCGATGTACGGATGTTAACCGATCAGGAGCGCACACAGGAATTTAAGCAACATAGCGCGCTGCAGACGCTGAAATTGGCTGGCATTCCGATTCGTGTGAATCAGCACGAAGGCCTCATGCATCTCAAACAGGTAGTTATTGACGACGAAATCAACACATCGGGCTCCATGAACCACACGACCAGCGGTAACCTGTACAATGACGAGAGGATGGACATCATCACCGATCGCATCCTCTCACAAAAAGCCAGGGACCACTTCTTGTCCATGTGGAACGATCGGGCCAGGTTTATCGAATGGAAATAGCACCGAACATGCAGTGTGCTGGTGGCAGGCGATGATTGACGTGACGGACGTGGCGATCGTCGGAGCCGGAGGCGGTGGAGCCGTGTTGGCGCTCGCGTTGGCTCAAAAAGGCATCTCGACCATTGTCCTGGACCACGCGTCCGGGCCGCCGAGGGGCTTGCGCGGAGAAATCCTGCAACCGAATGGGCAGCAGGTACTCGATCAGCTGGGGGTGCTACGATCATTGCCGGCAGGTGCGATGCGATCGGTCAGAACGTTTCACTTCTATCGTGCCGGTGGCGCAAGGTTGTGTTCAATCGATTACAGTATCCTTCCTCCTCCTTATAATCGGGCCATTGTGACTTTACCGAACGTCGCGCACCACGCGATCGTGGATGCATTACACAAACAGGCCACGGTCAGGCTCCGCTATGACACGTCCTTTGTCGGCCTTCGGACAGAGCGTGACCGCGTGGTTGGACTCACCGCACAAGGACCACAGGGTACCACCACAATCAAGGCCAAGCTGGTCGTGGGGGCCGACGGGGCGTTGTCAAAAGTCCGCGAGGCGCTCAAGATTCCGGCGGAGTTGCATGTGTATCCGGAAGGCTATTTGATCGCCATTCTCGAGTCACAGGAGTCGGTATCGGAAGCGTTTTACTACGTCGGCCATAAAGAAATCCTAGGTTTGTTTCCTGCGACCGGCAACATGGTGTACCTGTTCTATATGATTCCGAGCGGGTCGTATGAAGCTCTGAAAGGCAGCGGTACGAGTTCCTTGCACGCTCGGTGGACCGCCATCGCACCCCAGTTTCGGACGTTATTTGAACGCCTGTCCGACTGGAATCAAACCGCCTACATGCCGACCGGTAGAGTCCGTGCTTCCACCTGGGTTGCTGATGGAGCGGTGTTGATCGGGGATGCGGCACATGCCATGAATCCGCACGCCTCACAGGGAAGAATGCAGGCCATGGTCGATGCGATGACGCTCGCCGAGCTCTTGCCCTCGTGCCTTGCCGACGGGGACTGTTCAGCGAACCGCCTACGGCCCTATGAGATAGCGCGGAGACCACAGGTCACGATGCTCCAGCGTCTCGCTGATCAGCAGGTCTTCTACTGGAACGCCGGTAACCCGTTGATCACCTATTTACGTGATCGAGTATTCCGTACGCTGGATCGCAATGCGCGGCTGCGATACCAAGTACTTTCAACGACGGCCGGATTACGCCAGACTCAGCCATTTTCAATAGTAGACCGCCTTATTGCGACAGGATTTCTTCCGGATCTGGTCAACATGATTCCGCGAACGCCATAGTCGAGGACGCGTGGGCACTACCGAGCGAATCATTGAAGGCTTGCCACAAGAGACTCAAAAGCTCTTACAGGCGTATGCAAAGGATGTCAAAGCGGCGCTGCACGACCAACTCGAAGGGCTGTTGATCTATGGCAGTGCCGTGCGGGGAGAATTTCTCGCTGGTCGTTCCAATCTCAATATGTTGTTGGTCGTCAATGGCTATGATGCCGCCCTCTTGAAACGCTATGCACCGGTCCACAAACGATGGAGCAAAGAGGGCGTCATCACACCTGTGTTTCTCACGGACCATGACGCCAAGGCGTTTTCTGCGCTCTTCCCGCTCGAGTTCCTCGAAATACAGGAGCACCATAGAGTGTTGGGCGGCCGTGATCCCTTTGTGGGGTTCCATGTAGACACGAGGCGGTTACAGGACGCCGTCATGCAGGGACTTGCCGGCCATGTGTTTCGACTACGGCAACGGTATGCTGAAGCCGGCGGGGCGGACGATGCCGTGACGATCTTGTTGCCACTTGCCATTACCTCGACCATCCCGCTGTTACGGGGATTGCAACGGCTGCAAGGATGGCCAGTGCTCACCGAATCCGACGCGGTGATCCAGGACATCGCGAACCGGTTGCAACTCGACTTGCAGGGATTTCATGAAGCCCTGCTGTTGAAACGCGGCCAAATCAGTCCCGGCCCGTCGGAAATACCTCGGGTGTTTGACCGCTATTTGCAGGCTGCGACCATGCTTGCCGAGGTTGCCCAGCGATGAACCGGCAGGTACCGATTTGGACCATCGTCATGCTCCTCCTGGCGGAGGCGTGGGGGTGGGCGAGTCCCTACGAGCGCCCGACCATGAAGCTGCCGGACCCCATGGGGTATGTCAGCGACCATGCCAAAGTTCTCGAAGACGACTGGCGCGCAAGGATCCGTTCGGTGGCACAAGACCTCGAACGAAAAACCGGCGTCGAGATGGTCGTGGTGACGGTGTCCACGGTCAAGCCGTTTCGCTCCGCACAGGACTACGCGACCGCGATATATGAAAAGTGGGGCATTGGATCCGCTCAGCAAGAACACGGGATTTTGGTCCTGCTTGCAGTGGAAGAGCGTCAGGCCGCACTCACGCTCGGCAGACAAATGCTGCCTGTGATTACGCCGGCAGTCATGAATGAGATTGGCACGGAGTATTTACATCCCGCTGTTGACCGAGGCCACTTCGGCGATGGGCTGTATCGGACGGTCGTCGCCTTGGCCTCTCACAGTCAAGACATCCGTGCCGGCACTCCGTCGAGAACCCATTACAAGGGCATGGGATTTTGGATTACCTTGTTTACCAGCATCGGCGCCATCGCATTTTTTTGGTGGATCAGCCGGCCCGATTTACGGCACCCCTACCGTCGCATTCAACGTGGTGAGTATTGGGGCACGGGGCAGGGAGGTTTCGGCGGGAACTGGGGCGGGTTCGGAGGTGGAACGAATGGAGAAGGATTCAGATAGTCTTCCCGGATGCATGAAGCGATAACCCTGCCGTTTTGTCGCATGCTGCGAATGCACGAGTCGCTCCAACTAATCAATCTCCTCTTCGCCCAATCTAAAAGCGCCAATAGACAGGTGTGTGTTGGGCTCACCTGTCCTCATACCACTACAGTTTTCCAGGCACCCTACGGAGGCAGTAGTCGTAAGTACGCATTGAAAATACACGGCGGCTGGTATATCAGTTGCTCCTATGGGCAGGAATCGTTGGGCAATACTGTTCTAAGGAGGGTTATATGTGGGTACCTCTCTGCTCGCGCGCCTGGACCGCTCTTGTCCTAGGGATATGCTCGTCCGGATTTCTCCTCATCCCGGGGCTTGCCGGGGCAGTCGAGACCATCACACTGACTGCGCCAAAGGAACCTGCCAGAGCGGATGATTCTTTTGTCCGACTATTTCCGGGCCTGCCGCCATTCGCCCCGGCAACCGACGAGATGCGGGAGAAGGCGCGCAAACTCGGCGAGAAGGGTGGCCTTCTCGATGCGCAGGATCAGCTTACCGATCCGCTTGACTCCATTCTGAACCCTGGTCTCAACAATCCCGATAATCCCACGATGACTGCCGGCGTGACCTTTCTGGGGCAGTTCATCGATCACGATCTCACCCTTGATCCGAGGTCTCCCCTCCTTGAAACGGCCGACCCACGAAAGACAAGAAACTTTCGGACAGCGGCCTTCGATTTAGACAGCCTGTACGGGAATGGTCCTCAAGGATCGCCGCAGTTTTACGATCAAAGCTCTGGCGACATTAAGTTCAAGGTAGAGGCCATTCCCGGGTCTGAAACCGTTTCCCGAAAGGGCGCAGTGCGGTTCGATCTTCCTCGTGATGCCAACAACAATGCCATCATTGGCGACAGCCGGAATGATGAAAACGCCATTATCAGTCAATTCCACCTGGCCATGCTGCGATTTCACAACGCCGTCGTGGATCATCTTCGAACAAAGCAGGGAGTCAGCGACCTCTCTGCCGACCAGATTTTCAAGATGGCGCAGCGCCTCGTCCGCTGGCACTACCAGTGGATAGTCATTCATGAATTCCTTCCATTGACGATCGGCCAGGAAAGAGTCGACGAGATCCTGACGCGCGGACCAAAGTTCTACAATCCTCATGATCGACGTCTCCAAAACGCCCAAGGTAATCCGCTGATTCCGATCGAGTTTTCGGTGGCGGCCTACCGCTTCGGACATTCGCAGGTGAGGCCGAGCTATCGGTTGAACTTCGGACCAGAGACCGGCACGCCGTTCTTTGGCTTTGCTTTTCTGGACTCATTTGATCCGAATGATGCCGATCCAGGTGATTTTCGAGGAGGGAAGCGCGCGGCCCGCCGCTTCGTGGATTGGCAGACATTCTTCAATTTCGGCGACGGCCTTTTCCGGCCGAACAAAAGAATCGATACCAAGCTGTCCTCCGTGTTGATGGAATTGCTTGGGATGCGTGGTGCTGCACCCGGCATGCCGTCCGACGGCGTCCAGTCGTTGGCCTCCCGCAATTTGATGCGCCATGTTAATTTCGGTCTCCCTTCGGGGCAGGCCGTCGCTCGCGTGATGGGTGCACCGGTCCTGACACAAGCCCAACTGGCCGAGCTTCAACCCTTCGGTATGGATCGTAGTACGCCGCTGTGGTTCTATATATTGAAGGAGGCCGAAGTGATGGAATCCGGCCTGCGTTTAGGACCCGTGGGCGGTCGAATTGTGGGCGAAGTGTTTATCGGACTGTTACAAGCGGACCACGACTCCTATGTGGTCGCTGAACGGAATTGGAAGCCTGTCCTTCCATCCGCGACCCCTGGAGATTTCCGCGTCACTGATTTGCTGAAATTTGCCGGAGTGGTACCGCCACTTTAAATCACAACCGGTCATCTCCCGCATCTCGAAGTCAGGTGTGAGCGCTCCGATGGGGGCTTCCTATTGTCGCGGCACTGTACGCCCTTCTTCCAGGTCCTGAAGATCCGCCCATGCAGCAATATCGGTTCGCGAGGGATCAACAGCATCTCGATACTGCTTGAATCGCGCGGCGCTCTCAGGGGAACTCGGTCCCCTCGCCAAAAGTTCCTTGTTCCATTCCTCCAGTTCGCCGGTTGAACAAGGCTTGGCGACTGCGAGAAACCATGCCACAACGCCTTCATCGGACTGGTGCGACTTCACAGCCGCAGTGAACTGATCACTCGAGATTCCGACAAAATCCAACAGGTGTCTGTCAATGGGACATGGGTAAATGTATTCGCCTTCGGTTCCCGCGAGTACCGCTCGACATTTGTCAATCATGCGGGCCAAATGCGCATAACCACCGACCGTTGTCCGCATGCTGCGTGGAAAGTCTTTTCTTAAATCCATCGACGACGTCTAGAGAAGCTGGTGATTCTTGAAGGTCAAGTTCTTGACGATGACGGTTCCGTTTTCGAACGCAATGATGCGCCGGGTGGCTGGCAGATCGGACGCTCCGACCCGTACGTGCGTGTCGGTGAAACTTTCGACGTTCTTCAGCCGTCCGTCTTCTGGTGAAAAGTAGTACACGGTGTATCGGGTCGTGAGATATTTCTTGTCCTGCGTGACCGCGCTGTCTTCCACATTGATGGTGAAGGCAAAGGCCGGCATGCCTGGATGGGCCATCGTTCGATTGATTTGTGTGATGCGGCCGTCCTTAACCCGATAAAACGAGTTTGAACCGTGGATGTCCAGCCTCGTGCCCAGTGGATGCCCGTCTTCTTCCATGGTAAGGCTGTACTTGCCGTCCGATTCTTCAAACGTTCGTGGGCCACGATGGACGGCGATCATCGCGAGTTGGTCCTGCGCCCATTTCTGAAGGTCTGCGTCGGCCAGTTGGACGGACACTTCCCGGGGCCCCTTCACAATCACGGGACCGTGCACTTCCCTTCCGTTGAGGTTCACGCTCAGATCGGCGGTGAAGCCTTTGAAGTCCTTAGGCCACCTGGCGGTGTTTTCAAACGCGCGGCGTAGCGCTTCACGCGCTTTAGGGTCGTCGGCTACGGTCGGTTGATCCGGGTTGTGAGCGTCCATGATGTTCCTCCATATTGCAAAAGTGTTCGACATTATACCTGCCTCGTTTTGAGTCGCTCAATGCAGGAAAATCCCTGGCGGTCCTGACCCCGGCATTTTCAAAAGGCCTTTGCTTCTGATATAGTTCGGCGGTTTGCTCCTTCGCCGCTCAGCCAGAGGCGATTGCATCGGACATTTCGAACGAGGATGGCATGGAACGACGGGCAGCTTCTCACACCGAAGAAGAAGAGATGAATCAGCGACGCCGGCTTTTGAACGCCGCCAAAAAAGGCGATCAAAAGGCGATCGCAAAACTTTTCGAGTTGTACCAGGTGCGGGTCTACAATAATGAGATGGTGAGCAAACTCAACCGCACGGCTGGCACACACAAGCTCCAGGCTGAGGTCGCACAGGCCAAGGCGGCAGCAAAGGGTGGAGGATCGTCCCGAAAGTCGATGCCAAAAAAATCCGTGCCCTCATCGAAGGGACAGCATGGGAGAGCAAAACCAACCCGCTCCGATACGAAAGTTCAAAGAAAAAAATAAGGGCTGCTTACTGAACGGCCACACGTAACCCGCCCCCGGCTAGCTTCCCGGCTATCTCCTCCGCTTGTTTCCACTCTCCAGTAAAGACGACCGCCTCTCCTTGGTGATCGATCTTCCATGCCAGCTCGAACGCCTTGGAAGGCGTCATTCCCGGGATGCATTGACAAAAAAGTGCGATGACTTGCTGGTAAGTGTGACAGTCGCAGTTATAGACGAGCACGCGGGCTTCTAACCCGTCGCCAGTCCCCGTCGAGGGAGTTTCTGTGGTCAACGGTGTCGCAACAGGAGTGGGGGACTCGGCCATGGCGGGCGATTCTAACAGAGTTCTCTGGCGCGATTAAGATCCTTTTCCGTGTGCGTAGCCGAGCGGTTTCGACCGACCGCGGAGCGCCTGTTCGTCGACAAAGGCGGCCACTCATGTTAACGTTCGCCGCCATGAAAACAGCGTTTTCAATGTCTTGGCTCGATCTCTTGTTGGTTTTTGTTCCGGTCACCATCGTGCTCGCGTTCATTCAACCCGGCCATCTTGGCGTATTTATTTCCGCGGCGCTTGCCATCATTCCGCTCGCCGGTCTCCTGGGCCGCGCCACGGAACATTTGACGGCTCATGTCGGAGCTGGAATTGGCGGCCTCTTGAACGCTTCCCTCGGAAATGCGGCAGAGCTGATCATTGCGCTGGTGGCATTACGTGGAGGCTTGCACGACGTTGTTAAAGCTTCTCTGACCGGATCGATCATCGGAAACATTCTTCTCGTTCTGGGTGCATCAATGCTCGCAGGGGGATTGAAGTTCGAGCGGCAAAAGTTCAATCAAACGGCAGCGGGAATGGGTGCGAGCCTCCTCTTGCTTGCCGCTGTAGGACTGATAATTCCCGCTCTATTCCACTTCACTGCAGCGGATCGCGGCATCGCTGTCGAACGCGAGCTCAGTCTGGAAATATCCATTGTTCTATTCGCTATTTATGTGATGAGCCTCGTCTTTTCCTTGAGGACTCATCGGCATGTCTATTCGGGTGGCGGGCAGGAAACCTCGCACGTCGGAGACAGGTTGTTGAGCCGCGGAAGAGCTGTGACGGTGCTGTCAATCGTCACCCTGCTGATTGCCCTTATGAGTGAATTGCTGATCGGGGCGTTGGATCATGCCGCTAAGACGCTCGGATTGACGCAAATCTTTGTCGGCGTCATCCTCGTCGCGCTCGTCGGAAACGCCGCGGAACACTCGACCGCGGTCATGGTCGCCATGAAAAACAAGATGGACCTTGCTCTGAGCATTGCGGTTGGATCGAGCATTCAAATCGCCTTGCTCGTCGCGCCGGTCTTGGTCTTTGCGAGTTATCTCTTCGGTGCGCCGTTGGATTTAATTTTTACACCGTTCGAAGTGGCTGCCGTCACGATTTCGGTCTTGATTGTCGGATTTGTTTCATTGGATGGCGAATCGCACTGGATGGAAGGTGTGATGCTGGTCGGAGTGTATATGATGCTCGCGATTGCCTTTTACTTTCTTCCCGCCTGAAATGAGGAGAAGCCACACATGCCTTAGAAGGTATCCATATCAATGACCTCTGTCGCGTCCCAGAGGTTCTTCTTTTCAGCATCTGCAAGCGCTTTGATCCGATCCTCCTCCGTTTCCTCGCCAAAGGACTTGCGCGAAGGCGGGGAATGCTCATGGGATGGAACGTGAGCGGTAGGCGCTTGTTTACGATGTTTTTTCGCAGGATCCATATTGACTGGCATAAGTGTCGTTAGTCTCTCCCGTGGGAGTGAAAAAAGTCAATGGCTGAGCGCTCGTTGACCTCCCGGGAGAGGCTTGTTACAGTCGGCGCCGATGTTGGACGCCAAGGTGTGGTGGCCGCTCTTCCCGCTGTTGCTGTTACTTGTTATCGTCTGCTTGACGTGGGCGCTGGTCATTGTGGTCAGGCGTCATGCTGACACTCGGGCAAAGTGGCTGCAATTCGCCGCCTTTGCGTGCTACGTGCTCGCTGCGGTGTCGGCTGTGGCGAGCGAACGTGGGGCGGTCTCAGCCAATCTGCATCGCCCCTTTTCATTGGCGACCCAACTCTGCCTGCTGCTTGCTTTAGTTCACCACTGGAAGTCTCCGCAACGACCGTTACGCTGGTTGAATGCCACGGCCTGGGGAGGCATCCTGGCAGATACGGCGCTGCATGTCCTGATGATCAGACATTGATCTCTGGCAGCGGCTTTTCAATCCTTGTTGGCAAACCACCATGCGTCGTTCGCTAAAATAATCGTTCAGCGATCGTATCGGCGAAGAGACGGCCCCTCGCCGATAGTCGGCTGCGACCGCCGTCCTCCTCGATCAACTGATCTGCGCAAAGCTCACGCCAAATTCCAAAATGGCCATAGTTTTCGACATGAGCTCTCAATTGGGAAGTTGGTATGCCTTGGCGGAGCCGCAGTCCGAAGATGACTGCGTCACGGAGCTGCTCTTGAGTGGTCAGTAGCGTCCGCTCCTGCACTGGGAGACGGCTTTCCGTGAGCGCGACCTTGTAGCTCGTGAGATTGGCCACATTGCCAAAACGAACGTTTCCTACCAGCGATTGGGCGCTAGGCCCTACGCCGAGGTACTCTCCCTGTGTCCAGTACAAGAGATTATGGCGGCATTGAAAACCGGACCTGGCATAGTTGGAAATTTCGTATGGTTCATAACCGGCTTGGCCCAGTATGTCTTGTGCCACACCATCCATTTCAATTTGCAGCAAGTCCTCTGGCTGCTGCCGCTGCGCGCGACGCACCTCGTGAGCGAGTCTGGTTCCCTCTTCCACCGTCAACGCGTAACAAGAGACGTGCGTCGGACTCAGATGAATGCAGCGAGTAAGTGTCCGTTCCCAACTCTCCAATGTCTGTCCAGGAAGCCCGTACATGAGATCCAGATTGATGTCGGTAAATCCGGCGGACCGAGCGCTCCTGACTGCCTCGATCGTTTCGGCTTGAGTGCCTGGACGGCCAAGGCTCACGAGCTCGTCATCAGCCAAGGATTCCGCGCCAAAACTGATCCTTGTCACACCGCGGTCCTGTAAGACGGCAAGGTCGCGTGTCGTGACGGTTCCCGGATGCGCCTCCACGGTGATTTCACAATCGGGACGCAGGAGAAAGGAGCGTTGCACGGCCGCGAGCAACCCCGCCAACTGTTCAGTTTTTAGGACCGTCGGAGTTCCACCGCCAAAGTAGAGAGAAGCGAGCTGACGGCCTTTGAGAGATGGATCAGCCGCATACAAGGCAATCTCGGTTTCGAGTGCCCGGCAAAAGGCTTCTGCAGCCGGCTCGCGGTGCACCTCTAGGTAAAAGGCGCAGTAGTCACACCGTTGCCGGCAAAATGGGATATGGAGGTACAGGCCAAAAGGGGGCGTCATGATTTCAGCGAGAACGGCACCGGCTTGGAAAAATCCTTTGCGACGACGATCTCGATTTCATCCGCGGGTGCAATGCCCCGGTTTCGCACGTGGGATGACCAGGCCGGATGCTGCCTAAGTGATTCGAAAACCTGCTTTAAAACTTGTGGCTTGATCTGAGACTCCCACTCATGGATCCAGACATGGCGATCCTCTTCGCCGTCGTAGTCGTCAGGGAAGGAGGCCTCCAGACTGAAGCGCAGGGTGAAGGTTTTTTCTTCTTGATACATATCCAAGCCTCGTGCGTTGCGAAGCGTGACGAGACACTTCTATAATAGGTTCAACGAAGGAGAATCACCATTATGCCTATCTTCGAATATGTCTGCCGTGAATGCAATCATCGCTTCGAACTCCTGGTACAGGGGCCGGTCAAGGCCGCCTGTCCGGAGTGCCGCGCCACCGCGCTCGACAAACAATTTTCTTCGTTTGGCGTGGGCGCGACGGGTGGCTGGGCCCCACCGTCCGGTGGAGGAGGTGCCTGCGGCAGCTGCGGAGATCCGAGAGGACCGGGAGCCTGCTCGATGAATTAGCAATGAGCGACGTCGATTTGCTGCTCCAGCGGTCTATTGCGGCCATCTCGCAATCCGATCCCCTCATTAAACTTGTTGAGCAAGTACGGCTTGGCCGGATGCAGGCCAGCGATCCCGGCCTGCGTGCCATCACGGAATCCTGGCTTGCTGCCTACCGCAAAGCCATCGATTCACCCGGATTAACACGACAGTCGTTGCTTCGCCTCGATCCTGCTCCTCGACTCACCGTGCTCATGGAGGAAGGGATTTTGTCTCCTAACCATGAGGGGGCTAGGAAACTGCTTGCCGATTTCACGCGGGCCCTGAGCCGAGCGTCCTGAGTGGTTACGGATGAAGGTTCCGTTTCACATACTCACGTTTACTGGGTTATTGCTCCTGCCGGCTGAAGGATGGAACGATGCGATCGGCGAAGCCGGCAGGCCTCAGCGCCTCTCCCTCGAAGAGCTTGAGCGCGCGCTTCCTTCCGGCACCCGGCTCATGGTCCATCCCGCTGCCATCGAGAAATTCTTGGAAGAACTGGACGGCACGCCCCCTGACTGGGCGTCGCTGTACGGTCACGGGCACCAAGACCCAGGTCATGACGACCGGCTTTTTGCCCTCAACAGGGAGCGGGATTCGCGACGTGAAGGTCATGAGGCACTGGAAAAGACGGTGGTGTTCCTATGGACGGGTGAACTTTCCCGCTATGATCCGGGAAGCGACGGTTTTCCCGTCGCCCTTGGACCGAAGCTGGTCAAAACTGCCTGGGGGATGGTCCGTTTCAAGCCTGAAGACGCGCCAGCGAATTTGAGTGTCACGACGGATGTGACCCAGCGTGAGCACTGGCGGCGTCAAATCGCCGAGGGCCACCCGGTCGAGATCGACGTCGTGATGACCGGGAAGTTGATACCTCAAGAATCAATTGTCTATGATTTTTCTCACGACGAAGAGGGCTTGGGGCTCATTATGCCCTTCGTGCGCGTCGAGCGGGTGGATTTCGTCTTGATAGAGCCTTAAACCACCGGCGGTTGGCGGAGCTAGTAAGCGTCCGTAGCGCAGCGGAAACCCGTTCCACTCGGGCGGCTGTCCATGGTGCCCCAGTCGCGATCGCTTGTGCGCAAGCTGACCGCTGGTTTGAGCCACGAGCCTCCCCGCATGGATTTAATGGCGCCGCGTTCTGGACCACCCGGGTTGTCCAGCGGGGCAGACTTGTAATAGTTGGGATCGTACCAATCCTGCACCCATTCGGCGACATTGCCCGCCATATCGAAGACACCATACGCACTGACGTTGTTGGGGAAACTGCCGACCGGCAGCGTCAGCACTTCCCCTTTTAATCCTTTGCTCTTCGCGATCTGGGCGCCTTCACCCTTGACCCAAAAGGCGTCCCAATCCGCTCCGCTGTCAAACTCGACTGTGCGTCCAGCCCAAAAGCTGGCGCTATTCGCCAGCGCAATGTTCCACTCATTGCCCCAGGGATATCGACGGCCATCCGTTCCTCTCGCGGCTTTTTCCCATTCCGCTTCAGTCGGAAGGCGCTTGCCACCCCATCGACAATAGGCCTGCGCATCAGTCCAACTGACATTCACCACCGGATGCTGTTCAATCCCGGGTATCGGCGTACCGTTAGTCCACAAGGTTGACGCTGCATTGGCGTTTTCAGGTATTCGGTGGTGTGTCGCGGAGACGAATTCGAAATATTTCGCATTGGAGAGTTCATAACGGTCTATGTAGAAGGAGGAAAGGAAGACCGAACGCTGCGGGTGCTCATCGGCAAGTCCATCGGTGCCCGCCGGCGTTCCCATCATGAATTCACCGGCGGGGATGAACACCATGGTGCTATCCAGGGAGCCGAAGCTCCATCCGGGACACATCAAGCCCGTGACACAGCAGAGAATAAACCCACCGGCAATTTGCTGCACGTCAGGGCTTTCGGAGACGACAGGCTCGAGCTATCCCGTCGCGGTAAGCGTTCCACAATCTCAGGCAGGTTTT